>Ga0302326_10002501_pt1 | contig 44673 bp, 35 predicted proteins | sample Palsa_T0_3_FD_202264 | JGI IMG/M metagenome (GOLD analysis project Ga0302326, IMG submission 202264) | Peat permafrost microbial communities from Stordalen Mire near Abisko, Sweden - Palsa_T0_3 | ecosystem: Environmental > Terrestrial > Soil > Palsa > Peat permafrost | place: Sweden: Abisko...
GAGCAGGCTCAGTACCAGTGCCGCACGACGCTTGGCCGTCCAGCGTTGAACCTCTTCTGCCCTTTGCCCGTCTGCCATTTACCACCTCGCGGTCCCTTCGACCCTTGTACTATTGGTGGCTCGATTTCTAAAGGGAGCAAGATACCTTGAGCTGAACCGGCCGAATCATACACACCATTCTAGCACTGGATAAGCGCTCGATCGTCCTTAAGACTAGGTTAGTGCTGATCTCATTACTATTGCCGAGCGTAAATACTACCGACTGAACCGCGCTGCGAACGATTGACCTTTAAACGGATAATTCGACGTGCATGTAAAAGACGCGTTCAATCATGAAGAAATGTTTCGTTTGGCATTAATCGCCGAGGAAATATTTGCCGGGATCTCAGTTCACCGCTTTTGCGTGGACACGCGTCTGAACCAGCGTGGCTTAACTCTCTCGTTCGCTTCTTCTGGTGAACTCATCCATGATTCCCGCCGCCAAATGATTTGCCGACAATAACTGCTCAACCATATCAGAAGAAAAGTGTCGTTCCGAGATCATCTGAGTTCTGACTCTAGACTTCAATACGACTAACCCGCTGTAAGAATATGTCCTCCCGTCGCAGGCCCCCAATCGCAAAGCGCCGAACGCTTTAATTAGAGTCACACGCCGCGTCGGGAGCGGGTCCGCGATTTTAACCGACTAGCAATATCCTGTGAAGCGCCGGTCTCCGAGATCAGCTCGGCGGTGTTGTGGCTCGAGAGCACCAGCACCGGGTGTTGTCCGACGCCAGCCTCCGCTTCTCTAATCCATCGCTCAAGCGAATCCTGATTGAAACGCCAATCGGCTCCGATTCTGAAAGCTGGAATTAGGCCTTGCTTAAGCAGACGATAGATGGTCGAGGGATGAACCTTCAGAAGGTGAGCCACTTCGCCCAATGTTAACACCGTGTCCATTCGCCCAAATCTACTCCCCCATAGCAGCCTACTCAAGCTAACAGTAAGCTAATATCTACTTGACGGTTCTCTCCTTATGTAAACTGTTCTAATCCGGTCGCATTTGGAATATCAAATACCGGAATCGAGCCAGGACATGCGAAAACCGAAATCCGTCGCACGAATCACATTCTTTTGGTTCCAGTTATTTTTTCACCTTTCGATTATCTTCGCTCACGCCGTGATGCGTAACTAACAAGGCAGTGGCTTCACATTTCGCACCCTCTAAGCAAGCTAAACAATGTTAACCTCTTCCGACCAAATCACACTGTTACTACTAACTATTTGTCCTATTGATACCTGGACACCTTGATAGGCGCATACACACATAAGGACTCAATATCAACATATCGAGCCCCTAGCGTTTAATTACACTTAGCTGGTAACACTCTAAAACATCCTGTCGCCATTCATCCATCCCCGTCGCTGATCAAAGGGTAGCGAATAACTATTGGCCGACTATCAGATTCTGGACCAAGCCGGCCCTCTCTGGGCAATATATCGAATACTTTTTAAAGTTTTCAGAGCGAAGGTTCCGACGCCGCATTAACTACCGTCATTCCTTAGATCGTCTGATTGTCACCGACCAATTCGAGAGCGCAATTCATATCGACAAGTGCAACCGAAAACCTATGCGCGGTGACCTTATGCTGCTCAACAAAGGTACACACTAGTGCGGTTCGTTCGGCCGATAGATTTGCCGCTATTATAAGATGGCTGAAGGTGCACTCGGCGCGAATCTTGTCGAGATCATCGAGCGTTCCTAAGACCGGCCAGCCGCACACGAGCTTACCCAGTTTGAACTTATCGTCATCGACGAACCCTGCGAGCTTACTGGATGGAGCCCGACGCGCAATTTGATACCGGGCCGCAGCTTCCGCCAGTTCTCCCGCTCCGACAATTAGAACTTTCTCGTTGTCGCAGGCTGCAACATCGACGCCTTGACGCAGCAAGCGAAACGAAAGTCGGGTTGCTAGCACTAAATTAAATAACAGGATAGCAAATAGGATTGCGATCGAACCCGAAGGCTGGAGTGGATGGGCGAACGAAAATAGCCTCAAGAAAATTCCGGCGAAAAGAGCACCTTGCGCGAGGCGTAAAGCATCTGCAAAGCTCGCGCGGGGCCAAATACTCTGGTAGACACTTGAACTTACGAATGCTGCATAGGTGATCCCAATAATCCACGGTAGGCTTGCCAGCGTAGCGCTGATCGTTTGTTCACTCAGGTGGAAGTCAAGACGTAAAAGAAGGGCACCAAGATAGGCCATCGGAATTAATACAAGATCGAGCGCCACTTCGATGAGCTGGCTTTTCGAACTTAGCTTTCTGCTCAGAAGCGCTAGATCATATCGTTGAGAGCCATGATCAACGATCTGCGATCGAGTCTTTTTGAGCGTAAGACCCGTCATGAAAATTCTTATCACTGCAAAGAACAGTACGATAAGCGCCACTCCCGCTATCAGATATTCGTGTGATACTAAGGATAACAGCGCGGCCATTAAGCAACTCCCGCAGCTACTGACCAATATGGCAACGTGATACGCGTCTCAGAGAGGCTGGGTCCGAGCGAGCGGTGATGAGAATGAGTGATGGATCCGACATGGTACTGTCTGATGGATCTTTATTCTGGCCGATACTGACGACAGAAATATCAAGGAACGGAATCATGATTTACAGAATCGAAATCGGGAGTTTTCGAAAGCGTGGCTCTTCCACGAATGCGCGCGCCTGCGGCGTCGCAAGGCCGAGAAATAGCCTTCTAATAGCCCTCTAGTGTTGCGTTCCGCATTCATCCAGAAAAAGGGAGGAGACGGTGTGCTTGGCAAACCAGGTGTTGGGCCGCGCCGAAAATGCAAAAGCTACGCGAGGACTCGGGAGCTCGATGAACAGTGCAATCGCAGGCTCAATCAGCAACTTAGTTGCGGACACTTAAGACCGCTGGTTTGGCTATCAGCCCCAAAGGAACAATCCTGTCCGGGGCTAGTCACGAAATGGCCCGTGCTTGCTCTGGTCGCGCAACCGGGCACACTCGCGCAGAGCGTGTGCCAGGAAAAGCGGCCCGTCGATTAAATCACGGCGCCAGAGTTTTTTCGGTTCCATTGCAAGCCTCCACAGCCATTCAAAACCCATATGACCCATCCAGGGCGGCGCTCGTTTCACCGTGCCGCTCACGAAACTGAACGCAGCACCTACTGCAACCGCCACCGGCACTTGGAGCTGGTCCAAATGATGGTAAATCCACCATTCCTGTTTTGGTAGTCCTAGAGCCACCCACAAAACGTCCGGCTTCGCTTTGTGAATCGCATCGACGATCGCAGAGTCTTCATCCAAACTAAGTGCTCTGAACGGTGGCGATAACGCACCAGCGAACCGGTGGCCCGGATACTTTTGCTGCAGCTTGGATTTCAACAAATCGAGGGTCTCGGGCGTGTCTCCTAGGAAGAAGCTGCTGTATCCCTTGATGTTTGCAACACTAATGAACGAAGAAAGCAAATCAGGTCCGGGGACTCGTCCAATCAGCGGTTCACCCATCACCCGGGACAGCCAAACCGGTGCAATGCCATCCGGACAAAACAGGTCCGACGAATTTAAGACGCTTTTGAATTCGGGGGTTTTTTGTGCTTCCCAAATGCCATGAAACCCGGTGGCTACGACGAAGCGGCAACGCCCGGGAGCTCGAGTGATCCACGTTTCGATGGTAGCAAGCGCCTCGAGAACGGTTAGACTGTTGATTTGGCAACCGAGTATGTCTACGGTTGGAGGAAATGAAGCACGCTCCGCGAACCGCGGAATACTAAGATCTAGTTCCATAGCATCGTCCTGCCTTTCATTCCGCGACTGCGGACTCGACCAGGCCCTCGCGACGACGCGCTTGGACCTGTTTAGCAATCCATTGGTAGGTGTTTTGCAATCCTTGCGCTAATGGCTCACCGGGCGCCCATCCTAGTTTCTCCCGAATCTGACGATTGTCGGAATTTCTTCCCCGTACGCCGAGCGGTCCCGAGATATGGTTGAGATGCAAGCTTTTGCCGGCAATCGTCATCGCCATATGCGCCAGCTCGTCAATCGTTACCATCTCATCGGATCCAATATTTACAGGCTCACTGATCTCTGATTCGACCAGGCGTCGTATACCCTCGACGCATTCGTCGACATAGAGAAAGGAGCGCGTTTGCTGACCGTCGCCCCAGATTTCGATCGTTCCGCCGTCCGGTGTTTCGGCCACTTTCCGACAGATCGCCGCAGGAGCTTTTTCCCGTCCGCCTTCCCAGGTTCCTTCCGGTCCGAAGATGTTGTGGAAGCGGGCGATGCGAACCTCGATTCCGGTATTGCGGTGGTAGGCGAGATAGAGACGTTCGCTGAAGAGCTTCTCCCAGCCGTATTCGCTATCGGGGGCGGCGGGATAGGCAGAATCTTCCGCGCAATTCGGGTTTGCCGGGTCTTCCTGATTATACGCTGGATATATGCAGGCAGAGGACGAATAGAAGATCCGATGGACGCCATGGACCACTGCCGCCTCGATCATGTTCAGATTGACCAATGCTGAGCTGTGCATGATCTGAGCGTCGTGCAGGCCGGTAAAGATGTAACCGGCTCCCCCCATGTCCGCAGCCAACTGATAAACCTCGTCTATACCGGCAATGGCCTTCTTGCAGACAGTCGGATCGCAGAGGTCGCCAATAATGAAATCGTCCGCCCCTGTGCGCTCGAACTCGGGATACTTCACATCCACGCCGCGCACCCAAAAGCGTTCGCGTTTGAGACGTTTCACCAGGTGCGAGCCGATGAATCCTCCCGCCCCACAGACCAGTGCCTTCCGGATATAATCCGACATCTTAGTAACCTCACTTGTCAGACGAATTGTTTAGTTGATGACGTCAGCCGATCGCGGAGATACGAAGTCAGCTCGAACGCGCCGGGAACGCATGCTTCGGTGCGCTGCCGCGCCCGCTTTCACCTGGCGATCTAATTCACCCAGAAAGATCAGCGCTGGTAGCTGAATCATAAAGTCAACACTAAAAAGGGCGGCACAATTTTCGGGAATGGTTCGCAGAGTCAGAAACGCCATTACCGCGGCGACCTGAATCAAGACCAACCGGTCCGGCTCCCGGAGGCTACTCTTAACGCGGAGAAGTCGCACAAGCAGTACCCACGCAACGAGAAGTCCTAAAATGAACCCTGAGCCACCTAAGAATCCCCCGCAAAGCAATGAATCGAGAAAGCCGTTTTGCGCGTCAGTTGCAATTACCCGGCGGTCTGCGAGCCAGCCATACCCGATGATTGGAGATTCCTGTATCGTCCTCCAGCATAGAGGAAAGATCCGCGATGTACGCCCGGATGCGTCCTCCAATTTCTGGCCTTGAGTACCGCGGGTTGCGTGAAGGTACAGACTGTGAACAGTTTCGTTCGGGATCTCTCCCATGAGGTAGAATCCAACAAGAGCGATGGCTACACCCAAGCCCAAACGCCGTGCCCATCCTCCTGTAATAATCATCACGAAACTCAGTGCGACAAAAAAAGAAAACGTCGATCCTCGCGACTGCATCGTCCAGACCAGATATGACGAAAGCGCGAAGGCGGCCATCCAGACGACGCGCGAAGAAGGTCTCGAATTCCATAGCTGAACGAACGAGATAAGTGCGATAATAGCGGCGTAACGCGAGACACCACTCTCCCGCGACATGGGCATACCGGCCACGGTTGGCATTCGTTCGATAAATCCAGAGCCCGAAAGCCCCATGGAGCTCTGAGCCAATAACTGTCCGCGGCCTATCCATGCCACGGTGACAAGGATTAGGGCGGCAGCGAGCCAGCTAAGCCGGTTTAGCTCCCTCGCGCGGTCAATGGCGAGTCCACTTTCTAAAAACATCTCGGCCGCGGTGAATGTGCCGAGGTACGCAAAGCCCCAATAAGCGTAGTCGAACCATGGGTTTACGTAGATCGTCGAGATGCAACAGACCAGCCCGTAGTAAAGCCAAAGACCCTCCGCGAGAGTGGGCCGGCGGAGCATGGTTCTATTGTGCAGCAGACCGCGGAACAGCCATACAAAGGGGACGACGAGCGGAAACATCGCTCTTATACCGTTGAAATAACCGCTCCAGCTTTGCGACATATTGTCGAGATCAAGGTTCCAAGGACCTGTATTGATGCCTGCCCATAGCAAGAGCCAGCAGAGGGATGGGAATCCTGCCAGCAGTCCCAGTTCCGCCGCCATTGAAGACTGGCCGTTATTGGCGCGTGCATTTAAAACGGAACGATAGTTCATGACCGATAAACAGCACGTTGACAGTTCAGTGTTGCCGGAATGGCCGCGGCTTAAAGTTCGTAGACTCACGCGATTTGCCTAACCATGGCAGCCGGCGCAAAATGTACGCGGGATGATATTTATGACACGACAGAGAGCTGTGAGGCGTTCTTTTCGGTCCGGACGGCCTCTCGGAAAACGCCACTAATCACACGATCATAAACCTGGTTGATAGCTTCGCCCTTTGTCTCCCAGGAGAAACTTCGTGCTCTTTGGAGCGCCCCGGCGGCAAGGTAACGTCTGTGCTTTTCGTCGGCGTAGATATTGCTTATGGTGCTTGCAAGCCCCCTCTTGAACTCTTCAAGGGATTGGATCGGCAGCTTGAGACCACATTCGGGAGTCATGACGTCAGAAAATCCGCAATGATCAGGACACACAACTGGCACGCCATTGGCGAGTGCTTCAATGAGTACAGTCGACGTCAAATCTTGAAGGCTCGTAATTACAAATAGATGAGCTTTCTGCAGACCGACGAGCGCCGCTTCGCGCGAAACTTGACCGTGCCAGGTGCATCTGTCCTGCAGTCCGAGCCTCGTCGCTAGTTGATACCAGCGCTGTCGGCGGGGTCCATCACCATAAATATCAAGGCGCCAGTTTACGTTGCCACGCAGGCGATATAGCGCTTGCAGCAGCAGCGGAAGGGCCTTGCGGGAAAGATGGAGACCGCTCCAGACAAGTCGTATCGCTTCTCCTTCATTTCGCAAAAAGTACGTATCGTTCACGCGCCCTGGGAGCCCTACTTCGCAGATTACCTGAGCTCGTGCATTATACGACCGTCGAATCTGCCGCTGAATACCGCCGGTAGCAGCTATGATCCCCGGTCCCGCAGCCGCAAATGCTTTTCGCGGCCGTCGTAGAAATCTGCGGTGCAATGAATTCACCAGATTGCGCCCAGCGTAATGCGCCGCCCCGCCCAGGCCGAGCGCAGGCATCAAGCGCCAAGGCATATTATCGAGTCCACCGATGGGTCCCCATACGAAAGGAAGCTTCAGCTTCCAAAGATAGCCGGGAAACCGAAATCCTACGAAAGTGAGCTGGTGAACTAGATCGAACTGAATATGTTCCTGCAATTCCTGAGCGGCTCGATATGCTGCTCTTTGCCACAGATCATAGTACACATGGAACACCGGCACTAATATCGGTAGGCTTGCTTGCCATCGCCAAAACTTGCTGTTCCGATCATACCGCCATCGCTGGGGTTCCACATAGCGAAACTGCACGTTCGAGAACTCACCAGGATGTTGACTTACCGCTTGTTCGATCGATTCTTTCTGATTCGCGGAGGTAATAACCCAGACTTCGTGGAATCGTTTGATTGAGTTCAACCAGCTCCATCCCACTGCGGACTCGGAGCCTTCATTCGGATTGCACGCCCACGCACCGATCAGAACTTTCACGATGCTAATTTCGAAAGTTTCGGAAGTCGTGAAGATCTGCTTGGAACGATTTTAGGGATTTTGGGGCGCGCCAGGACGAAGAGATAGCTAGTATTCGCCGCGTGATCATCTCGACCAACTTCCCAAAGGCCGAACGGCTATAGAAAAGCCGTCTCGCGGTAACCCGGTCTGCGAAGACGTTCGGCTCCAGTGATGTTGGGTGGTGCAATGGAAATTGCATTTTCCTAACTGCTGGCCGTATAGCCGCTAGATACGATTTCGTGTGCGTCGCAGTCGAGCCGAAACCAATATTCGCCACAAGGTTGACCGATGGAGTCACTGAAAGACCGTTCGCGTTCAGACACGCTAAACACCACCGATAGGCCCACGCATTAAGGGTGCCTTTCGCGAGACTATCCCACCCGGATCTCCAGAAGGCGCGCTCACTGCTGTCATCGAAGTGCGAAAGGCATTCATCACGCTCGGTCTTCCAAGCTTCCATATCGAAATCGAAAAGGCGCCACGCTCGGCGCCAGGTAGCCCAACCCCAGCAATGAGGATACTTCGAAAAATAATAACTCTGATCAACGAAATGTCGACCGAAGAGAGCATTCGACCCGGATATCTGCATTATGCCCGTCTGACTACGGTAACGTTCGAGAAGTTCTTCGCAAAATGGAAAGAACGTTGGATCTGGGACACAGTCGTCCTCAAGAATAATCGCCTCCTCGATCTGCTGAAATACCCAATCAAGGCCGCCAGCAACTCGGAGGCCGCATCCTATGTTTGTTTCAGAAAAGTTCCTCAACAATTCGCAGGGCCAATCAACTTTGTCGACAATGCGACGAACGTCTTTACAGGCCTCAGGCTCGCCCGGTCGGTCCGAGCGTGGTCCATCAGCGACAATGATCAGAGTATGGGGTTTCACAGATCGGATCCGTTCGAAGACAACCTTTGTAGTATCCGGGCGGTTGAAGACAAAAAGAACGACCGGTATTTTAAGGCCTTGGTTCATCGATACGAGGATCCCAATCGGGAATTGTTTGCCGCCACTTTTGGGCTATCGGTGCACTTCGTGCTCTATCGCTGCTGAATATACATCCAGAATACCAGCATAAGCTTTGTCTAATGAATAGTCGCTTAAGACCTTTTCCCGGGCCCGCTGGCCCATCAGCTGGCACAGCTGCGGACGTTCCCACAGAAAGCGGATTTTGGTGGCTAAGTCCTCCGCGTTGCCGGCTTCGAAATGCATGCCGATACGCCCATCGTCCACCACTTCTGCCGGTGACCCCAAATTCGAAACCACTACTGCCTTTCCGTGAGCCATAGCCTCCAAAAGCGATACGGGCAGCGCTTCATACCAAGTGCTACAGAATATGGTGAAGCGTGAGCCCGCGAAAAACTCGCCAAGCTGGGCGTGCTCAATTGGTCCAAGAAATGTACAGTTTGTTGGCGCGAGGCGAACAACCTCTGGCATCTGAAGATAGTGTCCAGCGAAACGAAAATTGATTAACGGATTTTTCCGCGCCGCTTCAACAATCACCTCGATACCCTTTTCCGGACTAATCCGCCCGGCGAATCCAACATAATTACCACATCCCGGCTTGAGGGCCGTCCAATCCCAATTCAACGCATAGGGAACCACGGCTATCCGTTCCGGCGCGTAGCCATAGCGCACCATGACCGATTTGACGAAGTCGGTAGGAGCTATAAATTTGCTCATCATGTCAAAGGAGCTACGTTGTCTCGCGATCCAACTACGCAGCGCATACGCTATGCTCTTACTTCGCTCGCCAGCGCAGCTTTTGATAGCGCACCACCATTCGGAACCCTTCACGCACCTATCGCATAATTCTCCTCGCACCATCAGTAGCCCCGTCGGGCATAGAAGCCTGTAGTTGTGCAAGGTCATAACTGCAGGAACTTTCTGGGCGGCGGTTTCCTCTAAAATAGACGGCGAGATGAGCGGGAACAGATTGTTTACGTGTACAATATTCGGTTTGTACCGCTGCAACAACGCAGAGAATTCTCTACGTGACTGAAAACTGTAGATACCGCTGAAAAATGCCTCCAGCTTATCCATGCGCTTGTCGCGAAAGCCTTCACTGGTCTTGTCGAATCGAATTACCTCATGACCCCGGGCAGTCAGGCATTTCGCGAGGCCATCTACCGCAACCTCCTCCCCGCTCAACCGACCATAGGCATTATGGACAATACATACCTTCATGACTGTCGGCCGAAATGCCGGCCGCACGTGCCCCTTCTGGACTCGCTCTTAACCTTGCCTTCCAAATCGCATTTGTTCAAGAAGATGCTCACTTCCTTTTGGAGTACAACAAAATGGGAATCGATGTTAATCATTCACAGATATTCAATGCTTCGTGCATTCGAGAAGACCGCTTTTGGCTTAAATTCTCAGTAAAACGATCGAAAGAACTGAATTCGGCTGGCGTATCCAAGATTCGCGAACACAAAATGCACAAACCTTGAGCCGGAGCCGAAGCTGAGTGATTGAGACCGATGCGCGTTTTGTAAGATCGGTGGCGGCCGATTCAAATGTCATGCAAGTCCCGCGGAGATCGGCAATCAAGACTAGAAATGCTGACATCCCGCTCGGGATTGAGCGGCATCACATCTCATAAGCAGATTGAGGAATTTCACGCGATGGAGCCAACCGGGTGCGCTAGCCGCGAAACCAAATTTTGTCTCAAAGTTGAGTCGGGCTTGGCGAAATGCACCACACTCAGCCCTTCTCGGAGTACTCTTTTGAAGGTCACGTCGAACCCGCGTGCACTTAGGTGCGCCTCCACGGAGTTTCCCAGTTCATCGCTGTGACATTCGATAATCAGCGACCGCGTGGTCTCGAGCGTGATCGGCGCGCCCTTGAGGACCTCCATCTCAGCTCCCTCGACGTTGATTTTCATCAGGCTGACGGATTTTATCAAACGGGCCTTACAAAACGCGTCCAGTGTAACCACCTCAGATTCAAATGCTGCTTTACCTGTTGTACCTGCGGTCTCCACCAGGCTTCCAAGAATACTTTGGAGACCTACGAAGAAAACTCGCTTGCCGCAAGCGTCTCCTACAGCTGAATTGACCGCGTCGGCATTCCTGATGTAGTTGGCTGCGAGATTGCGCACCAAACGTTTATACGCCGCCGGATTAGGCTCAAACGCGTACGATCGGCAGGCCGGAAACATGCGAGCGTACCGGATTGTAAACATTCCTATATTCGCTCCTATGTCTAGAATCGCGTCACCCGGTATCGGTTCTTTTGCATGGAGGTTGCAGTCGGGTCCCGAAAATACTTCCATATACCTTCCCAATTCGCCGCTCGTGGTACCGAACCAAAGGTCAGCCTCTTTCAATCGCAAGAACACTTCTTTGTCCGGAGCGCTAGGATCTGTTGGTCGGGTGCTTCCGAACAATTTAGATCCGATCGAACCTGCGACGAAGTTGCAAAAGGCAGCTTTACTTGAAAGACCGCGACACTCGGACAATAGAAAAGCAAAATTGCGTGGCCTGGTTAGGATTTTGGAATTCAGACTCGGCATATCATCGGTCCTCGAGCTTTGGAAGATTCCCAATCAAATCGGCGGCGCTTTCTTCGCGGGTTGGATTAGGTTTTTGTGCCTGTAGGCCTCCGCAGGCAGGATCTGATACGGGAGCCAGTATAGGCATGGGAGGTAGAAATCTCGTACTCGAAATTGCGCAAGAGGAGGGGCCATGAAAATTGATCACGCGCTTTACGTCGAGCGGCCTCACGCAACTGTCCTCTGAGGGAGTCGCTTGCGAGCAAATGAATGATGCAGTTAACAAATCCGGCTTTATCGTGCGCGAATAGAACGTCCTCACCGTGCCGAAGTGAAAGCCCTTCCGCGGCTTTTTCGGTCGCCACTACTGGCAGGCCCGCCGCCATTGCCTCAAGAATTTTTAACCTTGTTCCGGAACCGGAGAATATGGGCGCAACGGCGATGCCGCACGCGGCGACAAATGCCGGAAAATCTTCGTAGGGAACAGAGCCGACGTTCCTAATCCATGATTCGTGATACGGAGCGCCCCCGCCTGTAAGAGCAAGAGTAGCGGTTGAGTGCCGTTGACGAAGAGACGGCATGACGGTTCTAACGAGAAAATCGACAGCCTCGCGGTTGGGTTTATATGCGTAAAATCCGGCAAAGATGACTGTATTCATGTCGAGCCGGAAAGATTGGCGAAGACGCTCAACCCTTACGGGGTCGGGAGAGGCGAATCTCTCAACGTCGACTCCATTGGGCAACAGGCTCGGCTTCACGCGATAGAGGCGCTCAAACTGATCCTGGTCAATTTCGGAAACGGCGGTGGAGAAATCCGCATTCCGGAGCAAGTGTCCCTCAGCCCATCGGGTGAGCGTCGCTATCAAGCGTCCATTGCGTGAGAGGCGTAAATAGTACTCGACGTTGTGCGAATGATAAACGACTTTGATTCGTGGCTCTGCTTGGCGAATCGCGCGAAGGAGCATCCAATGATACACAGCCCACGATGCGCCCTCGAGAATGACCATGTCCGCCGCGGCACGCTGAACTTCTTCCACCATTCGGCGGACGAAATTTCGCACCTGCGCGAATTTTGCGTAACGCGATGCGGATGACCACGCAAGCGTGATAATCTCCACGTTGTCCCTAAGAGCAATTCGATCATCTTCAGGACCGAGCTGCACCAATGCTTTAGAGCCGCTGGCAAATCGCGCAAGGTTATAACTGACGGTCGCGGCTCCCGACGCCGGCGGATACGCCTCGTAAAAGCAGCAGAAAACAATTCTCATAAAGAAGCGCACGTCGGCACGGCGCGGGCCGCCCGCTTAAGCACCAGGTGCGATTCCCTGACCGCCAGATCGGACAATTGGAGGCTCTCGAATTGATAGTCAACGCCGAGCCCAAGAATTTCTTGGCGGTTTTCCTCAGAGCCATCGACCCTATGCTCCTCGATAACCGCGAGATCCGCTCCGCGAGCGAGGGTCAAATAATCGGAATGACGCAGTCTGTTCTGATATTGGAGCGGTGGATTATACAGCAGCCATTGGCGACTCGAATATCGGAGAAAATTGTAACTTGAAAGGTCGCCGTCGAAATACGAGTAGTGATCCTTATAGTCTATTATCATGCTCGCTATCCCATCAGGTGCGAGTATTCGTGCGCATTCGGTGAGCACCCTCGCCAAATCCCGTTGCGGAATATGCTCAAGAGTGCTTGTCGTAGTAATACAGTCTATAGAACCGTAGGGCAGTCCGGTATCGCGAGCGTCGAACGGCGCGCGGTAGCAGATACCGTAATGATTTTGGAGATCTGCTTCAAACGATTCTGACCTGAGTGTTTGTTGCGGAACGCAAGGAAGACCGAAATCTGGTCCGGCGTTGCGAAGCAACTCAATGGTGTGGTTAACGAGACTTAGATTCGCCAGGGGTCTCAGATCGGTCACCATTTGCCGCTGCACGCCCAAACACCAGTAGAGGAGTGGTAGCGATAAATGAACCCCCGCGCCGAATTCGTAAAAAGACAAATCGGCCAGCGGCCGCTGAACTTTCCTCTGAACCGCCCCGATGTGCGCCTGCGCGATGGGCATTAGGTCATGGATGAGGTACGCGGCACTGAATGGTAGATTGCGCGTCAGGCGAGTCTGCGCAAGATAATTAAGACGATCGCCCGCAGGAAGAAAGGAGAATCCCCATTGCGCCAATGCTTTATAGCGCCAGTTCATCGGACCGATCTCGCCTAAGCACGGAAAGTGTCGTAACGGTTTATGCGAAAGGAACTAAAGCAACGCTCATAAAACGAAAAGCAAATCCTTCGCTGCAGCGGCGAATCCATGAGAGAAGCGATGGTATCGTCCGCTGATCAGCTCTTTCAGCACGATTGGGGTCCGGACGATGCGACTCTCGGGTAGATGCCATCGGGCCCGCCAATGGCGAAGGACCGCTTGTCGTAAGGCGGGATCTTTGGTGAATTGTGCCGCTATAGGACTTTCCATTCGTTCAAGAAACGGACCAAACGGGGGCCTGCACTTTCGCCGAAGGATCCGGGTGGATAGCTCGGTTCCCTTCGCTCCAGCGAGTTGATGCTCGTGTTGCCGGTAAGCTTGTAGGGTTTCGGAGACGGGCAGGAATCTGCCAGCACCCGATAAAACAATCGTCCATAAGATAAACACATCATGCCAGACCGGTGGAGGGTCGCCGACCGGTAGCGGCAGAACAAGATGTTTGAATTTTCCCCTGAACGCCATGCAACATCCTTGACCAGGGGGAAATACTCGAAACATGCGCCCTGTCGCCATCAGCTCTCGTGCGCGAGTCGAATAGCGATGGCCTTCCTTTTGCCAAAGCGTACGTCCAAGCGGTCGAAGTGCCTCGTCGACTAAATCGGCGTCACATGTCGCAACAGCTACGCCAGGCCAGCGCACAAACGCTTTCTCCATTAGGGCGAGCTTGTCCGGATACCACACATCATCACAATCACTAAGAAAGATAATATCTCCGGTGCATTTGTAGATCGCCTTCTCAAAATTCTTAGACACCCCCAGATTGCGTTCGTTAATGAGAAGGCACACTGGGAATGGCACTCGCCGTGCGAACTCTCGAATAATTTCGACACTACCGTCGGTTGAAGCATTGTCACTTATGACCAACTCGTCCGGCAGTCGAGACTGCCGAGCATAGCTCTCAAGTTGTTCAAGAAGAAAGCGTTCGCCATTGTAAACTGCAGCCGCAATCGAGAGTCTCATAGCTATTTCTTAAAACCGATCAAAGTAAATGGACAGTCCGGTGATTCAGCTTTCTATTTTCGCAGACCCATTCATTTCCCTCAGCAACCTACGAATATTAGTATTTTGTTTGCTTTCAAACTCAACCGGTCGCGGCCCGCGCTCAACAAACATCCGCCCTAACCGTACGAACCTTCGCTTTTGCGTTAACGCTAGCCGCTCCTGCTATTTAGCTCATCCTTATTCATTTACTGGCCTCAAGCAGAAGTTCGTCCGCAGCGCGGGGAGTCAATGCTCGGCCTAGTATCTCTATAATACTACCCGCACGGCCATATATAACTTCGCGCCGATTTGCGGGACGGCCAAGATCCCCGCGCCCTTCGTGAATGATTCTACGGCTTTGAATAAAGTTAAAAGGTGTAGTGTTGAGCGTTCCGAAAGTAGCGCGATGCGAAAAGCCGGCCTTATCAGCCAAAAGATGCAGATTCTTGTAATTAAATAAATAGAGATGACGTGGCGGATCCAGGGCGACCCAGGAAGAGCCAAAATAGCGATGCCCCCAGCTTTCAATGTTAGGCGTAGTGACTATCATTTTTCCACCGGGACGCAGTATTCGGTAGATTTCCGCTATGGTATCAGTCGGTTCGCAGAGGTGCTCAATTACGTGACTCAGGAGGACCAAGTCGAATGTGCTATCGGGGTAGTGTTGATCGGAGAGCGTTCCGTAGTGAACGGCGAAACCTTTCCGCCGTGTGGTTGTAACAGCACCAAGGTCTAACTCTACCCCTTCCGCTTTCCAGCCCAAGCTCTCGGACATTTTTAAAAACCGACCGTCACCACATCCGACATCGAGCATACGACCTTTTGTGTTGATGGCTAGATACCGCAATGGTATATCGAGCGAGTCACATTCTATCCGAGAAAGTACAATCGGAAGAGCTAGTAACCATCGAAAGGGTCTTCCTTTTCCGTCGCCCCAGCCGAAGCGATGGGCTAGATAGGCTGATCTGCAAAGATCTGCGACGCGCCTGCGCGGAGGACTAGTATGAGGATCTGAGTCCGTCGGCATTTCATGGGTGAAATACTGATCGTATGCTTTCCAAATATCGGCTTCGAGCGGGATCGGATCCAACCAGGCCAGCCCGCATTGGACATTGACGCATCGCTTCAATGTCCAATTGCCCGAGGCGCCGAACAGCCGATCTTTTAGACCTTTATAAAGGGGAGTACCACCGGCACCACAGAGTAAGCATGCCGGTGCGGGTTTATTGCGAATCACTTTTGATGAATCGCGCCTTTCGATTTCGATGTTTTCAGTCATTTGACTGCTCATATTGCGGTTCTATGAAACTCAACCAACCCAAACTACCCACAATAGCGAGAAACGGAATGGCTGGAGTCCTAAAACGTAAATCCCAGTTTTCGAAAAAAGGTGAGGCCACCGCCAAAAGAATCATAGCGTAAATAGTTAAGGTGATTACGATGGTGGTGTAGGGGCAAAAGCCCAGCCGCCATGCCGCCAATTGCGCAAGAAGAACTCCGCACCAAACCCAGATCAATAACATTGATTGAAATATGATCGCTGTCAGAATGACAAGATGAAAGATCAGACCTGCATTTCTCGAAAGGGGAAGCACACTGGGACCTGATTCGCCCCGAAGCAAACCGCGAAAACCGACACCAGGCGAATAAGGCAACATTGCCAAGTGGAAAAATCCAACGAAACAAAGTTTTGCGGCGATAAAAGGATAATCCCAGACGGCTTTCCTATACGGTCGATACATCAACGATCCCAGCCGCGGCTCTATTTCTAATGCTTCCCTAAGAACCTCAGGTGTCGGAGACTTGTCGCCACCATAGTAACCCTGAGCGACCGAACTCGACTGCAGAGCGGTCGCGAGCCGTAAAGCTAGATCGCGACGGATGATTTCGAGGTCTCCCTCCCCCGCAGCGTGCAAAACACCGGGGGCGGCGTAGTAAAAGAAGTTCCATTGACTTACCGTACTCAAAGTCCACACCTTCGTCTCAATCCGGTTGCGTGCAGACCAGCAACAGAGTGGACTGGCAGCGGCTAAAGTCGTCAACCCAATAAGAACTAGCCGGCGGCGCGTGGTCAAGGTAGCAGAAAAAAAGAATGGCAGCCAAAGAAATGGCAACAGAACCTCGCCTACCGGGCGCACTAAAGTCGCTGCGGCGAGTAAACCCCCACCGAAACTCGTGCGGACAGCCGCGGTACGGTCGCTATTGCTTGATGTCGCGCTCGCAAGAATCATCAGAACACTGCATCCTAAAAGGGTTTGGAACAATCCCTCGGTGATTACTTCTTTGGTTGCGAGGATCGAAGGTACGTCGGCTGCGACAACTGCCTCGGCGAAGATAGCCGCGCGGACGCCAAAGCGATAAAAGGTGAAAAGTGCAACCATGAGAGTCAAGGACGCACCCATCACAGCTTGAGTTGCCAAAACCCATCGCCAACGACCGCCAAACATTGCAATCATCGCGGGATAGACAGGAGTGCGGAAAGTCTCCCGCGCATAACAGACGCCTTGGGACCATCTAGCGAAACCACATCCGTGGAGAAAGCCCTGCGCCAACTCTAGATACTGAGTAGAATCGGGCTGCTGCATAGCCCAGACGCTACCCGCACGGAACAACCATACCGACCGAAGCGCAAATGCGCCAAATGCAATCGCAACAAAGATCGTAGCTCGTTTGGAGTCCAACCTGTGAAATACATCGCCACAATGAGCGTCTGGGTCTTGAGAACAAATTTGGAATTCGCTTATTCGCATCATTTGAAAATCAGCACCGCTCCGAAACACGGCCCAGCCCCGACTAGTCAGCCAGCATTTTCAATTCCAAACCTTGGAAACACCTTCAGGGTATTTTCTTCTAATAAACCTGCCGAGCGCATTTCTACGGGCTAGATCTAGGCCGTCGAACGTCCTATCTAGCGATCTGGTTTGGAGCCGGTACCTTGAAATTCGACCGGAGCACCTGGCGTATAAGGATAGCGCGCTCCGTCGATTCGAGCAGATAAGCCCAAGAGATCGTGAAAAACATAACTAGCGAAACCGCCACGTATACAAGTCGAGCCTCGAGACTCGACAGCAAGGCTGCGATTCCGATGCTAACTAGAACCACAAAGGAAAAGCACGCGAGTCGCCCGACGGCGACTCGCGTTTCGGGAAGAAGCACCGTTGCTGCAGCGTAAAAGAGCCCCGCGTCAAGAGTGACTCGTAGACTCCACGCGATGGCTGCTCCTGTGATGCCGAGACGCGGGAGTAGCAAAACTAGGGCAACTAAATAAATCGGCAGCTCCAAAAGATGGAACTTGGCTGGAAGGTCCGGACGATTTATGCCCAGTACTAATCCACCCGGAACATAGGCGAGACTATTGACGAACACGCCGGGAACCAGGCAGCGAAGTACAGCAAGTCCATGCCGAGCGAGATCGGCGCCAAAAAACACCGTTAAGATCTCCGGTGCAAAGACAAAAACCAACAGCAGACCGGGGAATAGTGCGATCACTGAGTAGCGGGTACCCCGCTCAAACAAGAGTGAAGCCCGGGAAGTATTTGATTGCGCGGTTGCCGAAAAAGCTGGGAAAAGGACCCCGGCCATCGCACCTGACAAAATTCCCAGCTTATTCACAATCTGAAAAGGAACCGTGTAATAGGAAACTGACGATAGTGCGAACATTGACGCGATCACGAAGCGATCAAAGTAAGCCATCATCGGACTAGCTATACCAGATATTGTGATCCAGCCTCCGAAGGAAAGCAGCGGGCGGGCCAAAGCGCCCGACACCTGTAGGTTTGTGGTGAGTTCCGGTGCGGTTCGGAGGCAAAGTACGAACATCGCCCCCCATGCCAGCAATCTGCCCAATACCAACACCGCAACGATCCATGCAAGGTTATGAGTGAGGCCTAACATCGCGAGTGGTGCGATAAAGGAGAAAATTCCAACACTGGCACCTACAGAGGTCATATAGTCAAACCTCTGGAAGGCGACCAGGGTTCCGCTGAGGCTTGATCCACTGATAACGAAAGGCAGCGACACGGCAAGTGCAAAAAACACTCGCTCGCCCTCGGATTGCAGGACTGATGGTATATTCAGCAGACGATGGACTAACCATGGGGTCAACCCAGCGAGTAAGGCCGCCGCAAGGATGCCCAGCAGAAACATTAGCAGCAGAGATGTCCAGAAAATTCCCGGCACCCGATCTCGGTTGTCGGATCCAAGCGCGTTAGAGACCTGTTGTGTGGCCGCGCGTCCTAAACCGAGATCGAACAGTCCCAAATATCCGATAACGAGAGTCGATAGAGTTAGTAAACCGTAACGCTCCACGCCCAATTTCCGCACCAGCACGGGAATAGCGACTATGCCCAAAATGAGTGGCGCTGCTTCACCGACTACACTAAATAAGGTGTTACGCGCGAGCCGGCGTCCACCGGTCAGACTGGTTGAGTCTTGCAGAATCGATCACCCGTTATCTTGGACTGCGAGGCTGCGGACAGAGGGCTCCCACCAATGAATGGCCGCGGTCAGTCCCTCTTCGAGTGAATATCGAGGAACCCATTGGACCTCGTCCCGTAGGCGGCGAACATCAGCAATGACGCAGGGCGGATCGCTAGCCGCGGCCTCGATGGCTCCAAATTCGACGAGCCTCTCCGCCCTTAAGAGCGAAGCAATCCGCGATACAAGGACTCGAATCGTCACCGGTTCGCCGGAGCCGACGTTTACGACGCCCTGCGTGTCGCCGTCGAGCAACGCCACAAATGCGTCGGCGACGTCGCTCACTTCGAGAAAGTCGCGCAGCTGTCGACCGTGAGTACAGCGGGCGGTTTCGCCGCGAAGGAGTGCCAGAATTACAGAAGGCACCAATCTTTGCCGGGCCTCATAGGGTCCGTAGAGGTAGAAGATTCGTCCCCAAGCCACGCTGAGACCAATTTGGCCCGCGTACGCCGTTACCACGCGTTGCAGACTATTCTTACAGACTCCGTACAGAGTCGAAGGTGCTTCAGGCGTCACGCTCTCGGAGAAGTAGCCAAATTGGGAGTCGTACTCAAAGCAGGTTCCGGCGAACACGGCGCGAGATCCCCCGGATTCTGCAAAGCGCTGAACCAGATTAATTCCGGCCTCACACCACGCGAGGTTCATCGGCGAACTTCGGTAATCCTTGGGATCGGTATACCAGGCAAAATGCAGCAGATGGCTCGGACGGATCGAGTCGAACAATTTAGCAACCGCGCAACGATCGAGGAGATCGACGGAATACCAGTGAGCCGATCTGCCTAAAGGAGCGTTAGGGAGCGAATGCGCGGCCGCATGTACTTCAAAACCGCGGTCTGTCAGTAGTCCGAGACAATTACGGCCTATAAATCCAGTCGGCCCGGTCACGAGGACGCGTTTCATCGGCTGAAAGTCGGATGCTCCCGATCCTTGTCCGAGATCAATTCCGGCTGAGACGGCCAGCTGATGCCAAACGCCGGATCGTTCCATCGGGCACCACGCTCAGATTCCGGACTATAAGACTCGGATACCTGATAAAATACTTCGGTGTTGTCGGCGAGCGTCAGATATCCATGCGCGAACCCTTTGGGCACATAGAGCATAAGCCGATTTTCGGCGCTGAGTTCTAGACCAAACCAATTACCCAAGCTGCGCGATTCCCTTCGGAGATCGACGATCACATCAAAGATGGTTCCCATGGTACAGCGCACCAGCTTAACTTCCTGATAAGGCGCCACTTGGTAGTGCATCCCGCGCAGCGTCGCTTTCTTCGGATTGAAAGAGACATTGCATTGGGCAACGGTGCAATCAAGGCCCTGTGCCGTGAACTCATCACGGCAAAATACCCGGGAGAAAAAGCCCCGTTCGTCCGAACGACGCTCGGGTTCTATCAAAAAGGCGCCGGAGAGGGGAGTCTCAGTGAACTTCATTGGCCGCTCGTTCCACGCGCTCTTCGTAGGCGTGAATCTGTTCGCGACTTAGTGCATTCATATCACCCATCGTCTGGGCGGTCGCAGCGCGATACCAACGAACAGTCATCTCGATGGCGTCTTCGAAAGGCATTTGTGACCGCCACCCGAGCAGCGAACGCGCCTTGCCGCAATCCAAGCGCAGGTAATTGGCTTCGTGGAGCGCGCGCGTCGACTCTCCGGGTCTCCATCCCGCCTTGCCGCCCCAATGCCTCACCATTGTGCTTGCCAGAGTCGAGACCGGGATTGCATTCTCCTCGTTCGGTCCGAAATTCCAGGCTCCCGCATAGCTCGAGCCATCGCAGTAGAGTCGCTGTGCAAGTCGCAGATAGCCCGCGAGCGGTTCGAGAACATGTTGCCACGGCCGCACTGAGGTGGGATTGCGGACGAGCAGCGGAGTGCCGCGCGTGAACGCCTTGACCGCATCTGGCACGATCCGATCTTCTGACCAGTCACCACCTCCGATCACATTGCCCGCACGAACGGTCGCTAACGAAGCACTTGAGTTCGTACCTTCAAAGAAGGACCGTCGGTAGGCCGCGCAGATGATCTCGGCGCAAGCTTTGCTGGCACTGTATGGATCATGCCCGCCGAGCTGATCAATCTCCCGGTAACCCCAAGGCGAGTTGCCGTTTTCGTAGCATTTGTCACTGGTAACTACAACCACGGCTTTGACAGAACCGGACAATCGTACCGCTTCGAGCATGTTAACCGTGCCGAGTGCGTTGGTGGCAAAGGTTTCCGCAGGTTGATCATACGAACGGCGTACCAGCGGCTGCGCTGCACAATGAAATACGATCTCCGCCTTGGAGGCTCGGACAGTCTCGGCGAGAGCGACTGCGTCGCGTACATCACCGATCACCGATGTCATACCTTCTTCCAGGCCACATAAGGCGAAGTACGAAGGGTCGGTGTCAGGCGAAAGAGCGTAACCGTACACTCTTGCCCCCATGTCCAACAGCCAGGTCGTCAGCCATCCTCCCTTGAAGCCAGTGTGGCCGGTAAGGAAAACGGATTTTCTGCGCCAGAATGCGCGGTCAAGGAAAGTCACCAGCTCCTCCAAGGCGCACGATTCGCGCCCCACATTTCGCCGAGCTGCTGCATCTCCCGGTAAGTGTCCATGCACTGCCAGAATCCGTCGTGCTGATAGACCGCCAGCTGTCCGCTCTCGACAAGTTGGGAGAGTAGACCGGTTTCGAGGGAGTCGTTATCGTCATGAATAAGGTCAAAGACTTGAGGCTCGAAGACAAAAAAGCCGCCGTTGATCCAGCCTTCGTTCACTTGTGGCTTTTCTCGAAAGAGCGTTACCCTTCCGTTATCGATGGCCAGTTCGCCGTAACGCGATGAAGGACGCACCGCGGTAACGGTGGCAAGCTTGCCCTGACGACGATGGAATCCTAACAGTGATTCGATATCTATATCCGCGACTCCATCACCGTAAGTAGCCATGAAGGTCGACGGCCCGGCGTACTTTTCAATTCGTTTGAGCCTGCCTCCGGTCATAGTTACCTCGCCAGTCTCCGCAAGCGTGACCCGCCAACCATCCTCTGTATGGTTTCCAAGAACTTCAACCTTTCCCGCCCCAAGGGTCACGGTAAAGTCGCGATTCTGGGTTTCGTAGTTCAGGAAATAGTCTCGAATCAAGCCGCCCTTGTAACCCAGGCAGATCACGAAATCGTTATGACCATGGTGCGAGTAGATTTTCATGATGTGCCAGAGGATCGGACGGTTGCCAATTTGCACCATCGGTTTGGGACGGTACTCGGTCTCTTCGCGAAGCCTCGTCCCAAGTCCACCAGCTAGAATCACGACCTTCATTGTCTTGCTCTCTTAAACTCTGTGGAGTGCTTCAGCTGTTATTCTTCGCGGTATCAAGGCGGCGACGAAAGTCGGCATAGGCGTCCCGATAATTGTGAGGAGCGAGAGATGCTGCGCGAGCATAGGCCTTTTCGGCATCGGGATATTGATAATCCCTCTCCTCGGCCACCCCGAGCAGGTAGAACGCTTCCGCCGACTGCGGATTGATTTCTGTCGCATTCTGCAGCGTCGACTCCGCTTTTCCGAGTTGTCCTGCTCCGAGATAAAACTGTCCGACCCGCATTACGACCTCGAACGACGGATTCAAAGCCAGCGCTTTCAAAAGAGCGTCTTGGGTTAAAGTTGTGTCACTGGCCTGCGCCGCGCTTGCGAGAGCCAGGTAGACGTGAGTCGCATCGACTCCGTTCTGGACGGCCTCGGTGACCACAGATTGTGCCGCCTGCAAATTGTTGGTTGGTCCGTAAACCTGAATGATGAGCTTTTCGTATGGTTCCGAATCAGCGGGCATGACGTTTACGGCACGGCGAAGGAGTATCTCCGCCCCCTGAGTATCCACTGCTCTGACGTCTACCTCCGCCGCAGATATAAGGTATTGTTCGCGCTGAGCACTCGACTGCGCTCTGACGGCGGCCTCCTGATACACCCCCGATTCATCTGACAGCCGGCCAAGAACATCGTAGAAGGAGCCGAGACCCTCAACAGCGCCCGGAAAATCAGCAGCAATCGCCCTTTTGAAACCCTGCTCCACCGCGCTTCGCTCAGCAGGCGAGGTCCACGGAATGAGTCTCTTGCTTAGGTATTCGTGCACTCCGAGCGCCGGAGCATTAAATACTGACTCCCGGACCTGTTCCAGGGCCTCCTTCTCGCGGCCTGCTCGGGCTAGTGTACTCGCATATAAATCGCGATAGGTTGGATTGCTCGGATCGAGCCAGGCCGCAGCCGCGATCTCGTTCTGTCGCATGCCATCCGTCATGGTCGGACCGCCAAGTTCTAACCACGATAGGTGTGCTATCGCACTCACCGGATGAGCCAGTACAGCGGTGCGGGCCTGCAATGGCGAGGTGGCGTGAGGGATATCGTACGGATAGGACAGACCGTTATCCTTGAAAGCGAGAAGCATTAATATAACGCCCGCCGCTATCGCCCCACCGGCCGCTATCCGCGGAAATGCTGACTTCCGCGAAACAATCACTGTGTTGCCCACCTTTGTCATTGCAATTCGCAGCGTCAATGCAAGCAACAGCGTAAATAAAAGGGCGTTCGCCGGGATGCGAAGGGGAAAGTCAACCACTTCGTGCAAAGTAGACGATCCGAGTGCCAGTGAAAGTGCTATGAAGATTGGCCATTCAACACTGGAATAACCGCGACGATATTTAAGGATTTCACCTCCGACCAAAAAGACAAACCAGACCAACCCGATTATTCCGATCAACCCAGTCTCAGCAGCAAATTGGAGGTAGTCGTTATGGGCCTGCCGAAAATATGAAGCATTCCAAGGCCCTGCCTGATAGTGCGGAAAGAGCTCTGGCCACGCTGCCAATCCCATCCCGAATACTGGGAAAGCACGGATCATCTCGAGCGTTTCGCTCCAGACGACCGGCCGGATTCCGAGACCGCCTCCGCTCGCAACCGTCTCCCCCACCCTAAGGTCCTCTTGCGTCCGACCTTGGGGACCTACAAGAAATAGCGCTAGCGAAATGATCACTAGTAAAACGCCGAGAGACATTCCGAGTGATACAGTTTTACGAAATTTAACACCAAGACCTCGACTCTCTCTATCCGGCTCCGTTACGTGCAGTCGCGTTACTCTTCCAAGTGCCCTAGGGCGAGCGGTGGCCGTCTGGTGGCCTTTTTTTATCTGTCCCGGTTCCTTCGTGAACCACAGGTAAAAAACAATGACCCCGCTGATAGTACTTTCTGTCCAACCCGCCCGTGACAAACTTATAAGAATCGCAGTCATCACTACCAATGCGGCGATCGCGCACCCTATCCGAACCGCAATCGAGTATTCTCCGCTCGCAGAAAAAGAGCCGAACAACCCTCCAACAAGGAAGAAAGGTAAGCTCATTGCAAGATAATTGGCGAAATGGTCCGGATCTACAAAAGGCCCGGTCGCCCGTGACATTGAACTGAGGATCGGTGCACCCCAGTCGAGAGGGACAAAACACCAAAGTACTTTGCCATTCCAGTACACCCGCTCAAACAACCCGACGAGCGCAACACCCAGGCCCGTCATCATCACGATTCCAAATATAAGACGGAAGAACCAATTCTCGCCGCCGGTTCCTCCATCAAATGGATAGCCGAGGATCGTGAAAAACAGTGCGCAATAGGCGGCGAATCGCAGCAGTGCGGTCTTTGTGAGCGATCGGGCCATAGACAGCGAATACCAGATATTGCTCGTGAGAGGGAAACCGGATCGCACACTGGAACTGGCTAGCTTCGAATCGCCGTCCATCCTATCGGCGACCGAATGTTCCCCGGTTTTCTCATTGCTAGCGGGTCCGTTTCCGAATCGCGGTATAAAAACGCCTTGCTGCACTTCCTCCACGCTCGGGAGAATTGTACTTCCAGAACTTTCCCCAGTCGCCGTATCAACATCTTTGCCTAAAGCAGCAGCGGCGTACGGCTCTGTCTCTGAGGGTCCCGTCAAAACCCTTACATAGATGTCGTAGGTGGACCGAGAAAGCATACGCATCATGCTTGTGGGCAGCGGTATGAGCTGGAATATAAATAGTCCAGTTAAAAGCGCAACGGGCAAGAGAAATGGAGCGAAGTGGACCAACCGAGTCTCGTCTCGAGATTTTGCAACCAATGCGATCTTCCACCCCCAAACTATCAGGAGTACGAAGGTTGCCACCTCCGCGAGCGAGGCCGGCCAAGGATGGACCGAACCGAGAGGCCAGGGAGTGAATGCAACGATAGCCACGACCAGCCCGCCTACGACACCATCCAGTAGTCTACTTAGACGGAATCGGGCAATCGAATCATTGGCGGTAGAATTACTAAAGAGCGTAGCCGCTTAACTCTCTTTGCCATTCGCGAGGTCATCGGAGAGCTTTTTACCGGCATTTTCATACATATAATAATGGCTATTGTAGTCGTTGTATCCCAGGTTATGTGTCTCCACCTTATTAAGAACAATTCCGAATATTTTGGCTTGGGCGTACTCGAGCCGCGAAAGTGCAGTTCTGACCCGCTGTCTTATGGTCCCCTTGCCCGCGACCAGGATGACACCATCAACGATACTGGATAAGACGACGGCGTCGGTTACGGGCAAAATTGGTGCCGAGTCAATAATAATACAGTCGTATGATTGGCCTAATTGAAACAGTATGTCCTGCATTTTCGCCGCTCCGAGCAACTCGCTCGGGTTAGGTGGAGTCTCGCCCGCGGATAGTAGATAAAGATTGCCAAACCCGGTCGGTCTGACGAGATCAACTAACTCGCTAATCCCGGTCAGCGCTTCGGTCAGACCAAAATGATTCTCCAGGCCAAAGAGTTCGTGACAGTGGGGCCGACGCAGATCAGCATCGACCAAAATTACTCGCTTACCTGTTCCGGCCAGAACGATCGCCAGATTGGCTGCAGTGGTTGTTTTTCCTTCACTCGGTACGGCGCTCGCGACCAGAACGCTCTTCGGCGGGGAACCTGGTCGTGAAAGCATCAGGGCGGTCCGCAGCATTCGGTACGTCTCCCCGACCGGCGAGTGACTGCCGACCGAGAGAACCGTCCCATTTGCATGGATTGGCAGTTTGGTCGGATCTGGGGTGCGCGACAATTTCGGACCATAGGTGATCCCGCGGAGACGGTAAAAATCGGGTATTGTCCCAAGGAGCGGTACTCGCAGGTAATCTTCGGCCTCCGCCGGATCAGTAAAGGTGTCGTCATGCCGTTCGATTAAAAAGGTCAGTCCGATACCCGCCGTAAGACCAAGCAGGGTCGCAGCTATGAGATCGCGGGTTTTGTGTGGACTCGATGGAGATAACGGCGCTGTTGCCTTATCGACTAAGGAGACGTTTGAAGCATGCAGATCTGCCGCTACCTCAACATCTTTCATGCGTTTCAGTACGGCATCGTAAAGTTCGTTATTGGTATCCACCTCGCGCTGCAAAATCGCGTATTTGACCGCCGCATCATTGAGTCCCAACGCAAAGTCTTTTTCATTTTTTAACTCATCATCCAGCGCCTGCTCATCCTTGAGATTTGCCGCGTATTGATCTTTGATACTTTCGGTGATGCTATCGATCTCGCGCGCTAGAGCATCCCGGGTGCCCTTTATTTTGCCACTGATTGCGAGCATCGGGGGATAATCAGGTTTGAACTGGGCCGACATCGATACGTATTGAGTTTGCAGTGTATCCAAGCTTTCTTTCAAATTCTGTACGATCTTACTGTCGACAATCGCGGGAAGGGCGTCTGCATGTCCTTGATCGATGAGCGCGACCTGGGTCTCGAAGTTTAGGTTCTCGAGATGTGCGTGCTCCGTCTGTTCGCTCAGCTTGTCGAGGCGACCCAACACCACCTCTTGCCCATTCATCGAAATCAGACCCGGGATAATGCCCTTATCGCGACGGTAATTATTGAGTGCTATTTCCGATTCTTCGACCTGCCGCTTGAGTTGCGCGAGCTTTGTTCGCAGAAACTTCGCGGCCTGATCACTGGTCTGCGAATTCAGCTCAATCCGTTGTTGAATGAATTCGCGCACATGCGCGTTGGCAAGCCGCGCGGATAACTCGGCATTCGGAGTGGTAAAAATGATCTTGACGAGTTCGGTGTTTTCTATTGGCGAGACTTTCAGCGCGCCGAGATAGCGGTCGATTAGGCCAGGAGCTACGAGCGAGAGATATTCTTCCGTACCATCATTGCCATCACTGCCTTCGCCATCTTTCAAATGACGCGATGACTCGCCACTGTGCCCGCCGGTAAACACCGGGTCTTCGCTCAGACCCTCGGTTAGAATCACTTGCTCGGCCAGGCTCCGCGTCGCGAGCAATGTGTACTCGGTTTCGATGCCACCGCTCCATTGCGGCCCAGAGTCTTCCTCGCCGTCAGGTCCTTCGATAGCGTTCGTTTCGAAAACTTGCGGGGCGGTGCGCTTGATCAAAATCATCGCCTGCGCGGTGTATAATCGCGTCGCCATTAGGTCATGAATCGTCACCAGGACGACGAATACGAGTGGGACCGACGACGCCAACCAGATATGTCGTTTTATCGTGCGCCAATACTGCCGCAGATCTATTGCTGCACCATACTCTGGGGGCGGGACGCTATAATGCGCCTCTCTCATCAGGTCCGGGAAGGGCGTATTACGTTGAATCAGGTAAGGCGAGGGCACTTTCATATTGAAGTTAAAGTCGATACGGAGTCTTAATGGGTTCCATGCATAGTCTAAGGCTCAATTCAGGTTAGTTAGCATCTCGACCACCGAGGAAATTAAGCTTAGGAGAAGCTAAATTGGCAACTCAGAGACGTCTGTTCGGAGGGATCGGCGATTACCGCTTTTCACTATGCTCTAAGTAGATCCGCGGCTACTCGCCGTTTCATTTTCCCAATAGTCCCGAGCTCGATAATTTAGTAGACTGAATGAATCTTTCCTATGTGATGCTTGGGCGAGAAATCGGGTGGCTTCGCGACAGATATTTGGGTCTTTTTTGCATCGGAATAAGCAACCGCCGCTTGCGCGCTAGCGGCTCGCGGCATCGGAGGACCTGTGACGGGCTGGGAGACGACACTCGTCTCATTGTTTTTCATGCATCGCGATCAGCCATTCCTGAACCTCCTCCAAATCCGCAAACCACTTGCTACCAATCCGGTAAACCGGAAAGCTTGAGTCGATTTCCATCAGTTTGTAGAGCGCCTTGCGGGGGACGTCTAGATAATCCGCGAGCTCCGAAAGCGTTATTATCCGTTTGACCAAGGAGATCGGGCGGGGTGCGGTTTTAGTGCCACGAAGTTCGGGCACTTAAGAAGCACCTGGACACGCGTCCGCCCTCCCAGCGAGGCTGAGTTCGAGGAGCAGGCAATCGAAAGAGATGGTGCCTATTGCTCTCAAAATAGGGGGCGTTAGTTCAGCACCTACACATTGTTAGTTTGTGCCTGACGAGAATATTCGAAGAAGTGCGAACCGGGTGGGGATTTGGCCGATGAAGGTAATCTGCAACTGAAGCTTCGGCTACTGCGCCGCAGTATGGACTTCTTGCTTGCCATCGGGTCGTCAGTGCGTCAGATATGGCTCTGCTGAGCGCCCGGCGACGACGTACCTGTGTCGGATGTATAGCAACAGAGAAATTCCGGTTTTGGTGGCTCGCTTGAGATAACTGCCTAATGCTTGGTGGTTTGCTGATTCTGCTGATAGCCAACTTGATCGCGTTTGTGGTGTGAAGGCGCGAGCCTTCAGATCGGCGGTTCCAATCGCAACCATAGATCCAGAGGGATCGCGCAAGCTCGCGAATGAAAAGCGTAGTCTTCTTCGATCTTTGAGGCCCGGTCGTCCAGCGATCTGCTTCTTCGAGATCTCGGTGCAGTTTCCTTCTCCATTCCCGGTACGATCATTTTCCCGACTCGAGTGCTAGCCAGAGATCCGACCCAGTTGGTTTGCAGGCAACACGATGTACCGTCGCCACTCCGTCGTTCTCGAGTGCCACAAGATCGACCGTGTGAACTCTACTATACGGCCGCCATAACAGGTGAGCCATGAGAATCATGCCCCGGAGGTGTTTGGCGCTGACGGGACGCCCATCGTATCGTAAAGTCCAACATGCGCCTTCTCGGGAAAAGAGCGGCGGTGTTTAATTCGTCTACCTCGGTCGGAGACGTTCCCGAAGCCGCCGCAGAGCTCATGTCTGTCCCTGGCAGCAGATTCTCATTATGTCATTTCTGGTAGGACATTGTGAGTTGCTTCAATACGAGCACGTTCATTTCATTCGATTCGGGAATTTCTCTGCTAATATTTTTCAGCTGCACCATGCAGAGACTCACCATTCAGCTTGAGCGCGTTGCAGAAGTTCAAATGCGCGGCCTCTTTCCTCGCGGTGGTTCATGCTAAGCAAAGCCTCAGCCAACTCCACCGAGTAGTAGACTGCCCAGATTACTGCTCTTGAGCGGCCGCTGAATTTACTCGCCGCCTCGAAATGTGCTGTTGCTTCGCTCACACGAGATAGTACGTGACGGCTTGTATCGGCCCGATCAACACTCCAATCTCGAACTCAAGCAGACTCGCGTTTGCGGCCTCCCGATCACTCACGACGGTCAGTATTCAAAATACATGCTTTGCAATGTAAACGAGCCTGCTCATTTGCAGTTTTGTAAAAGCTCGATAGCCCGTATCACTTCATGCGTTCATTCTCATCAATCTGGCTGTGCCGGTCAGCTAGCTCAGCCTCGCATGAACGGCCGCTGCACACCGACTCTTAATAGGCGCTTGGTTGCGAGTTTCCGCTCGTCCAGCGATCGGGCACAGATCTTTTTGTGGTTAGAATCGACTTCCGTGTCTAAGATTGCGCGATCTTGGGCAGGCTGCGCGTTGCAAAAAGCAAATTAATTGCTTCCGCCAGCAGTGCCTGAACCGTCGAGTCCTCATCGAAGGCTATTTTGCGCAATTGACGATGTACCGGCTTCTCAAAGCGCCCGCAAATGAGCTTACGCGGGTGTTGTTTCAGGATAATCGAAGGCCCGGCTAGTGGAGTCTTTGTCTGCTCTTCGGTCCGGAAAGCTTCAGCCAATAAATCGATTACCTTCGCTTCATCCTCTAGACGCGCAGTTCTTAGCGGCGACTGATTATTAGATGGGCTCCGGTTGCTCGGTGTCGGCAATCTCAAATCCTCCCCGTGATCGACGTCTGATATACAGGGGTCACTAGTCGCAGTAATCTTTTGCATTTGCTCAAACCCTCGCTGCTTCGCTGTGTTGCTGCTTTTTGACAACGCGCGAGTTTTGAGACATAGACGCGCGATATAGGGCAGGGTCATGCGCGCGTCCTAAGCTAACGTTGTGATGCCACAGGCGTGAGAGCGTCCGTCGACTGCACGGACCAAATTGTGCCTCAGCGGCACAATCACAGGCTCGAGTGCTTAAAAACGCGACCGGCAGCTCCCGATTCTAATCCGTCTCGATAGCAGCAGGGCACCCGCGTTGCGATGGCTCGCGATCGATATTACACAATGTATCCACGCCATGCCCGAAGATTCCTCTGACACAATGCTGGTTCGCCCAGGCTAAGTATTATTGTTGTCATGTCAACAAGATGCCTTAATGTAATGTTGACAACGACATTACAGTCTTGATTGCTGTCGCACACCTGTGCGATACGTATCCTAACGTCGTAACTGTGAGTAGAGGAATTGACTCATGGCCTTCATTTATAGTTTCCGTTTTGCAGTCTTGTTGTGTGGCTTAATCGTCCTCTCACAAAGTGCGGCGGCATTTGCGGCTGTATTACCGGCGCAGCCGCTTGATGGCACTTATGGCTTTAGCTTTGGCGGCTCGAATGTCGTTCAACTTGTCGACGTTCCTGGAGCTACGATGTCGGGCACGATGGATGTTACCGGTTCAAATGTTTCGGGATTCTCCGTCAGCGGCAATTTGTCGCTGAATAACCAGGGAAGCGTTTGCTCTCTTTCCTTCACGGGCGCCGGCACGCCCGATTCTGGTCCGACTTCCACCGGAACTATGGTATGGGGAAGCTTTTCGAATCAATCTGGCGTTGGCTACCCAGCCTGCTTGGACGCCGGATTTCCAACCCAGACGCCGCTTACTTCAATAACTTTGAAATACTCTCTAGCTGGAACAGGAGATCTGCTTAATGTAAGCCTTCTTGCTGTTCTTAGCGTACTTCAACTTCCTCAGCCGACGACTCTGTACCTCGTTGACGCCGACACCAATTTTATCACGGGCGTCGGCTCGGCATCGCAAGAATCGCTCGTCGGTCTGTCAGTACTGTCGGCCCCGTGACAACCACCCAACCGCACTTGAGAAACAAGTGGCCTGATAACTCGAGGCCGATACCAACCGTTCCACGAGCTTGCGAGTTACCTTTTAACTTCCTGCCCGAGAGAGGGGTAGATATTAATGGCACATTCATCTGCGAAAATAGTTGGTGGGCTACAAAATCATTCGTCGACGGTCACCCGGTCTTCCCTGTTGCTGCTTTCGATGCTTTTGCTTTCGATGCTGTCGCTTCCGAGAGCGGTGCGCGCTCAGACCCTCCCCCCGCTCGGAACGGCTGCAGATTTTGCGGTGTTAGGGGCCAGCACGGTCACGAACACTGGTGTAACCCTTGTTACGGGCGATCTTGGAGTGAGTCCAGGGACGGCAGTGACTGGATTTCCACCGGGAGTCGTGACCGGGACCATTTACACCGGTGGCGGCTCTAATGCAGGACCCGCCCAGGCGGATGCCCTCGTCGCTTATAATGACGCAGCCGGTCAAAGCTGCGACGCCACTATAACAACGGATCTCGGGGGCTTGACACTCCTTCCGGGCGTCTATTGCTTCACCAGCTCGGCGCAGTTGACCGGTACGCTCACTCTTAACTTTAATGGTAACTCCAACGCCGTCTTCATCTTTAAAATCGGCAGCACCCTCACCACCGCGAGTAATGCTCAGGTGGTCGTTATCAACGGCGCTCCATCGTGCAATAACATCATTTGGCAAGTCGGCAGCTCTGCTACCCTGGGAACGGGGACGAAGTTCTTAGGGGACATTTTAGCTCAAGCCTCGATCACCGCCACTACAAATGTGTCGAGCCTCGGCAGTTTGTATGCGCTTTCGGGTGCAGTAACGCTAGACACCAATGCCATTGAAGCATGCGGGCAACAATCCGAACCCCTCAACGGCATTTATGGTTTCAGTTTCGGCGGATCGAACGTGATCCAATTGGTAGACGTTCCGGGCGCTGTCATGTCTGGTACATTTACGATTTCCGGTTCAACAGCGTCAGAATTTTCCGTGAGCGGCCATTTGTCATTGAATAATCAGGGAAGCGTGTGCACCCTGTCCTTTACAGGCACCGGCACGCCTGATTCTGGTCCCGCGCCTTCAGGGACTATGGTTTGGGGAGACTTCTCGGATCAGTCTGGCGCTGGCTATCCCGCCTGCTTGGACGCGGGCTTTCCAACCCAGGCTCCCTTGACCTCGATAACTTTAAAATACGCTCTGGCGGGGGCTGGCGATCTACTTAACGTAAGCGTCCTCGCTGTCGCCAACGTACTTCAACTACCCCAACCCACGATCTTTTACCTAGTCGATGCTGACACGAATTTTGTTACGGGAGTTGGAAAGGGATCCCAGGAATCACTCATTGGTTTGTCTGTATTACCTTAGAGAGTGATGAAAAGAAAACAGCATTCTGGACGTCTACGGGAGGAAAAGCGATGACCAAGCACCAGAAAGTAAGCAGGACACTGCTCGCATTTTTGTCTGTCTCACTGTGGTTTGCCATGGGCCGGTCGGCGGCAGCTCAATTCGAGCCCAGTGCGGATTACGCGATTAGTATGTCGGGTTCGGATTTGAGCGGCCCGCACGAAGCCGGCGTCGCGTTGGTAGGCTTTCTCGGTACCGACGCCAGCGCAACCATGATTACATCCGGGAACTATACTTCTAGTGACAATGGTTTCGTTTGCAGCGGTACCGTTGCTGGTACTATTTCGACGGCTACAACCTCGATCGCTTTGACCTTCACCCCAACTACAATAGGCTGCGTCCCGGTTTCGCTGACATTGTTTTATGGCAATGGATTCAACGGGGCTTCTGTCGATATAGTTCTGCTGGGTTTGCAGGTCCTCACTTTATCTCTTCCGCAGGCCAACACTATCTACGTATCGTCTACTGATGTCGAGGAGCCATTATCAGGAGTGCTAGCTTTTAATGATCCTTCTCTGGCGAATCCGTCTCTGGCTAGGCACAGGCACAGGCATTCGCGAACAGTCAAGTTCGACGGGGATGCAAATTAGGATTCTCGAGTCTTCAGATGAGTGCGATCGCAGCAGCTTTTCGAAGCGACGGACTGCCCTTTGATGAAAGATTAATCAAGGGGATTCTCGCCTCTCTTAATAGCCGTGGTCCTCATGGTAACAGCCATTGGGTCGGTGGCGGCGTACTCCTCGCTCATTCCCGACTCGATGTAACCGCGGAATCCGTAAAAGAGGAGCAGCCGTTGAAAAGCTCCGACGGGACTGTTGCCTTGGTTTTCGACGGTCGGGTTGATAATCGAGAAGAGCTCAAGGATGAGTTGGTAAGCGCGGGTTTGCCGCCGCGCGATCCTAGCGACGCTGAATTGGTTTTACGATCATACGAATGTTGGGGTGAGCGATCGCCCCGCAAGATAGTTGGCGATTTCGCTTACGTGGTCTGGGATTCCCGACGGCGCCAGCTGTTTTGTGTCCGCGACCCCTTAGGAATTAAACCTCTATATTACTGTATGATAGGTACGAGTTTTATCTGCGGCTCTGAACTGAGACAGGCTGCCCTTCACCCTGCGCTCTCGTTTAGGCCAAATGAAGACATGGTTGCTGAGTTTTTGACTGGAGGATTTTCAGATTCTGAAGAGACTCTTTATCGAGATGTGAAGCGGCTACCACCGGGCCATATTCTGGCTTTAGGATACAGCGGCTTGGCCTGTCGGCGATATTACGACTGGGAGCGTCCTCGCGAATTGCGGTACGCAAGCGACGATGACTATACGAGCCAATTCTTCGAATTGTTTAAGGAAGCAGTCAGGTGCCGCCTGCGTAATCCAGGCTCGGGAATCGCTTCCCAACTTAGCGGCGGTTTGGATTCATCATCGGTGACCTCAATGGCGGCCTTTTTATACCAATCGAATCCGAACCAATTTCACTCACTTGAGACCTTTTCTTTGATCGCACCCAACCCTCGGGATGGCGAACGGCGGTATATCACCGATGTTGTCGCGAGGTGGAAACTCTCCTCAACGCTGTTGTCCCCGGCTCCCTTTAAGGTGGATTATTGCTTGGAACAGGTTCGACATTTTAGGGACATTCCTAATTACCCCAACGACGTCGCGTGCTCTTCGTTGCACCGCGCCATACAAGAGAAGGGGACTAGAGTCGTTCTTACCGGTTTAGGAGGCGACAACTGGTTCTTCGGCCGACACGAATATTACGCTGGCCTCGTACGTCGACTTTCCATTCGATCGTTGGTGAATCGGTTTCTCGACGACGCCAAGCTGAAGCAGCTAAACCCATATTCGAGTGGACCGTGGGAAAAGCTGGTGAGATTCGGTCTGATCCCGTCGACTCCGCTTTTTATTAGAATTCTAGGCAAAGGCCTTCTCGGTAGGAGTAATTATCCCTCCTGGATCTCCCACGCCTTTGCAAAGCGAACTCATTTGCCGGAGCGATTGATCGCGAGTCGCAAGCTGAACGCAGCCTCAGCAACCGATATTCCTAATGGCAAAAGCTTCTTTTTGTTCGAATTAGTCGACCGCATGGCTTCCAGTTATCAATTCGAGATGCGCCATCCACTTTCGGATTTGCGTCTCATTCAGTTCTCAAGAAGTCTTCCCGACGATCAACGCCGGCGCGGCATCTGGCAGCGGTACATAATGCGACAAGCAATGCGTGATCTTTTGCCCGAAAGTATCTATTCCCGGTCGAGTAAGGCCGCTTTTAACTGGACATTTGCTGCCGCGCAGACCGAGATCAATTTGGCAAAGCTCTTGCGCTCTAGCACGATTGCGGAGCTGGGATGGATCGACGCAGATCAGGCTTTGCGCACATTGAACACGACTTCCGGTGGCTCGAGTCAATCGGTAAAGCTGTTCGCGATCGCCGCCGTGGAGTGGTGGTACAAAGAGAATTTTGAAAAGCAAGACTCCGTCCGATCGAGTAATCTTAGCGCCGGTTCTTTCTAAGAGACGGTCGGGTGGCGAGACGCTCGACTATAACTTTGAGAATCCGCACTGGACGCAGGACATAATAGAATGATAGCAGAGACTCCGGCAGGGGATAAAAGGCGAAATCCGCGCCGGTTGGTAGAAAGAAGCGGCTAAGCAGATATTTCAATCTGCCCGCGAGCGACGGAATAGTCCGTAAAGTAATCGTCGCCAAAGGCACTTCTTCGGACCCCTTCCGTTTGCGAGTAAAGAGTTTGCCGGCGACAGAAGCACACCATCGGGAGACGATTGCGTCTGATCCAAAAAGCCGCATGACGGGCTCATCCAAGCGCGCGCCCGCTATGTAGTGTGCGAGGCCAAGACCTAACTGCAATATGCGACCTGCATCAAGTTCGCGGATCTGCTGGTCTAGATATTTATAATCGAGGTTTTGCGACGAACGCATCAGTTCGGCGATGTCACAAATATCGCCCAGCGAAGTCCAGCCGTGACGCGCACCGTGAGCGCACAATATCAGCAGATTGTCTTCAGCCGACACGGTGCATACCGTACCTCCCATTTCCACCCTGGTCGATCTTGCAAGGAGTTCCTGGAATGTCGGCACGAATGGAAAGCAGCGGAGCGTTGGCCGCCAATGGAGATCTACTGCCAGGGAGTCTCGAGCCCGCTTGAAACTATCAGTGTTATCATGAAAAAATCGGGCAGACTGGGTACCCAACCGCAATAGATTGGGCGAAAATCCCTCTTCTCTTAACAGAGCACCGACCAGCTCTAGTTCCGTTTCCTCGATGAGAAGGTCAAGATCACCAAACTGTCTCATATCGACGTGTCCGTAAATCTGCTTGGCCAGTACCGGACCTTTGATGCTAATCACCTTCGCGCCGTGATTTTCTAACAGCGAACAGAGATCGACCAGTTGCGCTGAAAGGTAAAGGCTGTGCATGGCATTCGCTGAGAGGTCGAAGGACCAGCCTTTGAGAGTAGGAGGCGGAATTGCAGTTGCATAGCGCGAGATCAGATGAGGGTATAGGAGCGGAATGACGCCATGCTCTTGAGATAAGATCCGAACGCGCTTCCAGTCGAGCCCGAGGCCGATTAATTCTTGAGCGAGCTGTTCACGTCCGGGCGATAAGCAGCGTGTCGCTAGACATACAACGAATTGGGCCTCCTTTTGAAACGCGTAATTCACCGCTCGCTCCGACATCAATGCCGTAACGATTTGATCCCGGGGAGCCCTTTTTCGATGGCCCCGAACAGGAGTCTACCGTCGCTAGCAGATAAGTTCGAGCTCATCCAGAATCCGTCTACGAAGGACTGGCAAGCGGTCGAAATCATCCACGGTATATAACCGTCGCATAGGGACCTTTTTTACGAGCCGGCTGATATCGCTGAATTCGCGTCGCAGCATCGATCTGTCAGTCGTATCAAGTCGATAAGATGAGCGGAGTAGTCGAATCATCCCTTCTCGCTCTGACATGCTTTCCAACCGAGGTGATACGTCCAAAGTCTGCGCACCCGATTTAAAGCTGCGCTTTAGGTCGAATATAGCCATCAAAGGTTTCTCATCTGGACAGAGTTTCTGCGTTCGCCCAATTCGCATTTTATTTCGCCGGTCGCTGATGGAATCCACTTTGAATACAGCTTCGGCCGAGTCGCTCCAGAGTCTGGAGGTCTGGCAACCCGGAAAGGCCATGACACGACCGGTATGACCAACTCCTATGGCAAGGCAATCATCACAGAACACCGGGTACCCGACCGTGCTGAAGCTCGCAGCCAGCGTGGATTTTCCAGCTCCTGTAGTTCCTACGAAGGCACATATTCCATATGGTGTGACTATAGCGGTTGCGTGAAGCGCGACACGACCCAGCAGATTGACGACCTGCGGCAATACTTGATCGATCGCCAAGCGACAAATCGCGTCCCTCGACGCTGCCGCCGTTCCCTTCGAAGCTGTGACGAGTGAGCCGTTCTCTCCAACCCAGAAATCCGTTTTTCCTGCAAAGCGCAAAACATAGCCACCCTCGACTTTTGCTTGGCGAAGCCACGGTTGATTGCCGGGCGAACTGTACGAAGAAAACCACTCAGGTTCAGCTGTAATGCGACGATGTGTTTGTTGCAATAGTAGGCGAACGCATGGGCGCGACTTTTCGTCGATGGAGCCATCGTATTCAGGCAATGGAAGGGGTGAATCTGAATGAACAACCAGGCCATAAATCAGATATTTCGACATTGCTAGCGTCTTCATTTAGCCGCTAGTCTGCAAAGGTATTTCGGCTACCGCCGAGAAGTGTGGGGGTTTGTGAACCAAGCCACCTGGATAAGTCATGTGAGTACTTAATGCGATGTTCCGAAAAAACCCATTTTCGAAATCTTGCAAAGATGTCGGATTCAACCCCCGCGCTTGAATTCCACGCCCGATCGCTTCAGGAAGGAATTAATTGAAAAAGATCCGCCATTGGCGCGCTTGTCGGGAAACTACGGGAAAAGCAACAACCGCTGATGCCTTCCAGGGACTAAAACTCAGTGCCTGTTGGTTGTATTGGAAATCGTCTGATGAGGGAGAACTTCGGGCTGTAGGCCGTCCAGAAGCACCCCCTAGAAAGTTGCAGTAGAAAGCGACGCGACTGGTCAATCAGCAGGCTATAATTATTACCTTGTCGGCCTTGAGACCACCCAGCAAGTTTGGCCTCAACTCATGACCACCGATGAAGCAACTTACCGAACACGTGCGGAGCACTTTCGGTCTAACCGACACATCGCTACCGTCCAATGTTCATGAGGCCCCCCACGCCTCATTTCCGATTCAATCGTTGTGCATATCGGACGCGTTGTTATCTGTCATGTTGGCGGATTTTGCCTCGGTTAGCTCGGACACAGAGCCATAATCGGTTAGCCGAGGAGCGTTGTAAGGAAGCTTCATCGCTACGCTATCGTTTGAAGATTCGCAGTTATCTTTCATGAGAGACCTCCAAGAACCATCTACCATTTAGTCATTAGTAATTATCTTCGATTCCGAGTTTATAAACTCGCTTAACAGAGTCGTCCTTGGTTGTAAAGCGCGAGCCGTCCCTTTCCCTTTATATACATCTACTTTTAATAGTATCATGCTACATTAGTTTCAGAATTCGAAGCAGTTCCGGCTGTCCGGAGAGCGCCGGAACATCTGCGGACGCACTGCCACTGTGTGCAGCACGATTGTTGGTCAATACCATACGAGCTCGATGAGACTGCGCTGTCGGGCACTGCAAAATGCCCATGTCCACCACTTTACTCTTTCTAGTCGCCAATTTGCCATGCCACGAGCGCACATTTTGATGAACTTGAAAAATGGCAAGCGCTTCTTACCTGAACTAAAGTATCAAGCTTCAAGACGCGGCGCGGTTTGCGTGATTTCTCCCCTGCAGGGGGTTGGCTCTCCGTTGCTAGCCGTGCAATTCGCCTGGCGTGAGCACACCGAGCTCCGATCGGAAACGCGATGGTCGCAAATCGGCAGTGAGCGCGTCGCCTACCGCCAGAGCTGAGCGCTGATCAGCGCGCCCTTTTTAGAAAATCATTGAGAGGGGGTAAATGGTGGCGGAGGGGGACTTTCTGAATTATCTCTACGATCTCCGGTCTCTTCCCATACGATTGCAGCGATTCCGCCACCGACAGCTAGTCCCAGAACGCCGATCGACGCCCATTCGATTGGGGTAAGCGCACCGGCGCGGCAAACTCCGTCTTCCGATGCAACTGCACCACTTGCATTGGAAACCTGCCAGTTAACCCTTCTGCTGTCGCCCGTGAGGTTAAGCACGCCCGAGCCTCCCTGCACTCCCGAGCTCGGATCGACGAACAGTTCGAGCGTACCCGGACTCAAGTCACTGATCGAATATCGACCCCGGGCATCGGTCGTCGCCGTACCCATTACTGTGCCTGAGGCATTTTTTATCTCGACCGTTACTCCGCTAACCGGGCCTTGAGCGTTCTGTGCGAATCCACACACGGTCGCGCTCATAGCCTGTTGCGCGGTCAGGCTGACCGCGAGCACCGTCGTCAGGAGTGTAGTTGTTTTCCTCTTCATCTTCATTTTCCTACTTATCGCTGCCCAAGTGTGCTTTCAAACAAGTGGAGACAATCCAATATAATCCCTAGTCTATCAGAGTTTTCTTTGGGCGTCAGTGAAGCAATACCTCTTGACTCTTTCGCGCCTGTGGTAGACTTTCGCGGGATAGGTCGAGATGCGGACCAGCTGAAGTTTGGCTCAACAGCTCAACCTAGTGAACTACGGAAAGCGTTGGGAGCACGCTCCACCGTCTAGCGAAGTTCTTAGATCGCTTTGATTCCTGCGGTGAATCCAATCATGCGTCCGCCCTCCCATGAATTGAGCTCAAATAAGAGAGCATCTGCCTGCAGATAAAGATGCCCTCAATGTTAAGGGCGTTAGTTAAGGCTCGACATAGTGTTAAGTTGGTCATAACGAAGATAATTCAAGCGATAGGGAAGCGGGGCAAATATGCCAAAAAAGGCGGTCGCCGGCGAATAATGCTCTGTTGGAGTGGCAGATCGCGGGATATTTTCTGGCGGATGAAAAACTTCCCGTGCTCTCGGAACCTCCCGGTCGCTGGAACCTTTTCGTTGGCGCCCGTCAATTCACGGTACAGTCAGTTTGGGAATGTAGGAGCAAAAAGTCCCTGTTTTGATGTGTTGCCTGAGGTAGAGACCTAACTGCTCGTCATTTTTGGAAATTTTTTTGATACTGACATTAATGGCATTCGTTACGCTGAGCCGCGCCCGCTCAACCTTTGAGCCGCTCTTTCGATCGCGACCATAAATGCCGACTGACCGGGCGAGCTCACGAACGAAAAACTGCAGCTCTTGCTCAATCTTGGAAACTTTTTCCGCATCGTCGAACGTACGCGCTTCTTCGAGATCCCGCCGTAGTTCCTGAGTGCGTTCGCGATACGATTGTTTTGCCCTCGCATCGAGTTCGGGACCAAGATCCGTCCCCGTCAGCTTAAGAACCTCACTCTCCCGACTCAGATTTCCGTCGTCATCGAGCGCGGCAAGATCTACTGCATGAATTGGGACGTGCGGCCGTGAGACCAAATGGGAGATGAATGTAAAACCCCTTAGATGTCTCATTCGAACCACATGCCCCTGATATTGCAATGTCCAGTATTCTCCTTCTCGATAGAAATCGTCGGACGTGAACGCAGGACCGGGCGGTTTAGGGGGAGAACACTGATCAGAGAACGCGCTACCGCCGCATAGTTGCATTGTCTCGATGGGCGGTGATGTTATTCCCGACGTAACATTGTGAATCTCTAGAAGACCTTCGTCGTCGATCGTCATCGATTCAGAAAGATTCTTACACGTATCAAATAGGAACCCCATGCCAAGAAGGCTCGCTTCGGCCTGGGCGGTTCGTAGAAGCTTAAATGCCCGATTCCTGACTCTTGGGAGAGCCTGACACATGAGCGCTCTCGCCAAATCAGCTGCAACATAGGCTGACCACAGCCGCGCTCCAGTCCGCTGGCTGAATTCAATCGCGGATTCGAAATGGGCGATCGCGTCGTCCAAACGCGACATCGATGTAGCCAGTTTGCCGAGATAATACGAAGTCGCTCCCAGCGCACAGGAGCTACCAAGCACCACGCTTTGGCCGGCGAATGGTAGCAAATAGTCATAGAGAATCGCGACGTAATCAGGCACATTTCCAAGCCGAACACATACCTCGACAAGGGCGGCCACTCCGGCAAGGGAGCCGTTCGCGCCCTTTAAATCTGCGAAATTGTCGGCTGCAATTCGTTCAAGAAGAGATCTTGCCTCGTGGGTCTGCTCAAGCTCTATTGCGAGCCAACAGCGCATCGCGCGCTCGACTGGTGAGACTGAGCGGGTCTTGCAACTCTGTTCCACGATCGGCTGCAATGCGGAAAGACTTCCCTGTTCGCGGAAGAGCACGATCATAGCCGGCCAACACCAGTCGGCAAGTTCCCCCAGTCCGTGAGCTGAGGCGAGCGCGCGAAACTCACTCACCAACTGTTCGCTGTGCGCGAGCCTACCGTCCGAGATGGCACGTGCAACTCTGGTGGCGAGTATCTGGATTTGTGACACAGGGCGATTGGACATCGCGACAGCCTGCTGCGCGATTTCAAATTCTGTATCGGCTTCGTCAATTCTTCCCAGCTGAAAAAAGCACTCTATTCTCACCATCGCGCCGTCGAATAACGTGTCCCAGCTTCCGATCTGACGTGCCAGCCGAACCATTTCGGTGGCATTAGCGAGACGCTCACGAACTAGTTCGGGGTGGCGTAGGGTACAGTCGCGGAAGCGAAGGATCGCTAGAAGTATTCGAGGAGAATGGTCGAGCCTTCGAGCCACTTCGAATGCTTGAGCGGCCAGTTCTTCGCTACGCTCTCGGTCGCTTCGAGAATAAGACAATTCCGCCGACAGCCGAGCGCACAACAAAGCTCGTAGTGTCGGTTGCTGATCTCCGATGGAATCAAGTGCGCTCTCAGCTAATAGTCCCGCAAACTGATTATTATGGCCAGGCAGGGGCCAATGATACTCAGGGGACTCTAAACTGACTTTTGCGAGCCGCTCTCGATCTCCAAGTCGTTTCATATTCTCCGCAACCTTGCAAAAGGTTACCTGCGCCAAACCAAATTGCCCATTTTGCTTCTGTGCTACCCCCAGCGCCATCAAGTTGTCATATAGTCTGATCTCATCTCGATGGTTCGATATTTCCATCGCATCAATGGCCATCGAATACATTCTGGAGGCCGCTATGAATTCGCCCGCATGAGAGTGCTGGGCACCAGCTATCTCGGCATAATCAACTATCTTTTCCAATGCGTGAGAATCGCGGCTTTTCGATAAATGCTCTGCGACCCTTCCTGCGTAATGTTCGATCTCATGACGATGCTGCGATTCGATCGCAGTGGCGATTCGTCGATGCAGCAAGGCTTTTTCCACGGTCGATAATTGTTCGCTCAAGATTTGCCTGACTAATCCCTGCGTGAATCGGTAGGACCTCCCATCGGAGGGGGTGATCAATCCTCGGGCCTCGAGTTCAACCAGACCTGCAGTTTTTTGGTCGGAGTCAAGCTCCTGGACCCTTGCGATCAAATCAGGATCGAAGTCGTTGCCGAACACGGAGGCTGTACTAAGCAGCTTTCTGGCAAGGGAGGAGATCGTATTCAGTCGTTCGTGAAGGATGCGCTCCACGGTACCTGAAATCTTTGCCTGAACGGGATTTTTGTCGTACTCAGATTCATCGCGGATTAATTCGGTTTCTTTGATGAAGAGTGGGTTCCCGCCCGTAAGCTCGTACGCCCTGCGAATCTCACTTGACTCGGGAATCCTCATCAGAAGACGGCCCAGTAGCTCGGCCGTCGCACCCGCGTCTAGCGACTCGAGTTCAAGGTGGTGCGAATTGTGCTGGATGATTTCGATGACCCGTTGAGATGAATGATTTTTCAACTCAAAGGGTCGATACGTGCCTACCACGACTATTGATGATTGTTGCACTGCGCTGCTTAAACAGCGTAGTCCTTCGAGAGTCGGCTCATCGGCATGATGCAGGTCGTCCAAAGTTATGAGAACGGGACCGGTCCGCGAAGTCGCTCTTAGCCATTCCTGAATCCAGAATGACATTTTCGAATCTGACGTTACGGAAGGCAGGAGACTTTCAAGATTGTCGGCGATCGGGCTCCAAAGCTTCGCCCAGTTTGATCGAGCGAGGGCCAGAAAAGTGCCATTAACATCCGAGGGATCGATACGCTGAAAATCCTTTGTGTTCGAGGAGTCTTCAATAATTCTGAGCCAAAGCGAACTATATCCAAGCTGTCGTTCGGGAACGCAGTGACTGTGCAGAACGCGCATTCCTCGATCCAGGGCGCGAGCGCCCAGTTCTGTGAGTAACCTGGTTTTACCTACCCCCGGCTCTCCAGCCACCAAAAAAACGCCGCCCTGATTTTGCGCGGCCTCATCCAAACTTCGGGTGAGAATTCTGAGTTCGAAGCCTTCACCGACGAATATCATGAGATTTTCTTGATTTCCTGAGGCATTCCGGGATCAGGATGAGATTGCGAATCCAAAATGTTATTTAAACCACAAAAGACTCCAATGATTAGAATTAGTCAAGAGACGATGTCGGCGCTTATACCGTAAGGATAAGAGTGCCCGCATTCGATCGCCAACGTAATGGAGGCTAACTTCTATTTTGCTATTCAAACTTAACTATTGAAGTAGGGCGATGAACCGGCATCCATAATCGCTAAATTGGTGTTTGGAAAGCAGCCCGATAAATGGTGGACGGATGCAAATATTCCGCTATTTCCGGGAGAGTCAGGAGTTGATCACACTTATCCTGCTATCAGCGACGGATAAGCGGTCTATCAATGGAGTGAGTTGTTTCCTTAGCCTATAACAGTCAATAGTCTTTCGAATAAAGCTAGCGTCTTCTTGCATAAGCACATTTAGCGCCAGAGTTAACTAAGTTAGCATGATACCTCAATGAAAGGCCTCAATAAGCCCTTTATGCGACTGCTCCCGCGTGATCACTTCAGTTCCCCAGCAATGGCCCGCCTATGCGAACAAATGAAAAAATCCGTCAGCGCGGCGCGCCAGCTGCGAATGGAAGCAAGAGACGTGGGAAGTAAACCTTGGTGATAAGCCCGGCATTACCGACCAGCGTGCGCGCGTTTTGCGAGATGGTCAACTACTTGCAGAACAGCGAAACTGCACAGGGGCACTCAAGCTCGAACAGCTTTGGAACATTCTCGCCAAGAGAATTCCGTTCAATTTGCACTGCGCGTACTCCTTGGGATTCCTTCGTCAGTGATCGCGAAGGCAGTCTCTTCAGCCGTATTTGCGTCGGGCACTCAGATGTCATCCCGACAGAGAGCTATACTACACTGAGGCGCAGCGAGCAGATGCGTTCGGTCGCCCCCGATATCAAGCCACGAGTTGGGGTTGTAGCGCGCGAAATTGTCGCGGGCTGCGATAGCCGAGGGCCTGGTGGGGCGTTCGGCGTTGTACCATTCGATCCAGCGAGTAATGGCGGTACGGGCTTCGCGGAAGCTGCCGAAATTATGCTGCCATACACACTCTTCTTTGAGGCTGCGAAAAAAGCGTTCGATGAGACCGTTCTGCTCGGGTGTATAAGGCGTAATGAATTCCTGACGCAGACGATAATCGCGGCAGGCGGCACGAAAACGCCGGCTTTGAAAAATCAGTCCATTATCCGAGCGCACCACTGGCGTTGGGCCGGGAGGGCGCAACGTCCCGAAGCGCGCCAGGCAGGCTTCCTCGAGCGCGCGTTCGGCTTCCCTGGCGCGGCCACGCAAGGCGAATTCAAAGCCATTTACTTCGCGGTCGTGGCAATCAATCACTGCGGTCAGATGACCCCAACCATCAGCTCCGCAAAGGCACGTGAGTGACGTCCATGGCCCAGCGTTCATCGCTCCGCTGCGCACGGCTCCGACGGCTCTGGACGCGCGGCCGCGGCGTCGCCACACGTTGATGTACGAACCAACCTTTGACTTTTAGTATGCGATATACGGCCTTGCGATTTACTCGGAGCCCTTCGCCAAAGCGCAGCAACGCCCACAACCGCCGATAGCCAAACGTCGGATACAATTCGAT
>Ga0302326_10002502_pt1 | contig 44657 bp, 45 predicted proteins | sample Palsa_T0_3_FD_202264 | JGI IMG/M metagenome (GOLD analysis project Ga0302326, IMG submission 202264) | Peat permafrost microbial communities from Stordalen Mire near Abisko, Sweden - Palsa_T0_3 | ecosystem: Environmental > Terrestrial > Soil > Palsa > Peat permafrost | place: Sweden: Abisko...
TGCAAGAAACTAAACCGCGCTCGTCCCCCGCGGTCGATCTATCATCGAGGGTTTGAACAGCGGGTTAATCCCGACGTTCAGCTTCGGTGGTATGCCCGGTGCCGTGGCTTACTGTCCTTGCGCCGCTTGACTTGAGCAATGCGCGGCGGCACGTAGTGGAGCGGATTTGACATTCGCTACTCACCGGGCCGCGAACTCGTGAAGCGAATGTCAAATCCAAAGCTCCACTAAGCTTTATATTTGCTAGTGGTCCTTTGATTCTAACATTCGCATAAAAGCCTGCCGAAAAGGGATGCGAATGTTAGAATCGGACCACTGGCGGCAGTCAGGTTTCCTCAACTCGTGAAGTGAGATGGCGCCGAAACGCTTCCTCGTCGTGCGCGATACTGCGCCCGATGGCGCGCTGCGCGGCGCGGTCCTCGCGATGGGCAATTTCGATGGCGTTCATCGCGGCCACCAGGCTGTGATTGCGGTGGCGCTTGAAAGAGCGAGCGAGTTTGGCGGGCCGGCGGGCGTACTGACCTTCGAGCCGCATCCGCGCGACTTTTTCCACCCCGGCGAACCTTTGTTCCGGCTGACCGACGAGCCCACCAAGCTTCGGCTCCTGGCCGGGGCCGGGCTCGACGGCGCGGTCGTTCTGACGTTCAACGCCGCGTTGGCCGCGACGACCGCGGAAGATTTCGTGGCGCACATCCTGGTCGGAAGGTTCGCCATCAGCGGGGTTATCGTCGGCTTCAACTTCCATTTCGGCAAGGATCGCACCGGCTCGCCGGCGTTCCTCACCGAGCAAGGTCGTAAACACGGCTTTGCGGTCGATATCGTGCCTCCGTTCGAACTCGACGGACGCCCGGTCTCGTCCGGTCCGATCCGCGACGCGCTCATTGCGGGACGCGTGACCGACGCGGCGGTGTTGCTCGGCTTTCCCTGGTTCGTTTCGGGAAAAGTCATTCACGGCGACAAGCGCGGACGCGAGCTCGGCTTCCCTACCGCGAATCTTGAACTCGACGCCAGTTGCGGGTTGCGCCACGGCGTCTACGCGGTGCGCGTCAGTGTCGACGGCCGCCGCTACGACGGCGTGGCCAACTTTGGCCGCCGCCCGATGTTCGACAGCGGCGCAGTTCTGCTTGAGGTCTTTTTGTTCGATTTTTCCGGTGACCTTTACGGCCGCGACATCGACGTGGTGTTCATTGATTGGATCCGTGAGGAAAAACTCTTCAGCTCGGTCGATGAGCTGGTGCGCAACATGGACAACGACGCGGCGCAGGCGCGGGCTGTTCTGGCGAACGCCCCCGACGTTTTTCCGCCGGTTTAGCTAAATCGCAATTCGATCAGGACGAGGGATCGGCTTCGTCGGCGGGAGCCTGGCCGCGATCGCGGACCCATTGCGCCGCAAGGAAGCCGAGCAATGCCAGCGGCACAATTCGCTGCCAGCCGATGGCGCGGCCAGCCTGCATCGCGGTCGCCAGAATTTTTGGGTCAAGCAGCCAGGAGGAACTCGCCTGCGCGCGGGCCGCGCGCTGCAAAATCGCGCGTTCGCGAGCACGCCGCCGCGTCACCGCGCCTGCGATCGAAGCGATCAGCGCGACCAGAATAAAAAAACCGGCAACGATCAGGCCGGCGTAAATGCCGCCGAATGCTTGCGACAGCCAGGCATAAGCGGCGACGCAGAGAAACACGAACGCGGTCGATAACGCGAACGCGGCAACAAAGACCCAAATCACCAGGCCCGCAGTGATCCCACTTCGCGATTGCACCGCGAGGGCAAGGTCGCGCAGCCAGTTCTTGATCATTTGAGATCTCGCGATCGCCGCGGCGCCGAATTCAGCGCCGCCAGGTCACGCCGAACAGAAAAGCGATACCGGCGACCAGCGCCAACGTGGTGTATGGGCGCGTCTTGAGCGACTCATCGAGCGCGCCGGCAAAATGATCGGAAACTTCGCGGACCGCGCTTGCTGCGTCGCGCCCTTTGTCCTGCGCGCCGGCCACCGCGTCGTCGATGCTCGATTTGGCGCGCTGCCAAGCGGCAGTGCCGCTGTCGCTGACAATTCCGGCGAGTTGATCGGCGAGGCGCCGAAAATCGTCGCGCAAAGCCTGCAAATCGTGTTCGAGGTTGCCCGCGTGCTCGCCCGCGGCCTTACGAGCTTCCCGCACGGCCTCGCGAGCGTCCTGGCCGGTTTCGCGCCCGCTGGCCGCCGCTGTTGACGCGGTATTCATGGCTTTTCTCCATGTTGTCGAAGGCCCAACCTCTCGCCGCAATTATATAGGCGAGGTCTTGCGCCATGCCATGGGCTTGTTAGAAGGCGCGTCATGAGCGAGGAGCCGGCAAAAGCGCGCGATTACAGCGAAACGCTATTCCTGCCAAAGACCGATTTCCCGATGCGCGCGGGCCTGCCGCAAAGGGAGCCGGAAATCCTCGCGCGCTGGAGCCGCATCGACCTGTATGGGCGGCTGCGCGCCGCGGCGAAAGGCCGGCCGCGATTTATCCTTCACGACGGCCCGCCTTACGCCAACGGCAACATTCATATCGGTCACGCGCTCAACAAGATCCTCAAGGACGTTGTCACGCGCAGCCAGCAAATGCTGGGCTTCGACGCCAATTACGTGCCGGGTTGGGACTGCCACGGCCTGCCGATCGAATGGAAGATCGAGGAAGAAAATTACCGCGCGCGCGGTAAGCCAAAGCCCGATCTCGGCAACGCCGCGGCAGTTGTGGAATTCCGCAAAGAGTGCCGGGCGTTCGCCCAGCATTGGATCGACGTGCAGCGCGAGGAATTCGTCCGTCTCGGCGTTGTCGGCGATTGGGCACACCCTTACACCACCATGGACTTCTACGCCGAGGCGCAGATCGCGCGCGAGCTGATGAAGTTCGCCGCCAACGGCACGCTCTATCGCGGCTCCAAGCCGGTGATGTGGTCGGTCGTGGAAAAGACCGCGCTCGCCGAGGCCGAGATCGAATACGAGGATTACGTCAGCGATACCGTGTGGGTGAAGTTTCCGGTCGCGGGTGCGGCCGGCGAGGGCGGACAGGTTGCGAAGGATATGCGCTACGCCGCGATCGTTATCTGGACAACGACACCGTGGACGATCCCCGGCAATCGCGCCGTCAGTTACTCGCCCAGGATTGAATATGGACTCTACGAAGTCACCGATGCGCCGTCGCAGAATTGGGCGACGCCCGGCGATTTCTTTATCTTAGCGGACAAGCTGGCGCTCGACGTGCTCCGGCAGGCTCGGGTTACGGCGTACAAAAGGATCAGGGGCATTAAAACCGATGAGCTGGCAAATCTTGTTTGTCAGCATCCGCTCAAGACATTCAACGACGGCTACGCGTTCCCGGTGCCTTTGCTTGCGGGCGATCACGTCACCGAAGAGACGGGGACCGGCTTCGTCCATACCGCGCCGGGGCATGGGCGCGAGGATTTCGACGTTTGGACCGCCAACGCGTCGAAGCTTGCGGCGCGCGGCATCAATACCGCCATTCCCTATACCGTCGATGCCGACGGCCGCTTCACCGAACATGCGCCCGGTTTCACCGGCAAGCGCGTGCTCACCGACAAGGGCGAAAAGGGTGACGCCAACGAGGCGGTGATCAAGGCCTTGATCGACGCCGGCATGCTGATCGCGCGCGAGCGTCTGAAGCATCAATACCCGCATTCCTGGCGATCGAAGAAGCCGGTGATTTTTCGCAACACGCCGCAATGGTTCATCGCCATGGACCATCCCATCGCGTTGTTGAGCGGCAGCGCCAATCATGGCCGCACATTGCGGCAGCTTGCGCTCGCGGCGATCCAACAAACGCGCTGGGTGCCGGAGCAGGGCGAACGGCGCATTAATGGCATGATCGAATCCCGCCCCGATTGGGTGATTTCGCGCCAGCGCGCCTGGGGCGTGCCGATCGCTTTGTTCATCAAAGAAAAGCAGGACGGCTCAGTCGAAATTCTCGACGATCCCGCTGTCAATGAGGCGATCATCGATGCCTTCGACGCGGAAGGCGCCGATGCGTGGTACGCGCCGGGCGCGCGCGAGCGCTTTCTCGGCAAGCTTGCCAACGAGGACTGGAAGAAAGTCGACGACATTCTCGACGTCTGGTTCGATTCCGGCTCGACGCACGCTTTCGTGCTTGAAGACGAAAAACATTTTCCGGCGCTCGCTCATATCAAGCGCAAGATCGATGGTGGCGACGAGGCGGTGATGTATCTCGAGGGTTCGGACCAGCATCGCGGCTGGTTTCAGTCGTCGCTGCTCGAATCCTGCGGCACGCGCGGCCGCGCGCCGTTTGACGTGGTGCTGACCCACGGCTTTGTGCTCGACGAAGCCGGTTACAAAATGTCGAAGTCGCTCGGCAATGTCACGGCGCCGCAAGACGTCATCAAACAATCCGGTGCCGATATCCTGCGCATGTGGGTTTGCGCCGCCGATTATGCCGACGACCTGCGCATCGGTCCTGAAATCCTCAAGACCACGGTCGACACTTATCGCAAGCTCCGCAACACGTTGCGCTGGATGCTCGGCAACCTCGCGCATTTCGAGCCGGCCGATCGGGTCGGCTATGACGTCATGCCAGAGCTCGAGCGCCTGATGCTGCACCGCCTTGCCGAGCTCGATCCGCTGGTCCGCGGCGCCTATGCCGATTTCGATTACAAGCGCATCTTTGCCGCGCTCAACGCGTTCATGACCTCCGACCTTTCCGCGTTCTATTTCGACATCCGCAAGGATGCGCTGTACTGCGATCCCTATTCCTCGGTGACGCGTAAATCGTGCCTAACCGTGCTCGATCATTTGTTCGATTGCACGGTGACTTGGCTGGCGCCGCTTCTGTGCTTTACCGCCGAAGAGGCGTGGCTTGCGCGGGAGCCCGCCGCGCAATCCGTGCATCTGGAATCCTTCCCGGCAGTCCCTTCGTCCTGGCGCGACGAGGCTTTGGCCGAGCGCTGGAAAAAGCTGCGCAATCTGCGCCGCGTCGTCACCGGGGCGCTGGAAATGGAAAGGGCGGCAAAGCGCATCGGCTCAGCGCTTGAAGCAGCACCCATCGTTTATGTCGGCGATCCGGAACTGTTTGCGGTCGCGGTCGATGCCGACCTTGCCGAATTGTGCATCACCTCACAGGCTACCTTGGTGGAAGGCGAAGGACCGCCGTCGGCATTTCGGCTCGACGACGTGCCGAATGTTGCCGTCGATCCGCGCCGCGCCGAAGGCCGCAAATGCGCCCGCTCGTGGAAGATTTCGCCGGCGGTCGGATCAGATCCGCAATATCCCGATGTAACTCCCCGCGACGCCCAAGCTTTGCGTGAGTGGGAAGCGCTGCGCCGCGCGGCGGAATGAAGGCATAAGAGATGATGGAGGTCGCGCACCAGCGTGCGGCCCGCGCCTACGCGTGGGGGGCGCAAAGCCTGCTCGGACTTGCCGTCGCCGTGGCGACTGGCCTGGCCGATCAGGCATCGAAATTCTGGTTGCTGTACGATTTCGATCTGCCCGATCGCTTTCGCGTGGCGGTAACGCCGTTCGTCGATTTTGTGCTTACCTGGAACACCGGCATCAGCTACGGCCTGTTTCCGCAGCGCGGACTATTCGGCGCCTGGGCGTTGCTGGCGTTTAAGATCGCGGCGGTGGTGCTGTTGTGGATCTGGCTCGCACGCGCGTCCTCCAGGCTCACCGCAGTGGGGCTCGGCCTCATTATCGGCGGTGCGGTCGGCAACGCGATCGACCGGTTGCACTGGCCCGGAGTGATGGATTTCGTGTTGTTTCACTTTGAGACCGCGGACTTCAGTTTTCGCTGGTATGTCTTCAATTTGGCCGATCTGGCTATCGTGGCCGGGGTCGCCGGTCTGTTGTATGATTCGCTTCGCCAGGGGCGCGCCGTAAAAGCGCCCTGATCGGGGGTACAACGACGAAGCAGTAGCCATGCTTCGGCGTACCGGCGCCTCGGGTGAGGACATGCAGCAGGATCGAAGTGGCGGCCATGTAGGAAGCCGCGGAACGAGCGTGCGGCACAAGGCCGCCCGCGCGGCTTTGGCCGTCGTTCTGGCCACTTCCTTCGTGGCCTTCGATGTTTCGCTGCTGCGCGCGGCGGATAATAACGACATTACCATCGATGAGAATGCCTGGAACAGGATGCTGACGCGGCTCGGCTTGAGGAAGCCTCCGGGCTCGGAAGCCGAGATCGACTATACCGAGCGTTCGCCGCTGGTCGTGCCGCGGACCCGCGAGCTGCCGCCGCCGGGAACCCTGTCCAGTGCGCCTTCCGCCGATTGGCCGGTCGATGCAAGAAAACCGCGCAAACGTACTGTGAATAAGCCCGGGGTCGTGCCCGACACGGCCGTGCAGACGGCAAATCCGCAGTTCCAAAAGAAGCCCTGGTACAATCCGATGGGCTGGTTTAGCCGCGAGGAATATGCCAGTTTTCCCGGCGAACCGGTGCGTCAGAATTTGACCGATCCTCCAGCGGGTTACCGGGTACCTTCGCCGGAACAGCCTTATGGCATAAGCCCCGAAAAGAAACCCGCAAAGAAAGTTGCCGGCGACGGCACGACCGTGCAAACCGGCAAGCAAGGCGCCGATCAGAATCCGCAGCCGACGCCTCAGCAGACGGCGCCCCAACCGGCAGCTCCTCAGCCGGCGGCGCCGCCAAGCCAACCGGGCGCGCCGATCGTGCTAGCGCCGCAGTAACACGTTCTGGGCGGGAATGGCGCCGCCGCGCCTTTCGGACAGGCGGGATCGCCGTGTAAGAGTTTGATGCGCGCGCGAGTACCGCCGCGTCACATTGTTCAGGATTGGAGATCGGTTCGTGGCCAAAAGCCTAATGCTCGTGTTTTTCTTGCTCGGCGCGGCGTGCACTGCTGCACTTGCCGCGGACGAACCGAGCGTCACATCCTTTAAACTTGCGAACGGTCTCGAAGTCGTGGTGTTGCCTGATCATCGCGCTCCAGTAGTCACCCATATGATTTGGTACAAAGTCGGCGCTGCCGACGAGATCCCGGGCAAATCGGGGCTGGCGCATTTTCTTGAACACCTGATGTTCAAAGGAACCGCGCAGAATCCCGGAAATCGTTTCTCGCAAACCGTGGCCGATATCGGCGGCCAGGAAAATGCATTCACCTCAAGCGATTATACCGGCTTCTTTCAGCGGGTTCCGCGCGAGCATCTCAAGGAAATGATGGCGCTGGAGGCCGACCGGATCACCGGGCTGGTGCTTACCGACGAAGTCGTGCGCCCCGAACTTAACGTCGTGCTCGAAGAGCAGAATATGCGGGTCGCCAACAATCCGAACAGCCGCTTGGCCGAGCAAATTGATGCGGCGCTTTACCTCAATCATCCGTATGGCCGTCCAGTGATTGGCTGGCGGCCCGAGATCGAACAACTCACGCGCGACGAGGCGCTGGCGTTCTATCGGCGCTTCTATACCCCGAACAACGCGATCGTGGTTGTCGCGGGCGACGTGACCGCCGCGGAGGTCAGGGAGGATGCGGCCGATACCTACGGCAAGATTGCGCCACGCGCCGAAATCGCGCCGCGCCGGCGCCCGCTGGAGCCGGTGCAGGACGCGTCGCGCACCGTCACCCTTGCCGATGCGCGGGTCGAACAGCCGAGCCTAAGCCGCGCCTATCTCGTTCCGTCGCGAACCAGCGCCAAGCACGGCGCGAGCGAAGCGCTCGAAGTTTTGGCGCATATCCTTGGCGGTGGAGAGAACAGCCGCCTCTATCGATCTCTGGTCGTCGAGCAGGGCGTTGCCGTAAGCGCCGGCGCCTTCTATTCGGCGACCGCGCTCGACTACGGCAAGTTCGGAGTCTACGCCACGCCGGGATCAGGCAAGACCTTGCACGACGTCGAGGCCGCGATCGATGTCGTTGTCGCGGATATCCGCGAACACGGTGTAACCGCAGACGAATTGAACCTTGCCAAGAACCGGCTCATCGCCGACACCGTCTATGCGCAGGACAATCAGGCGATGCTCGCCCGCCAGTATGGCGCGGCGCTGTCGACCGGGGAAACGGTCGAAATGGTGCGCCATTGGCCCGAAGACATTCGCGCCCTGAGCGCAGAGGCGGTGCGCGACGCGGCGCGGACTTGGCTCGACAGCCGTGCCTCGGTAACCGGCTACCTTGTTCGCGCCGTACAGGCGGAGGAAAAGCACACGTGAATAACCTCATCGGGCGTGCGCGCGTGCGTTTCGCGTTGCGGAAACGCCGAAGCTCGACACGCCGCGTTGCCCTTTCCGTCGCGGTCGCGCTGCTTGTCACCACGCCGGCATTCGCCACGACCATCGAACGCGTGGTCAGCCCCGGCGGCATCGAAGCATGGCTGGTACGTGAGCCGGCGGTTCCGTTGATCGCCATCGACTTTGCCTTCACCGGCGGCGCCGCGCAGGATCCTTCGGGTAAGGGGGGCACTGCGGACCTAGTCGCTTCGCTTCTTGACGAAGGCGCCGGCGAATTTGATTCCAAAGCGTTTCACAATCGCCTCGAGCGCAAGGCGATTGAGTTGAGCTTCCAGGCCGAGCGCGACACGTTACGCGGGTCGCTCCGTACGCTTTCGGAAAATCGCGACGAAGCGTTCGAGGACTTGCGGCTTTCGCTCAACGCGCCGCGCTTTGACGCCGCCGATGTCGAGATCATTCGCGGACAAGTCGTTTCGCTGTTGCGCCGCGCCGCGACCAGCCCGAACGAAATCGCCAGTCAACGCTGGTGGCAAGCCGCATTTCCCGGCCATCCCTACGGTCGTCCGGTCGCGGGGACGCTGGATAGCGTTCCGGCGGTAACAGCCGACGATATTCGCGGCTATACGCACCGCGTGCTCGCACGCGGCAACCTGAAAGTCGCCGTCGTTGGCGACATCGATGCCGAGACCGTAAAGACTGCACTCGACCGGATATTCGGCGCGCTTCCTGCACAGCCGGAGCTGAAGGCGGTGGCGACGGCCGCGCCGCAAGGGCTGGGCAAACGAATTGTCGTCAAACTGGACGTGCCGCAGGCCGTCGTGAACTTCGGCGGTCCGGGGATCGCGCGGAAAGATCCCGATTTCATGGCCGCCTATATCGTCAATCACATTCTCGGCGGCGGCTCGTTTTCCTCGCGGCTTTACCAAGAAGTCCGTGAGAAGCGCGGGCTTGCCTATTCGGTCTATGACAGTCTCGTGTGGCTCAATCACACCGCCTTGTTTCTCGGCGGCACCGCGACACGCGCCGATCGCGCCGGCGAAACCCTCGACGTGATCCAAAAGGAAATCCAGCGCTTGGCGGACGACGGACCGACGGCACAAGAGCTGGCCGATGCCAAGGCGCACCTCAACGGCTCGTTCGCTCTCAATCTCGATACCTCGAGCAAGATCGCGGCATTGTTGGTGCAATTGCAGCTTGACGGCCTCGACATCGACTATTTCAGCCGCAGGACGGACATGATCAATGCCGTGACGCTCGACGACGCGCGGCGTGTGGCCAAGCGGCTGCTCGACAGCGGCCTTCTCGTCACCGTTGTCGGCCAACCCGAAGGCGTCACTGCCACCAGCGCGGAATAATCGACCGCCGGCCTTAGCGGGGATGAGCCTTTCATGATCCGCATTAACGCCGCCATCGCCATCGAAGAACGCGAGATCGAAGAGAGCTTCATACGCGCGTCCGGGCCGGGCGGCCAGAACGTCAACAAGGTTTCCAGCGCGGTCCAGCTTCGTTTTGACGCAGGCCGCTCGCCGTCGCTGCCCGCAGACGTACGAAGCCGTCTCATGCGGCTCGCCGGCAGCCGTCTCACCCGCGATGGAATTTTGGTGATTAACGCTCAGCGCCATCGCACCCAACGAGCCAACCGCGTGGAAGCGCTCGCCCGCCTGGTGGAGTTGATCCGCCGCGCCGCGATTGCGCCGCGTCCGCGGCGGCCGACCAAGCCGACCAAGGCATCGCGTGAAAGGCGCATTGAGGCGAAGAAGCGCCGCGGCGGATTAAAAGATTTGCGTCGCGCTTCGCTGCATCGTGATTAATCACGAAACGACATTGCGCCGGCTTCATACAGCGGATTCCGTTTAAGAAGCGGCGCGTGCGTTGCCGATTACCGGCGCATTTGTGGCGTCCGAATCATTTTTGTGACTGCCCGATCAATTTATATCCGCGCAGATCAAATATGCGTTTCGCGCCGCGAACACTTGCGCCGATTGCGCGTTGCGCATACCTGCACGCAGGGGGAAATGCCGGCAAAGAAAACGGCTCTCGCCAAACACGACAATACCATCAGCGGGAAAATGAGAGCTTCAAGGATTGGCGGCGGCCGCGAAAGCATCCGCGCACGCAAGACTTATGATTACGACTGCGCAGGAGACGTGAATGAATCAGGCACCTTCCCCCGAACGCATGGTAAAGGGCGCAACGCGCATCTTGCCGTTTGAGCGCGTGGCGCTCGTGTTACAGGGCGGCGGTGCGTTGGGCGCATACCAGGCCGGCGTTTACCATGCTCTCCATGAAGCAAACATCGGAGTCGATTGGCTATGCGGCACATCGATTGGCGCCATCAACGGCGCCATCATCGCCGGTAATCCGCCGGAGAAGCGTGTCGAACGGCTGCGCGATTTCTGGGAGACGATTACTAAACCGCCGGTGCGAATTCCCAGCATGCCGTGGTTTACCGATCTGCCATGGAGCGGCAACGGACACGCGCGCTACTGGACGGGCCGCATCAGTGCATTCTCCACCATGCTGCATGGCGCGCCCGGTTTCTTTTCGCCGCGGCCATTGCCGCCCGTGAACTCGGCGGCGGAAAGTCCCGAGGCCGTGAGCTATTATGACATCGCCCCGCTGAAGGAGACGCTGGCCCGGCTCGTCGATTTCGACCTGATCAATGACGAGTCGATGCGTTTTACGGTGCTCGCCACCAATGTGCGCAGCGGCGCGCGTGCGTATTTCGAGAATCGCGAACAGGCGATCGGCCCTGCGCATATCCTGGCCAGCGCTTCGTTGCCGCCGAGCTTTCCGCCCACCGAAATCGACGGCGAATATTTTTGGGACGGCGGTGTGATCTCGAATTCGCCGATGCAGTTCGTTGTCGATAACCGCGGGCGCCACACCGCGCTGGTTTTTCAGGTCGATCTCTGGGACGAAAACGGCAAAGTTCCACTCGATATTCCGTCAGCCAATCTGCGCGCCCTGGAAATTCACAGCGCCAGCCGCATCAACGTCTCACTCGAGGAATATAAGCGGAGGCAGAAATTCCGAATGGCGCTGCACCGATTCCTGGACGAGTTGCCCGAGCAATGCCGGTCCGACCCGGACGTCCAGTTCCTGTCCGAACAGGCGCGCGGGAAAGTCGCGACCATCGTGCAGCTGAAGTATCAATCCAACAAGTTCGAAACGGCGGGCAAGATGTTCGAGTTTTCCCGGCGGGCGATGGAGGAACACTGGCAGGCGGGATATGACGACACGGGAAAAGCCCTCGGCGAGCCGGCGGTGTTTGAATTGCCCGATGTGACCGAGGCGGCGCGGATATTCGACGTGCACCGCGGCTGGATGGACTAGCGCCACCCGCGGCCCTGCGGGGACTGTGGGAGTTGCGCATAGCGTGCCCTCTCCGGCATCGGCGGCTCGCCATCCGCCGCGCACGCCGCTAAGAGTCGGGCAGGGTTACGAGTCGCCAATGCCCATCCGTCAGCTGCCCGAGTCGATTGTCAATCGCATCGCCGCCGGCGAGGTGGTCGAGCGTCCGGCGAGCGTGGTCAAGGAGCTGGTCGAGAACGCACTCGACGCCGGCGCCACGCGCGTTGACGTTCTCACCGATGGGGGCGGGCGGCGGCTCATTTCCGTCAGCGACAACGGCGAGGGCATGCGGCAGGCCGACCTGGCGATCGCCGTCGAGCGTCACGCCACGTCGAAGCTCAATGACGACGATCTCATCGCGATCAGCACGCTCGGGTTTCGCGGCGAAGCGTTGCCGTCGATTGGCGCGGTGGCCCGTCTTGCCATCACCAGCCGCCACGGTGAGGAGTCGCACGCCTGGTCGGTCGAGGTCGACGCCGGCGTCAAATCGCCTCTCAAGCCCGCGGCGCTTGGCGGCGGCACGCGCGCCGAAGTGCGTGACCTCTTTTTCGCGACGCCTGCGCGGCTGAAATTTCTCAAAACCGATCGTACCGAAGCGGACGCCATCCGCGAGGCCGTGCGCCGCCTCGCCATGAGCCGTGCCGATGTGGCTTTTACGCTTGCTGGTGAGGAGCGCGCGTCGCTCAGCTTTGCCGCGGCGCTGCCGGGCGCCGCCGGGCGGCTGGTGCGACTCGGAGACGTTCTCGGCGCGGACTTTCGCGCCAACGCGTTCGCCATCCATGCCGGGCGAGAAGGCATTACGGTCGAAGGTTTTGCCGCTTTGCCGACGCTGACCCGCGCGAACTCGCTCGGCCAATACCTTTTCGTCAACGGCCGGGCGGTGCGCGACAAGGTGCTCGTCGGCGCGGTCCGCGCCGCCTATGCGGATTATTTGCCGCGCGATCGCCATCCGCTGGTCGCGCTTTTCGTCACGTTGCCGGCACGCGAAGTCGACGTCAACGTCCACCCGGCCAAGGCCGAGGTTCGCTTCCGCGATGCCGGGTTGGTGCGTGCACTCATTGTGCACGCGCTCAAGAGCGGGCTCGTACGCGAGGCCAGGAGCGCCGCGACAACCGGCGGCGCCGGCACACTTGCGGCACTGCGGCCGCAGCAAGGCGCCGGCGTGGGCCATCCGTCATGGCCGCGCAGCGTCGGCTTCGCGGACCACACGCAGGCTTCGTTTGATGTCGGCGCACCAGCGGCGAACGCTCCTCTTTCAGAGGGCGTGGATTTCGCCCGCGAGGCAAGCGCCTTCGCGCCTCCCGACAGCGATGCGTTCGATCATCCGCTCGGCGCGGCGCGTGCGCAGGTGCACGAGACTTACATCGTGGCGCAGACGCGCGACGGCCTCATTATCGTCGACCAGCACGCCGCGCACGAGCGTATTGTCTACGAGAGGCTGAAGTCAGCGTTGGCGCATGACGGCGTCGCGCGACAAATCCTGCTCATTCCCGAAATCGTCGAGCTTGACGAGCCGGCGGTGGAGCGGCTCCTTGCCCACCGCCAGGAGCTTGCGCGCTACGGCATCGTCCTTGAGTCGTTCGGCCCCGGGGCGGTCGCGCTACGCGAAACGCCGGCTTTGCTCGGCGAAATCGACGGCGCCGGTCTGATCCGCGATCTCACCCAACATCTCGAAGAATGGGATGAGACACTGCCGCTGGAACGCCGTCTGATGCATGTTGCCGCCACCATGGCCTGTTACGGCTCGGTCCGCGCGGGACGGCGCCTCAAGCCCGCGGAAATGAACGCGCTGCTGCGGGAGATGGAGGTCACCCCAAATTCCGGGCAATGCAATCACGGCCGCCCAACCTACGTGGAATTAAAGCTCACCGACGTCGAGCGCTTGTTCGGGCGGCGCTAACCCCGACAACAGCCGCCTTAAGCGGTCACGGAGAGGGCCCGGCCAGGCCGATATTCGCCCAAACGGCCAAGCAAACGAGCGAAAGCGCGAAGACGACGTAAAGTTTTGGCATGGTCATGTCCTCACGTTGACGTCACAAACTCTCATCCGGATAATTCTGCCGTAGGTGATTTTGGTAAGTCTCGACGCTCCCGGGACGTGCAAGCTTGATAGCGGTGCGGAAGTTTTTGACTGCTTGATCACGGCTCCCCTTCGCCACATAGACCTGCGCCAGCGTGTCGAAATATTCCGCATGCCGGTTGCGCGTGAGTTCTATCGCCTTCAATGCATAGGTTTCGGCGAGCGGCAAATTGCGAAGCTCGCCTTCAGGCGAGGTGTAACACCACGCAAGATTGTTGTAGGTGCCCGAATCAAGGGCATCGAGTGCCAGCGCCATTTTTCCGGCTTCGATGGCATTTTCAGTTTGATTGGTGGCGGTGTAGATATACGTCAGCGATCTGTAGACTTCCCAGTTGTTGGGGTCCAATTGTTTTGCCTGCTCAAGGGTCGCGATTGCGGTTTTTTGGTCGCTCGGGTCGGCCTGGAAATAAAGTAGTCCCAGTCGCGCCAGAATGGGTGCGCTTGGATGCGTTTTTGCGAGTCGCTCATACCGTCCAACTGCCCACTTATAGTTCCCTTCCAGTTGCAAATAGCGGTCTACTTCAAGGCGGCTTGTTAGTACCTCCACGTCAGAGACACGCCCCATCGTATAAAAAAACGTGCCGAGCATAATTGCCGTCAAGACAAACGGCACAAGCAAAAGCCACAGGAATCGCCGGCCGAGTGATCGTTGCTGGTCAATTACGTTGTCGATGGTCGTGTGAAAATCGACCAATTGGTGGGTCACGCTTTCGTCCATTGCGCCAGCCCCGGGTTTGTTCACTCGCCTTTTGGATCTTTTTTGATTATCGCCACCGCGCCCCCAATGGCCTTTTGTAACCCGTCGACGATTTTTCCCGCCTCCTTGATGCTGCGCGCCGTGACAAGCATCCCCAGGTAATAGACTGAAATTTCAGTGGTCGAGAAAACGAGGATGCCCAACAGGCAAAGAAGGGCAGCCACTGGTCCCCGCTCTGGCGTGATCGGCCACGGAAACAGCAAGTAGCATGGGCCGCCGCAAAGGAACGATCCGCCACTTAGGCGACCGAGCCACGCAAGTATGAGGATGCCGGCGCTGCTCACGACTCTTGCCTCGAGGACCGCAGCTTCAACCTCCGCATTATTCGATTGTGTTTTTAATTTGTCAATACTCCCGGTTGTGCGTGCCGCAGCAAGGGCAGACCCAAATGGCGTATCCGGGCTTACGCCCGCCCAAATCGGAGGATGACAAATTCGGTATCGTCGTAAGCGCGCCGCCCGAGCTCGGTGAATTCCGGTGGGGCCGTGAACTGTGCTTGGGTCGTCTCTTCGACGACGGCGAGAGCGTCTGGCAGGAGCCAGCCGCCGGCGAGCGCCGAGTTCAGCGCGGCCTGCGCCAGTCCCAGGCCGTAGGGCGGGTCGAGGAAGGCAAGCGAAAACGGTTCGAGCGGATGCGCGGGTCCGAGCTTGGCGGCATCGCGCCGGAAGATACGCGAGGTGCCGCCGAGGCCAAGCGCGGTGACGTTCTCGCGCAGAAGCGCGCGCGCCTCCGCGCTTTGATCGATAAACAGTGCGAAAGCGGCGCCGCGAGACAGTGCCTCGATTCCGAGCGCGCCGGTGCCGGCAAAAAGATCGAGCACCCGCGCGCCAGTGATTGGGTCGCCGTAGGCGTGCACCAGAATATTAAACAGCGACTCGCGGAGACGATCGGCCGTGGGGCGGATCGCCGCCGACTTCGGGCCGGCGAGCGCTCGGCCGCGCAGGCTGCCGCCGACCACCCGCATCAGCGCCGCCGCGGGTTTCCGCGACCCTTGCCGAAGCGAGGGCGTTGGCCGCGGCGGGGCGCATCCGATTTCCACGGAGCTTGCGGCTTTCGTTCGGGCGGCTCGCCATATCGCTCAAGGGCAACGCTGCGGCCCTTGCGGTCGACGACTTTGCCACGCTTGGCGTCGCGTGCAGGGTGTTCGCGCGGCACAGTGTCGTCCCGGCGCGTGCCGTGAAATTTGCGCTGGAGCTTTTTCGCCGGACGGTCTTCTTCAGGGCCGCGCCAGGAATGCGATTTCACCGCGCGGTCCGGCTTCTTCTGCGGGCGCGCGGGCCTTTGCTCTTTGCTTTCACTGCGGCGCGGCGCAACCGGCGTTGAGAAGTCCACCCCCGAGAGCGCAACGAGGCGCTCGCCAAGCTGTTCGCGCAACACCCGCGTGGGGATTTCCTCGACGGCCCCTTCGGCAAGCTCGCCGAGTTGAAAGGGTCCGAAGGAGACCCGGATCAAGCGGGCGACGGTAAGCCCGAGGTGGCCGAGCAGTATGCGCACCTCGCGATTCTTACCTTCGCGTATGGCAAAGGTGAGCCACAGGTTTGAGCCCTGCACGCGATCAAGCGCGGCTTCCACATTGCCGTAATGAATGCCGTCGATGTCGACGCCGCCACGCAACTCGTCGAGTTTTGCTTGAGTGACGGAGCCATGCGCGCGCACCCGATACCGGCGCAGCCATCCGGTCGCGGGCAGCTCCAATATCCGCGCTAGCTCCCCATCGTTGGTGAGCAGCAAAAGCCCCTCGGTATTAAAATCGAGACGGCCGACGCTGATCAGCCGCGGCAGGCCGCTCGGCAAGCGTTCGAATATTGTCGGCCGTCCTCGCGGGTCGACGCGGGTGGTCAGAAGACCGCCTTGTTTGTGGTAGAGGAACAGCCGCGTGCGCTCGCGTGCCGGCAGCTTTTTGCCGTCGACGCTGAGTTCATCGCGCGCGGTGACGTTGCGGGCCGGCGAGTCGATGACGACGCCATTTATCGCGACGCGCCCAGCCGCGATCCAGGCTTCAGCTTCGCGGCGCGATGCTAAACCGGCGCGGGCGATCACCTTGGCGATGCGCTCACCGGCTTTGTCGCTGTGTTCGTTCATGTCAGTCATGAATTATTGACATCGTCACGGCCGGGCATAGCCCGTCGAAGACGGGCGTGAACGCCCTTTTGCCCGGCCATCCACGTCTTGTCGTCCGAAGGTGTATAAAGACATCGATGCCGGGCACAAGCTTGCAGCCGGGCCCGACGGCAGAATTCAATGACGTCATTCATGGAAGTTGCGCTCGAGGAAGCCCGCGCCGCCGGCCGAAGCGGCGAAGTCCCTATTGGGTGTGTCATCGTCCATGCCGGCGCGGTCGTGGCGCGTGCCGGCAATCGCACGCTCGCCGACCGCGATCCGACGGCGCATGCAGAGATCATCGCCATCCGCGCAGCTGCCGCAGCGTTCGGGAGCGAACGCCTGACCGAGTGCGATCTTTACGTGACGCTCGAACCCTGCGCCATGTGCGCGGCCGCCATCTCATTCGCGCGGATCCGCCGCCTTTATTATAGCGCCGCCGATGCCAAGGGCGGCGCCGTGGACAATGGCGTCAAATTCTTCGCGTCGCCGTCCTGCCATCACCGGCCCGAGATCTATGGCGGATTGGCGGAGACGGAAACATCCGAACTTCTCAAGAATTTTTTTCAAACAAGACGCTAGTGGAGCGGATTTGACGTTCGCTACCAACTGAGCCGCGAACTCCAGAAGCGAATGTCAAATCCAAAGCTCCCACTAGTATTTGTACTTGCTAGTGGTCCTTTGATTCTAACATTCGCATGATAGCCCGCCGCAACGGGATACGAATGTTAGAATCGGACCGCTAGATCAAGCGAGCAAGCTTCCAAGTCGTTCCTTGATCTCGGCTTTCACTGCATTTGCCGCGCGCAAAATGGCGGTTGCTTGATAAAAATCGAGCGTCCGGAAAATTCCGACGCGCGGCCGGATGACAATATCCGGCGGCTTTAGCGCGAGCTTCGCGGCAACGATGGCGCGGCCCATGATGTTGAGCGTCGCGATCACGCTTGCCCAAGCGCCTGGAAGATCGGCGCGTCCGGAGGGCGGCAGGCTCAGCACGTCGATGGCGACGATGACGTCGGCTACACCGTTCAGCCGGTCGAACGGAAGCGGATTGGTGGTGCCGCCATCAATGAAGATACGATCATGGATCGCGACCGGCCGCATCAGGCCCGGAATGGCGATCGAGGCGGCGAGCGCTGGGTGGAGAGGCCCCGCGCTGAGCGCCGCCTCTTCGCGCCGATGCAGATCGGTCGTCACGACAGTGAGCGGTATCTCAAGCCCGGAAAAATCCTGCGGCAGAGCGTCCGGGAGGAATTGCGCGCAAAATTTTTCCGCGTCGATCTGAGCGGCCTGACCGAATGCGCCGGCGAAAACGTCGGTCAGCGAGCCCGCGCGTGCGGCAATAAGGCGGCGCATGATCTCGCCGCGGTCGTGAGCAAGACCAATGACGTGACGGCGGATGTCCTTGCCGCGCATCCCGGCGGCGTAGCCGGCGCCGACCATCGCGCCGATCGACGTGCCGGCGATAGCAACCGGCTTTAGCCCCATCTCGTCGAGCGCTTCGATGACGGCAATGTGGGCGAGACCGCGCGCCCCTCCGGCGCCCAGCGCGAGCGCGAAGGTTTTCATCCGTCGCGGCGCATCACGTCGCGCCTGCTTGCTGCGCGAATTCCCAAGCTTTCGCCGCCAACGGACGCACCAGCGTGGCTTTCGCCGCGGCGTATGTGCTGGTGGCGGTGCCATCGCGCACGCGTCCAACAATTCCTTGAAGGATCGCGGCAATGCGGAAGAAATTGTAAGCGGAATAAACCGCAAGATAGGGGCGCGGGTCGAGGCCGGTCCGCTTCACGTAAGCTTCGACGTAATCTGAAAGCGGCGGAATTCCAAGCGCAGTCAGATCATGACCGACCAACGAACCCGTTCCCGCTTCCGACGGCGGCATGTGCCACTGCATCAGATGGTAGGAGAAATCGGCGAGCGGGTCGCCGAGAGTCGACAGCTCCCAATCGAGCACGGCGAGGATCTTCGGAGAATCGGGCGCAAGGATCATGTTGTCGAGCCGGTAATCGCCATGCACCAGCCGCGGCGCTTGCGCGGGAGGCAGATGGGCCGGGAGCCAGTCCATCAACCGCTCCATGTCCTCAATCTTCTCCGTCTCGGAGGCTCGGTATTGCTTCGACCAGCGCTCGACTTGCCGCGCCACGTAATTCTCGCCGCGGCCGAAATCGCTCAAACCGATCGCGGCCGGGTCGAAGGTGTGTAGCCGCGCCAAGGCCGCGTTCATCGCGTCGTAGACCTGCGCGCGTTCCGCCCGATTGGATGACGGCATTTCGGCATCCCAAAACACGCGGCCCTCGACACAAGCCATAAGAAAGAAAGGAGTGCCGATGACGTTGTCGTCGGCGCAATAGAGCAGTGGTTGGGGGACCGGGAAACCCTGCGCGTGCAGTGCCGAGATCACACGATATTCGCGATCGACCGCATGTGCCGACGGCAATAGCTTGCCGGGCGGCTTGCGTCGCAGCACGTAACGTCGCTGCGGCGTTTCAAGAAGATAAGTTGGGTTCGATTGGCCGCCCTTGAACTGGCTCAGCGTAAGTGGGCCTTCGAATCCGGGCAAATGCGCGCGCAAATAGATCTCAAGCCCCCCGGCGTCGAACTTGAGCCGCTCGGAGACTTCTTTGGTGCCGGAAAAGGTGTTCTGACGCTCGCTCGCGCTCATGGTTTTCGCATATCGCCAATCACGGCCCGGCGCCAGTTGGGCGCTCCAACGCGCGCCAGCCGATGTCGTGCCGGCAGAACCCATCCGGCCAGCGGATACGGGAAACGGCCTGGTAAGCGCGGTCGCGCGCCTCCGCCACATTCTCGCCGAGGGCGGAGACGTTGAGCACGCGTCCGCCGTTGGCGAGGAGGCGATCTCCTTCGGCCTTGGTACCGGCATGAAAGATTTCGACGCCTTCGACAGCCGCCGCCTCGTCCAGCCCTTCGATGACCGAACCTTTGGCATAGGATCCGGGATAGCCGCGTGCGGCCATCACGACAGTCAGCGCGGCTTCCGGATACCAGCGCAGATCGATTGATTTGAGCACGCCGTCGCGGCTTGCGAGCAAGGCAGGCACGAGGTCGGACATCAAACGCGGCATCAAGACTTGGCACTCCGGATCGCCGAAGCGGACGTTGTACTCAATGAGTTTCGGACCTTGCGCGGTGATCATCAAGCCGGCGTAGAGAACGCCTTTGTAAGGCGTGTTCATCGCCCGCATCGCCCGCAGTGTTGGCGAGATAATTTCGCTCATCACGCGTCGCGTGACGGCGTCATCGACGATGGGTGCGGGCGAATAGGCGCCCATGCCTCCGGTGTTTGGGCCCTTGTCGCCGTCGAAGGCGCGCTTGTGATCTTGCGCCGAAACCAGCGCGATCGCGGTATCGCCGTCGCAGAGCGCGAAAAACGAAGCTTCTTCGCCCTCGAGAAACTCCTCGATCACCAATTCGGCGCCGGCTTCGCCCGAGCCGCCGCCGAGAATGGCATCAATAGCGGCTTCGGCCTCGTCGACGTTTTCGGCGACGATGACTCCTTTTCCGGCGGCAAGGCCGTCGGCCTTGACGACGATTGGCGCGCCGTGGGCGCGAACATAGTCTTTGGCGGGCTCCGCCTCTCGAAACCGCCCGTAGCTCGCAGTAGGTATGGCGTTCGCCCGGCACAGGTCCTTGGTGAATCCTTTGGATCCTTCGAGCTGCGCCGCGGATCGGCTCGGCCCGAACGCTTTGATGCCGGCCGCCTCGAGATCGTCGACAATGCCGGCGCATAGCGGACCCTCGGGCCCGACCATGACGAAATCGACGTCATGGGATTTGCAAAACGCAATGACCGCGGCGTGATCTTCGACATCGAGCGCGATGCATTCAGCGTCGCGCGCGATGCCCGCATTGCCGGGCGCGCAATAGAGCCGATCGGTCAGCGGGCTCGCCGCCATTTTCCAGGCGAGCGCGTGCTCGCGTCCGCCGGAGCCGAGAAGCAGGATATTCATGGTGCCGACCTTGCCGCGGCCCACTTACCACGGCGCGACCGCTCGATACATCGGACTAGTGTGGCGGTTCAGAAGTCCGCATCAATTTTTGCCGGCACCTATCATGCGGACTTCTGAACCAAGCCACACCGGATCAATAGGTTTGCCAGTGTCCCTTTGATTCCGAAGCTCGCACATGGATTGCCGCCCGGTCATGCGAACTTCGGCATCGGGGACACTGGCGCCGCCCGGCGGCCTTGACCCGGCAGGCGGGCAGGGACTATTGCGACTTTGTTTGCAAGGGTTTGCTTAAGCTGGCCAGGCCGCAATCCAAGCGTGCTAGACGTTTTTAGGTCATGAACGAACCGCGCCTTAATTTGCCGGAATTGACGGTTTCCGAGCTCTCGGCGGCGCTCAAGCGCACCATCGAGGACGCGTATGGTTTCGTCCGCGTCCGCGGCGAACTCGGCAAAGTCAGCTATCATTCCAATGGGCATATTTATTTTGATCTCAAAGATGATCGGGCCTGCATTTCCGGAGTTGTTTGGCGAAGCACGGCGACACGAATAAAGCTCAAACTCGAAGCGGGCCTTGAGGTGGTCGTCACCGGCCGGCTGACCACCTATCCCGGCCGTTCGCAATACCAGATCGTCGTCGAGACGCTTGAGCCGGCGGGTCTCGGCGCGCTGATGGCGCTCCTTGAGGAGCGCAAACGCAGACTGAGCGCGGAAGGTTTATTCGACGAGGCCAGAAAGCAGCTGCTGCCGTATTTGCCCGCGGTGATCGGCGTGATCACTTCGCCGACCGGCGCGGTCATTCGCGACATTTTGCACCGGCTCGCCGACCGCTTTCCGCGTCACGTGCTGGTCTGGCCGGTCAAGGTGCAGGGTGAGGATTCGGCGCGGGAAGTCGCCGCCGCTATCGCCGGTTTCAATGCGCTTGCCGAAAAAGGCTCGCCGCCGCGCCCCCACCTTCTCATTGTCGCGCGCGGCGGCGGCTCGCTGGAAGATCTATGGTCGTTCAATGAGGAGATCGTTGTGCGCGCGGCCGCGCAAAGCTTTATCCCACTGATCTCCGCGGTCGGCCATGAGACCGACGTCACGCTGCTTGATTTTGTCGCCGACCGGCGGGCGCCGACACCGACGGCTGCCGCCGAAATGGCCGTGCCGGTCCGCTCCGAACTGATCATCGACATCGAGAGTCTCGAACGGCGGTCGTTTGCCGCTTGGTTGAGAGCGCACGAGGCACGGCGGAACGCGCTCCGCTCGGCATCGCGAGCCTTGCCGAATGCGGAGGCGCTTCTGGCTTCGCCGCGGCAACGGTTCGATCATGCGGCACACATTCTCGCCCGGGCGCTGCGGGCCAATGCGCATATTCACCGCATGGCGTTGTCGCAAATCGGCGGCAGGCTCAGCACGCATCTTCTGCGCTCCCACGTCGAACGCCGCCGCGATCGCTACAACCATATCGCGTTGCGTCTGCGCGCCAGCGCTGCCGCTAATCTCGCCGCGCATCGCACCAGCGTCTCCCGCGGCAAGGAGCGACTAGGCGGCTTGGGCAAACGCGCCGACCGCGCGATCGATGGCCTCCTCGACGCACGTTGGGCGCGATACGACCGGAATTCGCAGTTGCTCGCGGCGTTCTCATATCGTGGTGTGTTGGCGCGGGGTTTTGCCCTGGTGCGCGACCGCAATGGCCGTCCGCTGCGGACCGCGACGGCAGTCGCGATCGGCGCGCGGATCGATATTGAATTTTCCGACGGGAGGGTCGGAGCGCGCGCCGACAGTGTACAAACTTCGTCAGGATCGCAGGTCGAGCCGCCCAGACGCCGGCGCAGGCAAGTCGCCGACCCCGGTCAAGGCGATCTTTTTTAGTTCGCTATCGGCTTCTGCCGGCGCGCTTGTCGCGGTGTAGCGAACCGAACGAAAATGACCGTTTGTTCATTTCCATCCGCAACTGAATGACGCTTTGTTCATTATTGTTTTTGAAATCGGGACGTTCTGGAACGGCGAACTTGCTTCTGTATTATGACTTTGGCACAAATTAATTTGTCCATAGGAGGAATGCATGATTCGAGTTTGGTTTGCGATTGCGGTCGCAGCTTTCATCTTTGCAGCCGGTGTCGGCGTTTCGCGCGCGGCTCCGATTGCGCCGTTGCCCGCGGGCGTGGTCGCCGACGCGGCGTCCGGAAACGTCACGCAGGTGTGGTGTCGCTGGGGCCGCTGTGGTTGGGGTTGGGGTTACCGCCGTTGGGGATATGGCCGCAGCTGGTGCTACTGGCATCCCCGCCGCTGCGGATGGTGAGATAGCGAACTCCTATCGCTTCGCCGGGACTGTCGCGACGGCTACCCGATGGGCTGGGAGTTAGAGCTTGCGCCGTGCCGAGTGATCGGTGCGGCGTATCTTTTTTTGGCTCCTTCTAATTAGCGTGGCCGGGTTTTATTCAGCGGGCGGAGCGACTATGTTCGTTCCGGCCGCACGGGCCAAAATCCCGGAGGTTGATTTTGCTCAATCGTACCGATCGCTCGTCTCCCATGCCCGGAGAGGCTGAGGTCAAATATCTCGACGGCGATTTCCGAGTGATACGGCCAGGAACGTTCGTACGTTGCGCCGTGACCGGCGTTGCTATCCCGCTCGAAGAACTCCGCTACTGGAGCGTCGATTTGCAGGAAGCCTATGCTACGCCCGAGATCGTATTGCAGCGGCATGCTGGTGTTTACGCCGAGCGTGCCTAGCCGCTAACGTCCTTCGAAGACGCCTAAGACCAGCCGGCGGAACTCAGATTGCTCTTTAACCTTCAACTGAACACGCAGCACGCTCGAGTGGGCGGCAAGTTCGACAAGCGACTCGTTGCCGGCAAATCGCGCGTGGTCCTTCTCGGTGGTGAGGAGGGCGAGGTTTGCGGCGCCCGCGCGCGCGATGAGATCGCGCGCGTCAGCCGCCGTGTAGCGGTGATGGTCGGGAAAGCTTGCATGTTCGGCGACGGCGACGCCGGCTTCGCGCAGCGTTAAGTAGAACTTTTCCGGATCGGCGAGGCCGGCGAAAGCGAGAACGCGGCGCTGCCCGATCATATCGAGGTCCGCGCGGTAGGGCTCAAGCCGACCGTGGAAGATTGCGACGTCGTGGCGCCGAGCATGCTCCAACAGGGACGCCATGCCTTCCGCGGGCGCGCCGACAACAAGCACCGCCTGGGCGTGTGCGACCTGGACTGGTAACGGTGCGCGCAATGGACCCGCCGGGAAGACGCGGCCATTGCCGATGGCGCGGCGTCCATCGACCACCAAGATGGCGAGGTCTTTCGCGAGCGACGGGTTTTGAAATCCGTCGTCCATGACAATCACATCCGCTCCGTCGCGCCGCGCGGCGCTCGCCCCTGCGAGACGGTCCCGAGCGACAAAGGTCGGCGCAAGTTTGGCCAAGAGCAGAGGCTCGTCGCCGACGTCGGTTGCGCTATGGATGGAGGGATCGACTCGCACCGGACCCGCGAGACTCCCGCCATAACCGCGCGCCAGAAAGAAGGGCCGTTTGTGCTCGCCGAGCAAAAGCTGGCCGACGGCGAGCGCGGCAGGCGTTTTGCCGGCACCGCCCATTGTGAGGTTGCCAAGACAAATGACTGGGCTGCCGACCTTTTGTCCTGGCGATTTAAGCCGGTAGGCGGCGACCGCGCCGTAGATGGCGCCGAAGGGAGCCAGCAGCCGGCCGCCCTTTGCTTGCCACCAAAAGTCAGGCTCGCGCATTAGCGCTCAACCTCGTTACGGGCCCCGGCAGTGTTCTCCGGCGCGGACACCATGTTGTGCATCCGCTCATCGCGAGCTTAAGAAGCGCGCTGTTCGAGCCGCAACTGCATCAAGTAGGGCTCGAGCGCGGCGAGGGTCCGCTCTAGCGCGCCACTCAACGTCTTGACGGTGACCGTGGCCGCGTCGGCGACGGCGGTGCGCGAGGTGGGATCGGTCAGCCAAGCCGCAAGACAAGTCGTCAATGTTTCCTCGTCCGCGATCGCTTGCGCACCTCGCGCCGTATCAAGGGCCTCGTAAATTTCCGCGAAATTCCAGACGTGCGGGCCGTGGACGACAGCGGCGCCGAGCCTTATCGGTTCAATCGGATTTTGACCGCCGCGGCTGGCGAGCGAGCCGCCCATGAATACGATCGGCGCCAGACGATAAATCAGGCCGAGTTCGCCAACCGTGTCGGTCACAAAAATATCCACGTCAGATTTCGGCAACTCGCCGAGCGAACGTTGCGCCACGGAGAGGCCTGCCGTCTTAGCCAGATCGCCGACGGTGCGGCCGCGTTCCGGATGGCGCGGCGCGATTACCGTCAGCAGCGAGGGATGTTTGACGCGCAATCGCTTGTGGGCGCTGATGATGGCGGCTTCCTCGCCGGCATGGGTAGACGCCGCCGCGATCACGAGCCGCGCGCCGATCGACTCCTTCAAGTGCCGCAAGATGGCGCGATCTACCGGCGGAGGGGGCACGTCGAGCTTTAGATTCCCGATGCTGCTGACGTGGGAGGCGCCGAGACGGGCGTAGCGTTGAGTATCGGCGTTGGATTGGGTCAGGCACAGGTCGAAGCGTTCAAGCAGCGCCGCAATTCCGCCGGATGCCAGTCGCCAGCGTTGAAAAGAGCGCTCGGATACGCGGCCGTTGACGAGGATGATGGGTATGCCGCGATCTGAGCAGGTCAGAATGAGATTGGGCCATAAATCGGATTCGACAAAAAGCGCGAGATCGGGATGCCAATGATCGAGGAATTGAGCGACAAACCTTGGTGCATCGAGCGGTATGAACTGATGCACAGCGCCCGGAGGCAGCCGCTGGGCGGCAAGCGCGGCGGAAGTAACGGTGCCTGACGTCACGAGAACGGCGAAATTCATCGCCCGCAAGCGTTCGACCAGCGGAACGACTGCCAGCAGTTCGCCGACGCTGGCACCGTGCAGCCAAATCAACGGCCCCGCCGGGCGAGGCAGGCTTGCCACACCGTAGCGTTCGCCAAGCCGCGCCGGATCTTCCTTGCCGCGTTTAATGCGCTGCGCAAGCAGCCAGGCGGCGAAAGGCTTTGCTGCGGCGCTTGACGCCAATCGATATAGTCGCAGCACCAGGGGGACGCGGTCGCGCACGCTTTACTCTCCATCGCCCAAGCGAGCCCGCCGCCCAGAGGCTTTCGGTATTGCCGCGAGTGTTGACCGGCCTCGGCGCGGTCGAAGGCACCAGTTCCGCCTCATCCACTCCTCGTTAGTGCTGTGTCGGGTTCTCGGGATCGAGCAGCCGGTGCAAATGCACGATGAAATACCGCATTTCGGCGTTGTCGACCGTGCGCTGCGCCTTTTCCTTCCAGGCCACGTAAGCGCTCGCGTAGTTCGGATAAATTCCGACGATATCGAGTTTGCGGAGATCTTTGAACTCCATGCCCGTCAAATTGCTGAGTTCGCCGCCGAAGACGAGATGGAGCAGTTGTTTCGAATGCTGTTCGGCAATGTCCGCCATGTTACTCAATCCGCGCGGGTTCGCGATTTACAAAGAGGCGAGGCGTTCATCCCCAAGGTATTCGTTGAGAACAGCGAGCCGGTCACGCCCGGCAGCGAGGAGAATTCCGTGCCGCGGCTCAGGGCGGTTGTAGAGCACCGTGCCACCTCCGACACGCGTCAGCGCTCCACCGGCTTCGTGCACCAAAAGGTCGGCTGCTGCAAGGTCCCAGTCATGGCTGTCGGGCCCGGCAATTGCAATGTCGAGAGTTCCCTGCGCCACACGGGCGAAGCGAAGGGCAAGCGAATGAACGCGCGGCATGATCGTAAGCTCAGGCGCTACGGAAGTCAGTCGCGAGATAAAGTTTCTCGGTCCGGCGACGCGCGCCTGCGCGAGCGAAGCACCATGCGTGACGGAAATCGCGGCGCCGTTACACGTGGCGCCGTTATTAGCGGAAGCCAGGAAGAACTCGTCCGTTACAGGAGCGAACAGGCAAGCGGAGATCGGACGGCCACTTTCCACCAGCGCCGCCGAAACCGTCCAATCCGGCAAGTCGGCGAGAAAGGCGCGCGTGCCGTCAATCGGATCGACAATCCAGACGTAACGCGCCGTAAGCCGCGAGGCGTCGTCGGCGCTTTCCTCGGACAACCAGCCGGTGCCTGGAAACGGCGCGGTCAACCGCTCGCGCAACAACCGATCGACCGCGATGTCGGCGTCGCTGACTGGCGAAGAACCTTCTTTATTCCACTGCCGCACCGAAGTGCGAAACATCGAGAGCGCGAGCTGGCCCGCGTCGCGTACGCATGCCGCCAAGTGAGCGGTGGCTGCGACCGGATCGACGGCGTCAGTGACCGGCAACGGTCAAGCCCTCGACACGCAGGCTCGGAGCGTTGGTGCCGTAACGGAACGTAAGATCGTTCGCCGGCTCAAGGCTTCTGAACATCTCCAAAAGATGGCCGGCAATCGTGACCTCGCTGACCGGATAGGTGCATTGACCCTTCTCGATCCAGAAGCCGGACGCGCCGCGGCTGTAATCTCCGCTGACGAGATTGACGCCCATGCCGATCATGTCCGTGACGTACAAGCCCTCTTCAATTTCAGCGATCAGTTCGTCCGGAGTTTTCGCGCCCGCGACGAGGTGAAGATTACTTGGTCCGGGTGAGGGCGTCGACGATACGCCGCGCTGCGCGTGCCCCGTGGTTTTCATATCGAGCTCGCGCGCGGTGGCGCTGTCGAGGAGCCAGCTTGAAAGCACGCCGTCCTTCACCAAAGCGAGGCGCTGTCCGGCGATGCCCTCGGCATCGAACGGCCGCGAGCGCAAGCCTCGCGGCCGCAGCGGGTCGTCGATGATGGTGATGCTCGCAGGAAAAATCTGCGCGCCGAGCTTGTCGCGCAGGAAGCTCGTCTTGCGGGCGATCGCGCTGCCGTTGATGGCGCTGGTCAGGTGCCCGACCAGCGAACCCGAAACCCGGGAGTCGAACACGACCGGGAGGCGCCGCGTGGCGACTTTGCGCGGATTGAGGCGCTTGATGGCGCGCTCGCCGGCGCGGCGGCCAATGACTTGCGCGGGCTGGAGGTCGCTCGCGTGCAGCGTCGAGGAAAAATCGTAGTCGCGCTCCATGCCGGTGCCCTCGCCGGCAATTGCGGTCATGGCGATGCCGTGCCGTGAAGCGATGGTGGTCCCGCTGAAACCATGGCTGGTCACAAGCACGAAGCCGGATATGCCGGCAGACGCCGATGCTCCCCCGGATTTGGTTACGCCGGCGACCGCAAGTCCGGCCTCTTCTGCCTCACGGGCGAGCGTTTCGAGAACGCCAACGTCCGGCATGTCGGGATCGACCAGATCGAGGGCCGGAAATTCCTTCGCCAGCAAAGACGCGTCGGCGAGCCCGGCGAAGCGGTCCTCGGGGGCGGCCCGCGCCATGGCGACGGCGCGTTCGGCCAAAGCGGCAAAGCCGTCAGCTTTGAGGTCGTTGGTGGACACGACTGCTTGCCGCCTGCCGACGAGAACGCGAAGACCAAGGTCGTCGCCTTCCGCGCGCTGCGACTCTTCGACGGCGCCGTCGCGCACATCGACCGATAGGGAAACGGCGCGGACGGCGAGTGCGTCGGCTTGGTCGGCGCCGGCGCGCCGCGCGGCGGCAACGAGCCTTTCGGCATTCGCGGCGAGGTCGGATTGATCGAGCAGGGATGAAGACATGAGTGGCCGGAGTTAGTGAGGAATAGACTAAAACACAAGGCGAAGATGTTAGCGCGCGCCGCTTGCTTCAAGCCATGGAGCTTGCTCAAGCGTTAATTGCAGATTTCGCGGCAAGGCCTTGTCAATCATGAGCGCCATTGGTCGCGCTGATACGAGCTTTTAACCAGGCTTTTTAAGCCGATTACGACTTCGCTCTGGCATTCTCGCGACAACCGGGCGGCAAACAGCCCGGCGGGAGTTAAGTTCGGGGCGTCAAATGGAAGCCGGCAGGTTAGCTGCCGGGTCGAGCCGCGCGTTGCGGCTCGACCCCTTCTCTTTGCCCGCGCGGTTTGAAGCTATCGATGACGCGGCCGACGGCCGCGTGCGTTTCGTCGATCTTCATTCTCGGCGCGTCGTGGTGCGCCGCTCCGTTCGCGGCATGCGCATGGCGATCAGCTTGCCGGTGGCCGCCTTCCGCGGCGTCTCCATCAGGTTGCACGGCAAAGCGAACGAGCCGCCGACGGCAATCGCAATTGTCCTCGAACATCGAGATCCAGCACTTTCGCTGCCGCTATACGCGGCGAGCGAAAACGAGGAGATCGTCGCCGACTGGCAATCGTGGGGGCGGGTGCTCGGGCTGCCGCTTCTGGTGGGCGAGCGCGACGGCAGCTTGCGCGAGCCGTTCGCGCGCATTGGCGCGTTGCGTGTCGAAGAGCCGACATGGCGCCGCCGCCGCCGCAGTGCCATTGCCCGCCGCCGGCCGCTCTTCCTGTTGCGGCGTCGCGCCGCCAAGTGGCCGGACATGCCGGCGTCTCATCACGGCGAGCGCGAGATCATCGCCCGGGACTAGGGTGTCTCGCCCGTCCGGCATAAATCCTTATCGATTTCACAACATCGGATTGATTGTCTCGCTGAAGGCGCGCCGGTTACACTCGCGCCGTAAGACGAGGGAGCAATCATGAGCGCTGAAGAACTTGCGACGCTGACCGGCATGATGAGCCAGGGCGGCCCTAACCTGGGGGCGCCGCCGGCACAGGCGCGCGCCGAGTTCGAAGGCTTGTTGGCGAGCGTGCCGGTTGCTCCCGATCTCAAGTTCGAAGCCGCGCAAGCAGGCGGCGTGCCAGCGCTATGGGTTGACGCGCCCGGCGTGCGCCAGGATCGCGTGCTGCTGTACATACATGGCGGCGGCTACGTGTCGGGCTCGGCCAAAGGCTATCGGCCGCTGGTCGGCGAACTCGGCCGCGCCACCAAAGCGCGCGCGCTGGCGATCGACTATCGCCTCGCGCCGGAGGATCCGTTCCCGGCGGCCGTCGACGATATCGTCGCCTCTTATAAGTCGCTCCTCGATCGTGGCGCGCCGGCGAAGTCCGTCGTGTTAGCCGGCGATTCTGCGGGCGGCGGTCTTGTCGTGACCGGGATGATGGCCGTCCGCGATTCCGGCCTGCCATTGCCGGCCGCAGGTCTCTCTATTTCGCCGTGGCTCGATCTTGAATGCTCCGGCGCGTCGATGAACACCAAGGCGAAGAGCGACCTTGCGTTGAACAGGGACTCCTTGCTGCATGCCGGCCGCTCGTATCGCGGCAGCATCGCGGGCGAGGGACGGGGCGGTCAATTGTCGCCGCTTGGCGCCGCTCTGTCCGGCTTGGCGCCGTTGCTCATTCAGGTCGGCTCGGCCGAAATCCTGCTTGACGATGCGACGCGGCTCGCGGCGCGCGCCGGCGCCGCCGATGTTTCGGTCCGGCTCGAAATCTGGCCGAACATGCCGCATGTCTGGCACCTGTTCGGCTTTATGCTCAGCGAAGGACGCGACGCGATACGCAACGCCGGCGCCTTCCTCGAGACCCATATGAACACGTAGTCCTCGCGAGCAGATAGCCGCGCGAATGATGCGCTATGCCCTGTTGTCGCCGTTGGCAGGCGCGGATAGGCCGCGCAGCGCGGCGCGGTATTGGCGCGGCGGCATTCCAAACGCTTCCTTGTAGCGCCGGCTGAAATGGCCGAAGTCCAGGAAACCGCAAGCGAGCGCGATTTGCGCGATGCTATCGCGGGCGCGCAGCGGATCGGCCAAGTCGCGCCGGCTCTTTTCCAGCCGCCGCACCCAGATCCAATCGCTCACCGTCGTGTGCTCCGCTTGAAAGAGGTCCTGGAGGTAACGCGGCGAGATACCAAGCATCGCCGCGACCTTCTCGGTGTTGAGCGTGTGATCGTGCAGGTTATTTTCGATGACCGCCTTGGCGCGGAAAGTCAGCGCGGTGCGGGCTGCGCTTTGACCCTCGAATGTGTCGCTCAGGTTATCGCCCAGTGCGGCGGTGACCAGTGACAAGCAGGTTTCGGAAAGCCTGCTCGCGGTCGCCGGCGCCACCTCGGACACGATAGAGGCCGTGCGGCGCACGAAGGGCATCACGAGTGAGCCGACCGGGCTTGCCGCGGCGACCCGCCGTGCGGTCCAGGCTTCGGTGCGGCCGATGCGCCTGACCATGGCCTCGCGCGGCATATGCAGCACGAGCTGCTCGAACGTGGAATCAAAGCGGAGCGTGTAAGGCCGCGTTGAGTCGTAGCAGGCGAAGTCGCCGGCCTCGAGCCGCGCCTCGCGGCCGTCCTGGCTGACCGAACCGACACCGCTCACCTGCAAGCTGATGAGCATCACTTCTTCGCGGGCGCGGCTGATGCGCCTGGGCGTGCGCTTGACCGTCTGTTCATCGGCGCGCACCCGGGAAAAGTGCAAGCCCTCACATTCGGTGGTGACGAGTTCGCCGAAAAACGGCCGGTCCGGACGGACCTGGCAATCAAGTTCGACGAAAGTGTCGCAGACGGCGTCCTGCCAGTACTGAGCGCGCTTTCGCTCAGCGATCTCGCTTGTTGTCAGGACGGTTCTCATGGACCGCACCCGTGATCCGAGCAGCCCGGCAAATTCAAGCTACCACGCTAGCACACCGGGGTGAACGCGTCCTTGGCGGCCTGCGCCGGTAGCCAATTTTTATTGCGCACCCAGCCAAGAAAATTCCACGAAAGGCCTTAGCCTGCGTTCCGCTGCAGCTGCGCGCCGTAACGGGACGAGCCGGCGCAGATGTATGAGCGATCATCCAACGAACAGGTGCTGGTCTGGCGTTTCAGATCGGCCAAGGAGTGGACCATGGCCCCGACGCATCCAAAATTCAAAGTGGCCGCAGTGCAGGCGGCGCCGGCTTTTCTCGATCTGGAAGCCTCGATCGAAAAAGCAGTTCGGCTGATCGACGAAGCCGGCGCGAACGGTGCCCGCCTCGTCGCTTTTCCCGAGACCTTCATCCCCGGTTATCCGTGGTGGATTTGGCTCGGTGCGCCGGCCTGGGCGATCATGCGCGGCTTTGTCTCGCGCTATTTCGACAACTCGCTGCAATACGGCACGCCGGAAGCCGAGCGGTTGCAGGCCGCCGCCAAGCGCAACAACATGTACGTGGCGCTTGGGCTCTCCGAACGCGACGGCGGCAGCCTCTACATCGCGCAATGGATCATCGGCCCTGACGGCGAAACGATCGCCACACGCCGCAAGCTAAAACCGACGCATGCCGAGCGCACCGTATTTGGGGAGGGCGACGGTTCGCATCTCGCCGTGCACGATCTCGATATTGGCCGGGTCGGCGCGCTGTGTTGCTGGGAGCATCTGCAGCCGCTTTCCAAATACGCCATGTATGCGCAAAACGAGCAGGTCCACGTCGCCGCGTGGCCGAGCTTCTCGCTCTACGATCCGTTCGCGCACGCGCTCGGCGCCGAGGTCAACAATGCGGCGAGCAAAATCTACGCCGTCGAAGGCTCGTGTTTCGTCGTTGCGCCATGCGCCACGGTTTCGCCGGCTATGGTCGAGGAATTATGCGACTCGCCCGAGAAGCATCAGTTCCTGCACGCCGGCGGCGGCTTTGCCGTGATCTACGGTCCCGATGGCGCGCCGCTCGCCAAGCCGTTGCCGCCGGATCAGGAAGGCCTGCTCTACGCGGACGTCGATCTCGGCATGATCTCGGTGGCAAAAGCCGCCGCCGACCCGGCCGGACATTACGCGCGTCCCGATGTTACTCGGCTTTTGTTCAACAATCGGCCGGCGCATCGGGTGGAGACGTTGGCGCTGCCGATCGATCAGGAAGGGGAGGCGGCGAACGCACCGAAGCCAGCGGCAAAACCCTCGGCAGTCGCGCCCTTCGTGCCGGCTCAAGCGGCGGAGTGAGCCGCGATGGAATCGGCGATCCCCGGACATCTTAAGGTGACGCGCACTCGTCATCGACGGGTGCCGGATGATTACCAGCCGCCTTACCCGGCGTTTGTCGCGCGCCACGGTGCGGCCGTGAAGCAAGTGGTCATGGCGTATTTCGGGGCCCAGCACCAAGGTGCGGGGCCGCCGGCCTTTGCGGCGGCGCTCGGTTCGATCGCCGAGCGTTTCGCCGCGCCGAACGGTCCGCGGCATTGGGATCGGGCCGCTTACGTTGACGAGGCTGGCTATTCCACGACCGTTTCCGTCGCCTATTGGGATGACAAGGCGGCGTTCGACGCCTGGTTTCCCGAGACGCGAAATGGCTGGACCGGCGGGGAGGCCGAATTTCCTGGAATCGGCACTTTCATCGAGGTGTTGAGCCCGGAGATGGATCGCTACGAAACACTGTTCTCCTCGCTCGGCCGTCCCGAGGGCGTGGCCGTGCTGGCCGACGGATTGAGCGGCGACATTATGGAGCACGCGTATTGGGGAGGGATGCGCGATCGCATTCCAGCGTCGCAAAGCGACGCGCTGTCGCCCTCGGGGGCGCCAAGCCTGGCTGGCGATGGTGCGTCGGTGCGGGTGACGCCGCAGGAGAATATTTGCCTGATCCGCTCAGGCCAGGACTGGACCGAAACTGATGCCGCCGAGCGGCAAATGTATTTGCAAGACGTCGAGCCGGTGCTGCGCGCGGGCATGGATTTTTTGCGCGACGACGGCGTCGCCATCGGCTGCTTCGCCAATCGCTACATGACGGTCATCGATCGCGACGGCAAGCCGACCGAAAAAACCTACGGTATGAGCTGGTGGAAAAGCCTCGCGGCGCTCGAGCGGTGGTCGGAATCGCACCCGACCCATGTGCGGATTTTCGGTGCCGCCATGCAATATCTTTCCCAGCTTGGCCCGGCCGCGAAACTGCGGCTCTATCACGAAGTGACGGTGGCTAAAGCGGCGGATCAGTTTTTCGAATACCGCAATTGCCACGGCAAGACCGGCATGCTCAGGGCGGTCGCGTAGGCGGACGCAGCGTTGTTGACCGCCTAATTTTTGCGCAATCGTGCAGTCTCCCGCGTTCGGTAACCGAACAAAGATCAAGCCGCAAACGACTCTTCGCACCAGCGAAAGCCGATGCTAAGGATACGCCGGTAACTTTAGGTCCCGCGGCAAAAATGTCGCGTGAAAAGGGGAGGATTTACATGCGACCGAGTTTCTTGGCGATGCTTGGCCTGGCTTGTACCGGGCTCGCATCGGCGCTGGCGACAATGCCGGCTGCGGCGGCCGACGCGCCGAAATGCGGACTAAGCAACGGCAAGGCGGCAACGGGTCAGCCGATCGAAATCGGAGCGATCGTCGGCAAGACCGGTCCCGCCGATTTCAGCGGCTCGGCGCAAGCCGCCGCGGCTTATTTTAATTGCGTCAACGCCAACGGCGGCATCAACGGCCGTCCGATCCGTTACAGCGTTGAAGACGATCAATGGAATCCGGAAACCGCGACTCAAGTGGCCGCGAAACTTGTCAACGACACCAAGGTCGTCGGCATGGTCGGCAATTCAAGCTTTGTCGAATGCGCGACCAACGCCAAATTCTACGAGAGCACTAATGTGCTGGTGATCGCCGGCGTCGGCGTGCCGCGCGATTGCTTCCACTCGAAAAATATCTCGCCGACCAACGGCGGCCCGCGCATGAGCAACATCGGCGCGGCGCAGTACATGCACGACGATCTGCACGTCAAGCGCCTGGTCTGCATCGGCCCGAATATTCCCAACGTGGGTGATTGGTCCTGCGGTGGCATCGAGGCTTACGGCAAGTCGGTGGGCATGGAAGTCAAAACCATCCTGTTCGATCCGAGCTCGCTCGACGCCACGTCGCTGATCTTGCAGGCCATGGCGTTCAAACCCGACGCCATCGACTTCAACACGCCGAAGGAACTCGGCATTCCGCTCTATGCGGCGGCCGAGCAGCAGGATCTGGGCGGCAAGGTGTACCTTACCGCACCGACCTCGCATTATGACGCGAGCGTGCCAAAGGCGATTGGGCCGTATTGGAGCAAGGGCGGACGCGTCTTCATCCAGCTCGAGCTTGAGCCACTCGACAAGCACGGCGGCGACATCGACAACTGGCATGCCGTGCTCGACAAATACGGCAAGCCGAGCGATCAGCGGAACACCTTCTCGCAAGCCGGGTATCTTGCGGCTCTTGCGGCGACGCAAGCGCTGTTGAAGCTCGATCCCGCCAAGATCGACCGCGCGTCGGTCGCCGAAGCGTTCCGCAACATCAAGGGCCTCAAGACCGACATGTCTTGCAGCCCGTGGTATTTCGGCCCCGGCGACGAGCATAATGCAACGCATGCGGGCTCGGTCGCCGAGATCAAGGACGATGCGTTCGTCACGCGGCGGTCGTGCTTCGCCGTGCTCGACCCTGATTATGCAGGCATCCTCAAGACGGAAAAAGAACTGCATCTTGCGGATTAAAAAGAAGCCGTAACGGCAAGTCTTTGTAATGCCTGACCTTAGCCCTTTCGTCATATCGGGGCTTTGCACCGGCGCGGTCTATGTCCTCGCCGGTGTAGGCCTCGTGGTGCTCTATCGGGCCTCCGGTGTTTTGAATTTGGCCCAAGGCGCGCTCGGCGCCTTGGGCGCACTCCTGGCCTGGCAAATCGCGCAAATCGGCCTCCCCGAATGGGTCGGCTGGATTGCCGGCATAGCCAGCGCCACCGCGCTTGCCCTGTTTTACGGGCGGGTCATTGCGCCGCGGCTTGCGCATAGCGATCCGATTATCCGCGCGGTCGCGACACTCGGCTTTGCGCTCGTGGTGTTGGGATTCTGCGAGTTCTTCTGGGGCGAATGGCCGCGCAGCTTGCGCCTGCCGAGCGACGGCATCGGCTTTTACGTGTTCGGCGTGCGGGTCATCGCCACGCGGGCCATTGCGTTTGGCCTCGGCGTTGCCGTGGCGCTCGGTATGATTGTGTTCCTCAACCGCAGCCGCCTCGGTCTGTCGATGCGCGCGCTCGCCAACGATCGCGAGATCAGCGGGCTCGTCGGCGTGCCGGTGCTTCGGGTCGACGCCTGGGCGTGGGTGATTTCGGGCGTGCTCTCGGGAGTAAGCGGCATCTTCCTCGCCAATATGTTGAAGCTGCAGGCAATCCCGCTGACCTATTTGGTCGTCCCCGCCGTAGCGGCGGCCATTCTCGGGCGGCTCACTTCGCTGACGGCCGTGGTTGTCGGCGGTCTTGCCATCGGTGTGATCGAGGCGATCGCGACGCCGTTCCCGGAAATTGCGGGGTATCGTTCGGCGACGCCGTTTGTTTTCGCCGCGCTGGTTTTGCTCTGGTATCAGCGCGGCGGCCTGGTGTTGAGCCGCATCGACCAGTTCCGCTCGGTGCCGTCGAGTTTTGAAGCGGTCGGCACGCTCTGGCAGCAGCTTCGCGTCGGCATCGCCGCCGCGGCGATTGTTGCCATCGTGTTGCCCTACGTCGCTTCCGCCTATTGGCTCAAGACCTTCACCGGCGTGACGATCATCGCGCTTTGCAGCTTGAGCGTCTCGGTGCTTTACGCCCAGTTGGGCATGGTGTCGCTCTGCCAATACGCGCTGTTCGGCGTTGGCGGCTGGGTGGCGCTGCGTCTCTATCACGGCTTCCACATTCCGTTTGAGATCGATCTGCTGGCCGGCGGCATCGCGGCTTCGATCTTCGGCGTTATTTTCGGTTTGCCCGCCTTGCGCATGCGCGGGCTTTTCTTCGCGCTGATCACGCTGATGATCGCCGGCGGTTTCCAGGTATTCATCAGCGCGACCGGCTTTCCTGATGGCGGTCCCGGCTGGTCTGGCAAGATATACGCAGGCGCGCGAGAATTCATACCGCATCCGCCGATCGCGACGACCGACGCTGCTTTCTTCCGCTACGTCGTCGTCGTGGTTGCGCTCGGCTTTCTGGCCGTGATGTTGATCGAACGGACGCGCGCCGGCCGCGCCTGGGCGCTGATCCGCCGGAGCGAACCCGTCGCCGTGGCAGTCGGCGTCAATATCGTCTGGTACAAGGTCGTTGCCTTCGCGCTTGCCGGCTTCCTTGCCGGCGTTTCAGGCGGTCTGATGGCGGCCAATGTCGGACAGCTCGACGGCCGCGGTTTCCCGGCGAGCGAATCAATCATGATGTTCGCGCTCACGGTGATCGGCGGCGCGTTCCATTGGTCGGGGCCGATTTTCGCGGGCTTGCTTTTACGCGCGGTGCCAAGCCTGCTCACCGATTGGCACGTCGACGGCAATCTGGCGATCATGGTGTTCGGCTCGGGCCTCCTTCACGCGCTGATCACCGCGCCGCAAGGCGTGTCCGGCCAGGTCGTCGCGCTGAGCCGCCGTTTCGCCGCCAAACTGTCGGCGGCGATGCCGCGGATCATGGAGCGAAAGCTGTGATCGAAATCCGCGGCCTGACAGTTGAATTCGGCGGCGTGCGCGGCCTCAACGATCTGAGCGCCGAAATCGGCGCCAAGATCACCGGGCTGGTCGGCCCGAATGGCGCCGGCAAAACCACGCTGTTAAACGTCATGAGCGGCTTCGTTCGGCGCTCGGCCGGAACTGTCATGATCGACGGCGAGGATCTGCTGCGCATCCCGATGAATCGGCGCGCGGCGTTCGGCCTGCGGCGCACCTTTCAGACCGAGCAAGTCGTCGAGAATCTCAGCGTCCGGAACAACGTCGCCGCTGCGCTCGACAACGTGCCCACCAAGGGCCGCGCGCGCCGCGATCTGATCGGCGAGGCGCTCAACTATGTCGGCATGACCCGGCAGGCGGAGCGCGTGGGCGTCTCGCTCAATGCCAGTGAGCGGCGGCTTGTCGAGATCGCGCGCTGCGTCGTGGCGCAGCCGCGCGTTGTCATGATGGATGAACCGGGCGCCGGTTTGAGCGAAAGCGAAGCCGAGCATTTGCGTAACGTCATTGTCGGCGTCCCAGAGTTCTGCGGCGCCCAGGTGCTGCTCGTGGACCATGACGTCGACTTGATCTCGACCACCTGTCACGAGACGCTGGTGCTTGATTTCGGCTCCAAGATCGCGTTCGGGCCGACCGCGGAAGTTCTCAAGGACCCTAAAGTGCGCGCCGCGTATCTCGGTACCGTGACGGACGAAGCGGCATGACCCAAAGTCTCTCCGTGTCGAACCTGTCGGTCGCGCGCGCCGGCAAGACCGTCATCCATGGCGTGAGCCTTAAAATAGCGCCGGGCAAGATCACGGCGCTGCTCGGCGCCAATGGCGCCGGCAAAAGTTCGCTGGTCCTGTCGATCGCCGGCGCGCTGCCGGTCGAACGCGGCGAGGTCCTGCTCGACGGCAAATCGATCAAGGGGCTGCGCCCGGAGAATGTCCGCCGGCTCGGCGTCGTTGCCGTGCCCGAGGGACACCGGGTTCTTGGCGACCTGACGGTCGATGAAAACCTGCGCGTCGCCGGGACGGCTTTGAAGCGGCGTGAACTCGACAACGCGGTGGAGCGGGCGCTCGAGACATTCGCCGAATTAAAGCCGCGTCTTGCGGTTCGCGCCGGCGCGTTGTCCGGCGGACAACAGCAAATGCTGGTGCTGGCCCAAGCGATTGTCAGCCAGCCGCGCTATATTCTCGCCGACGAGCTCTCCTTCGGCCTTGCGCCGATGATCGTGGCGCGGCTGGTGCCGGTACTGGAATCCTTCGCCGCCAACGGCGTCGGCGTTTTGCTGATCGAACAATTTACCCACATCGCGCTCCGAATTTCGCATTACGCCTATGTCATGGAACGGGGCCGGATCCGCTTCTCAGGCGAGCCGGACGCGTTGCGGCAAAATCCCGATATTCTCCACAGCGCCTATCTTGCAGCATGAATGCGGAGTGATGGATGCCCGGCCGTTTTGTCGATCGCAGTGTTTTGGTGACGGGTGCCGGTTCGGGAATCGGCAGGGCGACCGCGCAGCTCTTTGCCGCGGAGGGCGCGCGTGTCGCAGCGGTCGATCAAAATGAGGCGGACGCCGAGAAGACCGTAGCCCTTATCAAGGAGGCTGGCGGCGATGCCTTGGCCGTCGCCGCGGACGTAAGCAGCGAAGCCGATTGCCGTGGCATGGTGGAGCGCGCCGTCGCGGCGTATGGCAAGCTCAATATCGCGTTCAACAACGCCGGCGTCGGCGCCAGCGGCTTTGCCGTCGCCGACGAGGAGGAGATCGCGTTCAGCCGCGTCATCGACGTGAACTTGAAAGGCGTTTTCCTGTCGATGAAATACGAGATTCCGGCGATGCTGGCCGCCGGCGGTGGCGCCATCGTCAACACCGCCTCCGTCGCGGGGTTGGTCGGCGAGCGCGGCATCGGCGCCTACGCGGCGAGCAAACACGGCGTGGTCGGCATAACGCGCACCGCGGCGCTCGACTACATCGGCCGCGGCATTCGCATCAACGCCGTTTGCCCGGGCGCCACGCGCACCCGCATTCTGGCGGACTGGTTTCAGGACCCCAAGGTCGAGCAGTTTATTCTCTCCCGGCATCCCATCGGACGGATTGCCGAGCCGGAAGAAATTGGACGCGCGGTGCTCTTCCTCGCTTCCGACGACGCCTCTTTTGTTGTCGGCCAGGCGCTCGCCGTCGACGGCGGTTTGACGGCGCAGTAAGGCGCGTCGTTCAAGCCAGGCGGGGCAATGCGGCATCAAGGAGCAGGGCGGCAAACAAAATGAGTCCGGCGTCGCGATTCGATTTGAACAAGGCCAGGCAGCGATCGGGGTCGGCAATATCGAGCCGCGCAATCTGCCAACCAAGGTGTGCGGCAAAGGCGAGAAGGCCTATTGCGAAGACCAGCCCAGCGCCGGAGATCAGTCCGGCCACGCCGACGAGAATGACGGCCAATCCATAAAACAAGCCAAGCATCGGCTTGGTGCGTTCGCCAAACAACAGCGCCGTCGATTTGATGCCGATGAGCGCATCATCCTCGCGATCCTGGTGCGCATAGATGGTGTCGTAGCCGATCACCCAGGCGATGGCGCCGGCGTAGAGCAGCAGTGCCGGCGCGTCGAGCCGCGCGAAGGCCGCCGCCCAGCCCATAAGCGCGCCCCAGGAAAACGCCAGGCCAAGTACGATTTGCGGCCAATAGGTGATGCGTTTCATGAACGGATACACCGCCACAATGGCAAGCGATGCGATGCCAAGTCCAATCGTGAACACATTAAAGGACAGCAGCACGGCAAAGCCGACAAGCGCTTGCGCGACCAGGAAAACGCCGGCGGAAAATACGCTGACCTTGCCCGAAGGAATTGGCCGCGAGCGGGTGCGCTCGACGCTGGCGTCCAGGTCGCGATCGACAATGTCGTTGTATGTGCAGCCGGCGCCGCGCATGGCGAAGGCGCCAACGAAAAACAACGCGAGCTGCACGACACTTGCGGTGCTGTGCGCCGCGATGGCCGCAAGCGCGCAGGACCACCAGCACGGCAGCAGCAAAAGCCAGGAGCCGATCGGCCGGTCAAGCCGGGCAAGCCGCAGATAAGGACGCGACCAGGCTGGGGCCGATGTGTCGACCCAATTTCCCGTCGCGTCGGCGACCGAGCCGGCCGGCCCGTTCATTTCGCCAGCGGATTGCCGGAAAGGGAGTCGAGTGTGCCGCGGCCGGTTTTAGTGTTTTCGCGTGTGTCCACCGAGGGCGTGGCGATGGCGTCGCTGAGCGAAGGCGGTCGAGGTTTCGCCACTGGAGCCTCAGTGCAGGCGGCGGTGCGGAATTTCAGGGTGTGCTCGTGATTTTGCTTGGCTGTCGAGATTGCCTCGTCGGGAATATTGCACCAGGTCTTATTGTCCTCGAGGAACTTCAAAACCGTCCCTTCGGCGGTATAAAACCGTTGCACCAGCGAGCAAACGTCTTTGCGCTCGACCTTTTTTTCGATCGCCGTGCGCACCGCCAGAGCCTTCTCCTGCGCCTCGTTGCGTAACTGGACGAACGCCGTGCACTGCGGGGGCGCCGTTTGTGCCCATGCCGCGCCGGAGGCGACGGCGCCTAGCGCGGCCATAACCGTTGTCGCAACGCCCCATCTCATCCTGCGCATTCTTCGGTTCCACTCACTCAAGGTACTGCCCATTGTCTTGGCCACTAAATCTTGGGCATTTAACAGGCCCGCTGATTTCGGCGATAAGGCGGCAAGGGCGCCGCGAGTCGCCGCCGACGGCCCAATGTTGCGCTAATTGCTTATAATTTCCTATGCCTCGATACGACTTTCGTGCTCCGCGACTTTTCGTCAGGGCGCCGCTTGCGGCCGGCGCCATGGTTCCGCTTGAGAAGCCCCAGGCCCATTACCTCGGCACCGTGCTGCGGCTAAAGGCTGGCGAGCGTGTTCTCGTGTTCAACGGCCGCGAGGGCGAATGGAGCGCTACGCTCCAACAACCGCAAAAGCGGACGGCCGCCCTCCTGATTGAGGAAAATACCCGCCCCCAAGCCGCGCCGGCGGATTTGCATTACCTGTTCGCGCCCATCAAGGCCGGGCGGCTCGATTACATGGTTCAAAAGGCCGTCGAAATGGGGGTGTCGCTGCTGCAGCCGGTGCTCACCCAGCACGGACAGGTCGCGCGTGTCAGCTCCGAACGCATGCTCGCCAACGCCATCGAAGCTGCGGAACAATGTGGCTTGCTTTCATTGCCTGAAATAAAGCCGCCCCTTCCCTTGACGGAAGTCCTCGCCGGTTGGAATCCAGAGCGGCGGTTGGTTTTTTGCGACGAGGATGCCGAAGTGCGAAGCCCGGTCGAGGCTTTGGCCGATTTAGCCACCGCGCCGCTCGCCTTGCTGATAGGCCCCGAGGGCGGCTTCAGCGCCGAGGAACGCGCCTTGTTGCTCAAGCGCCCGAACATCGTGCGGCTGTCGCTCGGACCGCGAATCCTGCGCGCCGATACCGCCGCGGTAGCGGCACTCGCCGTCATCCAGGCCGCCGCTGGGGATTGGCGTAGAAGCTAGCGCAAAAGCCAGTGCAGAAAACTAGTGCAAAGATTAGTGGATGACGCCGGGACGATCCATGCAGACGAATGTGACGTAATCGCCGTATCGCGGATGCACGCTCGTCACGTGCGACAGACGGTGCCAACGCGCACAATGTTCCGCTGCCATCTGGCGGTATACGCCTCTGACCTCAGGCGAATACGGAAGAATTCCGCCGGTGTCGTTGCCCCAAACCCATTCGTGGCCGAACCACGGACCGGGACCTTGCAGGCCGGCGAGTGCAAGGCCGCCTGCGCAGGTGCTCAAAACCGCGACGAGCACCAAGGTGATCAAGCCGTTCCTCAGCATAGCCCGCAGTCTCCGCTAAATGACAGTAATCTTAGAGGCAACGCGCAGCAATGGAAAGCACGGGAGCGTCACAAGATCGAATAGGCGCTGGCCACCATGCCGACCGGCCGCTGCTCGGCGGCGTCGAGCATCATGACCCGCCCAAAGCTCGTATTGCGCCCGATGCGCACCACACGCGCATCGGCGATGACGTCGAACGTTGCCGGCCGCAGGAAATGCGTGGTTTGGTCGAGCGTGGTCATCGCGCGGTAGCCGTTCCACGCCGCTGAACAAGCGATGACCATCGCACTGTCGGCCAGCGCCATCAGCGCCTGACTGCAAACGGCCTCGCCGTCGGCGCAGATGATTTTGGAAAAGGGCAGCCGGACCACCGCCCCCGGCTGCCAGTCCGGCAACGCGCCGACCGGGCGGACGGCTTCGACGCTTTCCACCGAAAGCGCCAGGTCATGCACCCAGGAGGGGAAAACCGTGGTTATCAAGCGTCCCGCGGCCTGGACGCCAAATGCCGGCTCGTTTGTTACGAGCTGATGCACCTCGCCCATGTCCAATTCCCCCGCAGAGCCAGACCTGTTGCTCGCCGGACAGTGCCCGGCATCCGCACTCGCGACGAATCAGACACGACGCTTCGGCAAACTAGCATGATGTCCATATTTCACGCGGGGCCTGGAACGGAAATTCTTGGTCGAATTGAGTGTCACCCGTCTGCATCGATCGTGGCCGTTGTTCGCCGCCGCGCTTCGGCGCCCTTGACCGGCCAATTCCGGCACGGCACGCTACTTACTTGCGTGAAGGGGGCCGCGTGGTCGGAGGGGCAATGGTGAGCCGATTCATCTCTATGGCGTTTGCGCTGGTGTTGAGTGCAACGTCGGTTTCGCCGTCGCTTGCCGCCAATCCGCTTGAAAAGAATTTCTGGCTTCCCGGGCCGGACTATGACCGCCAGATGCCGACGTGTGACTATCCACCGGCTCTGGATCGGATTATCGGCAATTTCCGGACCAAAGAAATCCGGTTCTGGAATTCAGAGCGGCAAATCGTCGGGATTGAACATATTCGCGAGACCGCGGTCATGCCGTGGGCGGCGCAATCCATTCCGCGCCGCTTCTGCAGCGGTGTCGCGCTCATCAATGACGGTGTCCGCCACCCGATCTATTATTCGATCGGCGAAGATACCGGCATGATCGGAGCGGATTTCGGGGTCAATTTTTGCGTGGTCGGCCTTGACCGCAATTGGGCCTACGGTCCCGCCTGCCGTGCCGCCAAGCCCTAAGGGTTTCAGCCTTTAGCGCACGCCGTGCCAGGGATCGTATTGCTTGTCGGGCAAATTGTGCAGCGCTGCGTTATAGGCCTTGTCGTTGGCTTTGGCTTCTGAGGTTTTGTCGCCACCATTAGCCTTCGCCGCATGCTGACCGATTTGCTGGGCGGCGTTGACGTTCATTTGTCCCGGCGCGTTCTGGGCTTGTGCAGCTGATGCTGCGAGCGCCAAGGCGAGCGCTGCCAAAAGCCATCTCATGAGTCGCTCCGCTCCTGATTGCTGGCTGCGACGAACGCAGCTTGAATCGACCGTTCCAATATAAGGCAGCTTAGCGCAAAAATCAGGCAACCTTTAGTCGGCCCGAGCTTTTGCAAGCCAACGCGCCTTGTTCTTTATTTGTTCCGTGCATGCGTGTAGCGTCGCCCCAACCGTCACGGAGGAAGAAGTCTCATGGTCAAGTTAGCAATGCGGGCTCTGGCTCCCGTCGTTCTTCTTGTCGCCGGCTTCGGCGTGGCGCTTGCTCAAGACTCTTCCCAGAACGAGCCCGGGAAATTCGATTTCTACGTTCTATCGCTGTCCTGGTCGCCGTCGTATTGCGCGGCCGCGCACGAACGGTACGCGCGCAACGAAGGAATTCAGTGCGGCGCGCGGCCGTTCGCCTTTGTCGTCCACGGGTTGTGGCCGCAATACGAGCATGGCTTCCCCGAGAATTGCCAAATTCCCTCGCCGCGGCTCTATCGCGGCATTGTCTCCGCCATGCTCGACGTGATGCCGGCGCCCCGCCTGATCTACAACGAGTGGGATCGTCACGGCACCTGTTCCGGGCTTTCGCCGCGCGCCTATTTCGATACCGTGCGCAAGGCCCGCTCGGCCGTGAAAATCCCCGAACAATATGTCGACCTGCAAGCGCCCCTGGACGTCACGCCTGTGGCGGTAGAGGCGGCGTTCACAAAGGCCAATCCCGGCCTGAGCGTCGAAGGCATGGCTATCGAATGCGATCATAGGCGCCTGACCGAAGTGAGGATATGCCTGTCCAAGGAGTTGCAATTTCGCGACTGCCCGGAAATCGCGCGGCGTAGCTGCAAACGCGATCAAGTGGTGATGCCGCCTGTGCGCAATTCGGCAAATTGAATTCGGCTTGAGTTTGACAGTGCGCGAGGCGTGCCAACTCGGGCGGACTCCCGCGCACAAAGTTTTGGAAGCGGAAAAAGCGGCCGATGAATTACCGCCACGCGTTTCACGCCGGTAATTTCGCCGACGTTCACAAGCACGCCGTTCTGGCCTGGATACTTACTTATCTGCGCGCAAAGCCCGCGCCTTTCCGCGTCATTGATACTCATGCAGGCGCGGGCCGATACGATCTTTTTTCCCGTGACGCGTCGCGCGGCGGCGAGTGGCACGACGGCATCGAGCGTATCTGGAAACCACGCGCGCCGAATAAGGCGCTGGACGAGTTTCTGGCGCCCTATCTTGGGGCCGTTGCCGAACTCAATCCAGGCGGCGAACTGCGAAACTATCCAGGTTCGCCGCTGATCTGCGCCGCTTTACTGCGGCCGCAAGACCGCCTGATCGCGTGCGAACTCGAGCCGCGTTCCGCGACCTTGCTCTCCGCAGCTCTTCGCGGCGAGCACTGCGCCAAGGTCATTGGCATCGATGGCTGGACCGCGCTCGGCGCCTATGTGCCGCCGAAGGAAAAGCGCGGGCTCGTCCTCCTCGATCCGCCCTATGAGGAGCCGAATGAATTCCTTCGTGTCTCAGACAGGCTTGCGGCGGCCTATCGCAAGTGGCCCGGCGGGATTTATTTGGTCTGGTATCCGATCAAGGATCGCAAGCAGCCCGACGCGCTCGCCCGCGAGATCCGCCGGTTTGCCGGCGCCAATATGCTGCGGAGTGAACTG
>Ga0302326_10002503_pt1 | contig 44652 bp, 39 predicted proteins | sample Palsa_T0_3_FD_202264 | JGI IMG/M metagenome (GOLD analysis project Ga0302326, IMG submission 202264) | Peat permafrost microbial communities from Stordalen Mire near Abisko, Sweden - Palsa_T0_3 | ecosystem: Environmental > Terrestrial > Soil > Palsa > Peat permafrost | place: Sweden: Abisko...
AACGGGGCCTGTTTCCCACGCCGAAGGAAATTGACCTGGATTGTTCCTGCCCGGACTGGGCGGACTTGTGCAAGCATGTGGCCGCGTCCCTTTACGGCGTAGGGGCCAAGCTCGACCAAAACCCCACACTGCTTTTTCTGCTCCGTGGCGTGGATGCCGCCGACCTGATCAGCAAAGCTTCCGCCGCCGAAGCCGTGCGCCAGACTGCCGCGACGGCGGGTGGCGCTCCCGTCATGAGCGAAACCGAGGTGGCCGATGTTTTTGGCATCGAATTGGCGCCAGTATCCGCGTCACCTGTGTCCACGGTTGAATTACCCGCTTCGCCGTCTCCAACTCCAGCTCCGGCTCCGACTCGGGTGCCCAAGCGGAAAGCTTCGCGGAAACAAAAGGTCCAACGAAGGTTGAGTTCGGCAGCGCGTGCCCGGATTGCAGCCGCCATGAAAGCGCGGTGGGCGAAATTGTCACGAACACCCAAAGCAAAGGTGGCAAAGAAATGAAACACACCAAATGGCTGGCCCCCTCTACAGCAACTTCCACGAGCGCGTCGAACGGGCGGCCGAGGCGGCCTTGATACGAAGCGGCACCATCGGCCCGCTGGAACTGTTCCAGGAGATGAGCCTGCTGCAGGCGGTTCACGTCGAAAGCTGGCGCAAAGGCGACGAACATTACCGGGTGCTCCAACCGTGGATTCAGGTTGGACCGGAGAAGTTTCAAAAGGCCATTTTCCATTTCCGAGAGTGGGTGAAACAGCGCGGCTTGCGCGCAATCGAAGCCGCCCACACGCGCCGTGGGCCGAGTGGCATCGAACCATTGCGTGTCACCGAAGATGGCGATCCGGCATGGGAGAAGTTCTATCGCACGTACTACATGCCGGCCGATTTGCCGGAGAAGAAAACCGCGCGGCTGACCGCCAAATTAAACCGGCCGCCCGAGTTGGTGGTGTTTGAGAAAGTTGGCGACAAGGGCAACTGTATCGAGTGCGGCGCGGATCTGCTCACAGGAAATTTCCTGTTGATGGAGAAAGGCCAGCCTCTTTGTCTCACCTGCGCCGACCTGGACCGATTGGTGTTTCTTCCCGCAGGTGACACGGCGTTGTCGCGGCGGGCGCGCAAGCACAGTTCGCTTGCGGCGGTGGTGGTGCGATTCAACCGGGCGCGCAAACGGTACGAACGGCAAGGTCTGCTGGTGACCAACGAAGCCTTGGCCAAAGCCGAGGAGGAATGCGCCGACGACGCACCCGCCCGCGCCGCTGCCCGCGGCCGCGCGGCGCTCTCACGCCAGGACGACGACCGCGAATTTGTGGCCGCCCTGGCCCAGGCGATTTTGCAGCGACACCCCGGTTGCCCGAGCGAAGAAGCCCGCAGAATTGCTGAGCACGCAGGCCGACGCAGCAGTGGTCGAGTGGGTCGATCCGCCGCCGGACGCGCGCTGGATGCGTCAGCGGTGGACCTTGCCGTGATTGCTCACATCCGCCATATGCACACAAATTATGATGAGCTGTTGATGCGCGGCACAGAGCGGCTTGACGCCCGCGCACGGGTGCGGGATGGGATCGCGCGCGTCCTTGCGGAATGGTCGGGCGAATGAACAATCAAAACTTGCACCAGTGCAGATGCCAACATATTTGGAGGCCGACAAGCCCAAACCGAAGAAGCGCTGCCGTGTCATAAAGAAATGAACCCCGATAACAAATCAAAAGGCTGGACCGACATCCCCGAAAAACTGCTGAAAATCTCTGCCGAGATCGCGGTGCGCGGCAATGCAAATCTTACCCGGCTGACCATCCTGAAGAAGTGGTTTGGTCACACCGGGCGGCTGCCTCCGTTCGCCATCTGGGTGGCGAGCCGGGCCATCTCGGGCAAGGGCAAAACCGGGGTTGAAGCGGCCGCTCTTTTCCGCCAGGCTCGGACACTGTTGGCCAGGGTGAACCCATACGCACCCAAAGTGGATCGTAAATTGGCAAAGGTGCTGCACGATTGCCTTCAGACATTCCAAAATGAATACAAAAACCAGCAATGGGGACCGGTGCGCATCATCCATAACTGGGACCTCCTGCTCGTGGAGCAGGCGCTGGCCATCTACCTCTGGTACTCTGACTCGCCCGCACACGGCTACAAACTGGCGGCGGATTATTGCCAGCATTACGATTCCCGCTGCGGCAACGGCCTGAACGGACCCAGCCGCACGAAAATTGAAGATCTGGCCCGCTTCGTGTACAAGCTGGAAGAAATGCAAGAAACCCACCCATGAGCAGCCCAAGAATGGCAGCAAATTCAATGAAACCACCCTACACCTCGCGGCAAGGCCAGTTCCTGGCCTACATAAACCACTACCTCACTCTGCACGGACGTCCGCCGGCGGAGGCGGAGATGATGCAATTCTTCCAGGTTACACCTCCGAGCGTGCATCAAATGATTCTGACCCTGGAGCGTCGCGGGTTGATTTCTCGCGTGCCGGGCCACGCGCGAAGCATCGCGCTGCGCCTTCCCTCCGAAGAACTGCCATCGTTGCACGGCGCCGCGGCGACTGCCACAATCCACCCTCCTCCGCCCAAAACCGGGAACCACCCGCCCACAGACACGGAAACCGTCTTGCTGAGTTTCGGAAAAACCCAACTCGAGCACTGGTTCAACTACAACGCCCACAACCCCCTCGACGACTCCGAGTTTGTTCCCTTGCTTGATATGCTCATCGACTCTTTCGCCCACGCCGGCTTGAGTGCCACCGCAGTCGAACAATTGCGCCGCCATGCCTGCGACCTATTCCACCGCTATTGCCAGCAAGCCGCACCTGAGACCACCTTTGAAGAAAATGCCAAGATCATGTTTAGCTATTTGCCTCCTCCCCTGCGGTCTCGTTGGCAGGAGTCGCTCGCCTGATTTGCCTTTTGCAAAGACGGGGAATAACTATGGCCGTATGCAATTGACCATTTCATCATCCCGGGATGCCGCTGATGACCGATTGTGGTTCAACCGGCAAACCGGTCAGTGGGGTGGCTCGTGGTCGCCGCCTGCGGTTTCCCCGGCTTTCCGCGAAGGCGTGAATGTCCTTTTCACCGGAACGGAGAAAATCCAGAAAGTCAACGCCCATGTATTTGCAGGTTTGGCAGACGCTCAATAGAATCAGATACTCTCGAATGCCTTTCTCGGTGGACGAGCCTCCGATGACATCCCGAAGCCTTGCAAACGCTTTAATCGCGTGCTCGGCGTTGTTGTTGTTCCAGGGAATACCATCGTAATCGAGGAAGGTGAAGAGCTTGTCGCGGTTCTTCTCGAAGCGCTCCACGCAAGTCAACGCCGCTGGACTGTGGTAATCACGCACGACAACTTCGCGATAGAAGCGAGTTACCGCAACGCCGTGCTTTCGCAAGAAGCGCCTCTTCAGGCCGCGACGGTCAACATCCTCGACGATGGTTTTCAGAAGCTGGCCGAAGCTCGTGACAATGTGCTTCATTTCCTCGTCATAGGGGTTGTCCAGCATTGCGCCGTTCAAATCCCTTACAAGATGAATAAGGCACTTCTGTTGTGGACAATCGAATGAGTCATAGACAGCGTAAAAGTCTGAGACGAGCACTCCATTGAATCCACGGAGCGTCGTCTGTGCTAATTCGCCTTCGCGGCTGTCCGAATACAGATAGGCTACCTCGTGAATGTTCGTGAAGACCCAAACGTAGGCGCTTTTGCCTTTGATGTTCGCGTGAGTTTCGTCGGCATGCACCAAATTTCCCGAGGTGATCCGCTTCAAGATTTGTTGGTGTGTTTGGCTGTAGTAATCAGCCATCCGATCTTTGAGGAATGCAAATGTACCTGTATTCAGGGCAAGCCCAAATAGCCTGCTCAGGCTTTGGGCTGCGACGTGCATTGGAATACCGAGTTCTATAACGTGGTAAAAGAAATATGCAAGCAGGCTCGTGCCGTATTTGCGGCGCTTGCCCGGTCTAAGCAGTCTATCATCGACGCCAAATGTGGCTTTGCACTTCGAGCACCAATACGGCTGGTACTCATAGCGAATGATTCGCCGCTTCACACTAAACCGGCCGAAAACGACTTCTTGTACAATCCTCGACCGAACGGTTTTATGCTTGCTCCCCTTCCGCTGGCAACGTGGGCATTTGGTCGAGGCGTGCTCCTTGATTACTTTGTCAACGCGCCACACGCTTTTCGGAGTTGCTTTGGCTTTCCGTCGTGCGCGTTTCAGTTGCTTGCTCGACCTCACATAGATTCTGTCGCGCTGATAATCCCAGTGTGCGGCGTTAGTGACGAATTCCAACTCGCTCAATGGACTTGAAAACTCGCGCCATTTGTTAACGAGCGGGTGCTTCAAGTCGTCCGTCCGGACGACACCTGTTTCCTTGGTTTCAACGGCATCTGGTCGTACGTTGCGGTCCGCGAGGCGAGAGACTGTTCGTTCGACTAACCCAAGTGCTTCGCAGTCCTCGGCGTTGTAGGTGATCAGCTTTTCCTTCATAGCGGGATCTCTTGAGCCGTTCCAACTATGCCGCCAGATCACTGAACGAGACCCCGAAGCATCTGCTTCTGACCACTTGAATCCAAGTGCCCCGGCGATTTCTTTGAGACCGTTCGAGAAGGTTGGGAAGTAAACTTGGGCATAAATAGTGGAAAGCAAGTTGACAGGGTGTTCAATCGCACGGGCTACTCCTGCCGCATTGCCTAAAGGGCCACCGAATCGGGCGCACATCCGATGCAAGAAGGTCGTTTCATAACTCCCGTAGTGGATCAGCACCGGCTTCTCAACGGTTTCGAGGATGCCCAGGAATTCCCGCCAAATCTTTCCCTCGTCCTCGACGCTGTCTGCCCATAGGCTGTGCTTAACAGCCGACTCGCCGTTTCCAATACGCACGCCGAGGAGGTAATAAAAATCGTGGTCTGGCAGGCCTTCGACATCCAGATAAACGGGCATGCCTTCGATGTGGAGTTCCGGGCTGCCGACGATGTAGATTTTCTTTTCCCGAATCGCCAGCGCCTTCAGCGAGTGGTGATGCTTCTCTTTTTTGTCACGTAGCTTTTTGGGGCGGCGACGCGGACGGAACGTGTAGGAAAGTTGCGTAACGGTGAAGATGCCCTTGCTGTTGTATTCCTTACGTTCGTCCTCCTTCATCCCGGCCAGCAGGCTGAGGTCGTCCTTCTCGACCGCGAGCTTCCTGCAACGCGCCTGGAACTCGCACTCGGCGCAGTGCCGGTTCAGGACGAGGTCGGGTGGGGCCGGGTTGGACAGCAGTATGGCAATTCTATCCAGTCGTTTCCGCACTTCGCCGGTCAAGGCCGAAGCTTTCACTTTCAGCGTGGCGTGGTTGTCGCCATGAATGATTTTGCCGAGGCTGACTTCGCGTCCGAGTATTTCGGAGAGCACAATCGCATCGAACCCCAGCAGCAGCTTTTCGTCTTTGCCGAGTTTGTTGGTGAACACAAAACGGATGGGGATCAACCGGGCTGATTTGCCCCGGCCTTCCGGAGCGACACGCTCAACTGCCTGAAGACTCGTTTCGAGATTCTTGGATGTCGCAACAGCAATGTCGAATCCCAGCCGCCACTTGGATGTTTTGAGGCTTTCCTGGGCGGGCGCGATGGCGCACTTGTCTTGCGGCACTTCGGATCGCAAGCGTTCGATTGCGGTGTCGCGGTATGAGTCATTTTGGCGTTGCCCCCATTCGGCATAAGGATTGCCGGTCGCTGGTTCGCCGGTGAATCTGAGCCAGCATTTGGTCGGGCATTTGATGTGGGCATGAAAAAGCGATGGAGTGATTTTCATAAATGGAAATTACTCTACGATGATCGTTTTGGCTTTGACAATGCGCGCGGCCATCGCCGCCGCCAGACCAGCCAAGCCGGCGCCAAAAACGGCGACGCTTGATCCGGCGCGAACCGCGAGTGAGTTCATCACGGTGCCGGCACCCGTCTGTAGCCAGCAACCCAACGGCGCCAGCAATTCCAGCGGAAGTGCGTTGGGAGCTTTCACCAGATTGCGCACGGCAGCTAGGGTGTGGCCGGCAAACGATGATTGGCCAAAGAAGTGACCACGCACGCCGCCGCGTAGCGCATCGGTTCCGTCCAAACAGGCGAAACCAAAGTTCGCCTCCCAGAACCGCTGGCAGCCCGCTGAGTGACCACTCCTGCAAAGTCGGCAGCGCCCACAGAATTGGTATGAGAACCTCCATGCGCCAGTGGCGGACGCGATTTTTGTGGCAGAACCCGGCGGACGGACGATTGACGTCTATTCTGCCAGGAGCCCGATACTGGACTATTCGGAGGAGGAACATCACATTCATTAGCCATAACATTACGTTCTCGCGGGCCGAACCAAAAATGGACGCGAAGGACAACGAATGCTATATTCTTTATAGAGCTTTGAGTTTATGTGGCTGTGCCCAATTAACCTGACTAACAAAAGTGACGTTCGATACGTGCCGATGGGAAAAGGTTTGATGCCCACTCCATGGGTGCTACCATCAGACGGTGGCTGCATTTGGAGCGAGCGTCTGGTTTTGCAACAATTTGCAACGGCTTTGATGCGCCAGTACACTTTTTGATGCGAAATGCCGGTCGAACACGAAATTTGTAACGCTGTAAACCACAGCAGCTTAGGAACTTATGAAAAGACAGCCGCATGATTCGAATCCCTTCGCTCGCTCCATTTTTTATCTCGGAAGCCCCTAAACCCGATAGGGCTGCTCGTCATCTGGTTCCTTCCAGAAACCAAGGGACAGCCGCTGCCTGAATAGCGCGGCGCGCGTTCATCGCTTGGGCGCGGCGATGTTGACGAAGTTCTTTGCCGGCTCGCCGCTCAAGAGCCGATCAAGGTCACTCGAAACCGCTTCAAAGGCGCGCGCTTGGGCTTCAACCGTGAAAGCGCCAATGTGCGGCGCCAGAATGACATTCTCCAGCTCTTCAAAGCCGGATTGCGCGGCGGGGGGCTCCTTCTCGCGCACGTCCAGCGCCGCGCCGCCGAGTCGCCCCGAGCGCAAGGCTTCCAACAGGGCTGTCTCGTCCACCAAGCCGCCGCGTGAAGTGTTGATGAAAAAGGCGCCGGGCTTCATCAGCGCAAAGGCTCTCTTGTTAAACATGTGCCGGGTCTCCGCCGTCAACGATGCCCCAACCCGCAACTTCGGCAATTTGGGCCGCGTCGGCAGTGTCAATAAATAGTTTCATGGATTCATGATCTTAAACTGTCCCGTCGCGCCGCGCGGCGGTCGCAGGTGGGATTTTTTCTCCGTTCTCATTCTGAATCGGCGGACATCCTATCCTCGTTTGTTGCAAAATGCCGGCAGAAGGTCCTTCCTATATGGCAGCTCTCCTCACAATCGCCACCCATTAAGCATCGGGCGCGTCAGCATGGCGTTGGCTTCCTCATCGTTGGTGAAGCGTTCCCGCAACGGGTCCCAATGGAAGACCTTTTTCTTGCCCAGGCGCACGGCGATGTTCCCCAGGTGACACACACTGGCGCTACGATGGCCGACTTCCACTGGCGCCACCGGTTCGCGGCGGCTCTTGACGCATTCCAGAAAGTTGCCCACGTGATCGTCGCTTCGATAGAGCGGTTGGTCGGTCGGACCCAGCTCCACTTTCTTGAGCGACTCCGGAGTCGCGAAAAAGCCGCCGTAACCGGTTTGGATCATGCCTTCAGTGCCTTCGAAACGAGCGCCCACCGAGGATTTGTCCATCTCGCACACCAATTCCACGCCATTGGCGTAACGGCAGCGAAATTTCGTTTCTGTGGCCGCGTTGAAAAGGCTGCCCTCAGGCAGGAACTTGGCTTCGAGCAACTCGACTTCCACCGGGCCGGTGTTGTCCGTGCCCATGGCCCACTGCGCCATATCCAGGGAATGCGCGCCGAAATTGGTCACTTGTCCGCCGGAATAATCGTAATTGAACCGGAATCGGTAAAGACATCGGTCTTTATGATAAGGCGCGACGGGAGCCGGTCCCAACCATCGCTGGTAGTCGAATCCATCGGGCACCGGCATAGCCTGCCAGCCGGGGCCGGGACCGACCTTGTTATGGTAACCAACAAAGGCCGTGATCTTCTTCAATTGTCCGATCCGCCCGTTGCGCACCAGTTCGCAGGCGTGCCGGGTTTGGGCGCGCGACCGCTCATGGCTGCCGGTTTGCAAAATCCGTTTGTGCTGCCGCACCGCCTTCACCATCTGCCGGCCTTGCTCGATCGTCAACGACAAGGGTTTTTCGCAATAAATATCCTTGCCCGCCTGACAGGCCATCACCGTCATAAGCGCATGCCAATGGTCGGGGACAACGATCGTGACCACGTCAATGTCTTTTCGCTTCAGCACCTCGCGGAAATCGCTGTAGATGTCGCAACCCTTGAAAAGGCCGGAGCGGGCGCCTTTGGCGTAGTGCTGGTTAACGGCTTTTTGGGCCGGCTCGCGCCCGAGGAACTGGTCCTCATCCCGGTAACCAAAACTGGCGCGGTTCACATCGCAGACCGCCACAACCTGGGCATTTTCGTGCTGGAGAAATTGGTTGAGAATGTTGAAGCCCTGGTTGCCGGTCCCGATGCAACCTACTGTAATGCGGTTGCTCGGCGCATTGGCCCCTTGAACTGTTGCGTTAAGTACGTTGGGAATGCCCGCCGACGCAACGAGTGCGGTCGCCGCTCTGCCGGCAGTGCCGAGGAACTGCCGCCGATTAAGGTGATGCTGTCGTGTCACACTCATTTGATTTTGTAGCCGTTCGTCCTCAGATTGTCAAATATTGTGAATTTGGCGCTCTCTCCTGATTTTTGTATTGAATTGCCCGCAGCCCACAAGGAAAATGCCGCCATGAACAAAGCCGCCAGCTCATCAACGTCCCCCACCCCGCCGGTCCCGCAACGCTTGATGTCCCTGGACGCGCTGCGCGGTTTCGACATGTTTTGGATCGCCGCCGCCGAGCCGCTGGTCGCCGCCTTGAACAAAATGGCCCAGGCCGGCGGTCATAGCGGCGGATTCTCGCTCATCGGCCTGGTGGCCAACCAGTTGGAACACGCGGAATGGCAGGGGTTTCATTTTGAGGACTTCATTTTTCCGCTTTTCGTGTTTATGGCGGGCATGTCCATCGTTTTCTCGCTCAGAAAGACCATCGAGCGGGAAGGCCGCGCGGCGGCGGTCCGGCGAGTCCTGCGGCGCGGCATATTGCTCTACCTTCTCGGGATTTTTACCTACGGCGGCTTCTCGGACCCGTGGCCGCATATCCGGTTGATGGGGGTGCTGCAACGCATTGGCCTCTGCTACCTGTTCGCCGGCCTGATTTTCTGTTTCTGCAATCTGCGGGCGATGATCGCCATCGCCGCGGGATTGTTGATCGGTTACTGGGCGCTGCTCATGTTTGTTCCGATTCGGAATATTCAATTGGACAAGGTGGCTCTGGCGAAATTGGCCGCCCAACGCCACATGGCCGACAACGCGAAGGAACTGTTCTATAGCACGACCGAGCGGGTCACGGGCCGGTTCGAGCCGGGGTTGAATGTTCCCAACCACTTTGATTTTCAATACCTGCCCGGATACAGATGGGACAACTATTATGATCCCGAAGGATACCTGAGCACGTTCCCGGCGATCGTCACCTGTCTGTTGGGCGTCTTCGCGGCGTTGCTGCTGCTCAATCCTTCGCGCAACGACCCGCAGAAGGTCATCGCTCTCCTGGCAGGCGGATTGGTGCTGGCGGCCCTGGGCTGGGCCTGGGGCGCGCAATTCCCCGTGATCAAGAAAATATGGACTTCCTCCTACGTCCTGGTCGCGGGCGGTTACAGCGCGGTGATCCTGGGGGTCTTTTACCTCGTGGTGGATATGTGGAAATGGCAGTGGTGGTGTCAGCCGTTTGTGTGGATGGGCATGAACTCAATCACCATCTACGTGACCGACAACATCCTGGGTGGATTCGACAAGCTGGCCGCCCGGTTTGTCGGCGGAGACATCAACGCGTGGTTCAACGCTCGTCTTGTCGGCAGCGGAGACCTTTTGAGCGCCCTGGTGGAGATGGCTCTCTCCTTCTGGTTCGTCCATTTCCTTTACCGCAGAAAGATCTTTCTGCGCCTGTGAAGAGCATGATGGGCGGCATGAGCGCCACTGTCAATAATATAGTGCGCTTCAATGCGACTAATAGGAAGGATCCAGCGCCCAGGCCGGAGAGGATTTGGTCAAAAGGGGCCATGTCACCTCATTGTGGGGCTGATTGTCGTTGTTCCAACGATGCCGCCAAGGGGCATTCTCGACGGAGCTGATAACATCATTCCGTGTCGCGATTTCCGCGTGGCCATCGCAAAACGCAATATCAGTCTTATAGTTGTGGCGGTTGGAAGGCAATTGCCCGTTATCGTCTCCTGAAGTAGTATCGGTCGGGTCCAGGTTTGCTTCCCATTGTCCGCCTGCGGCGGCGCGGCTGTCCGCCTGACAGATCATTTGTGCCGGCGCCACCACAGTTGTATCCTTTAGCGGCCCTTGGTACCAGCCGCCATTGATGTCGCCTCCCAGCCCAAGTTGAGGCTTGTTAGCGAGATTCAGCCCCCAATCGTTGTAACCAATGGAAAAGCGGCTGCCCGGGGTAGTGCTATTGACCATCCAAGGGCTAGGGTTGCCATACATGTCTGTTCCACCAAGAGTCTTGTTTATATTTGTATCCCAAGCAGCCTCCGGCGGGGCGGCTGGACAGCAGAAGACCATCCGGTTGTTGGCGGTATAAGTCAATATCCGCTGCATCCAAACATAGCAGCCATGATCTGCGTCGTAGTCTCCGGGATAGGCCTTGTTGTCAACGACATACAATGCAATTCCGAGGCCAAGTTCCCGCAGATTGTTGATGCAAGAAGTCTGTTTGGCTTGGGCCTTGGCCCGAGCCAAGGCGGGCAGCAGCATCGCCGCAAGAATGGCGATGATGGCGATGACTACCAGCAACTCTATCAACGTAAAGGCTGCCTTTCCGGGCTGAACTAATGATCTGTGCTGCATAATTAATCCGGCTTGGCGGAGTCCGCAAGCGAACACAGTTCCAAAGCTGGTCTCCGCCATTGCTGTTTCAGATGCTCGCATAATCCGCCATGAATGTCAAACGCCTTTTCGGATGAAAATCGGCAGGAGACGCACGACACTTTGAACAGGAGGCAACAGAGGAAACGGAGAGATGGACAATGGGAACTGACGCTCTGTTCTCTCTGTTTTCTCCTGTTCAAAACATCTTGTTCCAAAACCAACCTTCCACGGCCTGGCACGGCGCGCAGGCCCAAACCAAGACCATGCCGGAAGGAAAAGGTGCGCGCAGAGGCGCAGAGGTCGCGGAGAAGGACTGCATGGCGGACCTTCTTTCCTGTTTTTTCTCTGCGCTCTCTGCGCCCTCTGCGCGAAAAAAAATCCTCGCGACCATGCGTGATTCTGACGGATTGCAGTGCAAAGAACGCATAACTAAGAACTTGGAGTGTTTGTTTTCTTTGTGATCTTTCGCGTTCTTTTGCGGCCAATTCATCTTTGGTAGCGGCTGGCCGCGCTGGGCCTCTGCGCGAGTATTTCCGGTACGGGCTGGCAAAGAGATTCTGTATCCCATATTGCTGATGGCGATGAGAATCTGCGTTGCGCTCCTTTTACTGGCGCTCAATTGGCCTCATGCTCGGAGTGAGGAAGCCTGCGCTTGCGACGCCGACCGCAGCCCGGCCGACAGCAAGCCCCCCTTGCTCCTCGCGAATGCGAAGCGCGCATTCATGATCCAGAACCGCTACCTCAACCTCCCCATTAAGAACGGCGCTCCCAAACGCAAGGTCACCACTCTGGTGGATGGCCGTGTGGAAGTTAAGAATGACATCGGGCTGGCTGACGCTGATCCAGATTGGTGGGCGTTCATGGACGTCAGTGCGTGGCGCGGCAAGACCCTTACGCTTGAGGTGGACGAGCTGCCCGAGCACTCGACGGCGCTGAGTTCAGTGGAACAGAGCGATTCGATCAGAGGCGCCGAAGACCTTTACCGCGAGCCGTTGCGCGGACAGTTCCATTTCTCCTCACGCCGGGGCTGGAACAACGACCCTAACGGCCTGTCTTTCTTTAACGGCGAGTATCACCTCTTTTATCAGCATAATCCCTACGGTTGGGACTGGGGCAACATGCACTGGGGCCACGCCGTCAGCCCCGACTTGGTCCACTGGCGTGAGATCGGCGACGCGCTCGCCCCGGATGACTTCGGCCCGATGTTCAGCGGCAGCGCCGTGGTGGATTGGCAGAACACCAGCGGCCTCGGCCACCCGGGCCAACCGGCGCAAGTGCTCATTTATGCGGCCGCCGGCAATCCCGCCGTCCAGTGCATCGCCTCCAGCGCCGATGGCCGCACCTACACCAAGTTCAGCGGCAATCCGGTAGTGCGGCAAATCACCCCTGGCAACCGTGACCCGAAAGTCTTTTGGCACGAGCCTTCCAAGAAGTGGGTCATGGCGCTCTACGTGGAGCCGAACGGCGTTCATACGATCCAATTCCTGAGTTCGCCCAACCTCAAGGACTGGACCGTGATGAGCCGCATCGAGGGTTTCTTCGAGTGTCCGGATTTCTTCGAGCTACCCGTGGATGGCGAGGCCTCGAACAAGAAATGGGTCCTCACCGCCGCGAGCAGCGAATACATGGTTGGCCGCTTCGATGGCGCGACGTTCACTCCGGAGACCTCAAAATTGCCCGGCCAGCGCGGAAGCGGGTTCTACGCCGCGCAGACCTTCAGCGACATCCCGGCGAACGATGGCCGCCGCATTCAGATTGGCTGGCTCCAAACGGCGACGCCAGGCATGCCGTTCAACCAGTCCATGACCATTCCGCTGGAGTTAAACCTCATCGGCACGCCGGAAGGCCCGCGCCTGACTTGGAAGCCGGTAAAGGAACTGCAATCGCTTCGGATTCGTCCGTGGAGTTTCGCGCCCGCGATGCTGAATCCTCAGAGCGCCAACCTGCTGGCTGAGGTCAAGGCAGAACTGGTGGAGTTGCAGGCCGATTTCGAGCCGGGCGACGCGAGTGAAGTGATCTTTAATGTGCGTGGCGCCACTATTGTCTATGACGCGAAGAAGCAAGAACTGGCCGTGAACAACCATCGCGCACCGGTGCCGTTGCGCGGAGGCAGACAGCAATTGCGCATCTATTGCGACCGCACGGCGCTGGAAGTCTTCGCCAGCGGCGGCTTGACTTACGTGCCGGCGCCCTTCACGCCGAACGCCAGTGACCTCACCCTCAGTGTCCGTGTCCAAGGCGGCAGCGCCAGGATCACGGCGCTGGAGGTTTACCAACTAAAGTCGGCGTGGCAGTAGATTCGGGCTTCAGGCGCATAACAATAGCCCGTTGATGGCAAGAAACCTGCTATTCCCCTCCTCGTTATGTGTTTAGCTGTTTTGCCGCCTGTCGTAAGCAATGTGAAGTTCGATTATTTTGACATTATTGCCATTATCTGGCTCATAATTGGACTGTTTTGGGGACGTAAGAGGGGTATGTCGCAAGAATTATTGCCGCTGTTGCAGTGGATCGGCATCGTTTTGGTGGCAGGGTTGCTGCATGGGCCTTTGGGCCTTCTCATCCACCAAAATTCATTCCTCTCCCTGCTCTGGTCCAATATTGCGGCTTATCTGCTGCTCGCTGGCATCGTCCATCTGATCTACGTTTTGTTCAAACCGGTGTTCACCGTGAAACTGGTGGAAAAGAATCCCTTTGGCCGCGCGGAGTTCTACCTCGGCATGACGGCGGGCGCGGTGCGTTTCGCCTGCATGCTTTTGGCCGGCATGGCCCTGATGAATTCGCGCGTTGAAACGGAGGCCGAATTGGCCAAGACCGAAAAATTTCAAAAAGACAATTTCTCGGACATCCGCTTTCCCACTTACGGCCAATTCCAGCAGGACGTGCTGTTCAAGTCCCTGTCGGGCAACTTGGTTCGATCCAATCTCCCGTCCATACTTATTGCCTCGGTGGCCCCCGCTCCATTGCTTCACGGGGAAACTAACGCGCCGAAAAACAACAAGATGATCGCGGAAATTCCCATCCAGCCCGCCAAGAAATAAGCATCATTCCCTTGCAGTTTCCGGCGAGACCTCATTTGGCAACCGCTGGCGTGCTCGGCGAAGCGTTCGTTCCATAAGCCAACCGCGCCCGCTCCGCATCAAGTGCGCTGACGCCGTTATCCGTCCATTGGCCGATGACGCCGTCATACTTTTTGTCCACGGGTTCAATCACCGCGCACGGGCTGCTGCCGATGCCGTCCTTGCATTGATCCTCGCACTTAGAAGCCCAGCAAATGCGGTAGTGCATGATGGAGCGGTAATCGTAGGGCAGGCTGCTGACCAACCAGTTTGTCTTGGGAATCCAATCGTAATCCTCCGCGCGGCCGGGCTTGATGTTTTCGTAATGGATGGTGACAAACTGGTCGCGGTCCCATCGCTCTTGCTCGTGAAAAAAACCGAGGACGTGGCCCAGTTCGTGCGCGGGCATCCATTCCTTCTGGTCCCACCAGAACGCGGTGATATTGATGTCGTTGCGGACGCCTTTCTTGAATCCCACCTCACTGGTGTTGTTGCCGGCGTTGGTCTTGCCCGTGAAATTGATATATTCCACTTCTGTCGTGCGCGGAATGAATTTTATGCTCGCCCCGGTCTCCATCCACCGCTGCATCCCTCGCAGGGCCATGCTTTGCTGGGCCGGGGTCAGCTTGGAAATGTCATAAGGAATGACGCCGCCCGGCCAGGGCTGCGGTCGCTCTGAATTGACCTGAATATGCGTCGGATCCGAATCAGCGCAAACCGGCCACGGCCGCAAAGCGAGCAGGACGACGGCGCCCAAAGCTGCCGGCAAAAAACGAAGGAAGATTCGCATCACCCATTCAAGCACGCCATTACCCGCTAAGGCAAAAAAAATTTGTCCGCGCCCGCGCCCATTTTCAGCGATGTTTTTCGAGTTTGACAAACTCAGCGAATGAATACAAATTGTATGCGTGCGGATTCTTAAGGAAAAGTTCCTCCGCGAGGCTGCGGAGCAATATCCGAAAGCCGCCAAATATTTGACTGCATGGACGGCGCATGTGCGAGCCGCTGCGTGGCGAAACATGGCCGAAGTGCGTGGTTCCTACGGAAGCGCGGACATTGTCCATGTCCGTAGCGGAAGGCCGGTGATCGTATTCAATGTCTGCGGCAACCAGTACCGGCTGATTGTGGCCATGCACTTTAACAAGCAGATGGCGTACACCCTTCGCTTTCTGACGCATAGCGAGTACGGCCGCGACGATTGGAAAAATGAGTTATGAAACAAAAGACAAAACTACGCTTTCACGATTTGCCGAAGGACTATGCCGCCCTTTGCGGTGTGTTCCTGCCGCGCCCGATTCACGATGCCGTGGACTACGCGAACATGGTGGAAGTGACCGACGCCATGGTCTTGTGGCACGACGAATTTACCCAAGACCAAGTCGACTATTTTGAACTACTTTGCTCGTTGATCGAAGAATATGACGCGAAGAACGTCAAATGGCCGAAGGTAACAGGACTTGGCATGTTGAAACATTTGCTTGAAGCGCGGGCTATGAGCGCGGCAGACCTCTCGCGTCTTTTGGGCGGCAGCCGCAATTTGGGAGCGATGATTCTGCGCGGCGAGCGAAAATTGACGCTCAATCACGTGCGGATTCTGGCGCGGCAGTTTCGCGTGTCCGCCGACTTGTTCTTGTCGTGATGGCGCGCGCGCCTTCAAGCCTGGGTTGTTGCCAGGATTGCCTGTGTTTTGATCAATTGATCAAGGTCCGCCAGTGAGGTGATCCCGCGATGACTCAGTTGGGTGGTGCAGAGCGCTCCGGCAGCGTTGCCCAGCTTCATGACTTCCTCCAGCGGGCTGCTTCGACTCAGCCCCAGAAGAAAACCTGCCACGAACGAATCACCCGCACACGTCGTGTCCCGCACCTCGACGCGATAGGCCGGCAATTCGATCTCGACCGCGCGCGAGCAGAGCATGGAACCGTGTTCGCCGCGCTTGACGATGACCACTTGCGCGCCGCGGGCCAGCAATTCACGGGCTGCCTGGCGCGGGTCCTCTTTGCCAGCCAGCATGGCGGCTTCCTCCTGGTTGGTGAATAAGTAATCCGTATTCGGCAACGCCCCTCGCAAGCGTTTCATCCAAAATCCGTTCGGGTCCCAGTCTGTGTCGAGGGAGGTGATGGCTCCGAAGGATTTGGCCCGCGCAAAAAGTTCCTCCAAATCGAGGTGCAGCATTTTGAGCGCGCCGCCGACGTGGATGATGCGGGACGATTGCAAAAGCGCGTCGGACAAATGGCGGTTGGAGAGCACTTCGTTGCCTCCATAGCGATAAATGAAGGAGCGCTCGCCCGTGCTGCTGATCAAAACGATGACCGCCGAGGTTGGGTTCGACGATTCCCGCATCACCGCGTCCAAGCGAACCCCCGTCTGCTTCAGATCGGCCAGCGCCGCGTCGCCCAGCACATCCTGCCCAATCAAGGACGCCAATCGAACTTCCGCGCCCAGCTTGGCCAAAACGGCGGCGGTGTTGGCCGCGCATCCGCCGGAATAAACCTGGAGGTCCTCCGCCAAATTCGTCCGTCCTGGATGCGGGAGAGCATCAACCGGACGGACGACAACGTCAGCAACGAGTTGGCCGATGCAGAGTACGGACATGGCAGTTTTGGTTTGCGCTCCCTCAGCGGCGGCGTCAGGCATCCGGGCTTACCCAAGGCACACCCAGAAAGTCGAACAGCATCCGCACTTCATCGCCGATGTCGGCCATGGCCACCGCCAAATGGTGCGTGAATCCGCCTTGCAGAATCATGTTGTTGAGTTTCTGATGGTCCGGGACGGCGACATCGGTGGCCACATATTTGATGCCTTTTGCGGTCTGGGCGTTGCTGGTGCCTTTGAAGATGAGAATCTTGACGCTGCCGTCCGGTTGCGGCGCCAGGCTAAGACCGGTCTTGGCGCCGTATTCGTACTGGCCGATAATCACAGGCCCCATTTTCTCGCCGGCCAGACGCAGAACAGGATGCACGGCCACTTCGTCACAAGAGTTGCCGTGGCAGGAGCCTTCCGCCATGCCGCCGCAGATGCCCACGCCACAATGACCCAATTGGACCACCTCCGAACCACCCGTATAGTTGACCCAATCCAGGCAGGCCGCGGCCTTGCCGCCCAGCAATGTTCCGATGGATTGCATGACCGCAATGGGCCAGTCCGATTCGCAAGTCGCCGCCGTGACGTCGCCATTGCCCAACAGCAAGCCAATGGCCATGCAGGAGTTGACGCCGATGTAGGATTGGAGTTGTTCGGGCCAGCACCGAAACGCGGCCGAGGTGTAGCCGTTGGCGCGGACGATGGCCCGGTAAGTCTGGTAGAGCCGGGCGCCTTTTTCGAGCATGGCCGGTTCGACCTCAATCTTGCGGCCCTTGCTGATTTGATCCACCGTGCGGCGGATGTCATCGTCGGAAAAGGTGGCCTCACCGTTGTAGCCGGTCACTTTGGCGGTGCGGAAAGTCTCCATAACCAAAGTCAAGTCGAGGGTATCCACCCGCGTGCCGAAGATTCTGGCGAAAGCCATCTGGTTGCCAGAGGCGGAATGGAATCCGCCGGGCGCCTCGCCAAAGCGGCAGAGGAAATCGCGGCGCAGGAATCGGATGGTTCCAGCCACGCGCAGCAGTTGGCCGAATTTGGTTTGGAAGTGCTCGCTCGCAAACGGGCCGGGGATCGTGAGAATCGGGCGGCTGACTTGGTGGGCGACATAATTGTTCATGATGACGCCGCACCAGGCGTTGGTGGCCCATTCCGGAATGTCCGGCTCGGGTTCGGCGATGACGGCCATCGGCAAGCGGGAGAGGTGCGGGTGGGTGGCGAGCGTCAAAAACACCTGGCCGTTGGGAAAGGCGATGTTCGCAATGACGACCACGTCCACGCAAGCCGCCGCCAACTGATCCGCCACGGCCATGGCTTCGTGCGGGCCGAAGATTCGCTTGGTGATGATGGATTGCGGATCAATCTGCCCGGACTTGAGCAAGGCGTCATAATAGGTTCGAAGCGCCTGTTCGGATTGATCCTTCGAGGCCGGATCGAACACTTCGATGGAATTCAGGACCAGCCCAAGCTTGGGCGCCGGCCGCCGCTGTAATGGAGCAACTCGTGTCATATAGTATATTGGTAAATTGTTCTCTTCTGCTGTGCAATTCCAGTCACCCCGGCATACTCCACCGAGAGGCGGCCGGAAGTCAATCTGGCACTCGCACCGACCTGCATGGCCCCAATCATTAGGGCCTCCTTTGGGAGCGCGGTCGTCTCGACCGCCTCCAGTCGGCGTCCCGCCGACTGGCCTTGGACTCAAGACGGCGCGCGTTTTGGTGAGGCACCGCAAAGTCTATGATGCCTTCGGCGAGACGCCGAAGGCGGCGGTCGAGACGACCGCGCTCCCGGAAAAGCCTTGCGGGCGGACTGGCGGTCACTACGATCATTGACTTACGCATCCATGGAGAAAAAGACCGCAAAGACCGATCGTGACGCGGCGCCGCTGGGGTATGTTGCGCACTCGATTGATTCGTTGGCTGGCTACCTGGCGGGGGTGCCGGGCGTCGCGCGAAAACTCGGCGGCGGCCCGGAACGATGGCGCGCGCGCGAAGTCGGCGATGGCAATTTAAATCTGGTCTTTGTCGTCACCGGGCCGGACGGCGCGGTGGTGGTCAAACAGGCCCTTCCGTACTTGCGCTGCGTTGGCACGAGCTGGCCGCTGACGCTGGATCGCGCCTGGTTTGAATACGAGGCGTTGGTTGAGGAGGCCAGACATGCCAGGGCGCGAGTGCCGGCCGTTTATCACTTTGATCGGAAAATGGCCCTGCTGGTCATGGCGTTTAAAAGCCACTGGACGAAACCCCGGCGTCAAGGCAGATTGCCCGCTTAACAACGAACTGACGCCCAACATTTTCGTATATGATCCTGACCAACATCGGCAAGAAACTGCGCATACGGCGAGTTTTCCGCAACGGCAAGGCTCTGGTATTACCTCTCGACCATCCGATTTATTTTGGACCTCAGCCCGGCACGGAGAATCCGGCCAAATTGCTCGCTTTGGCCCGCGGAGGCGGAGCAACCGCCGTTCTGCTGACCGCCGGCGCCTTGCGCCAGGCTATGGATGAGGTCGGCGATCTTGGGATCATCATGCGCATTGACACGACCATCTCCCAGATCGGCGGGCCGGACACGGTCATGCACTTGCTCCACACGCCGGAGCAGGCTGCGGCCTTGGGGGCCGATATGGTGGTCGTCAATTGTTATCTCGGGATGGGCGATGTCCAAATCGAGTCCGCATTGCTCAAGAAGCTGGCCTCCGTTTCGGCCCAATGCGAACGCATCGGCATGCCGTTGTGCGCCGAGATCATCCCCCGCGTTTCCTACGCCGACAAGACCCGCACTTCTCCGACTTCGGCGGACATGGCCACCGCCATTCGCATGGGCCTGGAGTACGGCTGCGACGTGGTCAAGACGGTTTACAACGGCGATCCAGCCGGCTATGCCAAGGCGGTGGCGTCCGGCCACTTGCCGGTGATTATGGCGGGCGGCCCGAAGGGCGAAGGTGATCTGGCGATTTTCCAGCAACTGCACGAGGCCATGACCCATGGCGCCAGCGGCGCGGCCATCGGCCGGCGCGTTTGGGGAAGCCCGCATCCGGCCGCGTCGCTCAAAGCCATTCACGCCATTGTGATGGAAGGCGCGTCCGCCAAGAAAGCCATCGCGCTTTATCAGCGGGCCTTGAAAAAATAATCGTTGACTCTTTCCATGAACCGGCCGTTGAAAAAGTTCGCCCTGTCGTTGCTTCCAGTGGCGTTCCTGTGCGGGTGCGGCCAGAAGCAGGGAACCGAAGCAACTAAAGAGTCCGCCGCGCCTGCGGGAGGGAAGTTTTTTGTCATGGTGGCCAAAGTCGTGGACGTTTATTACGAGCCTTGTTACGAGGGCTTTCAGCAGGCGGCCAAAAAATTCGGTGTCAAGACGGAGTTTCGCGCCCCGAAAGCCACCGAAGTGCCGCAGCAGGTCGAAATCATCGAGAACTTGATCGCTCGTCACGTGGATGGCATCGCCCTCTCGGCCCTGGACGACGAAGGACTCAAAGCGGCCATCGGCGAAGCGACCGCGGCGGGCATCAAAGTCATCACCTTCGACGCTCCGGCTCCTTCGTCCGCGGCCTTGACCTATATCGGAACGGCCAACGAGGCGGCTGGATATTCCGCGGCGGAGGCCTTGGCCGGGATTATTCACAGCCAGGGCGAGGTGGCGGTGCTGCAAGCCGGACTGGGTTCGCCCAACCTCAACGACCGCTTCAAAGGCTTCCAGCGATTTATGGCTGAAAAGGCCCCGAACGTCAAAATTGTCGCGCATGAGGACGATCAGGCCCGGACCGATGTGACTGTCAATAAGACCGAGGCGCTGCTGGAAGCCCATCCCAACTTGACCGCCATCTTCGGCCTTTCCGCGGAAGTCTGCCCGGGCGCCGCGGCCGCGCTGGAGCAGCAAGGCAAGGCGGGCCGGGTGGTTTTGGCGGGCTTCGACGATCTGCCGAACACGGTGGCCGCCATTCGCAAAGGGGTGGTCAGTTTCTGCATTGCCCAGCGCACCTTCAAAATGGGCTGGCTCTCGATCGGGAATCTTATGGACGCCGTCAATAATAAACAGTTGCCCAGGCAGATTGACACGGGCGTGGTCATCATCAACAAGGACAATGTGGACACCTACATGCAGGACATGAAGAAGGAGTTTGAAAAATAAGGCCGCGCTCCGCATGGTATGGGAATGCCCGGAACCTCTCTCTTTCAATGGCTGCTGCGCCGGCGCGAATCGGGCATTTTCCTGGCCCTGTTGGCCCTGGCTTGTCTGATCACTTCCTTCCAGCCGAAATTCGCCACCGCCTCCAATCTCTTTCTCGTCAGCCGGCAAATCGCCTTCACTGCCATCATCGCCCTCGGCGTTTTGTTTGTCATTCTGACCAGCGGCATTGATCTTTCGGTTGGCTCAACCGCCGGCTTGAGCGGCTTCACGGCCGCGCTGGCCATGGCCGCCGGCTGGCCGGTGGTTGTTGCCATTGCCGTCGGCTTGCTCACTGGCGCCGCGGTCGGCGCCATCAACGGCGCCATCGTTTCCTACGTGGGCGTGACGCCTTTTATCGTGACGCTAGGCATGTTGGGGGCCGCGCACGGCGCGGTGCTGGTCATAAAACAGGGTGATTCCATCCGCAATATACCTCATTCGTTTATAAGCGTCGCCAATGGAAGCCTCTTCGGTATCTCGGTGCCGGTTCTTATTCTCATCATGCTGGCGGTGCTATCCCATGTTGTTCTCAACCACACCGCCTTTGGCCGGCGCGTTTATGCCATCGGCGGGAATGAGGAGGCCACCGCCTTCTCCGGCGTCAACACGCGCGCGGTCAAATTCCTCACTTATGTGATATGTGGCCTCGCGGCCTCCGTCACCGGCATCCTTTTTGTCGCGCGTTTTCAATCCGCCCAGGCCGACGCCGGTCGAGGCATGGAACTCGATGCCATCGCGGCCACGGTCATCGGCGGCACTTCGCTGATGGGCGGCGAAGGCACGGTCGCGGGGGTATTGCTCGGGGCGATCATCATGGGGGTGATCCGCAACGGGCTGGTCCTGCTCGAAGTGTCTTCGTATTGGCAGGAACTCATCATCGGCGGCATCATCGTTTTGGCGGCGATTCTGGATGTCGTCCGCAGCCGCAAGCGAGGATAGCATGAGCGGCCACCTCCTGGAAATGCGGGGCATCTCGAAAAGTTATCCGGGCGCGCAGGCGCTGCAGCAGGCAAACCTCTCCGCCGGCGCGGGAGAAATCGTTGGTTTGCTCGGCGAAAACGGCGCCGGCAAATCCACCCTCGTCAAAATTCTGGCCGGCGCGCAGCAACCTGACGGCGGGGAAATTCTCATCAAGGGGGTCCCGGTGCGCTTCAAGAACACGCGGGAAGCCGCGGCTTGCGGCATCAGCATCGTCTTTCAGGAATTCAATCTTTGCCCAAATCTATCGGCCACGGAGAATCTCTTTCTCGGCCATGAGATGCGGGGCGGACTTGGACTGCTTTCCGCCCAGCGGATGCGCGAAAAGGCGCGCGAGTCCTTCTCGCGCCTCCGCACGGAAATTGACCCCAACGCCCTGGTCCGCAACCTGGGCGTGGCCCAGCAGCAAATCATTGAAGTCGCCAAGGCGCTCCAGCAGAACCCCGGCATCCTGATCATGGACGAGCCGACGGCCACGCTGGCGGACAAGGAAATCCAAATCCTCTTTGCCATCATGCGCGAACTCAAGCAGCGCGGACTGGCCATCATCTTCATTTCCCACAAGCTCAACGAAGTCCTTGAAATCACCGATCGCGTTGTTTGTTTGCGCGACGGTCGGAATTCCGGGGAAATCGAAAGCAAATCGGCCGATGCCGACAAGCTGGTTTCCATGATGGTGGGGCGCGATCTGGGCCGCATGTACATGCCGCGCCAATCCAAACGGTCCGCGGAAGTCGTGCTCGAAATCCGCCAGTTCGCCCGGCCTCCGCATGTCAACAATGTTTCCTTCCAACTGCGGCGCGGGGAAATCCTGGGCCTGGCCGGCCTCATCGGCGCCGGCCGAACCGAATTGGCCCGCCTCATCATGGGCGCCGACAAGAAGACCGCCGGCACGCTCGCATTGAACGGACGGCGCATCGAGATTCGCCATCCGGCCGACGCGGTGGCGTGCCGCATCGGCTACGTGTCCGAAGACCGCAAACGCCTGGGCTTGGTGCTGGGCATGACCGTGCGCGAAAATTGCACGATGACCGTCCACCGGCAAATCGTCAATCGCCTGGGCCTTATCCGTCGGCGCGCTGAAAATGAAATCGCCGATCGCTACATCAGCCGGCTCCAAATGAAAGTTTCCAGCCGCGAGCAGATCACGCGCAACCTGTCCGGCGGCAATCAACAAAAAGTCGCCCTGGCCAAATGGCTCGCCATCCATCCCGACGTTCTGATCCTGGACGAACCCACGCGCGGCATTGATGTCGGCGCCAAGGCCGAGGTCCATCAGATCATAACGCGGCTGGCGGACCAGGGAGTCGCCATCCTGCTCATTTCCTCCGAACTTTCCGAAGTCCTGCATCTGGCCGACCGCGTGATTGTCATGCATCAAGGCCGGCTCACCGCCGATTTGCCTCGTGAGCTTGCCACCGAGGAGGCGGTCATGAAAGCCGCCGTCTCATGATCCGTTGCCATGCCCGCCAACACAGCGTAAGGCGCCGTGACGGAAGTCATGTAAACGCCATTCTGAGTGTGAGCAGTGGGAGGATAGAAACATTCCCACGGCGCTTGCGGCCCCTTGTTAAGCCGATAGTCGTTTGTCTGAAGGTATTGGATGTATTGGGCAAATATCTCTGAAGCAAGTCCGGCGTTGGTCTGATACAGCGCCTCAATCAGCCAGCCGGTTGGGGTGTGCCAATAAGCGCCGTTTTGATAAGTGTCAAGGGACTCGCCAGTCTTTTCCCAGGCCGAAGTGGCCGAGTAATCCAAGTTGGTCGGAACGTGGCGGACAGCGCCAGCGCAAACGATGGTCTGATTCCTGACTCCCGCGACAATCGCGGCCCGCGCGTTGCTGGCCGCTGTCCCCGTCAGCGCGCCTGTGTGCAGCGCGTACAAGGTTCCCCAAACGTCCGCCTGCCGGCCAATTTCCGTGGCCGCCATCAACCAACCGCCGAGATTGGCGGGTCCGGTAAATGTCGAGGCCAGGTTGCTGGAAATTTGACGCTGTATTTGCAGGTAGGGCGGCGCGGCGCTTGACTGTCCCATGGCTCGATGCATGGCGGCCAGTTCGCCCGCCGCTTGATAACGCAGCAATGAGGCAAATAGAATCTTTCCGGTAAAATAAATCCCGTCGCAAAATCCAAAGCCGACGGCCCGATTTGTGGCCGTGGTTTCAAACAGTCCCGTTTGCGGGTCTGTCGTCGGCGCGTTGAAGGCCGCGACCAGCCGTTGGAGCATCGTCATGCCGTTGACATTGACCGAAAGAAAAGCCGTGCCGCCTTGGGCGCGAAACAGACGATAGGCGGCGTGGACAAACCAGTAATCGTCATCGGCGGGCGGGAGGATGCCGTAGGCGCCGTCGCCCTGATTCGCGCCGGTTTCGCAGGTGCCCGGATAAAATGTTGGCCCGCCGTTAAATTCAATATGATCAGGAATGGTGTAAGGCGGGACGATCAACCCGTTGGCCAGGTGGAGCGCGTTGGGGCCGTTTTGCGTCCGGGCCATGAGCTGGAGGTGGTTGGATATTTCCAGCGGCGTGATGAATCCCGAATCAAGGGACATGGCAACATCACGAACCCAAAACGCGGGATAGCCCCCATTGCCGCCGGGCATGATCAGCGTGAAACCGACGGAATTCGTCGGCGAACCATGCACTGATTGCCCTGGTTGGATACGACACGCTTGAACCACATTGCTGGTCATCTGGCGCAAGAAAGCCATCTGCGTGCTCTGCGCCGATGAAAAGAGAGGAGAGCTGAAGACACAGAGCAAAGCGGCCAACATTTTCAAGAAGTTTTGGGAAAGGATAGTCCGTTGACCGGGAAAACGTCGGAATAATAGAGTGGGAGTCACGGCGATTAAATGAAGCGATTATAGCTTCACTGTCTGAAGCTCGCAAGCCCGAAGGCAAGCCCCAAATCCTCGCCTAAAGTGGGCGCGAAACATTCAGGGGAGCACACGCGCCCTCGCGTGTCGTGGCCGGCGCCCTCGCCGGCCACATCTTTGAATCTCCGACATTTCCTATAGAATTTGGGAATGCCATCGGCGAGGGCGCGTGTGCTCCCCGATCCGAAGCCGTCCGTTCGCTGCGCGAGGATCAGGGGGCAAGCAACGGCCGCCTGGGGGCGCAAATCTGGTTTTGACCTCTAACCCCGCCGTCCCTCCCGTTTGATCCGTCACGCCGTAACATTCGATGATAATCAACAACTTAACCCGTAAAATGATATTGAATTTATGTTGTTGCATTCCCGTCAAACAGTGGTAGTATGGTGTTTGTGAGGCGCTCAGGCGCCTGTTCTTTGACATAGGGGCATAAATGGTGGTTCGTGGCCAGCCCGGCCCGCCATCCAGTCCTCCGTCTTGTCCTCCGTAGCCTTGGCGAAGGAGGGTGGTTAGAGATCTGGCTGGGCCTTGAGGCAGGCTAGAGCCGGCCAATCTGCGTAAGTCGTTGATTTCCATGATAATTCCAGATAATTCCGGGTTTATTTTGGAATAAATGCCTGCTTTTTCCCCCACCCTTTTACCTTTCCGTTCCAGGCGAGGCCACCGCTGAGCCGTAACCACGCAGTACGGATTTAACGCAAAGACGCAGCGCGGCGGGCCGCGCTGCGCCTTTGCGTTGAACTTCTCGCGCTTTTACTGGATGGTTCCGGCTTAAGCGTGGCTCTGGTTGCCGACGCGACAACTTTCAGCTTCGCGCACGCCCGGAGCGTGCAGACCAACAGCCTCCTCTGTGCGGTCAGCGCCCGGCGGCGTCCGGGCCGAGGGCGGCCCGCAATCCCGCCACCGGCTCGCCGCTGGGTTGGGCGAAGCGGACGCAAAACTCCCAACCAGCGGTGTTTTGCGTCACTTTGAGCAGCAATGGGTTCCATCCCTGGTTCAATGTGACATCTACTTCATCCGATCCTGCCTGCAAGGCGCGGGAGGCGTTGTTGGCATGGACGACGAGGCCGTTGAGCCAAACCTTGACACCGTCATCGCTGCCGATTTCCAGGCGGACGTTTTGCTCCTTGGGGGAATTGATCCAGGTGCGGGCGTAGGCCACCCGTTGCTGGCCGCCGAGGGCCTGCAACAAATCCATCTTCCACGACTCGGCCGGATTGGCGCTGGCGGGCAGGTCTCGCCAGTGGACTGAAGCCGCATCCCCGGTTTCCGGCGCAAAGGGAATATCGAATAACGCGGAAAAATCCTTGCCCTGTTGTTCATAAGGGCCGGCCACCTGCCACAGGGTCACGAAGCCCGACATTTTCCAGATTTTTTTCCGCGCCTCCTCGGCGGAAGAGAGAATCGCCGGATCCGCGTCATGATCGGCCAGGACTTTTGTCAACGCCGCCACCGCCTCCTCGGGCCGCGTGGCGGCAAGAGCATTGGCGATTTGAACGACCGATTGCGCCGCCTCGGCTTTCACGGAGGGATCATCGAGCATGGCCGCGGCCAGGGCCAGGGCCTGGGTGTCCGGGATCGCCCCCAGGCCGGAGAGGACCAGGCGCTTCTCCGAAGTTTCCAACGGCTTGTCAAGTATCGTTTTGAGGGCGGCGAGCTTTTGGTCGTTGGAAAGTTTGACGCCTTCCTCCTGCGTGGCCAGGCGGACGCAGCCGCGCACGGCCAGCACCCGCATCTTCTCGTCGCCGGCGCCGCCGGCCGCCTTGAGCAGGTCCGGCAATAGTTCGCCATCGCGCGTGTCGCACAGCGCGCGAAACGCCGCCTCGCGCACGCGGGCTTCGGAGTCCTCCATGGCCGCGCGCAGAGCGTCGCGCACCGGCGCCTCGGCCAGTCCTGAGCACACGGGCAGCAAAGCCAGCCGCGCTTCCAACGGCCCGGTCCGAACGGCCTTGACCAACTCCTCGACGTCGCAGTGGCCGCCGCGGGACTGGATGCGTTGGCAGGCGGAATTGAGCGCGTCCGCCGCTTCGGAACGGGCGTCGTCAGTGGTGGCTTGGACGACCAGTTGCACGAGGTCGGGCAGTTGCGCCGGGCCGGCCAGCAACGCCAGCGCCTGCAACGAACTGGAACGCAAGCCATCGTCTTGACTTCGCGCCAATTCGAGCAGCCTCGGAATGGCGGACATATCACCACGGCCGCCAATGGCCCTGATCAACTCCGGTTTGACCGCGGGCGCGGCGGTGGCGAACGATTCCAACAAGGCTGGCGTGACCTGCCCGCGTCGAAGATCCAGCAACGCCAGACGGGCGGCGCTTTTTTCCGCGCCGATGGCCGAGGCCGCCTGCTGGGCGAGCAGACCCGCCACCGAGCCGTCGCCTAAATCACCCAGCGCTTTGATCGCCGCCAGGCGCACGTCGGGATCGGGACTGCCGGCCATCTGCGCCACCGCCGCCAGGGCGGATGGGTCCGCTCGCTGATCCAGGCATTCCAACAATGCGATTTGCGCGGCCACTTTGACCTTGGGCAGCAAATCGGCCAGCGCGCGCGTGGCGTCCGAACCTTCTATTTTGGCGGCGACTTGCAAAGCGGCTCCCTGGCTGGCGCCGTCGTTGCCGGCGATGGCTCCGGCCATGAGCGAAATCCCGCGCCGGCCCGAGGCTAGAATCACGCCGCGAAAGGCCGCGTGCCGCGTGCCGTCGTTCTTGCCGGTGTCGTAAAGGCGTTGGAAAATTTTCAGGGCGGCGCTGTCCCTGCCTTCTGTCAATAATTGATTAGCGCAGGCCAGCAAGCCGTCCACTTCCGCTTCGTGAAGCGCGCCCGAAGCGGTGTCGCTCCAGGCGGTCTGCAACGCTTCGAGCGCCTGCGGCCCGCCGATGCGGCCCAGGGCCATGGCTGCGGCGCGCGCGACGCCGGCGTCGGCGTCGGAGAGCAACCCGCCCAAAGCGGGCGCGGCCTTGATGTCCCGGCGCACCGCCAGCGAATTGATAATGCCGATCTGTTTGGAGCCGGCTGTTTTGGGCAGCGCCTGGAGCAGGGCGGCTTCCGCCTCCGGCCCGGGCAGCGATTCCAGCGCGTATCGGGCGGAATGGGAAAGTTGATCATCCACCACCAGCGCCGCCAGCGCCGGGACGCAATGCGCGGTGCCGATCCATTTAAGCCGCGCGCAAGCCGCGTCCTTGTCCGCCAGCGGGCGGGAGGATTGCAGGATGGCAATCTGTTGATCTTCTTCGGCGGGGTCCGCGCCCTGCGCGGGCTGTGGCGGGAGCGCCAAGGCCAGGAGAGAAATCGCCAGAGGGAAGAATCGTTTCATATCAGACGTTCCAAGGCGGTCGGCGGCCAAAGGACAGCAGGCGATTGGCTTCGTCGTCGTCGGGGAACCGTTGGGCCGCCGGGTCCCATTTGAGAGGCCGCTTCAATTGTTTGACCACCCCACCGAGCAACAACGCGCTGGAGGAGCGCAGCGCAACTTCGGCGGGGCATATCGTGGGCTGCCGGGTGCGCACACATTCCAGAAAGTTTCCCGAATGGCTATTGCTGTGGTAAAGATGAACTTCGTTCGGGCGCAACGGCTCTTGGACGATGTCCGGCGGGTCGGAAACCAAATTGTCGCGATCCACGGCGATGCGCCCGCCTGTGCCGACAAAACACGCGCCGCCGTCGCCGCCCACCGGTTCGCCCGGATAAGGTTTGCCATAGACCACGACGCCGCTGGCGTACTTGTAACAGGAGCGATCCTCCTCCATGAATAATTCCACCGGCCCGGTGTTGTCCGCGTCGGCCGCCCACTGGACGATATCGTAGTGATGCTGGCCCCAGTTTAACTCGCCAATGTCAAAGCGATGTGCTCCGACGTTGCCGTCGTACGGAAACCACGGCATCGGCCCCAGGTAGAGGTCCCAATCCACCGAATCCGGCGCCGGCCGGCTGGGGCCGAAGCGCGGCGGCCAGAAGATGCCCCCGCCATCGCGATAGGCGTAGATGGATTGCAATTTGCCGATGCGGCCGCTGCGGATAAATTCGCAGGCCGTGCGGAACTTGCCGCCGTATTCGCTGCGTTGTTGGGTGCCCGCCTGATAGACGCGCCCGTAACGCTGGACCGCCGCCAACATCTGCTGGCTCTCGCCGATGGTGACCGCCGAGGGCTTTTCACAATAAATATCCTTCCCCGCCTGGGCCGCCATCGCCGCCATCGTGGCGTGCCAGTGCGCGGGCGTGGCGATCAAAACCGCGTCAATGTCCGCCCGATCCAGGACCTGGCGGAAATCGGTGTAGGTTTTGCAAGGGGTGAATTTCTCGCCATAAACTTCGCGGTAATGATCGTTGACCTTCTGGCAGGTGAACTCGCGGCGTTCGCGCCGCACATCGCAAGTGGCCAGGACCTGGACGTCTTTTCGAGCCGTGTAACCTCCGGTCAGATACGTCCACGCTCCCCCAAGCAAATGCCCGGTCCCCTGCCCTCCCACGCCGATGAACCCCATGGTGATTCGTTCGCTGGGCGCGATGGCTCCGCCGCGTCCGAGCGCGGAAGCGGGAATGAACGTGGGGACGGCCAAAGCCGCGCCGAGCGCGGCGCCTGTTTGACGCAAGAACTTTCGACGACCGATAATGTTTCGAGTGCTCATGTTGAAATCAGGCCATAGCCTTACTTCCATCCTCCTGTATTCGTCAAGCGGCAATAACGGCATCGAAGTCAGTTGGTTGTGACACCAAACTCTTTCGATGCGGCGACAATGCTTGTTTCGAGGCCAAAGCGGAACTGCGTTCCGCACTCCACGACGCTTCGCGTTCCAGGTGCGCGCCCAACGTGCCGACAGGTCTTGGAGTGCGCGCGCGCCAGCGCCGCTTTCCGCCTCGTAAGCCGCCGTTGTGTGACACGATGCTCTTCCGATTTGGCGACAATGCTTGTTTCGAGGGCAAAGCGGAACTGCGTTCCGCACTCCACGACGCTTCGCGTTGAAGGTGCGCGCCCAACGTGCCGACAGGTCTTGGAGTGCGCGCGCGCCAGCGCCGCTTTCCACGACGCTTCGCGTTGGCGACTTTGCCTCGACAACCGGACGGGGCTTGGGTAAATACGGCGCGTGAACCACGGTCTGCCCAGCCTTTTGCTGCTGATTCCGGCCTACAATGAGGAGCGCCGAATTGGCCCCGTTTTGCGCGGTTACGCCGAATTCTTTCCCAAACATTATGACGGCAAGTTCCAAATTGTAGTCGTTCTCAATGGCTGCCGGGACAACACCCTGGGCGTCGTGCAGGCAGCCGCGGCGGAATATCCCATCATCAGTTGGCTGGTTTATCCGGATCCAATTGGCAAAGGCGGGGCGCTCATCGAGGGCCTCAAGCTGGCGCCGCGGGCCGACTTGGTCGGATATGTTGATGCCGATGGGGCCACGGAGCCGCCGGCGTTCCTAGATCTGGTGCGCCGGATGGGCGAGGCCGATTGCGTGATTGGGTCCCGGTGGGTGCCGGGGGCCGTCTTGCACCAGTTGCAATCGGGCCAACGGCGTTTTGCCAGCCGATCCTTCCACGCCATCGTGCAACTGCTCTTCCGCATGAACATTCGCGATACGCAGTGCGGGGCCAAGGTCTTGCGCCGGGCGGTGGTGGAAAAGATTCTTGACGCGTTGTGCATCGCCGACATGGCCTTTGACATCAACCTGCTCTACCTTGTCAAGCGCAACGGGTTCACTGTGCTGGAAGTGCCGACAGTCTGGACCGATAAAACGGGGTCGAAAGTCAATTTGTTCAGGACTTCCCTGACGATGTTGTTGTCGGTCTTGCGCTTGTGGTCTATTTATTCGCCTCTCAAGCCGTTGCGCCCCCTTTTTGCGCCTGTGGAGAACTGGCTGTACCGGAAATTGCGGGCGCCGGCTCGGAGACCCGATCCAAAGCACTGACCGTCTTGGGATGGCGCGAGAAACACGCCGCCAACAGGCAGAGCGCCGTGCTGGCCACACCCAAGGTCTGTATGATGCGGATGAAGGCGTCGAACGGTTCCTTCATCGCCACTAGGTGGGACGCTTGCAGGCAAAGCGCGGCCGCGTAGGCGGGCGGCACCAGCATCAGCCACAAAACGGCCTTGAAGCGCGCCTGTGCCAGGATGTTTTGCACCAGAACATTGGCCACCGTCAACGGCAGCAGCGCCCATGCGAACCACGGCACCAACGGCGCCGCCTTCCACATTTCGGGGTTGCCGAAGTACATCAAACGCAGCGGCAACTTGGGCAGCAGCGTGCATCCAATGGCCGCCACTGCGCCAAATGAAATGGTCGCCGCCAACGTCAGGCCCAGGCTGTCGCCGCGCTCGGAGCGGGCCACGTTTTGCGCCACGCGCGCGAACATCACCAGCGCCACCGGCGCGATAAATTGGATGATGGCAAAGCCGGTCAGCATCGCTCCGCCGTAAAGCGCCGTCTGGCGCGCGTCGGTGAAGAGGCCCTGCACGAAGACCATGTCAATACTGGACATCAGCAGAACCGTCCCCAAGCCCAGGGTCAGCGGCAGCGCGTCGCCCAGCCACCTTTTCCAGTTGAACGGGGTGGCGGGCCGGACGCTCCAGGTCGAATGCGTCAGCCAGCCCCCGATGGAGACGGTCAAGAGTTGCCCCACCACCGCCGCGAACATCGCCGCCGCCGCCTTGCCGCCGAAGAAAAGGATGACCACCACCATGGTGCAAAAGCGTCCCACGCCGTCACTGACCTGCAACCAGCCCAATCCGAAAAACCGATGCTGTCCTTGCAGCAAGCCCTTGGCGATGGGTATCCACAAACCCGTCAAACAGATTACCAGCGTGAAATAGAGAGCGGCGTGATTGCTGACTTTGAGCAAATGCGACAATGGCCGCATGGCGGCCAGGACGACGCAGACGAAAACCACCCACACCAGGAACGTGCCCAGCATGATGGCGCGCGTGGTGGCGATGACCTGGCGGTGCTGGAGGTCGCTGGTCACGGCTGCCGCCTGCTTGGCGAAGATCGTTTGCAGCGCCGCCGCCGGGATGCCGAAGATGATGAGCATCCGCAGCAAGGTGACAAAGGTGGAATACTCCGCCGGCCCCATTTTCCGGGCCACGGTATGCACCAGCGCCATGAACATCCCGCCCGCAAAGGTGGCGATGACCATCCAACTGCTCTGCCGAAAAAAGCCCGATTCTCGTTTCACGCTCATATTATCACCCCAATCTTTAGCGACTTCTTTGGGAGCGCGGTCGTCTCGACCGCATCCGTCGGCGTCTCGCCGACGGAGTCCCCCCACCGAAACTGGCCGTCTTTTGGGTGAGTCAGCAACCACATCGCTAATGATCCGGGTATTATCACGGCAGGCCGCGAAAAAACTTGAGCAGGCAGGCGCTGGCCGCTTCGAGCGACCGCAACGCGATCCATTCCGTGGCCGTGTGCGCCTGCGCAATGTCACCCGGGCCGAACACGATGCTGGGAGTGCCCGCGCGCGCCAGCACCGAGGCGTCACAAAAATAATTGACACCCACGGGCGCTTTTTGCCTAGCCGCTTGCAGAAACTTCCGCACCAGCGGCAGTTCCGCGCCCGTTTCCATCGGATGGCAGGCGCAGGCCTTTTGGTCGCGGACAAGAGCGCGGAGCTTGTGCCGCCGGAAGAGCCTGGCCAGCTCGGCCCGCACGGAAAGCTCGGTTTCGCCCGGCAAGGTGCGCCGGTCAACGCTGGCTTCGCAGAGCGCCGGCACAATGTTCGGTTGGCTGCCGCCCTGGATCGAACCCACGCTGACGGTCGCGCATCCCAGCAACGGATGCCGCCGCTTTTTCAATTGCCGGGCATAATCGGTTTGCAGAAGATCAACGACGCGCGCCATTTCGTGGACCGCATTTCGGCCCAGATCGGGACACGAGCCGTGTGCGGCCTTCCCGTGCGTTTCCAGGCGCAGCCACAAACTGCCCTTGTGCGCCGTCACCACGCGCAGCCGGGTCGGTTCGCCGACGATGGCCAAATCCGCCTTGAACCCGCTGGCCGCCAGCGCGCGCGAGCCGGCCTGGGCGTTCTCCTCGTCAATCAATCCCGCGAAAACGATTTCCGTCGCGACCGGGCGCCGGGGGCTTCGCGCCAGGGCCATCAAGGCGCCCAGCATCGAGGCGATGGAGCCTTTGGTGTCGCAAGCGCCGCGGCCATAAAGGCGCCCGTGGCGCAGGCGCGGCGAGAATTGGTCCTGCGAAAACGCCGTCACCGTGTCCGTATGCGGCGCCAGGAGAATGCGCTTCTGGATGGCGCCGGCGGGCGTCAGCCGCGCCAGGATGTTGCGCCTTCCGGGGAGGACCTCTTGCAAATCAACGTCCAGGCCGGCGTTGCCCGCCATGGCGGCCAGGAAATCAGCCACGCGCCCTTCGCCCGCGTCAGGGTGGTTCGACGGGAGGAAGGCGGGATTGACGCTGGGCAAGGCAATGAGGTCGCGCGCGAGTTTTACAATTTCAGTCACCGGCGCAACATAGACTCTAAACCTACAGGAGCAAGGCAAACCGCAGGTAGTGGGCTACTTTGAAAATTGATTTCTTCGCATGGTCCGGCGTGGTATGCTGTCGGCATGAAATGACTGCCCGTTCCGCCCAAGAAACTCCGTCCGCGTGACTCCAATACCCCAACTTTTCTGAAACATTTGCGGCTGCAGCCGTGTTCTTGATGATATGCGAATAAAATCCAACGGTCTTGGCATTACTTCGTTTCGGAAAGACTTCAGAGAGTTGGCGTGGTTGAGCGTCACCACGATGACGTTTTTCCTGTGTGGCTGCTCGACGCACCACAAGCCCGACGCGACAACCGCGAGCGCCAATGTTTCCGGAAGTTGGCGGGTGACGATTCCCAGGCCAGACGGCGCGATCACGGGCATGGGATCATTCAAACAGATTGGTCACGATGTTACGGGCTGGGTGGGGCCGAGCCAAGATCAGCCGATTCGAATTACTGGCGTCGTCCAAGAGAATCAGTTCACCTTCAGGACATTTCCAGAACCCGGACGGAACGTTGCGTTTGACCGTTGCAGCGTGACGGTAAGCAGCGATAAAATGACCGGCACGATTGAAGGAGGAGATGTGAGCCATGGAACGATCGATTTTGTGAAGGCTACGCAGTAAGTGCGGTTCTTGGGCTTCGCGTACCCGGAAACGACATGACAAATCAAAGTAGCCCACTACCAAACCGCGCCGCACATTTTCCAATCCTTGGGAAGGGGCTTCCTTCCGGGCCTCCGCGGAGGGTCTATGCCATCTAAGTCGGAACGACGCAGTTAAAGAACGGAATTTCGACAGGATTAACAGGATTTACAGGATGGAAAAGAGGATGTGGCATCAGAAATAATCCCTCACCGTTTGGGGAGATTTCCTTGTGCCGTACTTCATCCTGTAAATCCAGTCTCAAAACCTTCCTGTCGTGTTCTTCGACTGCATCGTTCCGGCTAAGATGCAGCGTGACCGAGCCGCAACCAAAGATAAATTGGCCGCAAAGGAACACAACGCGGACAGCCGCAACCCAATTTTCACCACAAAGGACACGAAGACCACGAAGAAAAATCGTACCATTTGTCTCATTCAATACTTCGTGTCCTTCGTGCTCTTCGTGGTGAAAAAGTTTTGTCAGAAATGAGTGAATTCGGGATATTGCACTGCAAAAGATCCCAAAGAAAACCGCCACTTGAATTGCAACTTGCTGGCGTTGTGATGGTTGGGTCATCGCGGGAAATTTGATGGATTTGCTTATTTTTGTCTTGCAGTCCCATTTATATGTGGTATATTGGCCAGATGTAAGAACCATAAATAAATTATGACTCGCAACGGAAAAATTGCCCGGCTGCCCGCCGACCTCCGCACGGAACTCAACCAGCGGCTCGCCAATGGCGAAATGATCAAACCCCTGGCGGAATGGCTCAATGGCCTGCCCAAAGTCCAGGAAGTGCTGCGGAAGTCCTTCGAGGGACGCCCGATTAACGAGGACAACATCTCCGAATGGAAAAACGGAGGATACCGCGACTGGGAGGCAAGCCAGCGCATGGGCGAACAAGTGATCACCTTCATGGATCGCACCGCCGCATTGCGCTCCGCGGCCAAAGGCGGCCTGACCGACCGGATGGCCCTGCTGCTGGCGGCGACCATGGCCGCTCAAATGCTGGAATTGGAAACCATGCCTAACAACGCTGATAAAGCCAAAATCTGGCGTGAATTGCGCATCGGCCTGCTGGCCCTGAGGAAAAGCGAGCTTTATGCCGAACGACTGAAGATGGAGCGCATCGCTCACCCTCCGCCGAAAAAGATCAAACCCATGACTCCAGAGCAAAAGAAGGAAAGGTTTCGGCGGATTCTCGGCCTGGGCCCGGGCTACGATGGCTCCAAAAACCCCGAATTAACGCGTCCGCCTTGGTTGAGAAACCAGACCAATCCGGAGTTACCCGGAGCCAACCGGAGTAATCCGGAGTCGTGAATTTTTTTATCGCACGGAAAGTTCCAGGAGAGATGATGAAGATGATGATGGAGAGTCAGTTCCCAAAAACCGGGCCACGCTCAGTGCGCATCTCAGTTTTTGTACAACGAACCCCTCTCCCTGCCCTCTCCCCGCGTAGCGGGGAGAGGGTGGCCGAAGGCCGGGAGAGGGGTTCCCACAGTCTCCCGGCAACTCGCTGACCAAGCTAAAAACTGAGATGCGCCCCCACGCTCCTTCACGTCCATTTTAATCTTTAATCTTTAATGTTTGTGGTTATTTTTTGCGCCATGTCAAATGATCCATTGCTGACCCTGGAATTGCCCGGCTTCAAAAAACTCAAGAGCGGCAAAGTCCGCGAAGTCTTCGATCTGGGCGCGCGCCTGTTGTTCGTCGCCACCGACCGCATCTCGGCCTTCGATTGCGTCATGCCCAACGGCATCCCGCGCAAGGGCGAGGTGCTGACGCAGATTTCCTACTTCTGGTTCGACCAGACCGCGCGCCTGGTCCCCAATCATCTGGCTTCCAAGGCCGGCGACCCGCTGCCTGGCGAGTTGCAAGAATTTTCCGCGCTGCTGGACCGCCGCAGCATGGTCGTGCAAAAGGCCCAGCCTTTGGCCATCGAATGCGTCGTGCGCGGCTACCTCTCCGGCTCCGGCTGGAAGGATTATCAGAAGACCGGCTCGGTTTGCGGCATTAAATTGCCGCCCGGCCTGCGAGATTCCTCCCGCCTGCCCGAACCTCTCTTCACTCCCGCCACCAAGGCCGAAACCGGCCACGACGAAAATATCTCCTTCGCCCAGGCTTGCGAGATTACCGGCCGCGTCATTGCCGAGAAGGCGCGCGACCTCAGTTTGAAAATTTATTCCTTCGCCGCCGATTACGCTTTGCAACGCGGGCTGATCATCGCGGACACCAAGTTCGAGTTCGGGCTGATCGAGGGCGGGCTGGTGTTGATTGACGAAGTGCTCACGCCCGATTCCTCCCGTTTTTGGCCCGCCGACACATACGAGGCCGGACGCGGCCAGCCGAGTTTTGACAAGCAGTACGTGCGCGATTACCTGGAGACGCTTTCCTGGAACAAGCAACCGCCCGCGCCCGCCCTGCCCCCGGACGTCGTCGCCAGGACCACCGCGAAATACCTGGACGCCTACGCGCGGTTGACGGGGCGGACGTTATGAGGGGCGGACGGGAAATTTCCGGGGAGCGCGCGCGTCTCGCGCGCCGTGTTCGGCGTCCCGCCGAACACATCTTTGCCCGGTGTACGATTGCGCTTGGCAAAATGCCAGGCATCCATGCCTCAAGGACTGTTCATGGAAAAAGGAAACGGGAAGTGCGGCGCGAGACGCGCCGCACCGCGACCGGGACGGTCGCGCTCCCCCATTTTTAGGACAATTTCCAGGCTGCCCAAAAATGAGAGGCCATGCGAAATCTTGTTGACGACTTTCTGGTCTATTTGCGCCACGAACGCGGACAGTCCGAACAGACGCAAAAAACTTACGCCGCCCTGCTTTTGAATTTTGTCGCGCGGGCCGAGGGGCGCGGCCTCAACGACTGGGCGCGGGTCAAGCTCTCCGACCTCATGGCCTTCCTGGAATTTGAACGGACGCGGGCCTTGCGGAACCAGCCCCAAGACTCCGGCCGCAAGCTCAGTTCCGAGAGCCTTTACCTGCAAATCGCCGCCTTGCGCGCCTTCTACAATTTTGCCGAGGCGGAAAAATTTCTGCCGCAAAACATCGCCGAAAACCTCTCGCTGCCGCGCCGTTGGAAGCGTCTGCCGAAATCGCTTTCCAACGCGGAAATCAAACGCCTGCTCAAAGCGGAAAAGCCGGAAACGCCGGCAGCGTTGTGCGACCAGGCCGTGTTGGAGCTGGCCTACGCGTCTGGGCTGCGCGTGGCCGAACTGCGCGGCGCGCGCCTGGAACATTTGCATTTGGAGGCCGGCTTTCTAACCGTTATTGGCAAAGGCAACAAGGAGCGCGTGGTGCCCGTCGGCCGCAAGGCTGTGGCGGCGATCAACCGCTACCTGGAAGCCGGCCGGCCCAAATTGTTGACATCGAAATCCCCCGCCAACCTGTTCCTCAACCGGCGCGGCCTGCCCTTTGCGGCCTCGACGATGTGGACCCGCATCAAGGGCCGTGTGCGCCGGGCCGGGATTGGGCGCAACGTCACGCCGCACTCGCTGCGCCACAGTTTCGCGACGCATTTGCTGGAGAACGGCGCCGATTTGCGGGTCATTCAGGAATTGCTCGGCCACGCCAACATCAGCACGACGGAAGTTTATACGCATGTCACGTCATCGCGTCTGCGCGACATTCACCGTCAATTCCACCCACGCCACGATAAAAAGATAAGGACGTGAAATCTCTCAGCATTTTCGTTTGCCTTTCTCTGCGCCCTCCGCGACTCTGCGCGAGAAAATCCGAAGGACTACCATGAACGACGCGATTGCAGGCAGCGATGAAACAGCCATAGTGTGGGGCCTTTACCCGAACTATGACGACATCGCCCGATTCGAGTACGGCCGGCGCTTGTGGAAGCTTCCGAATTTCCGCGCCCGTTTCCTGCAACATTGGCTGGATGAACGGCACCCAGGCCGCGAACGCTTCATGGAACAACGCGCACTGATCGAAGAAGTTCTTGATTCCACCAGCCACCTGCCGTGCTGGACGCGCGCCTGCGCCAGCGCGGCGCCAGCTTGCGCTGTGTCGCGCGCGAAATCCCGCCGGTGTTCGGTTCCTTCTTCTAATTTTACTCGAAATCATAGACGACCACTTTCCGGCACGTCTTCTTGAAGACGTTGTTGACGAATTCGACGTGCAGCGGGTGCGCCTGGTAATCGTCCTGCGTTTGTTTGTCGGGAAAAATGATGCTCAGGGCGACTTGGTAGGTTTGATCCACCACCGGCCGATGGCTGGACGCCATTTTGCCGGCGTGAAAATGCAAAACGCCGGGTATCGGCCGCAAGTACTTCTCCATGCCGTCCAAAAGCTCGTCGGCCGCTTGCGGATTGGCGGGATCGGTCCAGAATATGACAACGTGTGAAAACATAGGTTATTTTACAGGTTATTTTTGTGAATCCCAATGCCCGAAGGGGTCCGCCGGTATTTGGGCGGTTTCGGGATAAATCAGATAGACCGTGTTCCTGGATTCGTGCCAGGCCTTGATCACGTCTTCGCGCTTGTAGATGCGGCGGACATGCTGGCCCTTCTGCAAATGAGTGGCCGGATCGTTGATCACCGCGTCCCCGGTTTCAGTAAAGCCGATGCACACCGTCAAATGCCCGTTGCCGGTGTCCGGCCTACCGGGACTCAGCAAATTCCAGGGCGCGGAGATGATCACAGGAATGCCGGCCGCGATCCAATCCTCCAATTCGGAGATGTCGCTCAATCGGGCCACGTAAGCGCGCATGCCCTCGAAGCTGCCGGCCAGGGCGGTGTTGAAGGGCCAATTGCCGGTGCCGTGAAAGCCGTTGTCATAAATCCCCTCCGCCACTTCGGGCACGTCGAGGTTCAATTCCGGACGGTGCAGCACGTTGCTCCAGCGCGCCAGGACCATCGAAAGCGAGGTCGGACTGCACCACCCTTCCTCCTGGGGATAGGAATTCTGTGATCGCTCCGGCGTGTCAATAATCCTGCCCCAGGCGGCGCGATTGGGCGGCAGAGTCTCCGCCGGCGCACGGTCGTCCAGGAAACTGAGGCCGAGGAATTTGATCGGCGGAAAGTCTTTGGCGCCGCCCCAAGTCAGCCGCAATTGAATGTCCGCCCCGGCGCGGGTGGTCGTCCAGGTGTCTGTCTTCACGTCGCCGTCCTCGTCCCGCTGGCCGCGCACACTGCGCCGCGCCTGGCGGTCGGAGGACCAAACACCCAGGGTGTAAAACTTGGTTTGATGATCCGGATAAATCCCGCGAGCTTCGATCTTCAACACGGCATGGGTCGCCGGCGCGACGTTCCAGGATGCCACCAGTTCATTCCATGCGATGGGCGCCTTGATGATCGGAGAGAGCAAGACCACGCCGTTGCTGGAAGGCGACTGCGTGAATGCGCCAAAATCGCGGATGCCGATGAACCGGCATTGGTCCGCAGGCGACGCTCCGCAGGAAGGAAGCAACCCGCCGGCGATCAACAGCGAAACCAGGATGCGGCTAAGAAGCGTCATTTCGGGGGCGCAAAAATGGGGCCAAGGATTCGCATAAACCTTTGGGCAGGCGTTTGGGTTTTTCATCCAGGCCGGCGCAGACATGGCGCGTCTGGCCTTCGGCCAGCGTTGAGCCGCTGGCGTGGCGGATGCGAAAACCGATATTCAATCGCACGCCGCGCAATTCGGTGATCCACAATTCGATGGTCAACAGGTCGTCATAACGCGCCGGTCCCAGGTAGATGATTTCCACGCCGATGACCGGAAAGGCCGTGCCGCTTTCCTGCGACGCCAGCAAAGGCCAGCCGGCCCGGCGAAAGAGTTCCCCGCGCGCTTCTTCCAGCATATCGAGATAGCGCGCGTAATAGACGTGGTTGCCCAGCGTGCATTCCGCATACACCACGCGGTGCTGATGTTGGAAAACCGAGTCCGACATGCCGTCCCATTCTCAATGGCGGCGCAGGAATGGCAAGTTGATTCGGATCAGTTCCCTGACTTCGGGGCGGGCAGTTCGAGCGTGAAGACGGCGCCTTGCCCGGCGCCTGGGCTGGAAACGAGCAAAGCGCCGCCCATTTGCTTGGCCGCCAGGGCCGAGTTGTGCAGCCCAAAACCATGCCCGTCTTTGCGTGTCGTGAAGCCGTGGTTGAAGATGCGGCTGAGGTTTTCGGGCGGGATTCCCACGCCGTTGTCGCTGGCGGATATCTTGACGGAACCGTCTCCATTGAAGACGCGGATGACCAATTGTTTGTCGGTCCGGCCGGAGTCGTTGCAGGCTTGCTTGGCGTTGCGGATCAAGTTGACCAGAATCTGGAGAATCTTGTGTTTGTCGGCCTGGATGACCGGCGGGTGGGGATCATATTGGCGGATGGTGCGCACTTCATGCCGCTCCAGCGCGTTGGCGTTCATGCGCAAGGCGTCTTCCACCAGATGAATCACCTGCACCGGCTCGGTCACGCCGACCTGCGTGGCGTAACTCTGTTGCACGGCCACGATTTCCTTGATGTGCTCGATGTTCTTGGAAAGGCTTTCCAATTCTTCCAGAGCGCCGGCCTGTTCGGCGCCCAGGCGCCCCGCCAGCGTCTCCAGGTAGCCCACGATCAATTTCCCTTTGGGATCGGCGGAGAGAAACGATCCCAAATCCTTCTCGTGCTCGCGCAAAAGGGCGGCGACTTTGCTCAATCGCTCGGCCTGGAGTTGCCGCACGCGGTCCACCACGATGGAACTGGAAACGTTGACGCTGTTGAGCACGTTGCCGACGTTATGAAGGACGCCGATGGCGACCTCGGCCATCCCCGCTTTGCGGGCGGCCACGACCAATTGGTCGTGGGTTTTGCCGGCTTCGGCTTGCACCCGTTTGCGTTCGACGATCTCGGCCGCCAGCCTTTTTTCCGAGCGTTGGAGCTCGTGGATATTCAATCTCAAATCGTGCGTGCGCTGGCGGACCTGTTTCCTGAGAATCCCGACCCAGCCCAGCACCATGGCCAGGACACCGGCAAGAGCGGCGACCAACCACAGAATATGCCCGGAATTCCACCAAGTCGGGCGCTCGGTCACGCGGATATCGTCCGGCGAGTTCAGATACATCTCGAAGGAGGTCGCGGCTTGGTCCACATCCGGCGCATTGTCGCGGATGGTTTTGAAAACGCCTTGGAGCCGGAGGCGGCTGCCCACAGGGATGCTCAACCGCTGTTCGGTGTTGGTGAGCGGAAGATAGGCGCAAAAGACCTGCTGGGCGTGCTCCTCCTGGAGGCTGAGGACGCAGACCGAATGGTCAACGCTCTGGCCAAGGAAGACCGCTTCGATTACCACGCGCGTGGCATCGCGTTGCTGCTCCTGGTCGCCGGCGTTATTGGTCAACAAATCCATGGGCTGCGGTCGCGGCAGAACACCCCGGCCCACGCGGCGCACCACCGCTTGACCGAGCTTGGCGCTGAAACCGTCCGGTTGCGGCCAGCCAACGGCCTCCACCAGATCACCAGGCGCGACGTCAGGGTCTTCGCCCAGCGAAACGCGAACACCGTCAGCTCCATCCTGGAGGAAAAGCAGATGCGGCTGGCGGCAGGTGACCACGCCGACCGTCTTGACGAATTGGGCGGGCAAACCGGCGACGTGCTGGCCCGCGCCCATCACCTCTGCGATACGAACGGACGGCGCATTGAAGGGGTTTTCGCGGGCCGGGTTGAGGACCTCCACCAATTCACTGGAAGGAAGCAGCATCCGCACGCCCAGACGTTGATTGCGCCCATTGACCACGGGCGCGCAGACGCCCTGCACGCGCACCAGGCTGCCCGAAAGGGAGCGGAGGGTGTTCGTGTCCAATTGGTTGATCCACACAATAATCTGGCCGCCGCTGATGCTCAGGGTCAATCGTTGTTTCTCGATGGCGGTGACGACGCCTTCGATTTCGACCCAGCGGGAATCATACTGGCCGGTCATCAGATGATCCCAAGATGGATGGGCCGGTTGCGGAAAACTTCCTTTGCCCAGGACGCGCGCGAAAGAGGTGGCGAGCACCGAGCCAGGAGACGCCACCCCTTCCAATTCAATTTCATCGCCCTCTTGCGACAGTGAGGGATACAGACCGGCATTGAGTTGGCCGTAGATCGCGACGCCATCCTCGCCGTTCTGCATATAGAAAGTTCCAAGGTTCAGGTCAACATAGGTGAGGATTCCTCGAATTCTGAACCGCGCTTCCCCATTGGTCCGCGTGGCGGTAAATTCCCGGACTTCCGCAATCCGGGTCAGCAGCGGCGGTTCATGGGTCGCTCCAGGTGATGAGCCGCCGTGGCTTGGGACTTTGGCCGCAAAAGAGATCGCTTGCGGCGTGGCGACCCACAGCACCGCCGGCTCCATTTCGCCTTTCTCATTCAACAGTCGCTCCACAACCCCGTGAACGACGACCGAACAATCCAGAGACGGAAGGCGGGGAAAAGGAGCGCCCATCAGGCGCACCAAAATCGGCGGCCCGCTGCCCGTTGTCACTCTCGCCCCGGAATAGAGGAGGCCGGAGAAAACGCCCTCGACTCGGCCGGTGATGGTCGTGTTCGCAAAAGCTTCATGGATGGGATTGGGCAGATCGCCCGGCACGCCGTCCACGGACGACAAGGAATGGACCGAGTCGAGCCGCGCATCAGATACGCGCAGAGCGCCGTCGTGGACTTGCAAGTCCCCGCTTAAATGCACGTGCAAACCCGGCGCGAGTTGCTCCGGCCAAGGCGAGAGATGGAAGCGCACAAAGGCGGTTCGATCTACCAGGCCGACTGTGCCGGCGCGGGGGTCCGTGAACACAACGGCGGCGTCCAGGCGCAATTGCGTGTGTTTTGGCCCGTGCGATTGAGGTATTTCATCCCGGTCCAAATCAATGGTCGCCGCTCCGCCCCCGGCTGCGTAACGCCATTCGATCCAACTGGCGCGAGTGTTGGTCGGGCCGGTGGCATCCAACCATTTGGTGTTGGCATTGTTGTCAAAAAGGTTTTCTGTGGTCTGGAACGGAGGGTATTCACCTTGCGACCTGACCAAGGCGGTCAAATCCGCCGCAACCATTGGCTTGGCGAAGAGAAGATCCAGTCCGGCCAATTGCACGGAGCTGGCTTTGGCTGGGTCTGAGACCGACTCAATTTGCAGCCGGAACCATTGCCACGAGGAGGAGTGTGCCAGGCGGAATTCCCGGCGTTGCAAGCGCCGGTCGAACTGCTCATGGCGCCGAATGTCGAGAGTTTGCCACGTTTTGCCGCCATCGCTGGATCCCTCCAACCTCCAATCGCGCGGGTCCTGCGAGGGGAAATCGTTGGCTGAAGTCAAAGCGTAGCCTTCCACAGTGACCTGCGGAATACTCGCCTGATCCAGCAGTTTGCCCGCCGAGAGGCTGCGGGCCAATTGATCCAGTTGGCGCTGGTTGATCACGGGCATGGTCTCCTCTCGCGGGACGCACTGCCATTGAATCCAGGCCGGCGTTGCGGCGGACACCGTTTCAAAGGTGAGCCATTTGGTCTTGGGATCGCCGTCGAAGGCCATTTCGACCGATTCCAAGGGCGGATTGTCGGCGTTGGCCCCGACCACCAGCGAAAATTGACGGTTGGCCGCCGCGTCTTCATAAAGCGGCTCAACCTCGCCAATCTGGATCATGTTGTCAGGCAGGACGACGGAGTCCACCTGCAAACGATAGAGCCGGCAAGCGGCCGCGTTGGTGAGTTGGAAGACCCGGCGCTGGAACCGTTCCGTGAATCTTTGATTGACACGAACGTCCAGCACGGCCCATGTCTTCCCGCCGTCGTTCGACCCGAGCAGCTTCCAATCGCGCGGGTCCCGGCTCGGCTCGTCGTTGGCCGTGGTCAGGGCGTATCCGGCCAGCCTGCGGGGCGGGTTTGTGGTGTCCGCAACAAAAGCAAGGAGTCGCGGGCCTTTTTCGGCCAGCCACTCTTGGTCCGCGGAAAGATGCGTCAACAGGCTGGCTTGCGCAAGGTTGGTCACGACAGCCTCTGATTGGATCGCGTAACGAATTTGCAGCCAGCATCCGTTGGAAGAACCGAGGCCGTAATCCACCCATTTGCTGGCGGGATCCTGGTCGAACGCATTCTCGGGCAAACCGAGCACGGGATGGGGGGAAGATGCGGTAATGACCGGATGCAGATCGGCTTCGCTGGCCGCGTTGACCAGCGGGCCGGACAATTTAAGTTCGGCCAGTTGCACGCTCCTGTCTATGAGAGCGGTCTCCGCGCTCGTGGCGTCAACCTGGAGGCGATAGGTGTTGTAGGGGCTGGGAGTGTGGACGTGGAAGCTCAGATGCTGGGATCGAAATTTGAAAACCTGATTCGTGCGGACATCGAGCACCGTCCAGGTTTTGCCGCGGTCGTTGGACCCCAGCAAGCGCCAGGCGCTCGGATCGTGATCGTCGGTCCCGAGGCTGGAGACCAAAGTATAGCGCTCGACGACGCGCGCCAGCTGCGCCGCCTCGGGCGGGCGGGCGAGTTGCGCAAACGCGATCAAGGGCCAGAGTAATAGGACGCTGGCCAGCCCATGTCTGAATGCTGCCGGCTTGAGTTTCACAATATCGGCGATCAACCCGAACCGCACCGAAGGCAGTTCCAGCGTATCACCCGGTAATATCGGCGCTTTGGGTCGCCAACTTTAGTGAAAATCCGGTCTTGCCCCGGAGCAGGATTATTGCCCGGCGGTGGACATTCTGAAGAACCGGGCGGTGTTGGAAACGACGTTGGTATCGGTGAAGGTCCAGTTGCCGTTCGTGCCGGCCACGTTAGCCCGACTTTCGCAACTGGAGAGAGTTGTGACCCGTATGTCGCTGCAAATCAGGGCAGCGATGCAAAAGGTCCGCACCAAGGTCATTCTTCGGCCAGTTGTCCTTTCTGGGTGATGCGCGGCGGCGATTGGGGCGGCAGTTCCCACTTCAATTGCGCCAGGAGCATCTTCTGGTCTTTTTCCGGCTGGGTGTAGCGCCGG
>Ga0302326_10002504_pt1 | contig 44650 bp, 39 predicted proteins | sample Palsa_T0_3_FD_202264 | JGI IMG/M metagenome (GOLD analysis project Ga0302326, IMG submission 202264) | Peat permafrost microbial communities from Stordalen Mire near Abisko, Sweden - Palsa_T0_3 | ecosystem: Environmental > Terrestrial > Soil > Palsa > Peat permafrost | place: Sweden: Abisko...
GAGGTCTTCCTGTGCCCGGTCCACCATGACGATGATCGGCGCGGTCGCAGCCTTGCTCTGCAGGCGCAGGAAGGCGGGCAGGCCGCTGGCATCCGGGAGGGTCAGTTCGACAATGATGGCCGCGAACTTGCGGTCGCGGATCTCAACGAGCCCGTCGGCGAGCGTGGGCGATTCGACGACCACATAGTGTCGATTGCGCACGCGCGCCAGTGCGCCGGCAACGCCGGCGGGCGCTGCGCGCAAGTTCTGGATCAGGAGGATCAGGTCGTCGCTCACGCTGCCTGGGGGGGTTGAGGGGCATTGCGCCGCATTGAAAGCTTAGCCACGTCGAATGACGCGTCTAGGGCTTGGCGCTCAATTAAGGAATATTGCCCGCCGCGGGGACGGCTCTCATGTGACGCAAGTCTCACCCTAAGTTCGGGCCTACGCAGGTTTGACCCCCTGCGGCGCGGGCCTCGTTTAAGGGGTTCGCGGGCAGTTGCAGGGCGTTCCGCCGGGCTTGACCGTGAGCATCCCACGCAGCCATGGCGGGTCTGCGGCAAAGGTGCATCCGCCGCGCCGCACCCGCCGCGGGACATCTGGGGTGCTGCACGTCTGCAGCCGATTTTCGCGGATAAGTCCGCGGCCCGTAGTAGCCGTCGTGGATGCTATATTCGAGTGCGTCGCTGCCCGTGCGCGGCGGCGTCCAGGGGGGTTCCGGCAATTGAATAACATTGAAATCGCGCAGCGCGCAACGATGCGGCGCATCAGCGACATCGCGCTCGAGCGCTTGGGCATTCCCGAGGAGAGTCTCGAGGCCTTTGGCCGCTACAAGGCGAAGGTCTCGCTCGCCTATTTGAATAGCCTGGAAAGCCGACCGGACGGGCGTCTCATCCTCGTGACCGCGATCTCCCCGACGCCCGCGGGCGAGGGCAAGACGACGACGACGGTCGGACTCGGCGATGCGCTCAACCACATCGGTAAGAAGGCGATCATCTGCCTGCGCGAGCCCGCGCTTGGGCCTGTGTTCGGCATGAAGGGCGGCGCGGCGGGCGGCGGGTATTCGCAGGTGGTGCCGATGGAAGACATCAACCTGCACTTCACCGGCGACTTCGCGGCGATCGGGCTTGCGAACAACCTTTTGGCGGCGCTCATCGACAACCACATTTACCACGGCAACGAGCTCAATTTTGATGTGCGCCGCATCGCGTGGCGGCGCGCCCTCGATGTAAATGATCGCGCGCTGCGTGCGATGACAATCGGTTTGGGCGGCGCGGCGAATGGCTATCCGCGCGAGGATGGCTTCGACATCGTGGTCGCCTCGGAGGTGATGGCAATCTTCTGTCTCGCCACCAGCCTCGCCGACCTGAAGGAACGCCTCGGCAGCATCGTCGTCGGCTACACGCGCGCGCTGGAGCCTATCCGCGCACGTGATCTGCACGCGCACGGTGCCATGACCGTGCTCCTGCAGCAGGCGCTTGCCCCGAATCTCGTGCAGACGCTCGAAAACAATCCGGCCTTCATTCATGGCGGCCCGTTCGCCAACATCGCCCACGGCTGCAACTCGGTGATGGCGACGCGCGCCGCACTCAAACTCGCCGACTACGTCGTGACTGAAGCGGGCTTCGGCGCCGATCTCGGCGCCGAAAAATTCGTCGACATAAAATGTCGCAAGGCTGGCCTGCGCCCGGCGGCGGCCGTGATCGTCGCAACCGTGCGGGCACTTAAATTTCATGGTGGCGTGGAGGTGGCGGCCGTCGGCCAGGAGAATGTCGCTGCCATCGAGCGCGGAGTGGTGAATCTGCAGCGCCACATTGAAAACGTGCGCGACCGCTACGGCATTCCCTGTGTAGTCGCGATCAATCATCGCGCCGAGGACACGGGCGCCGAGGTGCGCGCGGTGGTGGAGCGCACGGCGCATTTGGGCGTCAAAGTGATTCTCGCGCGGCACTTCGCGCAGGGCGGCCGCGGTGCCGTGGATGTGGCGCACGAGGTCGTGCGGCTGTGCGACACGCCGAGCCACTTCAAGTTCGTGTACGAGGAGACCGCGACGCTGTGGGAGAAGATGCGCGCCATCGCCACGGGCATCTACGGCGCCGCCGACATCAGCGCCACGACACAGGTGACTGCGCAGATCAAGCGCCTGCAGGAGGCGGGCTACGGGCACTATCCGGTGTGCGTGGCAAAGACCCAGTATTCCTTCTCCACCGATCCTAGTCTGCGCGGCGCACCCTCCGGACACATCGTCAACGTCCGCGAAGTACGGCTCGCTGCCGGTGCGCAATTTGTGGTCATGATCTGCGGGGATATCATGACGATGCCGGGTCTGCCGCGTGTGCCCGCGGCCAACTCCATCGACGTGGATGCGAACGGCAAGGTGGTTGGACTCTTCTAGCGCAGGGGCAACCCAGGCTTGACGACGGCGAGGATGACGATGGCGATGAGCAAGAGGCTCGGAACCTCGTTAAACCAGCGGAACCAGCGCTCCGAATGTGTGGGGCGACGCTGCGCGAAGGCGGCGACGAGACGGTAGCACCACAGGTGATAGCCGATGACGAGCGCGACCAGCACCAGCTTCACCTGCAGCCATGGCGCACACAGATACTGCGGCGCAGCGGCGATCATGGCTAAGCCGAAGGTCACGGCCAGCAATGCGCCAATACTCATGAGGGCGAAGAGCCGCCTCTCCATGAGGATGAAGCGTTCGATGCCAATCGGGTCCATAGTGCCCGCGTGGTACACGAAGAGCCGCGGCAGGTAAAACAGCCCTGCGAACCACGTGACGACAAACACTATGTGCAATGCCTTGAGCCAGAGCATGGCGCGTTAGCCTACAGGGCGCGCGCCGTGCCGGGTACTCAATCTTGCTGAAGGAATGACATGCCAATTTGCGAAGCCGACCCGTGGCGCATGCAGTACTTCAAGGACGTCTTCTGTCCGCCGGATGTGCGTATCCCGACCGAAGACTTCGACGCCTACGAATGGAATCCGCAGCATCACTGGGTCTACAACAAGCTTCTGATCGCCGAATCCCAGGGGATTACCTGTGCGCCGCACGGCGTGACGCCGAGGAGCTATCCGGTCTTCAGTAAGCCGCTCATCAATCTGCGCGGCATGGGCGCAGGCAGCCGCGTGCTGGAGAACCTTGAGGAGTACAAGCGCCACGAGAGCGGCGGGCATTTTTGGATGACGCTCCTGCGCGGCGAGCACGTCAGCACCGACATTGCCGTTGAAGATGGAACTGCGGTGTGGTTCCGGCATGCGCAGGGCTTCCCTTCGGGCGAAGGCACCTTCGATCATTGGATCGTCCACGCCGAACCCTACCCGGAGCTTGAGCGCTATTGCGGCGCCTGGATAACCTCCAACCTCGGCGGCTACACCGGCATGGTAAATCTCGAGAGTATCGGCGGGCGCATCATTGAGGTGCATCTGCGCTTTTCCGACCAATGGCCGGACCTGTACGGCAGGGACTGGTTGAATGCGCTCGTGCACCTGTACGCGCGCGGCGAATGGCGCTACACGGGGGATGCGCGTACCGGCTACAGCGTCGTGCTGTTCGGGCCGCACGGCATGGAGTACCGCCATCCACCCGCCGAGCGTTTGGCTGAGCTCACGCGCACGAGCGGCGTGACCAGCATTCAAATCACTTTTCACGCGCATCGTCCCGCCGCCACCCATGCCATGCCGCCCGGCGGCTTTCGGCTCGCCGTCGTGAATTGTTGGGATCTGGAGGCCGGGTGGCGCGTGCGCACCGAGCTTGCCCAGTTATTTGACCTGCGCCGCAATGCGCTGGCCTCCTAAGCGGCCATTATGATCCCGCGGCGCTTCTTTGCGCCGCGTTATTGGCTCACCTGGCTCGCGGTGGGTCTGTTGCGGGCGATCGAACGGCTCTCCTACCCGCATCTGGTGCGGGCCGGGCGCCTGCTCGGCAGGATTGGGCGGCGCTTACCCCTGCATTACATTCCGGTCGCGCGGGCCAATCTGCGGCTGTGCCTGCCGCAGTTGAGCGATGCCGAACGTGAACGCCTCCTCGACCGGCATTTCCAGGCGCTCGGAATTACGCTGTGCGAGTCGGCCATGACCTGGTGGAGCCGCGATGAGCGCATCGCGCAGCTCGCGCGCATCGAGGGAGTGGCGCATCTTGAGCAGGCGCTGGCGCGCGGCCGCGGCGCCATCATCCTCACGGCGCACTTCACCACCCTTGAAATCGGCGCGCGCATTTTGAATATCGCCCACCCGATCAACGTGCTGTATCGTCCGCCGAAGAACCCGCTCCTCGCCTACATCGCCAACACGCATCGCGAGTCCTACAAGAGGGGCGAGAAGTACGCCACGATCGAGCGCGACGATATCCGCGGGATGGTGCGCGCCCTGCGGCGCAACGAAGCGGTGTGGTACGCGCCCGACCAGAGCTTTCGCAACAAGGGCGCCGAGATGGTGCCGTTCTTCGGCATTCCCGCGGCTACTAATGTCGCCACCTCGCGCCTGGCTGAACTCACCGGAGCCGCAGTGCTCTTGTACTCCCACGAGCGTCTGCCGGATGCACAGGGGTATCGCGTGGTCTTAAGCCCGCTACTTGAGGGCTATCCCGGCGCAAGCGCGCAGGAGGATGCGCTGCGCTTCAATCATTTCATCGAAACCGAGGTGCGCCGCATACCCGAGCAGTACTGGTGGATCCACCGGCGCTTCAAAGGCCTGACCCCCGACTATCCGAATTATTACGGCGCGGCGGCGCGCTAGGGTCTCAGGACTTCTTCAGGCTCTTCAAAGTCGGCACGACGTCCGCGCGACCGAAGACTTCAACGGAGAGCGTGAAGCTGCGCTCCTCCGAGGGCTGCAGCGCCCCGACGCCGACGACCTGGCGCGTGACTTCGACCCCGGCGTTGTCGCGGATGACCAGAACCACCGAGTATTCCCACGCCGGACCGTCGGCCGGATGCCGAATGACTCCCTCGACGCGCAGTGGCGAACTGCTCGGTACGGCGCGGCGTGCTGCGTCGACCGAGTCGAACCGCAGATGGTGCCGGCAGCCTGGGCAGACGCTTGCGCTATCGAGGATGGTCGCCTTGCAGTGCGGGCAAAGGCGACTTTTTCCCGGGTTCGCAGGGCGCGCCGAAATCATGAAAAGGCGCTGTCGACCTTCCCGGTAACGGCTCCCGTGATGGGCTTCGCTCCCTTCTCCTCCCAACCGAACTCAACCTGGCCGCGCATGCGCGATCCGGCCGAGACGATGAGCGAGCCGGCCTTCACGTCGCCGGAGACGACACCGGTTGCCAGCAGCTCCACGCGGGCCGCGGCTTCGATGTTGCCGTGCAATTCGCCGCCCACGACCACGGTGTTGGCCCGGACCTGTCCGGTCAAGCGTGCACCTGGGTCAATCGTGAGATTGCCGTGGACGTGAACGTCGCCCTTGAAGCAGCCGGCGATGCGCACGTGGCCTGCGCCCTCGATCTTGCCTTCAATCGTGAGATCCGAGGCGATCAGCGATTCCTTGGCGTCCGCGCGCTCGGGCATGCGTCGCGGCAGGTCCTGGTTCAACGGTGTGATGGTCGACATTTCTGGAGCCCTCCCAGTGGGTTCTTTGGGCGGCGGGACCGCCGCATTAGGTTCTTTCCACAGCGCCATGGTGTTTCCTCATTTCTTCGGCAAATCGGGAGGACATATATACCGGGACCAGCCTTCAGTTCAAACCTATGTCGTCACAGCTGACACGAGACATGCCGGCGTCGCATCCTGACGACAGCGGGGTGCTCAGCCACTGCAACCGCGGTGCCGAGCCTGATCGCGCCACCTAAACTTCGCCGGCAAGGGCAGAGATACCCTCTGTTGTGTCAGAACTACAGGGGGAATACCCCATACGGGCATGGTTTTGCCCGCGATTTGCCGAACAGACACGCCCGGAGGCCGGGGTCGGGCGCGGCGATGTTGCTCGCAGGGCGCGTCTGCGAGCCCTGGGGGTACCGCGCTCCTAAAGCACTGCCCCCGAGGCCGGCAGCTCGAGGAGCGACCCGCCGTGTACTTTGCGAATCCGTTACGCGAGGCTCGTGAAGTGACTCGCGTCCCAGTCCGCGCGGTCGGAATCGGCGCTCAATATCAGCATCCGCGGGCCGATGGCCCGGTAGCACGGTGGCGGGCACGCCCGCGCGAATCGATTTTTGGAGGAAACTGTCATGCGCACGCCGAAAAAAATACTCGTCCTCGATGTGGGCGGCACGCACGTCAAAATGTACGCCACGGGCCGTCGTGGCGCGCGCGAGTTCAGCTCCGGCCCTGCGATGACGCCGCAGAAGATGGTGGCGCAGGCGCGCGCGCTCGCCGCCGGTTGGCGCTATGACGCGCTCTCCATCGGCTACCCGGGCGTGGTGCTGCACGGCAAGCCCGTCGTCGAGCCGCACAACCTCGCGCCTGGCTGGGTGGGATTCGCCTTTGATAAGGCCTTCGGTAAGCCGGTGCGCGTCATTAACGACGCTGCGCTGCAGGCGATCGGCTGTTACAAAAGCGGCCGCATGCTGTTCTTGGGCCTGGGCACGGGTCTTGGGTGCGCGCTCGTCATTGACGGGGTCGTCGAGCCCACCGAGCTTGCCCACCTGCCCTATAAGCGCGGACGCACCTTCGAGGAATACGTGGGCGAGCGTGGCCGCAAGCGCCTGGGGACGAAGAAGTGGCGCAAAGCGGTGGCGGATGTGGCGCAGCGGCTGGCGACGGCGCTCGAAGTGGACGAGGTCGTGATTGGCGGCGGCAATGCGCGGCGCCTGAAGCGGCTGCCGAAAAATGCTCGCCGCGTCGCCAGCAGCAACGCATTCACGGGCGGTGTGCGCCTGTGGCAGGCGCCGCGTCGCTAGCGAATGATCCCCGCCGCCTTCTGCGGGGTCGACCGCTCGAGCGACCGGCCGAACGCGCTCAGGCGCTAGAACAATGCGGCTGCCTTCTGAAGGGCGATATAGAGGCCTATGCAAAATGGAATGCCCACCGCCAGCCACGCGAGCACACCCCCAATACCAAAGCTGCCACGCGCTGAGGTCTCAGCATTGGCGTCGATGCGGTCTTCGTGCTGCAGCGAGCGCTCGCGCGCCAGCTGCTCATCGGTCATCCAGTGCTTGGGATTCACCGGCTTGACGAAGGCGTTGCATATCAGACCACCGAACAGCAGAAACGCCATGATGTACAACGTGATGTCGTACACCTGCGCATGCGCAACGCCATGGTCAATCTGGAACTGGCGCAGCGAGGCGATGAGAGCAGGGCCCACGACTCCGGCGACCGACCAGGAGGTGATCAGACGACCGTGGATGGCGCCGACCATCTGTGTGCCGAATATATCGGCGAGATAGGCCGGAACCGTGGCAAAGCCGCCGCCATACATGGTCATGATGATGCAGATCGAAATTACAAACAGACTCGCGATGCCCAGATGTCCCCACGTGGGCAGCAGGCAATACAGAACGATGCCCAGTATGAAGATCGTGTAGTACATGGTCTTGCGACCGATCTTGTCCGACAGCGAGGCCCAGAAGATGCGGCCGAGCGAGTTGAAGAGACTGATGAGTCCGACCAGGCCGGCGGCGGCTGCCACAACCGCAGCTTTCTGCGCCGCAGTCAGCGCCGCCGCAGAATCCACTCCCAGCAGCTTGGCGCCGAAGATGTCCTGGAACATCGGGCTCGCCATCGAGATCACACCGATGCCGGCGGTGACGTTGAGGCCCAGGACGCCCCAGATCAGCCAGAATTGCGGCGTACGCCAGGATTCGTTCAGATGCACATGGTGGCGTGTAATCAGGGAGCTGCCTCCGTCCCCGGCCGGCGGCGTCCAGCCCGTCGGCCGCCAACCCGGAGGCGGCACGCGGAAGCCCAAAGCGCCGGCCGACATGGCGATGAAATAAATGACGCCCATCGTGACCAGCGCGTGTGAGACACCGGCCGGGGCGCCGCCGCTGCCACCGAAATGTGACATGAGCCAAACTGCCAGCGGGGCGCCGATCATCGCACCGCCACCGTAGCCCATGATCGCAAAGCCGGTCGCCATGCCGCGGCGATCGGGAAACCATTTGACCAGTGTCGATACCGGCGTGATGTAGCCAATCCCCTGCCCGACGCCGCAGAACGCGGCCACAAGGTAGACGAGCCACAGCTGATGCAGCGACACCGCTCCGCCGAGCAATATCAAGCCGATGCCCCAGCAAGTGGCGGCAACTAGCCCGCCTTTGCGCGGCCCGGCATGTTCGAGCCAACCGCCCCAGACGGCGGCTGATATGCCCAACACAGCGATGAAAATCTCGAAAATATGCGTGACGGTGGGCACCGACCAGTTGCAGGTGGTCGACGCGAGCACCGAGGTCAGGCTTTGCGCCGCGCAGGTCGCGGCGTCCGTTGTCGGCAGCAGGTGGCTCATCGGCAGCCAGAAAACCGAAAAACCGTACGACATCCCGATGCACAGATGGATCGCAAGCGCGGCTGGTGGAACCAACCAGCGGTTGAATTGCGGACCGGCAATGGTTCGCTCGCGCGACAGCCGGCCAGAAGATATTGCGGTATTTGTTGCCATTATTATTTCCCCCAACGCTCGCCTGAAGCGTTTGCGCCAGCTGATATTGCCGCGTTCGCGGGATTTCAGCTACTGGGGCATGGGCGCGGCGCTGCCCGGGAGCGGCTGCGCAAACACCTGAGTCCAGAATATGACCGTCGGGTCCTTCGGATTGACCGTATAAGCCACTCCCATGTCCGTAAAACGCGGATCCATGAGGTTCTGGCAATGCGCCGGACTTTGCAGCCACCCTGCGACGGCTTCCTCCGGCGTCGGCACGCCGGCGGCCAGGTTTTCCCCGACGACCTGCCAGGCGTAGCCGGCGCGCGTGACGCGGGAGGCGGGCGTACTGCCATCCGGCCCCGCATGATCGAAGTAGTTGCGTGTCGCCATGTCGAGCGAGTGCGCGAGGGCCGCCTCACTCAACGCCAGGGAAAGCTTGAGCGGAGCAGCGGCATTGAAAGTCTCTCGCCCGCAGCGCCGCGCCTGCGCCCGCGCCTCGTTCACAAGCTCGAGCACGCGGCGGCTGACGGCGGGTGCGTCCCGCGGCTGCGGCACCTCTAGGGGTGCGGCCAGCACGATCCAGGTGTCCTCGTCCCGCCGAAAGATGCCGATCTCGCGCTCCGCGGGCGCGGTGATCTGCGCGCAGAAGTGCTGCTCCAGCATGTGGACCGTGGCCGCATCACCGCCGGGCGTTGCCACGTGGATGGCGGCGGACTCCTGTGCGCTGTAGTCCATCCCCTGGAGGGCTTGATGGAGGCTTGCACCGGCTGCCGTGCGCCGGGCGGCCGCATCGAGCTTGCGGGCCGTGTGCAGCGGGCGATTGATGCCCGCTCTGCCGCCGCAGCCGTGCAGCCGGATCGAATTGATGGCGTCTGGGAGCGCCGCCTGCGCACACAGCATGTGCGCCGCCAAAAAAAGCGCCAGCGCCTGAACGCCTGCGAGGCGCCCGGCGGCCGGGAATCGCGCGCAGCGCGCGCCACACGGCGCTTGCCTCAGGCGGCGATGGTCTTTTGATCTGCGAGCAGACACTCGGCGATCTGCACCGCGTTCAAGGCTGCGCCCTTCAGGAGCTGATCCCCCGCAACGAACATGGCGATGGAGCGGCCGCTCGGGTCGCTCACATCCTGGCGGATGCGGCCGACAAGAATGGCATCCTGCCCGGAGGCATCCTTGGGCATGGGAAAATAGTTCGCCGCCATGTCATCGATGATCTTTATCCCCGGCGCGGCCGCAAGAATCTCGCGCACGCTCGCTGCCGTGATCGGCGCGTCGCACTCGAAGTTCAGCGCGACGCAATGCGCGCGCAGCACCGGCACGCGCACGCAAGTTGCGGTGATGCGAAACCCGGGATCCGCAAAGATCTTGCGCGTTTCCTCGATGACTTTGGTTTCTTCCTCGTTGTAGCCGGTGACTGCATCGATCTTCGTGTTGTGGCTGAAAAGGTTGAAGGCATAGGGATGCGGCAGGACTTTATGTGCGTAGGGCCGATCCTCAAGAAAGGCGCGGGTCGACTCGCGCAGCTCCTGCATCGCCGCGGCGCCCGCGCCCGATGCCGCCTGATAAGTGGACACGATCAGCCGGCGGACGGGGTTTCGCTGATGAATGGGCCACAGCGGCGTGATGGAAATGATGGCGGCGCAGTTTGGATTGGCGATGATGCCGCGGTGCTTCAGGGCCGCTGCGGCATTGATCTCGGGAATGACGAGCGGCACGCCGGGATCCATGCGAAACGCCGAGGAGTTGTCAATGACGAGCGTTCCCTGGCGGGCGGCGAGCGGCGCGTAGCGCTTGGAGATGGCACTGCCTGCGGAAAAGAGCGCAAGATCGACGCCGCGCAAGCTCTGCTCCCCGAGCTCTTCAATCGGCACCGCATGGCCGCGAAAGTTGAGCTGCCTGCCCGCCGAGCGGGCCGACGCGAACAGCTTGAGTTCTGCGACCGGAAAGCCGCGCTCTTCCAGACAGCGCACGAGCTCGACACCGACGGCGCCGCTCGCGCCGACGACGGCGACCACGAATCCCGAGCCGCTCGTGTCCGGGCGTTGCATGAAGTTGGACATGCCGGCAACGCTAGCGCAGGCGGTCAGGGGCTGTAAAGGCGCGTGCGCGTAGGATACGGCTCAAGGCGCGCGAAGCGTGCGCGCCATCACGTGGCGAGGGTGCAGGAACCGATGAATAACATTGAACTCAGCTTTATCACGACCGCCTTTGAGCTGCCCGGACATCGCATCCTCAGAAACGTCGGAGTCGTGCGCGGTATCGTCGTGCGCTCGCGCAGTCTCATCGGGGCGATCGGCGCTTCGCTGCAGACCCTGTTGGGCGGCAACATCACGCTCTTTACCGCGCTATGCGAGAAAGCGCGCGGCGATGCATTTGAACTGATGCTGGAACACGCCGCTGAGCGCGGCGCCAATGCCATCATCGGCGTGCGCTACGACGCCAATGATGTCGCGGCCGGGGTGACGGAAGTATTGGCCTACGGGACGGCCGTCATCGTCGAGTAGACCGGCCCACTCGCCGCCGCAAGGCATCCTCGCCCCTGCGACGGCGGGCGGACCGGGGGAGCAACTGTTACGAGGAGGGGGTCGATGCGGTGGCTGCGGGGGCCGAGTTCTGATGGCTCTGCTGCCACTTCGCCTTGTCGGCGGCAATGATCGTCGGAATCTGCTTGATCTGCGCCGACGTCAGCACCGCGTAGATCTGCGTCTTCACCGCGCTCATCTGCTCGATGCGCTTGGCCGCATTCGCCTTTTCGGTGGCGAGGAGCGCGGGATAGCCCGCATCCGTCGGCGCGGACGTCTCCAGAGCCTCGTGATTGCTGCGTATGCTCTGCCCCAGTTCCTTGAACTGGGACTTTGCCGACGCAAAGATGCTCTTGATCTGCGTCTGCTGTTCGGGGGTCAGATTCAGCTGCTTCAGAACGTGCATGAAATGCGCGCCCCGTCCGTGGTGGTGCCAATGCTGGCCGGAATTCTGCGTCGTCGAATCGCTGGTTGTCGCGGCATGGACCGCTACCCCAGCAAGGCCTGCGGCTGCGAGTGCCGCGATTACAATCGCACGGGTGCGGTTCATGGCTTGAGATGGCGTGTGCATGGAAGACTCCTGGAAATCGCGGGACACGCCAATTAGAACAGATGCTCGGCCAGGAGTTGCTAGGGCAGAGGCGCTGCAGCGCATAAGAATTGTAAAGAACTCTTGGTCCGCCGCGAGATCGGGGATAATGAGGGGATGATGTTGACAGATTCCGCCGCCGCACCTGCGAAGCCCGTATTGTTGATAGTGGATGACGATCAGGAGCTGTGCTCATTGCTGGTGGAATATTTGACGCCGGAGGGATTCGCGGTGGAGCTCCTGGGCAACGGCGCCGCCGCGCTCGAACGTCTGGCAAAGTCCACACCCGATCTCGTCGTGCTCGACGTCATGCTGCCGGAGCTGTCAGGATTTGAGGTTCTGCGGCGCATTCGCGCGACGAGCGCGGTGCCGGTCATCATGTTGACGGCGCGCGGCGAGGAGGTCGATCGGGTGGTAGGCCTGGAGATGGGTGCCGATGATTACCTGCCCAAGCCCTTCAGCCCGCGCGAACTCGTCGCCCGCATCAAGGCCGTGCTGCGCAGAAGCGCCGGCGACGGTGGTCCGGTTACCTCCGCCACTTCGGTGCAGTGGGGGCCGCTCAGGATCGATCTGCGCGCGCGCTGCGCCGCGGTCAATGAACACGATCTGGAATTGACCGGCGCGGAGATGCGCATACTCGAACAGCTCATGCGCGCGGACGCCAAAGCCGTGACGCGCGACGAGCTCATGACGCGGGCCCTCGGGCGGCGCCTGCTGCCGACGGACCGCAGCCTCGACACCCACGTCAGCAATCTGCGGCGCAAGCTTGCGAAGTACACCGACCGGGTCACGCTGCAGAGCGTGCGCGGCACCGGTTATGCGCTCGCACTGACGAGCGCGCGCGGGGCAGCGAGCGCGGACAGTTGAGCCACCGTGCATTCGCTCTTCTGGCGTATCTTCCTCAACTTCTGGCTGGCGCTCGCGCTCATTCTGGTGGGCACCGTGACGGTCGCCGTCGATGCCGCACTCAAATGGAGGAACGATCGACCCACGCTTCCCTATCAGGAGATCTACTCGCGCGCCGCGCAGGTGTTCGAGGCGGGCGGCGGCGATGCTCTAAAGCAATGGCTCGAGGATTTGACTCCGCCGGCGCTGCGTGAGCGCACGTTTGTGCTCGACGCCGAGGGGCATGACCTGCTCGACCGTCCGCTGCCTCCCTATCCCGGACCAAATCGCGAGGGTCCGCCGCCGCGCGCCCGCTCACCGACGGAGCCCATCGGCCGCTCCTCGCTGTTGCTCGTGGGTCCAGAGGGCAGAGCGTTTCGGGTGGTCGTGATCACGGGGCCGTATCGCGGTCCGCCGCGGCGCTTTGGCGAGCTTGAGCTGCCGGGGGTGCGCGCGGCGACCTTGATCATCGCCCTGGTCGTGAGCGCGGTGGTGTGCTTTCTACTCGCGCGCTATCTGACGGCGCCGGTGGATCGGCTGCGCGATGCGACGCAGCGCATCGCCGCCGGGGATTTGAACGTGCGCGTGCTCCCGAGCCTGAAGGGCCGCAAGGACGATCTGGGCCTGCTCGCTGCGGATTTCGATGCGATGGCCGAGCGCGTGCGCAGCCTCCTTGAGTCCAAGCACCAGCTGCTGCGCGACGTTTCCCATGAGCTGCGCTCGCCGCTCGCGCGGCTGCAGCTCGCCTTGTCGTTGGCGCAGCGCGGTGATGCCGGCACGGCGGAGAATCTCGCCCGCATCGGCCGCGAAGCGGACCGGCTCGAGCAGCTGATTGCGCGTGCGCTGTTGCTGGCGCGGCTCGAGCGTCCGGCGCTCGGTGCCGAGAGCGAGCGCGTCGATATCGCGGCCCTCCTCGGCGAGATCGTGGCGGATGTGGCCATTGAAGCCGACGTGCGCCGCGCGCAGGTCGCGCTCAGCACCTCCGGCACCCTCGAGGTCATGGGCGATCGCGAAGCGCTGCGCAGCGCCTTTGAGAATGTGCTGCGCAATGCGGTGCGCTACAGTCCCGCGGGCTCGCAGCTGGCGGTGCGGGCGGAGCGCTGCGCCGCGTCGATCGAAGTGGTGATCGAGGATCAGGGGCCCGGCGTGCCGGAGAAGGATCTGCAGCTCATCTTCGAGCCGTTCTACCGGGTCGATGCGTCACGCGATCGCGCCGAAGGCGGGGAAGGGCTCGGGCTGGCAATCGCCGCGCGCGCGGTCGCGCTTCACCACGGCAGCATCGATGCGCGCAATCTCACCAATGGGTTTGCCGTGCGGGTCGTTCTGCCGGCGCTTGCGTGAATAAAGAAAAAGCCGCCCTTGCGGGCGGCTTCCGACGGCGGTCCGAGACTACTGGCGGCGAGCATCGAGTCTCAGGGGGGAGAGTAGATCTCGAGTCGAAGCGCCACGCCGGGACAAATCTCACATTCGTTCAGTGTGACCGTTGGTGCGGCGCAAAGTTGACTGCATTGAAGCTTCTTTAGAGTTCTTGAGCTTTTACCGAAGCGCCGGTTAAATGCCGCTCACATGAACGACAAATCAGCGCTGCTTGAGCAACTGCGCCTGCACCGCAGCGAACCCGCGACCGAAAAACCCGGCAGGACGATGCAATGGCTCGCTGCCGGCGCGGCGGCCCTCGCCGTGCTCGCGCTCGGTGCGTGGCTCTTCTTCGGCAGGGCGAGCGGCGTGCCCGTGCGCATCGCGCTCGCGCAGGAGTCGCCCGGCGGTTCCGCGGGCAGCGCAGCATCGCTGCTCGATGCTTCGGGGTACGTCGTCGCGCGCCGCGCAGCGACCGTGTCGTCCAAGATCACGGGCAAAGTGCTCGAGGTGATGATTGAAGAGGGGCAGCGCGTCGCGGCCAACGAAGTGCTCGCGCGCCTCGATGACTCCAATGCCCGGGCGCGCCTGCAGCAGGCCGGCGCGCAGATTGCGCAGGCGCAGGCGAATCTGCAGGCGGCCCAGACTGCGCTCAATGATGCGACTCCCATCTATCACCGCATGGAGAAGGAGCGCGCTCAGGCACTCATCAGCGCCCAGGACTTCGATGGCGCGAAGGCGACCTACAATGCCGCCGCGGCCGCGTTTGCAGTCGCGCAGCGTGCGGTCGCGGTCGCACGCTCAACTCTGGTCGTGGCGCAGCGCGACGAGGACGATACCGTGGTGCGTGCGCCCTTCGCGGGTGTCGTCACGGTGAAAGCGGCACAGCCTGGTGAGATGGTGTCGCCCATCTCCGCCGGCGGGGGCTTCACGCGCACGGGCATCGGCACGGTCGTCGACATGGACTCTTTGGAAGTGGAGGTCGACGTGAACGAGAACTTCATCACGCGCGTGCGACCCGGCCAGCCCGTGACCATCCGCCTGAATGCCTATCCCGATTGGGAGATTCCGGGCGCCGTCATCGCCATCATTCCGACGGCGGATCGATCGAAGGCGACTGTCAAAGTGCGGGTTGCCTTCAAACAGCGCGACGAGCGCATCCTGCCGGAGATGGGCGCCCGCGTCTCCTTCCTGCAGGAGGCGGGCACGCAGGCCGCGCCGGCGAGCGCGCGCCGCGCCGTCATCATCCCCGCTGAGGCGGTGGAGGCGAACGGCGCGACCGGCACGGTGTTTGTCCTGCACGATGGCAAAGTTGAGGAGCGCCGCGTGAAGCTCGGCGCGCAGTCCGCACAGGGCCAGATCGTGCTTTCCGGGATCGACCCCGGCGCGCAGCTCGCCATCGCCGCGAGTGGCAAGCTGAGTGACGGTGCAAAGGTGCGGATCGAGGCGCCGTGAAGGAGTTGCCAGTGTCCCTCATTGTGTCGTTGAAGAACATCGTCAAGCGCTACACGCGCGGCAAGCAAAGCGTGGAGGTGCTGCATGCCCTCAATCTGGAGGTGCCGCAAGGGGAGTTTCTTGCGCTGATGGGTCCCTCGGGATCCGGCAAGACGACGCTCCTCAACCTGATCGGCGGTCTCGACCGGCCGACCGAGGGTGAAGTGACCGTCGCGGGGCAGCGCATCGACCGGTTATCGGGCGGTGCGCTTGCCAAGTGGCGCGCGCGGCACGTCGGCTTCGTGTTCCAGTTCTATAACCTCATGCCCATGCTGACGGCCGAAAGAAACATCGAACTGCCGCTCTTGCTGACGCCGCTGTCACGCGCCGCGCGCCGCAAGAACGTGCAGGCGGCGCTGGAAATCGTCGGGCTCGCCGACCGTGCCCGCCACAAACCTAGCGAGCTCTCCGGCGGGCAGCAGCAGCGGGTCGCGATTGCCCGCGCCCTCGTGGCCGATCCGACGCTGCTGGTGTGCGATGAGCCGACCGGAGATCTGGATCGCACCACGGCCGATGAAATTCTCGGCCTGCTGCAAACTCTCAACCGCCAGCAGCACAAGACAGTGATCGTCGTCACGCATGACCAGAAGGCCGCCGACTTTGCCTCACGGCAGCTGCATGTCGACAAGGGCACTCTCACCGACGCGGCGAGCCTGGCATGAAATTCCTGCCGCTCTTGTGGGCGGGCCTGTGGCGCAAGCGCACCCGCACCATCTTCACGCTGCTGTCGATCGTCGTTGCGTTCGTGCTGTTCGGCATGCTGCAGGGAGTAAATGCAGTGTTCAACAATGCCTTGAACGCCTCCGCGGTCGATCGGCTGGACGTCGTCAGCCGCATCAGCTTTACCGAGTCGCTGCCTTTTGGCTACCTGACGCAGATCGAGTCGCTGCCGGGCGTGGCCGGTGTCGCTTACCAAAGCTGGTTCGGTACCTACTATCAGGATCCGAAGAACTTCGTCTTCTCCTTTCCCGTGGACCCGCTGCGGTTCTTTCCGCTGTACCCGGAGCTTGAGCTGTCAAAGGAGCAGCGTGCCGCCCTCGAGCGCACGCGCACCGGCGCGGTCATCGGCCGCGAGCTTGCGAAGAAATATGGCTGGAAGATCGGCGATCGCGTGCCGCTGCATTCGGTGATCTGGACGCAGGCGAACGGCAGCTCCGACTGGGAATTCGACATCGTCGGCATCTATGACGCACCACGCGACCCCAACCAGGCCGCGAGCTTCTTCTTCAACTACAGCTATTTCGACGAAGCGCGCAGCTTCGGCAAGGGCACCGTCGGCTGGTACATCGTGAAAGTAAAGGACGCGCGCCAGGCCATGCAGGTGGCGGCCGCGATCGACAAGCGCTTCGCCAACTCGCCGGATGAAACCAAGACTCAGACCGAAAAGGAATTTGCGCAGTCGTTCATCAAGCAGCAGGGCGACATCAGCTTTATCGTGACGTCGATCCTAGGCGCGGTTTTCTTCACGCTGCTGTTTCTGACCGGCAACACGATGATGCAATCGGTGCGTGAACGCGTGCCGGAGCTTGCGGTGCTGAAGACCCTGGGCTTCACCGACTTCGCAGTGCTCATGCTGATACTCGCCGAGGCACTGGTACTGTGCCTCGTGGCGGCGCTCATTGGGCTTGCCATCGCGGCGGGCATTTTTCCGGCGCTTGAGAGCGTCATCGGCGAGGCGCGGCTGCCGGCGGACGTATTCACTCTCGGCATCGCAGTGGCGGTGCTGTTGGCGCTGTGTACCGGACTGCCGCCCGCCTGGCGCACCACGCGCCTCAACATCATCGACGCGCTCGCCGGGCGCTAGCAGAGTGCTGCCGTGAACGTGCTAAGACAGATCCGCGCCGTCACCTGGATGAACCTCGCGAGCATTCCCCAGCGCTTCGGCACATCCTCGGTCATCGTCATCGGCATTGCCGGCGTGGTCGCAGTGCTGATCTCGGTGCTCGCCATGGCGACGGGCTTCAAACGCACCATCCTCGCAACCGGCCGGGATGATCGCGCCATCGTGCTGCGCGGCGGCTCGGACTCGGAGCTCGCAAGCACTCTTGCGCGCGAGGCGACGCTCACCATCATGGACGCGCCGGGCATTCGCAAGGATGCTGCGGGCAAGCCGATCGCCTCGGCGGAGGCCGTGGTGGTGGTGGATATGCCGAAGAAAAGCAACGACAGCGGCGCGAACGTCACCATTCGCGGGGTCGGCCCTGAAGGCATGGCGCTGCGCCCCGAGATCCAACTCATCGCAGGCCGTATGTTTCAGCGCGGCCTGCGCGAGCTCATCGTCGGCAGCGGCGCGCAGGCGCAGTTCAAGGGCTTGGACGTCGGCAGCCACATAGCGCTGCGCGGCAGCGATTGGACCATCGTCGGCGCCTTTGTCAGCAACGGCGACTCGCATGAATCGGAGCTGCTCGCCGACGGCGAGACCGTGCTCTCCGCCTATCGACGCAACCTCTATCAATCAGTCGTCGTGCTGCTCGACTCGAAGGACTCGTTCGCCACCTTCAAAAGCTCGCTTACGACGAATCCGCAACTCTCGGTGGACGCCATGCGCGAGCACGACTATTACGCGCAGCAGTCGCAGCGCATGAGTAGCGTGCTGTCCTTCATCGCCTACTTCGTCGGCGGCATCATGGCCGTCGGCGCGCTCTTCGGCGCCTTGAATACCATGTATTCGGCGGTGAGCGTGCGTTCGCGCGAGATCGCAACCCTGCGCGCCATCGGCTTTGGCGCGAGCGCCGTAGTGCTGTCGGTGCTGATCGAAGCACTGCTGCTGTCGGTCATCGGCGCGTTGCTCGGCGCGGCTCTGGCGTGGATGTTCTTCAACGGCAATGTGGTCAGCACGCTCGGCAGCAATTTCACGCAGGTCGTGTTTCGGCTCGCCGTTGGGCCGTCACTCGTCGTGCTCGGTATCGTGTGGGCGTGCGTGATTGGTCTCGTCGGCGGTCTGTTTCCTGCGATCCGCGCTGCACGCCTGCCGGTTGCCACCGCGCTGCGAGCGCTTTGAAGGCTCCGCCTCGCGGCGGCCTCTCAAACGATGCGCTGGTTGTGAACGCGGTCGCTTTGATAATGCCCCATGCGCCGTGATTACGCCCAGCCGCGCGAGCGCTCGACGGCCAGCGACCAGCGCTTGAGTTTTTGGGCGGCCGCATCGCGGCTCATGCCAGGCTCGAAGCGGCGCTCGACGTGCCAGTTGCGCGCGATCTCCTCAAGGCTCTGCCAGTATCCGACCGCCAAGCCGGCAAGATAGGCGGCACCGAGCGCTGTCGTCTCCGTGGTTCGCGGGCGCACTACCGGGACGCCGAGCAGATCTGCCTGAAACTGCATGAGAAAATTGTTCACCGCAGCACCGCCATCGACGCGTAGTTCGGTGAGCGCTTGCCCCGAATCCTGCTGCATCGCGCTCAGCAGGTCGGCGCTTTGAAATGCGATGGCTTCCAGAGCGGCGCGCGCGATATGCGCGCGGGTGCTGCCGCGCGACAGCCCCACTATGGCGCCGCGCGCATGCGGATCCCAATGCGGGCTGCCCAATCCTGCAAATGCCGGCACGAAATGCACGCCGTCGCTGTCCGCGACACTGGTGGCGAGAGCCTCCACGGCAGCGGAACTTTCAATGATCCCCAAGGCATCGCGCAGCCACTGCACGACCGCGCCAGCGACGAACACGCTGCCTTCGAGCGCATAGTGCGTAGCCTCGCGCTGCCAGGCGACGGTGGTCAGCAGCCGGTGCTGCGAGATAAGCGGGCGCGTGCCCGTATTCAGAAGTGCAAAGCAGCCGGTGCCGTAGGTGTTCTTGGCCATTCCCGGGGTGAAGCAGGTCTGGCCGAAGAGCGCGGCCTGCTGATCACCTGCGACGCCGGCGAGCGGCACCAAATGGCCCGCCACATTCGCGCCCAGGTCGGCCGCCGTGCGCGCTGCGGTGGGAATGATCTGCGGCAGACATTCCGGCGGAATGCCGAAGAGCTCGAGCAGCACCGGATCCCACTCGCAGCTCCTAATATTGAAGAGCAGAGTGCGGCTGGCGTTCGTGGCATCGGTCACGTGGCGCTTGCCGTGCGTCAGGTGCCAGATGAGCCAGCTGTCGATCGTGCCAAAGGCGAGTTCGCCCCGTTCTGCGCGCGCTCGCGCTCCCGGGACGTGCTCGAGGAGCCACGCAAGCTTGGTCGCCGAAAAGTAGGGATCGAGCAGCAGTCCGGTGCGGCGCGTGATCTCCGGCTCATGGCCCGCGGCGCGCAGGCGTGCGCAATGCTCCGCAGTGCGCCGGTCCTGCCACACGATGGCGCGCGCGACGGGCGCGCTCGTCTTGCGGTCCCACAGTACGGTGGTTTCGCGCTGGTTCGCGATGCCGAGCGCCGCAAGCTCGGCGGGCGACGCGCCTGCTTTGGCGAGCACTTCGCTGATGAGCGGTGTCTGGCAATCCCAGATCTCCTGCGCGTCGTGCTCCACCCAGCCGGAGTGCGGGAAATGCTGCGTGAGCGGGCGCTGCGCGCTTGCGACCGGATGCGCCTCATGGTCAAACAGTATGGCGCGCGAACTCGTGGTGCCCTGATCGAGCGCGAGAATGAAGCGCTTCATGTGCGCGCGAGCCACTCTTCAAGGCGTTGCACGCCTGCGGGCGGCGCGTGCAAACCGAGCTTGGTGCGGCGCCAAAGAATGTCCGCGGCGCTCACGGCCCATTCCTCGCAGCACAGGTATTCGGCTTCGCGCTCGTAAAGGCCCGGCAGAATTTCCCTGCCCAAATCGGCGAGCGCGCCTGCGGAAGCCAGCAGGTGATCTATGGCGGTGCCATAGGCGCTCGCATAGCGCACGCGCAGCGCCGGCGGCAGCCATCCGTAGCGCCGCTCGACGACGCGCAGAAACGCCGCGAAGCTGCCCTCCGGCAGGTCTCCCCCCGGCAGGATGGCACGCTGAGTCCAGGGCGCGCCGCGGCAGCCCAAGCGCGCAGCCAGCATGTCGACGGCCTGCGCGGCAAGTCGCCGATAGGTTGTGATCTTGCCGCCAAACACCGAGAGCAGCGGGGCCGTGGCGCCGTCCATCTCGAGGGCGTAGTCGCGCGTGACGGCTGCTGGATCCGCAGACTCATCCTCGATGAGCGGCCGCACGCCGGCATAGCTCCAGATGACATCGGCGGCTGCGATCTGCTGGCGGAAGTAGCGGTTGACAATGGCACACAAATACTCGATTTCGGCAGGCGTAATCCGCACAGCCGCCGGCTCGCCGTGGTACTCGATATCCGTCGTGCCGATCAGCGTAAATTCATGCTCATAGGGAATGGCGAACACGATGCGGCGGTCGGTGTTTTGAAAGATATAGGCGAAGCGGTGCGCAAAAAGCCGCGGCACCACGATGTGGCTGCCCTTCACCAAGCGCACCGTATGCGCCGTGGAGAGCGGGGACGCGTCCGCGACGAAACGGCTCACCCAGGGACCGGTCGCATTGACGACGGCGCGCGCTGCGATGGTGTGCGAGCGGGCGGCATCATTCAAGGTCGCGCGCCACTCGCCCTCGATGAGCTCGATTCGCTCGCAACGCGTGCGCGTCATCACCCGCGCGCCGTGCAGGACGGCGTCCTGCGCGTTCAAGACCACGAGACGCGCATCGTCCACCCACCCGTCCGAGTACACGAAGCCGCGGTGGAAACGTTCCTGCAGCGCTGCCCCGGCAATATGCGCGCGCAGATCGATCGCGGCGGATGCGGCCAGGCGGCGCCGCTTGGCCAGATGATCGTAGAGAAAGAGGCCGGCACGGATCATCCACATCGGCCGCAGATGCGCATCGTGCGGCATGACAAAGTGCAGCGGCCGCATGATGTGCGGCGCGGCGCCGAGCAGCAGTTCGCGCTCCTGCAGGGCTTTGCGCACCAGCTGGAAATGCAGCGTCTCAAGGTAGCGGAGGCCGCCGTGAATCAGTTTCGTGCTGGCGGAGGAGGTGTAGGCGGCGAGATCGTCCTGCTCGCACAGCAGCACGCTCATGCCACGGCCGGCCGCGTCGCGCGCGATGCCTGTGCCGTTGATGCCTCCGCCGACGACAAGAAGGTCGTATTTTTCCACTGTACCCATCTTGCCATGCAGCCCGATTGTGTCCATCGTTTGACGATGGCGAAAGCAGGCACCGGGCGCTACGTCGATGTGGAGCTCAAGCACATCCGGCTGAGGAGGGCGGGGCGCATCGTCCTGCGCGACGTGAACTGGAGAATCCGTCCCGGGCAGCGCTGGATTCTCGCGGGGGCGAACGGCGCGGGCAAGACGCAGCTTTTGAAGCTCGTGGCAGGCGCCATCTGGCCGACGCCCGGTACGGGCGAATCGCGCCGCTACCTGTGGCGGGGCGAGTGCCGGGAAACTCCCCACGAGGTGCAGGAGGAAATCGCCTACGTCGGGGCCGAGCGCCAGGATAAGTATGAGCGTTATGCCTGGGACTACACGGTACGCCAGGTCATCGGCACCGGATTGCACCGCACCGATATCCCGCTGCATCCCCTCACCGTTGCGGATGGTCGCCGCATCGAGCGTGCTCTGACCGCGCTTGCGATCGAGGATCTGGCGGAGCGCAACTTTTTATCGCTCTCCTATGGTGAGCGGCGTCTGACACTGCTCGCCCGGGCGCTCGCATCATCTCCGGGGCTGCTGTTGCTCGATGAACTGCTGAACGGCCTGGATGCCGCGCACCGGCAGCGCGCGCTTACCTGGCTCGAGCGCAGCGGACGATCAAATTTGCCATGGGTTCTGGCCACTCACCGTATCGAAGATGTGCCCGCGAGCGCAACCCACGCACTGGTGCTGCAGCGCGGTCGCGTCGTCTACCGCGGTGCGCGCGCGCGCGCGCCGCTCGCGCGCTGGCTTGAATCCAAACGATCCCGCGGTACGCGCCAGGTGCGGATCCCAAAGGTTTTCTCCGCGCGGCCGATCGTGCGCCTGACGCATGCCTCCATCTATCTCGACGAGCGCGCGGTGCTCAAGGACATATCGCTCAGTGTGGGCGCCGCTGAGTGTTGGGTGGTGCATGGCCCGAACGGTTCGGGGAAAACGACGCTGCTGCGCACCCTATACGGCGACCACGGCGTCGCGGTCGGCGGCCGCATTGAACGCGCCGACATCAAACCGGGCGTACCGCTCGAAGTATTCCGGCGCCAGGTCGGACTCGTTGCGCCGCATCTGCAGGCGGATCACCCACAGGATCTGCTGGTCGAGGTGGTCGTGCAGTCGGGCTGCCATGCGGCCATTGGACTGAACGCGCCCGCGAGCCGCGCGGACCAGGCCGCTGCGCGGCGCGCGCTTGCGAGATTCGCGCTCATGCACCTGCGATCGCGGCGCCTGCGGGAGCTGTCCTACGGACAGATGCGCCGCGTGCTCTTTGCCCGCGCCTGGGTCAATGAGCCGCGTCTGCTGCTGCTCGATGAACCCTTCGCGGGCGTGGATGCGCCGACCCGCCAGGCCCTACAGCGCTTCATTCAGGATCTGGCCGCGCGCGGCACCGCCATCGTCATGGCGACGCACCATCGCGGCGAATGGCCGGCCGGTGCCACGCACGAACTCGAGCTTGCCAAGGGGCGGATGCGCTATGGCGGGCGTCTGCGCCTGGGCTGATGTTCTGGACGCCGCTGCAGTGGATCCGCTTGCCGGCCGCGGACTTCCTCGTCCGCGCAGCGTCGCGTCGAACGCTGCGGCGCACATCTGACCATCCTTATCACCGCCCGCCTGTGCACTGATGCAAGTCCTGTTCATTGTCTGCGTCATCGACATATTGGGCTTCGGCATTCTCATTCCGCTCGTGCCGTATATGGCGGATCGGTTCGGGGTCACGCCGGCGCTCATCACGCCGATTCTCGGTATCTATTCGCTCTGCCAGCTCGTCGCGGCGCCGCTGTGGGGCCGATTGAGCGATCGCTTCGGCCGCCGTCCCATCCTTATCTCAAGTCTTGCCGGCGCCTGTGTGTCCTATCTGCTGCTTGGCCTTGCGCACAACGTCACGGGGCTCGTCGTAGCGCGCGCGCTTGCTGGCTTCATGGCCGGCAATATTGCTGCGGCCTTCGCCTACGCCTCGGATATCAGTACGCCTGCGGACCGAGCCAAATCAATGGGCACGGTCGGCGCCGCCATCGGCATCGGATTCATGCTGGGACCTGCGATCGGCGGCCTCCTCGCAGGCGACGATATTCGCAGTGCCAATTTTTTACGCCCCGCCGCGCTCTCCGCGGCGTTGAGCCTGGTGGCCATCGCGCTCGTTTTCTTCGTACTGCGCGAAAGCCATGCGCCGGAGCACCGCACCGCGCCCGGCGCCGCGCCACGCGCCGGGGCGCTGGGGCTGCTGCGAGCGCGTCCAGCGCTGCGCGCGCTCGCTGCAGCATCATTCCTCTTCACCTGCTCGCAGGCGATATTTGAGTCGATCTTCGCGATCTGGGCCTTGCACAAATTCGGCTTCGGGCCGCGCACGGTGGGCCTGATGCTGTTCGCGCTCGCCATCGTTGCCGTGAGCGTGCAAGGTGGCCTTGTGCGCGTGCTGGTGCCGCTCTTCGGTGAGATGCGCCTCGCGGTGTGCGGCGTGGCGCTGTACGTCGCGGGCCTCCTGATCGTCGCGAGCGCAGCCGGACTCGCGCTCACATTCGTGGGGCTTGGCTGTTGCGGCATCGGCGGCGGCATCTTCATTCCCTGCGCATCAGCGCTCGCCTCCAAGCAGGCCGGTGCGGGCGAGCGCGGTGCCGTCATGGGAACCTATCAAGTCGGCGCGAGCCTTGCCCGCGCGCTGGTGCCGCTCGTATCCGGGGCCATCTACGTAGGCTTTGGGCCGAGCGCGCCGTTCCTCGCGGGCGCAGGCGTTACAGCGCCCGCTGCGTGGCTCGCATGGCGTGCGGCGCGATCGCGGCCGTCCCGCGCCTGATCTCGGATCAACTTCCTAACCCGCCAATCCAGAGCCGGGGATTTTGTAAACACCAGATCTCATTGCATACCGAGTCCGCCACTGTGAACTCGAAGTTCTGCGCCTTCTGTACAGTCGACAGCGTTGCCTGGAGGAGCTGCCTTGATGAACCGAAAGCCTCTTGCCCTGCGCCGGCAAATGATCTGGCGCTTTGTCGCGCTGTTTCTCTGTTGCCCATCATTGTGGGCTACCAGTGCCGAGGTGCCGTGCACTAAGCCTTGATATAGGCGATGCAGTTTTTGATTTTCACAATGCTGTGGCGTCTGAGTTTGACGAGTTGAAGCCGACGGCACTCGAGTGGGAAGCGACTATTACGAAAGATCTGACTATTGAGGTAGCTCCGGATACACCCGTGCGGTTCGTACTTATCCACAATAACCACCTGGGCGGTAGTGGTTGGCGGTTGCTAGCATTGATGCACATGCTGTCGTCGTCGCATTGCACACGGTGCCCGGAAGCCCCACTACGGAATTCTTTTCCTATGTCTGGAATTATAAAATCTCAAAATATGAACTAAACTCCACTTGGGTAAAGAAATAAAAACCTAGAAAGGACGATTATCAAGTCATTTAAACAAGGATCCGCGCGGATCGAGTGCAAGCCAAATTCCGGTCCACTTCGGTCAGCGAATCGGCACAAGGCGCAGTGCCGCGGCCTCCGTGTTGCCGGCTGCCTGACGGCGTTGTTGCTCGCGTGCACATCCGGCGCTCGAGCTGAGGATCGGCTTACGTATCCACCCGCCCCCCGCGGTGCCGTCGTCGAGGAGCATTTCGGCACAACCGTCGCCGATCCGTACCGTTGGCTCGAGAATCTTGATTCTCCGGCGACACGCGCTTGGGTCGCCGCGGAAGGGAAGCTCACCGAATCGGTTCTAGCGTCGAATCCGGCGCGCGCGCACATACGCACGCGCGTCGCGGCGCTCTATGACTTCGAAAAGATTGGAATTCCGTTTCATGAGGGTGCGCGCTATTTCTATACGCGCAACACCGGGCTGCAGAATCAGAGCGTCCTCTTCACCGCCGCCCATCTTGAGGATGCCACCGCAGTTGCCCTGGATCCGAATGCGCTCTCAGCGGACGGAAGTCTCGCGGTGGTCGGATACGTCCCCAGCCGCGACGGCAGATTGCTGGCGTATGGCGTGTCCGTGTCCGGTTCGGACTGGACGGACTGGCACATCCGCGACCTCGCCACGGGCAAGGATCTGCCCGACGTCCTGCGCCACATGAAGTACTACGAGCCGGTATTTTCGCACGACGGTACCGGCCTTTACTACAGCGCCTTCGCCGCTCCGCCGAAGGGCATGGAGCTCAGCACGCCGGATGTGGGCAACGCGCTCTACTACCATGTGCTCGGGACTGCGCCAGCAGCCGACCGGAAAGTCTTTCAGGACAGTGCCCATCCGTCTTGGCAATTTGAGCCGCATATTTCGAGCGACGGACGCTGGCTCATTGTGGCCGCAGGTGACGGCCAGGTCGGAGACTCCGGACACGAGAATATCTATCTGCTCGACTTGAGTGCCGCCAATGCAACCGTCCGGCCGGTCGCGGTCGGGTTCGACGCTGCATACATCTTTATAGACGCGGATGCCGGATCGCTCTTCTTTCTTACGACGCGCGACGCGGCGCGCGGCAAGGTGATTGCAATCGATCCCGCCGAACCGGGACGGGAGAATTGGAAGGATGTCATCGCCGAGGGCAGCGACGCAATCACTCTGACCGAAACGAGCGTCACTCTGGTCGACCACCAGCTCATCGTACAAACCGTGCACGATGCTCACAGTCAGGTGAAGACCTACGGGCTCGATGGAGCGCTGCGCCGCGAACTCACGCTGCCTGGCCCGGGCACGGCGCGCGGCTTCGGCGGACATCCCGACGATGGCGAGACGTTCTATTCCTTCACGGATCTCATCACGCCGCCGACCGTATATCGCTACGACATGCGATCAGGCCGCAGCACGGTATTTCGGGCGCCCAAAGTCGCGTTCAACCCGTCGTCGTTCGTTGAACGCCAGGTCTTCTACCCCGGCAAGGACGGCACCCGCATTCCAATGCTGCTCGCTTATCGCAAGGATTTGCAGCTCGATGGTCACAATCCGGTGCTGCTCTATGGCTACGGTGGTTTTGGCATCTCGATGCTGCCGACCTTCAATCCATCACGGATTGCGTGGCTGGAGATGGGCGGAATCTACGCCATCGCCAACATCCGCGGCGGCGGTGAATATGGCGAGGCATGGCACCGGCAGGCCATTCGCGCCCACAAGCAGGTGGTTTTTGACGACTTCATTGCCGCGGGCGAATGGCTGATCGCACAGCGTTACACATCCACATCGAAGCTTGCGATTCTCGGTGGATCGAATGGGGGTCTGTTGGTGGGCGCGTGCCTGACCCAGCGCCCCGATCTGTTTGGAGCAGCGGTGGCGCAGGTCGGGGTGCTCGACATGCTGCGCTTCGATCTTTTTGGGCAGGGCGCGGGTTGGGTCGGGGATTACGGGTCGCCGCACGATGCAGAGGACTTCAAAGCCCTGTATGCCTACTCGCCGGTCCACAAGGTGCGTCCCGGCACGCACTATCCGGCGACGCTGGTCATCACTGGTGACCATGACACGCGCGTCATGCCAATGCACTCCTTCAAGTTTGTCGCTGCGTTGCAGAACGCGCAGGCCGGGCCGGCGCCCGTGCTGCTCTACCTCGAATCGTCCTCAGGTCACGGCGGCGGGACGACCGTGACGCAGGCGATCGAACAGAGCGCCGACATCTATACGTTTCTGAGCGAAAACCTGAAGATGCAGGTCAAATAGCTTTTTTAGAACGTACTCACCGCCTTGTCCGCCGCCTCTTTGGTGGCTTCCCACGCCTTCTGCGCGGCCTGCTGGGCGGCATCGGCGGCCGTGCGCGCGGCCTCCTTGCTGGATTCAGCCGCTTTCTTCGCAGAATCCGCCGCTTTCTGAGCTGCGTCGCGAGTAGCGGCAGCCGCCCGCTTCGCGGCATCCGCGGCGGTGCGCGCGGCCGCCTGAGTGTCTGCCGACGCATTCAGCGCGGCTTGAGCCGTCTTTCGTTCGGCGCGCTTCGCGGCGAGGTCAGCCTTATGAGCTTCCCGTTCGGCCGCTTCAGCGGCACTCTGTGAGGCCTCGCTCACTGCCTCACCGGCGCGCTGCGCAGCTAACTTCGCCGCGTCAGATGCGTTCTGCGCGGCCTCCTTCGCCTCCGCCGCCGCCTGGTGCGCGCTGTCCGCGGCGCTTTGATCAGAGGCCGGGGCCGCTGCATTTGCCGCCGCTGCGCAGTCGTGAGCGCCGTACATGCCGGCGCCGAGCAACAGTGCGGAGAGAATCAACCTGTTTGGCTGCTGCATTGCATTGCTACCTCGCGAATTCGAATGGGCAGGCGGCGAACGCCGGGTCAAATCGAGATGACAGTCTCGAAGATTGATACGGCCTGGCCAATGATCCACACGGCGTCGATTTCACCGGCGTGCATTTCAAGCTCCACGGTCACGCGTCCGGGGCGCTGCAGATAATGGCCCTGGATGCCGCAGAATGATGTGCGCTCGCCCGTCTGCTCCAATAAGCCCAGGCGCGCGAGGTAGGCGCCCAGAAGTCCGTGCGCATTGCCGCTCACCGGATCCTCCGAGATGCCGAGGGCGGGGCAAAACATGCGCGACTCGGTGAGACAGCCCTCGGCTTGCGGAGCGAGGGTGAACACGAAGTAGCCCGCGGCGCCGAGCTGCGCCGAAAGCGTATTCAATCTGCCCGGGTCGGGTCGCAGCTGCTTCAGCTGCTCAGGTCCCTGCACGCCGACCATGAGCCGCGAGCTTCCCGCGCCGACGATCTGCAGAGGGCAGCGGTCATCAAGATCATCCGTGGCGAGCGCCAGCGCATCAAGGACCGCCAGGCGCTCGCGATCGTTCAAGACGCGGCCCATGAGAGGGCTCTTCTGGCGCACGGCGATGCGCCGATCATCGCCCATCCCGCGGACCTCGATATCGACGATGCCAGCCTTGGATTTTTGCCGCAGGCGCTCCGTGGCGCCGCGGCGCCGCGACAGCACGTAGTGGGCGGCGACCGTGGCGTGACCGACGAATCCCGCCTCGGTGCGCGGTGTGAAGAAACGGGCGCGCAGATCGTGGTCGGGCCCGTCGGCGGTGAATATGAACGCCGTGTCGGCGTTGTTGAGCTCGCGTGCGATCGCAAGCATTTGCACTTCGCCGAGCCCGTCGGCATTCAGAACGACACCCGCCGGATTCCCGGTGAAAGGCGTGCGTGTGAAGGCGTCAATCTGATGAATCTGGATACTGCGCGCCATCGCTTGATTCCGCGGCCTCGCCCGAAAGGGGGGCGATTCTAGTCCCTTCTGAGGCGGATTAACGACTTGCAATGCGGCCTGCGCCGCATACCATACGGCCGATAAACCTGGGGGTGGTCCCGACAAGGACCTGAGATGCTGGTGGTGCCGGCGAACCCGTTGAACCTGATCCGGCTAGTACCGGCGAAGGGAGCGGGTATTCGTGACCCTCTACACACTATTTAGTTCGCTCTTTCAAGGGCTTGCGGACGCCTGCACCTGTGTGCCGATGACCCGGAGCGGCACCGGAAGCGTTTGCGGCGCAGGCGCAGCCGGCCCGCCACGCGCGGAACCTCGATTGACCCACTTGTTGCGGTGACATCATGGACATTGGCATTGAGATCAGCCTGTATCCCCTGACCTCGGAGTTCATTCCTCCGATAGAGGACTTCATCGCCCGCCTCAACCGCGACCGGCGCTTCAAGGTCCACACCAACAGCATGAGCACCCAGATCTTCGGCCCCTACGAGATTCTCTTCGAGGCCCTTACCCGCGAGATGCGCGCCACATTCGAGCGCGCGGGCAAGGCTGTGTTCGTCATGAAGGTGCTCGGGCCGTTCGCCGACCCCACGTGAGCCACGCGATCGATGCATTCCTCGCAGGCCTTGCGGCGACTTCGCCGCTCGAAGCGACATCGGTCATCCTCGGCATTGCTTATTCAGTGCTCGCGGTGCGCCGCAGCCGCTGGTGCTGGGTGTGCGGCGGCTTGAGTTCGGCGATCCTGGTGTATCTGGCGGCGCGTGCGCGGCTGCCCATGCAATCGGCACTGCAGATCTTCTATGTGGTGATGTCCGTCTACGGGTTTCGCAGCTGGGTGCGGCACGCGAAGGAGTCGGACTCGGTGATCACGACCTGGCCCGTGCGCGCGCACCTGGGTGCTTGGGCGATCATCCTCGCACTGAGCGCTGTGTCCTCCCGGTGGCTCGCCGCCGAGACCGGCGCCGCGTGGCCGTTCCTCGATTCGGTGACGACCTGGGCAAGTCTCATCGCAACCTGGCTGGTGGTGCGGATGAAGCTTGAGAACTGGGTCTACTGGATCGCGATCGATGTCGTGCTGACGTACCTTTTCATCGCGCAGAAGCTGCCGTTCATCGGGCTCCTGTTCGCGACCTACCTCGGCATATCGGTCGTGGGGTTTGCCACATGGCTCAGGAGCTATCGTCTGCAGGCGCGCCCGGTGTGATCCCACCGGGTGCGCTTGCGCACGTTCCGGGCTGCGAGGCGGGTATACGACCGCATGCCATTGCCACGCTACCGGGTGGATCGGTCAACAAGAGCTTCCGCCTCGACACTAGCGCAGGCTGCTTCGTCCTGCGCCTGAACGATGCAGCCGGCGCCGCGCTCGGCGCGCACCACGCGCGCGAAGTGCAGCTGCATGGCGCCGCGGCGCGTTGCGGCATTGCGCCGGAGCTGATCTACGCAGATCTCGGCGAGCGCTTCATGGTCATGCGCTACGTGCCGGGGGCCGTATGGGGCGCTCGAGACTTGGGCCATCCGCAGCGCCTGGCAGAACTCGGCGCGACGCTGCGCACCTTGCATGCCATCACCCCGCCCAGCGTCGCGGCCTTCGACCTCGCCGCGATCCTGCAAGCCCACGCCGCGAAGCTCATCGAGGCGCTGCCCGCGGAGCGCGGCCTGCTTCAGAGCCTCATCTATAGAGCCGACGCGGTGCTCGCGCACTGCGCAAGCGCTGGGAGGGCCGCCACGATTGTGCACAATGACCTCAGCCACCTGAATCTCATCCAGGCCGAGCGCCTCTACCTCATCGACTGGGAATACGCGGCCGTTGCGGATCCAATTTTCGATTTGGCTTGCGTACTCGCGTACTATCCGCAGGCCGAGCCGTATGCCCAGGAGCTCCTGGATGCAACGGGCCTCGCTGCTCAAGTCTCGATTGCAGAGCTCTTAAGCGCGCGCTTCGTGTTCGTGCTGGTGAGCTTCCTGTGGTATCGCCGACGGCGCCTGCTGGGTGAAGTCGCAGCCGCAGATCGTGCGGCCGAGCACGCGCTCCTTGAGCGCCTGAGCGAGTAGCGGCTCTGGTGTCCGCAGTGCAACATCGGCAGACTAACGCGCAATCCTTTTCATTGAGCCACAGGACGAAAGCCGGATGCCGCTGATGCGAGTCGTAGATCGCGACGGGGTCGAGCACGAAATTGAGGCGCGCGCCGGCCTCAAGGTCATGGAAAATCTGCGCGAGCTGGATTATGGGGTGGCAGCCATCTGCGGCGGCATGTGTTCGTGCGCAACGTGCCATATCTACGTCGATCCGGACTGGGTTGAGCGCGTGCCCGAGCCCATGTCGGATGAGCGCGAGCTGCTGTCGGAGCTGTCGCACACCCAGGAGAACTCGCGCCTGTCTTGCCAGATCGAGTTCACTGCTGAACTTGCGGGCCTCAAGGTCGCCATTGCCCCGGACGAATAGGAGAGCCCATGTCAACCGCCACCGTCGATGTCGAGACCCGCGGCGCCGTCGCAGTGGTTACGCTTAACCGCCCGGCGCAGTCCAATACACTGAGCCTGCAGATGGGGATGGATCTGCTCGCGGCGGCCATGACCTGCGCGCGCAGCACCGCCGTGCGCGCGGTGGTGCTGACCGGCGCCGGCCATAATTTCTGCTTCGGCGGAGATCTGCGCGGCATGACCAACAAGGGCGGCGCCGAGGCATACCTGCGCGAGCTCACCTCTTATCTGCATGCGGCGATCTCGCTGTTCGTGCGCATGGATCCACCGGTCATCGCCGCCGTGCGCGGCACCGCGGCAGCGGCCGGCATCGGTCTCTTGACGATGGCGGATCTGGCGGTGGCGGCCGACAACTCCAAATTCAATCTGGCCTACACGGGCGTGGGGCTGACTCCCGACGCCGGCACGTCGTTCCTGCTGCCGCGCGCGGTGGGTATGCGGCGCGCGATGGAACTACTGCTCCTCAACCGCTCGCTGTCGGCGCAGGAAGCCTTGAGCTGGGGACTCGTGAACCGCGTCGTGCCCGATAACATGGTGCTCGATGAAGCCCTCGGGCTTGCGGAGAAGCTCGCGGCAGGCCCGACGCACGCCTTTGGCAAGGTGAAGCGGCTCGTTGCCCAGTCGTTGGGCGCGCTCGAGTCGCAGATGGTGCACGAGTCCGAAACCATCGCAGCCCAGGCGGCGAGTGCCGAAGGAGCGGAGGGCATCAGCGCATTTCTTGCAAAACGCAAACCGGTCTTTCCATGAACTGGATTCTGATTGCGCTCGTGGCCGCGGGCATCGCGGCGGTGGTGCGGATTTATTTCAGTCTGCAGCGGCTGCGCAGCGAGCGCGCCGATGATTGGGATGCGAAAATGGTCGAGCGCGTGCGCTCCCAGGGCGTCGATCCCTTCAAGCCGCATGAGGTGGACTTCTTTTTCGCGCTGCCGAATCCTGGCGCCTGCGATGCCGTTCGCAATCTGCTGCAGGCGGAGGAGTTTGCGGTGGACATCAGGCCGGTCGCGGACAGCTCCCAGCATCCCTTCAGCCTGCATGCGTCAAAGGCGCTGCGGCTTGCGGTGCCCGACATGCAGGAGAAGAGCCGCCGCTTCAAGGAGCTGGCCGCAGTGTATGGCGGACGCTATGACGGGTGGGCTGCCGGGGCGACGGGCGAGCGCTAGGTCACCGTTGCCCGTCGCGGCCGGGCGCACATGCCGCAGCGGTCACACCCGCGGCAGCGCAGCGACGATTCAACGCTTTTCCGCTTGGCTGCGCACCGCTTCGGCGGCGGCGGCGATGGCTTTGGGATCGCCCAGATAGCGGCTGTGCAGCGGCTGCAGTTGGCCGTCGAGTTCATAGAGCAGCGGCGCGCCGGTCGGAATATTGAGATCGACGATCTGCTCTTCCGGGACGTTGTCCAGCATTTTAATCAGAGCCCGCAGGCTGTTGCCGTGCGCGGCGATGAGCACATTGCGCCCCGCCAGGAGATCCGAGGAGATGCGGCTTTCCCACAGCGGCAGCACGCGCGCCAGGGTGTCTTTGAGTGACTCCGTCGCCGGCAGTTGTGACGCGTCGATGTTCGCATAGCGTGCATCGAAGCGCGGGTGGCGTTTGTCGTTCAGATCGAGCGGCGGCGGCGCGATTTCATAGCTGCGCCGCCAGATCTTGACCTGCGCCGCGCCGTACTGTTCGACCGTCTGCGCCTTGTTGAGACCCTGCAGCGCGCCATAGTGGCGCTCGTTGAGGCGCCACGAGCCCTCGACCGGGACCCATATGCGATCCATTTCGTCGAGCATGATCCACAGGGTGCGGATGGCGCGCTTCAGGAGCGAGGTGAATGCGACATCGATGCGGATGTTCTCGCGCAGCAGCAGGATTCCGGCGTCGTGCGCTTCCCGATGGCCCTGAGCTGTCAGATCAACGTCGGTCCATCCCGTGAAGAGATTCTCCAGATTCCAGGTGCTCTGGCCGTGGCGCACGAGGATGAGTTTTCCGGGCACTTCAGGCTCCGCCGTTTAACGGGTAATCGAGGAGCAGCCCCGCGAAGCGCTCGACGGAGCCTGCGGCCTGCGCAAAGAACAGCGACGGCTCCGTCAGCTCGAGTTCGAGCACGCGCGGCGCCGCATCGGCGTCGCGGATCAGATCCACGCGCGCATAGAGCGGGGTCGCGAACGGGATGGCGCCGAGTGCGCGCTCGCTGGTGCGCAGTTCATCCAGCCGCGGCACGCGCGCGGTGATTTCCTCGGAGGCGAACAACTCGCGGGTCGGGCCTTCGCCGCGCCGCAGGAGCGGTCCCTTGCGGATGGCATGGCTGAACGTCCCGCCGAAATAGATGAGCGCGGTCTCGCCCTCGGCATCCACGCGGTCAAGATAGGGCTGTAGCACGACGCTGCGGTTGGCATCGAGGAGCCGCTGCACGTGCACGATAGCCGCCTCGAGTTCGCGGCGCCCGTAGCGCTGGGCATCGCGCGCTCCTGAACTCACGGCGGGCTTGACGACGAAATCGGTGGAGGCGTGCTGGACCAGGAATTCATTCAGCGCATTGGCCGCGCTGTCGCCCGGCTCAACGAAAGTCGTCGGCACCGTGCGCACGTCCGCGTGCATGAGCTCTCCCAGATAGTGCTTGTCGGTGTTCCACCGGACCATGGGCGCCGGATTCAGAAGGTGCGTCGCCGCGGATGCCTCCTCCGCCCAGGCGAGGAACTCCGGCAGACGCATGCTGTAATCCCAGGTGGAGCGCAACAGCGCCAGATCAAAGTGCGACCACTGAGTACTGGTATCGTCCCAGTCTACGACCCGCACGGCGGCGCCGGCGCGTGTGAGGGCTGCAAACAGCGGCGGCAGATCATTATCGCGATCGCGCGCCTCACGCGTGGTGACGAGAGCGATGGCTGTAGGTCGGGGGCCCACGCTCATACGCGCGCCGCCGGCGGGTCCGTCAGCCTGCGCACGGAGTCAATGCCCACCGAAAGCGTCGCAAAATCGCTCATGTCTGCGGCCTGCATCTCGTTCAGGATGCGCTGCCAGCGCGCCAGATCCTCTCCCGCCGAGTCTGCCCAGGCGCTGACGCGTGCTTCGGGTCGCCCGCTTTTGGCAAGCGCCAGCACTCTGTCAGCCGCCTTGCGGTGGATGGCGCCGGCGCTTTCGCGCAGGGCGGTGCGCGCGATCGCCTGCCATTGACCGTCGACCGGCAGCCGTTCGATCTGGTCGCGCAGCCAATCAAGACCGACGCGCGCGCCGACTTCGAAGTACGTGCGGGCCGCTTCGACGACGCGCACGCGATGGATGGCGGCGAGCTCCACGATGTCGAGGGTCGCATTGTGCGCATCCAAGCTTGCGACGCGCGCGGCCAGCTCCGCCGGCGCCCCGGCTGCCAAGTGTTCCTTGCGCACGGCCTCAAATTGCACGCGCTCGGAGCCGACCAGCACGTGCGCGATGGCGGACTGCAGTTCGCGTGTGCCGCGGCGGAATTCGGCGACGGCGCGGTCCACCTGCAGATCCTCGCGGCGATGCGCGAGTAGCCAATAGGTGGCGTGCCGCAGCAGGCGGCTCGTTTCAAACATCATGCCGTATTGCAGCTTGGCGGGCACACGATTGTCGAGCCCCTCGATCTGCGCCCACAGGGCGCGCATGTCGAAGATTTCGCGCGCTGCAGTGTAGGCGCGCGCGACCCGCGCCGGCGCAGCGGCCGTGTCATCCTGCGCGCGCGCGACGAAGGTCGGGCCCATGCGGTTGACGAGGCTGTTGGTGGTGGCCATCGCGATGATTTCGCGCCGCAGCCGGTGGCGGCTGATCGCGCGCGCAAAGCGCGAGCGCACCGGGGCCGGGAAATAGCGCTTGAGTTCGAGCGACAAATACGGGTCCGCGGGCACGTCGGAGTCGAGCAGGTGCTTGCTGAGCCAGATCTTGCTGTAGGACAGCAGGACCGCAAGCTCCGGACGCGTGAGGCCGAGATTTTTCTTGCGCCGTTCGGCGAGCTCCTCGTCATTGGGGAGGAACTCGAGAGCGCGGCTCACTTCATTGACACGCTCGAGCGAGTGCATGAGCTGCGAGTACTCGGTGAGGCGCGCGCCCGAGTAGAGCTCGAGGGTGCTGATGGCCTGGGACTGCAGGTAGTTGTTGCGCAGCACGAGCGCGGCCACCTCGATCGTCATGCCGGCCAGTAGCTGGTTGCGACGCGCGCGCGTCAGGGTACCGGCGGCGACCAGCGGATTCAGCAGGATCTTGATGTTGACCTCGACGTCCGAGGTGTTGACGCCCCCGGAGTTGTCGATGAAGTCGGTGTTCAGCCGCCCGCCGGCGAGCGCGTATTCAATGCGGCCGCGCTGCGAGAGGCCGAGATTGCCGCCCTCGCCGACGACCCGCGCCGCAAGCTCCGCACCGTTTACGCGCACGGCATCGTTGCTGCGATCGCCGACCTCGCCGTTGGTCTCGAGGGTTGCTTTGACGTAGGTGCCGATGCCGCCGTTCCACAAAAGGTCGACGCGCATGCGCAGGATGGCGCGGATGATTTCGTTCGGGGGCGCGGCGGCGCTCGGCATGCCGAGCATGGCCTGGGCTTCGCTTGAGAGCGTGATGGATTTTGCGGCGCGCGCAAATACGCCGCCGCCGCGCGAGATCCGGCGCCGGTCGTAGTCATCCCAGGTCGAGCGCGGCAGCCGGAACAGGCGCTGGCGCTCGGCGAAGCTGGCCGCGGCATCCGGGGCGGGATCCAGAAAGATGTGCTGATGATTGAAGGCGGCCTTCAGACGCGTATGGCGCGACATCAGCATGCCGTTACCGAACACGTCTCCCGCCATGTCGCCGATGCCGATGGCCGTGAACGCCTCGGACTGGATATTGACGCCGAACTCGCGAAAATGCCGCTTGACGCATTCCCAGGCGCCGCGCGCGGTGATGGCCATCTTCTTGTGGTCATAGCCGGCCGAGCCGCCGGAGGCGAAGGCGTCTCCGAGCCAGAAGCCGTAGTCCTGCGAGATGGCGTTGGCGATATCCGAGAATGTGGCGGTGCCCTTGTCGGCCGCTACGACGAGATAGGTGTCGTCGGCATCGCGCCGCACCACCTTCGGCGGCGGTACGATACGGTTGCCGACGATGTTGTCGGTAAGGTCGAGCATGCCGCGGATCAGACATTGATAGCAGGTAACGACTTCGGCCTGCAGCTCATCACTGGATCCCGCGGGCGGGCGCTTCACGACGAAGCCGCCCTTGGCGCCGACCGGCACGATGATGGTGTTCTTGACGTTCTGCGCCTTCATCAGGCCCAGAATCTCGGTGCGGAAATCCTCGCGCCGGTCCGACCAGCGGATGCCGCCACGGGCGACCTCGCCCATGCGCAGGTGCACCCCCTCGACGCGCGGGCTGTAGACGAAGATCTCGAACTTCGGCCGTGGCAGCGGCAGGTCGGGAATCTTGTGCGGATCGAGCTTGAAGGACAGGTAGCTCTTCGGGCCGCCGGCGGCATCGTCCTGATAGAAGTTGGTGCGCAGCGTGGCGCGCACTACGTTCAGATAGCCGCGCAGGATGCGATCCTCATCCAGGCTCGTGACCGAATTGAGCGCGGTGCGGATCTCACCCACGAGGCGCTCGGCGCGCGCTGGCTCGCGCGCCGCGGTGCGCGGCTTGAAATAAGCCTGAAACAGCCGCACCAGGTTCTTCGCGATCCCCGGGTTCGCGGCGAGCGTGCGTTCCATATAGGCCTGGCTGAACGGCACGCCGGTCTGCAGCAGGTAGCGGCAGTAGGCGCGCAGCACGATGATCTCGCGCGCCGCAAGACCGGTTGCGAGCAGCAGGCGGTTGAAGCCGTCGTTCTCGATCTCGCCGCGCCACACGGCCGAGAACGCCTCCTTGAACGTCGGCTCGATGCGCGCGATATCGATGCGCAGCGCATCGCGGTGCTCGAGTTCAAAATCCTGGATCCAGGCCGAGCCGCCTTCGGGCCAGACGAGCTGGTAGGGCCGTTCGGCGATGACGCGCAGGCCGAAATTCTCAAGCACCGGTAGCAGGTCGGATATGGGTACCGGGTCGCCCAGCTTCACGATCTTCAGGTGCACGCGTCCGGGAATCTGGCTCGCGGGGCGATGCAGGTTCAAGCGCGGGGACTGCGGCTCGGAGCGCAGCGCCTCCAGATCCTGCAGATCCTCGAGCGCATCGGCGGGCGCGACCTCCTCCTCATAAGCGAGCGGAAATGCGTGCCGGTAGCGGTGCGCCAGCGCCAGCACCGCCGCTTCGTCGTGCCTGGCGACGAGCGCATCGCGCAGCCGGTCGGTCCAGGTGGTCGCCGCCTGCGCGATGCGCTTCTCGATGGCCGCCAGATCCACCTTCCGCCGGTCGTCCGGGTCGGTGCGCACCACCACGTGCACGCGGGCGTGATTGGAATCGGATATCTGCACCTGGGTTTCAATGTGGGTGCCGCCGAAACCTTCGAGCACGATCTGTTCGATGCGCTGGCGCACTTCGGTGCTGTAGCGGTCGCGCGGCACATAGATGAGGAGCGAATAGAAGCGTTGAAAAGGATCGCGCCGCGCGAGCAGGCGCACGGTGCGCCGTTCGTACAGGTTGACGATGCCGCGGGCGATGCGGATCAGATCCTCCACCGAAGCCTGGAAGAGCTCATCGCGCGGATAGGTCTCGAGCACGTGCACCACCGCTTTGGCGTCGTGGCTTTGTGGGTCAAGGCCAAAGTGGCCGACGACGCGCTCGACCTTCTTGCGCAGCACCGGGATCTCGCGCGGGCTGAATTGATAGGCGGTCGAGGTCCAAAGACCAAGAAAGCGGTGCTCGCCCGTTACCTCGCCGCGCGCGCCGAAGCTCTTTACTCCGACATAGTCGAGGTAGGTGGCGCGATGTACGCTCGCGATGGAATTGGCTTTCGTCACGATCAGCAGCGTGCGCTCGCGCGCGCGCGCGCGCAGCTGCCCGCGCAGTACAACCGCGCCCGCATGGCCGCCGCGCAGGATGCCTAAGCTCGTGCGCCGCTGCGGCACGAGGCGATCGGCGTTCGCGCCGCGCTTGAGGCGGTAGTAGCGGTAGCCGATGAAGAGGAAGTGGCGGGCTCGCATCCATTCCAGGAGCGCTCGCGCCTCGGCGACTTCTGCGCTGGGCACAGGCGGCGGGTGGCTCGCCAAGGACTCGATGAGTTTGGCGGCGCACTGGCGCATGGGCCGCCAGTCAGCGACCGCGAGCCGCACGTCGCGCAGTGCCGTGACAAGTTTTTCCTTGAACCGGGCGAGGCGCGCGGGATCGGTCTGGCGATCGATCTCGTACAGCTGCCACGACTCGGCATGCTCTCCCGGCGCGCGCTCGACACGCACTCCTGTCAATCGGCCGCGGCGGTCGCGCGCGGCGGTAAGCACCGGATGCACGATCAAATGGACGGCGATCTCCGCCTGGCTGAAGACGATGCCGAGGGAGTCCACGAGAAACGGCATGTCGTCGGTGACGACCATGACGAGCGTGTGCGGGGACTGAAAGCCGTCGCGGGCGGGATCGGGGTTGAATACCTCGACGAGCGCCTGCCCGGGACGGCGCGCGCGGCTTCCGAATTTGAGATGCTCGAGCGCGGCTCCCGCGAGCGTCGCAGGCGGACGCTGCGCGAGGTCCTCTTCCGCGACCCCGCGGAAATAGGCGCGCAGAAATTTCTGCTGCAGGCCCTTGCCCGCACGCGCTCCGCGCACGGCGACGATCCGTTCGATCAAGGCGCGCCTTGCGGCGGGAATGCTGCGCAGGGGAGAGCTGTCGCGACTTGGCTCGCGCGGCACGCTCACGAATCCCGCTCGAGATCGCGCAGCACCGCGGCGAGGAACCGCGCCGCCTCACCGCCCGTCACGCACCGATGATCGAAGGTCAGAGACAGGGGCATGCGCAGATGCGCCTCGATGCCCCCCATGACGGCGATCACATCGTGGCTCAGGCGCCCCGCGCCGAGGATCGCGACCGCCGGCGGCACCACCACCGGCGTCGCATAGCGGCCTGCGATCATGCCAAAGTTTGAGAGCATGAAGCTGAAGTTACGCAGGTCCTCGGGCGCGACCGTGCGGTCGCGCGCGGTGCGCTTCAATCGGTCAACGTCGGCGCGCAGCTCCTCGGCAGGCCGCCCGCCCACGTCGCGGATCACCGGCACGAGAAGCCCGTCGGGCGCATCGACCGCCATGGCAACGTCAACCTTCGGGAGCAGACGCCGGCTTTGCGCCGCACCGTCGAACCAGGCATTAAGGCCGGGCTCTGCGCGGCAGCCGGCGGCGATGGCGCGCAACAGGCGCGTGGTGAAGTCCTGGCCCTTGCGCCAGTGATGCAGGTCCGCATCGTCGAAGAGCGTGCAATTCATGACCGAATCGCGCGCGAGGGTCATGCTCTGCGCCATCGCGCGGCGCAGGCCGCGCAGCTTCTCCGGCTCGCCGGCGGCGACGGGCGCCGCCGCGCGCGCCGCGCCGGGCGATGTTTTGAGTGCGGTGACGGTGGCAGAGGTGTGCAGCGCGGTGGGACCGGATGTCGTCATGACGTCATCGACGGTGATGAGGCCGCCGCGACCGCTGCCCGCCACGCGCGCAAGATCCACCCCCAGGCGCTTTGCGAGCGCTCGCACGGCGGGCGCTGCGCGCACGCGCTCGCGCGGCGCGCCGGCAGCACCGCCGGCGACGGCTGTCTCAATGAATTCCTCCTCATTCGTCGTCGGCATGCTGCCGACGACGGTGCCGGAGTCATCCGCCGCGGGCCGCTCCGGAGCCTTGGCAGGAGCCGCACGCGTACCGGCGGGCGCTGCGGCGACGTCAAATTCCACGAGCGGCGCGCCGGTTGCGATCATGTCGCCGGGATTGCCGTGCAGGACACGGATCACGCCCGAGTACGGCGAGGGCACCTCGACCACGGCTTTTGCAGTTTCCACCGCCACCATCGGCTGGTCGACCTTGACCTGATCGCCCGTCTTGACGTGCCAGCGCACGATTTCGGCTTCCGCCAGTCCTTCACCCAGATCCGGAAGATTGAAAGTGGTCATGCGCCCTCCGTGCAAAGGCTTGCGGAAGCTATTCGGTGAGCGTATCGCGCACGGCATCGATAATGCGCGCGACGCTGGGAATGTAGTCGTACTCGAGTCGGAAGAGCGGCATCGGCGTGTCGTAGCCGGTGACGCGCTTGATGGGCGCCTGCAGGTCGTACAGGCCGTGCTCGGCAACGGTTGCGGCAATCTCCGCACCGATGCCGCAGTTGCGCGCCGCCTCATGCACGATGATGAGCCGGCCGGTCTTCGCCACCGACTCGAGAATGGTGTCATGGTCGATGGGCGAGAGGGTGGCAAGATCAATGACCTCGCAGGACACGCCGTCTTTTTGCAGCTGGTCCGCAGCACGCAGGGTCTCGAAGGTCATCGCTCCCCAGGTGACGATGGTCGCATCGTTGCCTTCGCGCAGGCGATAGCACACATCGAGCGGCAGCGCCTGGCCGTCGTCCGCGATCTCCTGGCGCACGAGTCGGTAGAGCCGCACGGGCTCGAGGAACATGACCGGATCAGGCTCGCGGATCGAGGCCAGGAGGAGGCCGTAGGCACGCGCCGGCGAGGAGGGGCAGACGACGCGCAGGCCCGGATGATGCGCGAGCATCGCTTCCAGGCTCTCGGAGTGATGCTCCGGCGCATGAATGCCGCCGCCGTGCGGCATGCGCATGACGAGCGGCAGAGTGATGCGTCCACGGGTGCGGTGCCGCATGCGCGCCATGTGATTGGCGATCTGGTCCATCGCCGGATAGATGAAACCCATGAACTGGATCTCGGCGACGGGGCGCAGGCCCTGGGCCGCAAGCCCGATCGACATGCCGGCGATCATGCCTTCGGCGAGCGGCGTGTCCTGCACGCGCTCCTTGCCGAATTTCTCCTGCAGCCCGGCCGTGGCGCGAAACACCCCGCCGTTGATGCCGATGTCCTCGCCCAGCACGACGACGGTTGAGTCGTGCGCCATCTCCCACGCGTGCGCGCGGTTGATGGCTTCGATCATCGTCACTTTTGCCATGGCTGAGGGCGTGCCCGATCAGTGTGCGCCGGAGGACGCGTAGCGGCGCGCCGCCTCGCGCTGCTCGCGCGTGCTCTTGGGCAGTCGTGCGAACAGGAAGTCAAACATGGCATCGGTCGACTGCTTCGGCGTATGCAGGTATTCCTCCACGGCTGCATCGACGAGCGTCGCGCAATCGGCCTTCAAAGCCTCCTCGCGCGCGGCATCCCAGGCGCCCGTCCTTTGAAGATAGGCGCGGAAGCGCAGGAGCGGCTCGCTCTTCCACGCATCCTTTACCTCGTGCTCCTTGCGATAGCGCGTCGCATCGTCTGCGGTGGTGTGATCGCTCAGGCGGTAGGTCACCGCCTCGATGACGGTGGGTCCTTTGCCGTCGCGCGCGCGGGCGATCGCTTCGGCCACGGTGTGGCGCACGGCAAAGATGTCGTTGCCATCGACCTGCACGCCGGGAATGCCGGCGGCGATCGCCTTCTGCGCAAGGGTCGCGGTTGCGGTCTGATCCTCGATGGGAACCGAGATCGCCCATTTGTTGTTGACGATGACGAAAACGGCAGGTAGCGCGCGCGCGCCGGCAAGATTCATTGCCTCGTAGAATGCGCCCTGGGAGGTGCCGCCGTCGCCGATGAATGCCAGTGCGCAGCGCGTCTCGCCGCGGATCTTCATGGCCATCGCAGCGCCCGCAGCGTGCAGCATCTGCGAGCCGATGGGCACGCTCCAGGCAAAATCGTGGCGCGCCACCTTGAAGTCGTTGCCGCGCTCATCCCCGCCCCAGTAGAGAAGGACGTCCGTCATCGTGACGCCGCGCCAGAACTGTGCGCCGTACTCGCGGTAGACGGGTACCAGCACGTCATCGGCGCGCATCGCGGCGGCAGCGCCCACGTGGGTGGCCTCGTGCCCGAGACAGGAGGCGTAGGTTCCGAGCTTACCGGTGCGCTGCAGGTTGATGGCTTTGGTATCGAAGGTGCGTACCAGCGTCATCAGGCGGTACATCTTCACCAGCTCCGCCGCATCCTGCGTGAAGGGCGGCAACGTCCCGACGGCGTTGCCGTCTGCGTCGAGAAACTGGCAATACTTGACTTCGAATTCGGCAATCGTCTTCAAAATGACCCCCCGCCAGCGGCGCCGTATTGTACATGAGGGACCGCGACCTACCTTTTAGTCAGGGGTCCGATCTGCAGCGCCCGCCCCAGGAGGATGTCGAGTGCCCGACCGAGCGCCCTGCGCTCCGCGCGCGACAGCGGCTGCAGGAGCGCGCGCTCGTAGGCGAGCGCGAACGGCGCGACGCCCGAGTGGACCTGACGGCCTGCCGTAGTGAGGCGCAGCACGGAGCGGCGGCGGTCGGCATGCGCCATGCGCCGCTCGAGGCGCGCCGACTTAAGGAGCGCGCGCACCGCGCGGCTCACCGCGACCTTGTCCATGGCGGTGCGCTGCGCCACCTCCGCGGCGGACAGATCCGGGGAGTTTGCAAGTACCGCGAGCACGCGCCATTCGGGAATGGAGAGGGCGAAGCGCTCGCGGTACGCGCCGGCGATGGCGGTGCTGACGAGATTCGTCAGCACCGAGAGGCGATAGGGCAGAAAGTTCTCAAGCAGCAGGGCCGGCTTCGGCATCGGAGTTTCGCTGGCAGATGGGGCCGAGGCGTATAATAGTTGCATATGTAACTAATCGCGCGCCGGGAAGATCCCCATGACCCCACTGTTCGACAATCCCATGGGCACCGACGGCTTCGAGTTCGTCGAGTACGCCGCCCCTGATCCGCAGGCCCTGCGCACGCTTTTCGAGCGCATGGGCTTTCCGGTCGTTGCGCGCCATCGCTCCAAGAACGTGACGCGCCATGCACAGGGTGACATCAATTTCATCATCAATGCGGAGGAGGACTCTTTCGCGCAGGGCTTTGCCCGCGCGCATGGGCCGTGCGCCTGCGCCATGGCCTTCCGGGTGCGCGATGCGGCATTCGCCTACAAGCGCGCGCTCGAGCTTGGCGCGCGGCCCGGCCCGCAGAGCGCCGGCCCCATGGAGCTCAACATTCCGTGCATCGAAGGCATCGGCGGCTCGCTCATCTATCTCGTCGACCGCTACGGCGGGCAGTCAATCTACGATGTCGATTTCCGCGCGGTCGATGCGGGTGCCGCGGAGCCAACCGGCCTTGCCTGCATAGACCATCTGACGCACAACGTGATGCGCGGACGCATGGATTATTGGACCGGTTTCTACGAGCGCCTCTTCAACTTTCGCGAGATCCGTTATTTTGACATCGAGGGCAAGAAGACCGGGCTGTTCTCGCGCGCGCTCACCAGCCCCTGCGGGCGTATCCGCATTCCCATCAACGAGTCGCAGGATGACAAGAGCCAGATCGAGGAGTACCTGAAGGCCTACCAGGGCGAGGGCATCCAGCACATTGCGCTCGCGAGCACCGATATCTACCGCACGGTGGATGTGCTCACCCGCCAGGGGGTTGAGTTCCAGGACACGCCGGATACCTACTACGAGAGCGTGAACGAGCGCGTCGGCGGGCACGGCGAGAAGCTCGAGGAGCTCGCGCGGCGGCGAATCCTCATCGACGGCAATCCGGGCAAGGGCGAGGGCGTGCTGCTGCAGATCTTCACGCAGAACGTGATCGGCCCGATCTTCTTCGAGATCATCCAGAGAAAGGGCAACGAGGGCTTCGGCGAGGGTAATTTTCGCGCGCTCTTCGAATCCATCGAGCTCGATCAGATGCGTCGCGGCGTCGTCTAGGGCCGGTGCTCGCGGGCAAGGTACTCCGCACTTTGCATTTCGCTGAGGCGGCTTGCCGCGCGCTCGAATTCGGGCGCCAGGCGCTCGCCGCGATACAGCTGCGCCGGCTGCGCCGCGGCGCTCACGATGAGTTTGACGCCGTGATCGTAGAGCTCATCGATGAGCGCGATGAAGCGGCGCGCCTCATTCTCATGATCCGCGTCCATTTGCGGCACGTCACTCAAGAAGACTGCCTGATAGGCGCGCGCGATCTCGATGTAGTCGTTCTGGCTCCTCGGGCCTGCACACAGCGCGGCAAACTCGAACCACACGGCGGTGCCCGCCTCGCCCACGACGTCGATGGGCCGGCCCTCGATGTACACCGTGCCCGTACGCGGCTCGGCGCCCGCGGCAAGTTTCCTGAAGAGCGCCAGGAGCTGCGAGCGCGTTTCGGGCGCGCCGCTTGCAAAGTAGATGCCCGCGGAGGTGAGATCGCGCAGGCGGTAGTCGGTGCCTGCATCGACCTCGAGCACGCGAGTGTGGCGCTCGAGAAGATCGATGGCGGGCACAAAGCGCTCGCGCTGCAGGCCGTTCTCGTAGAGCCGCCGCGGCGGCAGATTTGAGGTTGCCACGAGCGCCACGCCGCGGCGGAACAATGCGCGCAGGAGACCGCCGATGATCATGGCATCCGCGATGTCGCTGACGAAGAGCTCATCCAGGCACAGGATGTGCGCCTCGTCTGCAATTTCCTTGGCGATCTCCTCAAGAGGCGCGGCCGTGTGCGCGAGGCGCGTCAGGCGCGCGTGCACGTCATACATGAAGCGGTGGAAATGGCGGCGCTGCCGTTTGGCGAAGGGCAGGCTCTCAAAGAAAAGATCCATGAGATAGGTCTTGCCGCGCCCGACTTC
>Ga0302326_10002505_pt1 | contig 44649 bp, 37 predicted proteins | sample Palsa_T0_3_FD_202264 | JGI IMG/M metagenome (GOLD analysis project Ga0302326, IMG submission 202264) | Peat permafrost microbial communities from Stordalen Mire near Abisko, Sweden - Palsa_T0_3 | ecosystem: Environmental > Terrestrial > Soil > Palsa > Peat permafrost | place: Sweden: Abisko...
ACTCCAAAGGACCGGTCTTTTTTTTGCAGACCCGGGTGGGCTTCCTCGGACGCTCCTTCCCCTGCCTGAAGTTCCGGACCATGCGCGTCAATGCCGAAGCCAATACCAAACAGGCTACCGACGACGATCCCCGGATCACCCGGATGGGCCGTTTCCTTCGCAATAGTAACCTGGACGAGTTACCCCAGTTCATCAATGTCCTGGCAGGTCATATGAGCATTGTCGGGCCACGCCCCCACATGTACAAGGACTGCGCTAACTTCTCCCGTGTATTGGATTCCTACAAATTTCGCAGCGTAATGAAGCCCGGCATAACCGGTCTGGCCCAGGTCAAAGGCTATCGCGGCCCCACCCAGACCTTTGACAAGGTTTTCAGAAGATTTCAATGGGACGCCTTCTACGTACGCAACGCCAATTTCTGGCTCGACCTGCGTATTGTGCACTATACCGCCATGCAGACATTCACTTATATCATCAGCAAATTTGCCATGATCGAAGAAGATACCCAGGCCGTAGTCGGCGCCGATTGGATCGAGCCAAAAAATGTGCTGAATTAGTGAGTAGGCCACAGTCGCCCACAGCCGTGTGAATTTAAGCCGTGAGCGTGCAGATTTCCGCCCTTGGCGTGTAGTAGATACCCAATAAACGTCTCCGTACCCCCCATCAGATTGTTATCCTGGGTTTATTTAAGGAATTACAATGCAACGTTTTCTAAGTTGTCCTTGTCATGGCCAATTAGATGCTGTTCAACCGGTTTACGGCAGTCATGCTGCCGCCCGGAGTAAGTCCGACCCTGTTCTGGTGGCATCTTTATTGCTGCCTAAAACAAGTTGAGAAAAAACCAATCCTTAGTAACATGCAGAGTACTATTGTCGACCCGTCCGCTCGTTGTCCTGAAAACTGGGAAAAAGGAAACTGGCAATTTATTCGCGAATATTGCGGGGAAATGTATAATTATTTGATTTTCAAACGGGTAATGGACATTTTTGTATCCCTGGTAGTTCTCCTGGTCATCTTCCCCTGGTTGCTCCCCATCCTCTATGTCTGTATAAAGATCGATTCAAAGGGGCCTGTTTTCTTCCGTCAAAAAAGGGTTGGCTTCCTCGGCAGGACCTTTTGGTGCTATAAATTCAGGACCATGCGCATCAACGACGCCGCGGACAGCCGCCGCGCCTCGCAAAATGATGCCCGGGTGACCCGCGTTGGCTATTTCCTCCGCAACACCTGCCTGGATGAGATCCCACAATTCATAAATGTGCTCCTGGGAGACATGAGTATCGTCGGCCCGCGGCCGCACATGCTCAAGGATTCAGACGAGTTCTCCACTTTGGTCTCCAACTACTCCTATCGGAATATGGCCCGTCCCGGCATCACCGGTCTGGCCCAGGTAAGAGGATATCGCGGACCTGCCACGAGCTTCGAAAGTATCTTCCGCCGCTATCAATGGGATTCCTACTACGTTCGCAACGTGAGCTTCACGCTGGATATCCGGATCATGGTGCAGACCGGTCTCCTGATCGTGCGCTCAATTCTCAATCGCGACCAACCCGTACCCGTTGACAACGTATCCCATGACAACGTATCCCATGACAACAGCCGGCCCGTTTATAATTCGGAATCCCTGGTATCCGCGAAAAAGATAGCTTAGTGCTACACGGCTAAAGTTGTATATTGGTGTTCTATGCGTGTAAACAGACGAACTGCCATGAAACAGCTGGCCCTGCTCTCCACAGGCGCCCTACTACTCCCCTCTTGCATGGAGGATCGTTCGAAAGCTCCGATCCTGTTACACAATTACAAGATCGATGACCGTCAGGAGCAGTTACTGGAAACGCTGGCGGCTACCATCATCCCCTCAGGCGCGACGCCAGGCGCAAAAGAGGTCTCCGCCCATCTCTTTACACTGAAAATGCTCGACGACTGCTATTCCAAAGAGGATCGCGACAAATACCTCAATGGCATGCAGCTGTTTGATGCCGCCGCCCGCACAAGCTCAGGCAATTCCTTTGTCAAGTCTACCACCGCGCAGCGCGAGGCCCTGCTCGCTTCCATCGAAGGGAAAAAACTCACCGATAAAGACCTGAACTTCTTTTACTCCACTACCAAGCGGATGACGATACTCGCGTATTCTTCTTCGAAATATTATCTGACCAAAGTCCAGGTGTACGAATTGGTGCCCGGTCGCTGGCACGGTTGCACACCGGTGAAACCCCGATCGAACACTGCTTCTTAACTTAATCCTCCAAAAACTCTTTTAATCGTTTGCCATGGGAGACCCGATAAAAAATACCCAATTCGACGCCATTGTCATCGGCTCCGGGATGAGCGGAGGCTGGGCCGCGAAAGAATTTGCCGAAAAAGGCTACAAGACCCTCGTCCTCGAAAGAGGACGCGACGTCAAACACAACAAGGACTATCCCACCACGAATATGATGCCCTGGGAATTCGAACATCGCGGCGAAGTCCCTATCGACATCCGTCAGGCCAACCCCGTCGTCAGCCGATGCTATGCTTTCCGGGAGGACGCCATGCATTTCTTTGCAAAGGACACCGAACACCCCTATGTACAGGAGAAGCCATTCGACTGGATCCGCGGTTATCAGGTTGGTGGTAAGTCGATCATGTGGGCCCGGCAGGTTCAGCGCTGGAGCGACTTTGACTTCGAAGGGCCGGCCCGCGACGGCTTCGCGACAGACTGGCCGATCCGGTACAAGGACATCGCCCCCTGGTATAGCTATGTCGAGAAATTTGTGGGTGTTTCCGGCAACAAAGACGGCCTCCCCATGCTCCCCGACGGGGAATTCCTTCCTCCGCTCGATCTCACCTGTGTAGAGGACTACTTCAAAGATTTTGTTAAAAAAACCTATAAGGACCGGCACGTCATCTACGGCCGTTGCGCCCATCTCACCCAACCTACGGCCCTCCACCTTCAACAGGGTAGGGGTCAATGTCAGAATAGAACCCTATGCCAGCGTGGATGCCCCTTTGGCGGCTATTACAACAGCAACTCCACCACCATCCCCTGGGCCGAACGCACCGGCAACATGACCCTACGACCCTTCTCCGTAGTGGAATCCATTATCTATGACGACAAAAAAGGAAAGGCTACAGGCGTCCGGGTCATCGATGCCAATACCCGGGAAACATTCGAATATTTTGCCCCCGTTATCTTCGTCAATGCGGGCGCCCTCAATACCAATTTGGTCCTGCTCAACTCCACCTCTGCCCGCTTCCCTCATGGCCTGGGCAACGACAACGGCCTGCTGGGCAAATACGTGGCCTTCCACAACTATAGAGGACATATTTCCGCCGAATACGATGGATTCGCCGACCGGACCACCGACGGCCGCCGCCCTACCGCCGCCTATATCCCCAGATTCCGCAACGTCTTCTCCCAGGATAAAGATGCCGACTTCCTGCGCGGCTATGCCGCCGGCTTCTCCGCATTCCGCGGCTTTGACCATCCTACCGAAGGCTTTGGCGAGACGCTCAAGAACAACCTCAACAGCGGAAAGTTAGGCCCGTGGCGCGTCGGCTCCCATATGATGGGCGAGACCCTGCCCAAGGAAACCAACACCGTAAGCCTGGACGCCGCCCTTAAAGACCAATGGGGTATCCCGCAACTAAAGATCAATATCAGTTACGATGACAACGATGAGAAGATGCTCAAGGACTTCTTCAAACAGCTAACAGACATGTACACTGCCGCCGGCTTTACCAATATAAAAACCGGCGACTCCGGCCAGGCTCCCGGCCTTGATATCCACGAGATGGGTGGCGTCCGGATGGGGAAAGACCCTAAGACCTCCCTGCTCAATAAATGGAACCAGCTCCACGCCTGCCCCAATGTATACGTCACGGACGGAGCCAGCATGACCAGCACCTCGTGCCAGAACCCCTCACTCACCTATATGGCATTAACGGCCCGGGCCGTCGACCACGCCATATCGGAAATGCGGCATGCCTGATGGTTAATGCCCCCGGGTCCGTTGGTTCACTGGCAACTAATTCGTACTTTTCAGCGTAATATTAAATAACTATGAAAGGCTTTTTATTGACACTCGCCGCCTTCGCGGCGATATTTCTAATACTTAATGCCGGTTATTACAAAGATTGGTTTGAAAGCAAACCTGAGCAATACTGGAGCCAATTTTTGAAGGAGAAGGACGATACCCTCGACCAGGTCGGTATTATGAAAGAACGCTATGGAGTGGCTTATACCATTTGCCTCAAGGTAAAAGAAGCGGTCGAGAAAAAGAAGATCGCACATCCTATCATCCTGTTCGAACCGAATAGCTTTTATCGCGATTCCCTGCACATCTATAGCCAGGTCCACGCCCCCGAACCCGCCGTTTTCTATTATTATACGGGTCTGGAAGCGGTATGGACAAACTCTCCCAACGTAGGCAAGGCGAACTTATTCCTGCGTATTTCCAAAAAAGGGGTTAACCTCGACGAGATCCATACCCCGGAACAATTACATCGTATCCTCGACTTCTACAAAAAATATCCTCCAACCTTATAGCCTATGCCATTCCTCGCATTTTTACTGCTGGCGATTCTTTTCCTGCTGTCGGGTTATGGCCTGCTCCAGCTCTTCGGTCTGCAGTTGAAGACCGCCTATACCCTCACCATTTCCCTGTTGCTAGGCGTCGCCCTGGCCTCATTCCTGCCCTTCGCGTTACAACTCTGCTTTATCCCGCTGACCGGTCTTACGGTCTTCGGATCGTTGGTGCTCGCCGCAATCCTGCTCAACATCCCAACGGCGCTTGCCATTCGGAAGAAGGGCTTCCCGGCTTTCAGGAACCAGGTATTCCAGGGCCGTCTTCAGCCCTCGCCTTACGAGATGCCATTTTGGATCATCATCGGTTTTCTCGTCTTCGTGAGCGTATGGCGTTGCTATTACCTTCCGCCCACTTCCCGCGATGCCCTCTCGGGCCCGGAAGCGATAGCCGAATTCGCCTTTCGCGAACATACCATGATCAATTCCTTTTTCAATATAGACCTGTGGTCGACCAATAACCAGTTCAAATCCCCTTACCTGACCTCGCTGCAGCTTACCTTTAAGCTGGCCGGCTTCCCCTTTGGCCAGATCTGGCTCAGCATCGTCTTCGTCAGCTTTACCATCTTCCTGTACAACGCGCTAAAGGAGACGCTCCACCCGCTCCTCGTCGGAACACTGCTGCTGGTCTTCTTTCTGACACCGGAAATGTATGCCTACACGTTTATGGTGCTGTATGATTATAGTAATATGGTCTATCTCTTTCTCGGGATCTATTTTTTATTCAAATACTTTTCGGAGCCACAACCCCGCGGCTATTTTTATTTTGGGGGGTTGCTCATCGGCATCGCCACCTATATCCGGTCCGAGACCCTGGCCCTGGCCCTGCTCTTTCTCCCGCCTATCCTGCTGATGCAGCGGCGGACAAAGCTGCCGCTTAAAAAAATCCTGCTGGCCGATGTTCTTTTCTTCCTGCCTGCCGTGGTAGGCTATACCCTCCCAAATGAAGTGTACAACAAACACTACCTGCCCGTGCATTTTGACGTGGGGGGCCTCGTCAACCATCACCTCACCAACCTCACCCCGCTTTTTCAACGTTACAGCGACATCGTCACCCGGCTGCTCACCGGCACATTCGCGATCCATTTATGGGGATACATTTTCTATTTGACTGCCACACTCTTCGTGGCGGAAGCCCTCATTCTCCGGCGCTTCAACCAAAACGCCCGCAACTGGCTTTACGCCTTTGTAGTGCTCTACCTCGGGATCGGCGCCCTGGGCTGGCTCCTGCCGCTTTTCGATCTCACTGACACGACCAAACGCGCGCTGTTCAAAATACTCCCGGTGGCGCTGCTCTATCTTGCCAACAACGAATTGCTCATGCGGTTCTCCCGTTCCATCACGAGTTGGGAAAATGCTCCCGGCCGTGCCCCTGTTGCCCCGGGCCGTGGCGCTGACAAACCCGCCCTCGCCGCGGGTAAGACCGTGCTGACAAAATCGGGTAAGGCGGTGGCGGCTCCAAGCTCCGGCGGACGCAAAACTCCGCCTGGCCGCAACCGAAAAAAGTAAAAAATACTTATCCCGCCCATTTGTCCCTATCGAGACTGCGAAATTGGATGGCCTCGGCCAGATGCTCGGGGCGGATCCCTTCGTTGCCCGATAGATCGGCGATCGTCCGGCTGATCTTTAGTATATGATCATGCGCCCTGACCGATAGTTTCAGCTTCTCCATCGCCATACGCAACAATTGCTCGCCGGCGGGATCTATCCGGCAATAATGACGCAGGAAGCGACCGCTGACCTGGGCATTACAATAAGTAGCCGGCGGCGTCTGCCCTTCATACCGCCGGCGTTGCATTTCCCGCGCCGCCATCACCCGCTGACGGATCTGCTGCGAACTCTCGCTCGCAATACTGGCTGATAATTGTGTAAAGGGTACAGGAACCACTTCCATATGCAGATCTATCCTATCCAACAACGGCCCCGAGATCCTGTTGAGATATTTGAATACCGCTCCGGGCGGACAAGTACACTCCTTATCCGGATGATTATAATAACCGCAAGGACAGGGGTTCATCGACGCGATCAGGATAAACGACGAGGGGAATTCTACAGAAAGCGCGGCCCTGCTGATCGTCACCCTCCTGTCTTCCATCGGTTGCCGCATGGTCTCCAGCGTGCTCCGGTTGAACTCAGGCAGCTCGTCCAGGAACAGCACTCCGTTATGAGCCAGGGAGATCTCACCCGGTTGAGGTATACTGCCGCCTCCCACCAACGCCATCGCGGATATGGTATGATGTGGCGAACGGAATGGGCGTTGGTAAAGCAGGGTAGTATGGGCGGGTAATTTGCCGGCGACACTATGGATCTTTGTCGTTTCCAGGGCCTCCTGCAAGCTAAGCGGAGGCAGGATAGTAGGGAGCCGACGCGCTAACATGGTTTTACCGGCACCGGGCGGCCCGATCATGATGGCATTGTGCCCCCCGGCTGCCGCGATCTCCAATGCCCGTTTGATATTCCCCTGTCCTTTTACCTCGTTAAAATCAAGATCAGCCTGGGGCCACGCGGAGAGCAGGGGTCGCCGGTCGTCGCCGGCCACCGGAGCCGAAGAAGCATTGTCCCGGAAAAAACCGATCACTTCGCGCAGCTGAGCGAATGCATGAACATTTATTTGTTTAACGATGGCCGCCTCAGCACCGTTTTGACTGGGGACGATCAGTCCCTTGAAATGCTCTTTTCCCGATTGCATGGCAATAGGCAATGCTCCCTTGATGGGCTGGATACCGCCATCCAATCCCAGCTCTCCCATGATCACAAAACTTTTCAGGAGGCCGGCATCGGGCAACTGTTCACTGGCTGCCAGTATACCCAAAGCGATCGGGAGATCGAAAGCCGCCCCATATTTCCGGATGCCGGCCGGGGCGAGGTTGATCACGATCTTGGTCCGGGGCATGTAATAGCCATTGCTCTTGATGGCGCTCTCGATCCGCTGAATACTCTCTTTTACCGCACTGTCGGCGAGCCCGACGATGAAGGTGTGTAGTCCTTCCGTCACATTCACCTCAACTATAATGGTGATAGCCTCCACTCCATACACCGCACTTCCAAACAACTTCACCAGCATACCCCCGGGGTTTAGCCGATGAAGCTAGGAATTATTTGAATTCTTGAAAAAAGAAATTCGGCGACGTTTCACGAATGCCGTTCCACGGATAAATTACACCTATAACTTATCAAGCATATCCACCACCTTCTCCCGTTTCAGGATCAGGTAGCCGATCCTGTCATTACTGATCCCCGGCTTCAACTGGTAGCTGAACTCCAGTTGATCGTCCTTCACGGAAGTCTCAAAATAATTGAAAAGAATATTTGGATACACCTTCAACTCTTCTCCTATCTCATACAGATGCGTCGATAGAATGAACAACGAGCGGCGGATGCGGATCAATCCCTTGATCACCGCACTGGAACATTTCATCGCATCCTGTACATTCGTTCCCTTGAAGAGCTCGTCGATCAGCACCAGCCATTTTTTTTGATTCCCGATCTTCTCCAGCGTATTCTTGATCCGCTGTACCTCGTTGAAGAAAAAACTTTCCCCCTTGCTGATATTATCCTCGACGTTGATATTGCTCAGGATGCCATCGAAAATGCTGAGCCGCATCGACTGCGCCGGCACTCCCATCCCCAGGTGGGCCAGGAAGACGACAATGCCCACTGAACGGATAAAAGTACTCTTACCGGCCATGTTGGCCCCCGTCAGAAAGACAAAATTGGTGGCGGAGTCCAACCGGATATCATAGGCCACCGGCTTGGGCAGGAGCAGGTGATAAACCTGGCTTGCATCCAGGTAGGGGTCCTCCTGCTCTACAAACGAAGGAAAACAAAGCCCATAACGCAGCATTGCCATCGCCATCGAGTACCAGGCATCCAGCCGGTTGTGGATATCGACAAGCGATTGCAGGGCAGTCTTGAAGCCATAACGGACATAATGCCCGTAATAGATCACCTGGATAGGGTTCAATTGCTTGCCCGGTGTGGTCGCAGCCAGTTCTTTCAGGATATCCTGATCCAGCAACCGCCGCGCTCTTTCCAGCAGATCCGACAGCAGTGGTGGATTATCGGGCTTGTTCAGCAACGAGACCAACTGGTTCATCCCGCGGACGAAATCCGCAAAATGCCCCGCTGAATACCGCACCATCGAATAGTCGCTGGAATGAAATAGTTTGTAGCCCAGGGCAGCCGGGAGGTTCTGACCATGGGGTATGTCATCGATCGGAGTCTCATAGAAACGTTCCATCACCATGATCGTGCCGTTGCTGATCGACACCGGCCAGGTGTTCAGCTTTTCCAGCATCAGGCCCAGGATGCGCTGGGTAGACTCGATGGGGCCCAGGTTGCTGAAAGGTTTGCTGAAATACTCCAACAATACATCCTTTCCGCCACGGGTACGCGTAAAGTCCAGTTTGTGGAAAATGGAGAACTCCTCCTCCTTACTGTAGAGGGATAGGTCTTCATATGTTATATTATCAATTTCCATGGTTGTTTTCCTTGGTCTAACGGTCAAACCGTAGCCGCTGGCCCCATTGAGATTCATCAAAGGCCCCGTTTCCATAAACAAGATGGCCATTTACAAAAGTATGGGTGATCGTTGCCGGAAATTCGAACCCCTCCAGCGGACTCCAGCCGCATTTATACAGGATGTTCCCACTTTCAACCCGGGAGGACTGCCCGAGATCGACGATCACCAGGTCGGCGAAGTAGCCTTCCCGGATAAACCCCCTTTCGGCAATGTTAAAACAGACAGCTACCGCATGGCTCATCTTCTCCACAAGCCTTTCGAGGCTGATCTTCCCCTCGCGGACATAATGCAACATCAATCGCAGCGAATGCTGGACCAGTGGCAGTCCCGCATGCGCCCGTTCATAGGCGCTGCCTCCCGAACCATGCCCGCCTGGCCTCGCATCGGCGCCTGCCGACAAAGGCCCTTCCGGTAATAACCCTTCCTGTAATAAGCGGAGCCGCCCGCCCACATCCCGCATGTACCCCTTTTCCGCCAGCGTATGCGGTGCATGGTCGGTAGCAATGAGATCGAGCCGGTCGTCCAGTAATGCTGTCCATAAGGCATCCCGGTTATACGGCGCCTTGATCGCCGGATTGCACTTGATCTGGTTGCCGAGCCTGGAATAATCATCACTGGTGAAATGCAGGTGATGCACACAGACCTCCGCCGTGATACGTTTTTCAGCCAGCGGCAGCATATTGCCGAAAAGCGCCATCTCCTTTTCTGTCGAAAGATGAAAGACGTGAAGCCTGCTGCCGTGTTTCTGCGCAAATTGAATGGCGGTCAGCGAAGACTCGAAACAGGCATGCTCATCCCTGATCAGCGGGTGATCGGAGGCTACCAGTTCCCGGCCTTGGCTCTTAAGCCGCTCGAGGTTCTGACGAATGATCTTTTCGTCTTCGCAATGCGTAGCGATCAGCACTTCGCACTCCCGGAACAGCCGGTCCAGCGTAAGGTAATTGTCCACCAGCAGGTTGCCCGTGGACGACCCCATAAAGATCTTGATCCCGCAGATATCCTTTTTCTTCTTATTGGTAAGGAGTGCCTCATCGGCATTGTCATTCGAAGTACCCATGTAGAAGGAATAGTTGGCCAGCGAAGAGCGGGCACCGATGGCATACTTCTCTTCGAGAAGCTCCTGGGTAAACGCCGGCGGCAAGGTATTCGGCATCTCCATGAAACTGGTAACGCCGCCGGCTACCGCCGCTTTCGCCTCCGTATAGATGGTAGCCTTGTGGGTTAGACCAGGCTCTCTGAAATGAACCTGATCATCGATGACCCCAGGCAATAAATGCAGACCTTCGCCGTTGATTTCCGTGACTGCGAACGAAGGACGAAGAGCCGATCCGATTTTTTCGATACGGCCGTTTTTGAGTAATAAATCTGCCGTACTAATCTTACCTTCGTTTACTATTGAGATATTCTTGATCAAGTAATTACGCATATAGAAAGTTGACTCAGCCTGCTTGAGCCGCCCCCGGGCGGCTCGTCCACGGGGGAAAGCCCGCGAACGAGATTCGCACCGGTGGTGCGGATCGAAGTTCAAACAGACATCATTATTAACCGCTTTTATGACGCAATTTATTAAAACCCTTGTAAGACGCAGGATAATTTTAAGGTTGACGCCTGGCCGCCTGGCCCTCATAACTACAACCCTGCTGCTGGCCACTTTCCTGCCCGTCCTATCCCGGGCCCAATCCACCTTTCTCCCCCAGGACTCCAAGTTCGACCATTTCCTGGAACGCATGGATATCCTGCAGCAAACAAACCCCGACCTGAATATCTCGATCGATAAACCCATCAGCCGCCGCCTCGCCGTTCGCGTTGCCTACCTGGCCGACTCCCTGCACAAGAAGTTTCCCTATGACGATATCGACCACCTTTCACCGGTGGACCAGGCCAACCTTTCCTCCCTGCTCATGAATAATATCGAATGGATTACCGGCAACAAGGATAGTTTCATGAGCAAAAGGCCCTGGCTCAACAAGACTTTCTACGTTAACAAGGCCAATTTCTACGAGGTCGAGGACAAAGACTTCTTCCTGGCGATCGACCCCGCGATCCAACAGATCCAGGCTCGTGAGACCGGCAATAATCAAGCTGTCTTCCTAAATTCGAAAGGGCTTACCCTAAGAGGTATGATCGCAGAAAAATTCGGGTTTAGCGCCTATCTCACCGACAACCAGGAAAGAGGCCCCAGCTATTTCCAGCAACGCGTCAATGAATTCAACGCCGTGCCCGGTGCCGGCTATTACAAGCACTTCCATACCACCGGCTGGGACTATATCGACAACAGGGCCTCCATCTATTTTACCACCTGGAAATATTTCGACTGGCAGTTCGGCTACGACAAGAACTTTATCGGGGACGGCTATCGCAGCCTCTTCCTCAGCGACTATAGCGCGCCCTATCTTTTCCTGAAATTCAATACCCGCATCTGGAAGCTCAACTACCAGACCATCTTCGCGGAACTCGTCAGTCAGCATAATATCGACTCGGACTACCAGTACCCGAAGAAATATGCCGTCTTCCACCACCTGACCTATAATGCCACCCCCTGGCTCACCGTCGGCCTCTTCCAGAATGTGGTGTTCAGCCGCGCCAACCACTTCGATTTTACCTACCTCAATCCAGTCATCTTCCTCGTGGCCGCGCAACAGGAGAACGGCAGCCCGGACAAAACGAACGCCGGCATCGATTGGAAACTAAACATAGGTCACCAGACTCAATTCTATGGTCAGTTGCTGTTCGACGAGTTCATCCTGAACCAGATCATCCATTATGGCAGGGGCTATTGGGCCAATAAACAAGGGCTGCAGCTCGGCTTTAAATACATCGACGCCTTCGAGGTCAAGAACCTTGACCTGCAATTCGAGACTAACATCGTCCGACCATATACTTACCAGCACGACGACACCGTGGCCAATTACAGCAACTACAATCAGCCCCTGGCCCACCCGCTGGGCGCCAATTTCTACGAGCTGATCGCCATCGCCCGCTACCAACCCAAATATCGTTGGAATCTGGAAGGTAAGGTCATCTATTACAAACAGGGACTGGACTCCGCAGGCGTGAATTTCGGCAGCGATGTCTTCGAGAACTATAACACCCGCCCCCGGGATTATGGCTTCCAGATCGGCTCCGGCATACCGGCGACCTGCCTCCTGATTTCGGGGCTGGTATCCTGGCAATGCACGGAAAACCTCTTTTTCGATGTCTCGGCTCAGTACAGGCACTATTCCGTCAACGACCCCAGCCACACCTATCAAAGCTCCAATTCCACGTTGTTCAGCGCAGGCGTACGGATGAATGTGTTTCGGCGGCAATATGACTACTAGCCTATCGCATATGAAAAAGCTAATCCTTCTGTGTCTTGTAGTTGGCATTTGTTCTGCCTGCATTGGCCAGGATGACGGGTACAAGGAACCAGGCCCCGCCAGCCAGGCCTATCATGAATATAGAGCGTATTCCACCGTTCCGCCCTATGGTTTGCCAACGCCGTTTCCATGATCCCGCTGTTGATCACCACCTACAGGCTGCAGGAAGATCACGATATTCTTACGGTGTTGGCGCTTTTGATGAAGCGCAACAATTACAAGCCTTTCATGAGCTCTTTTGACTATAAAAAACTGTACGCCGGCACGGAAAGCTATTACGAGGCTTCGCTGATATGCAATACTTCAAACGAGGCATTCATCATCCGACGGGCAATAGATTTTTGCAATGGGCCTTTTAAATAAACCAATGCTGTTCGCTTGGTGTCTCTGCGCCGGCTTGTCCGCCCGGACGCAGATCAGGGATAGCTTTGTACTGGTCGCAAAAGGCCAATATACCGTGGGAAAGCGACATTTTCCGTTGAACCAGCTGCGTCAGGTAAGGGTAGACAGCTTTTATATCGCGGTATATGAGACGACCAACAGGCAGTTCGCCGCCTTTGTAGCCGCTGCAGGTTACCGCACCGACGCGGAAAGGAAACATGACGCCCTTGTCTTCGCGCCCGGCCTGGAAGAGTTCCGCTGGCTGCAGGATTCCACTGCTTACTGGCGGTATCCCAACGGCGTTGGCCGCGGCGGTATCGACAAAAAAATGGATCACCCGGTGACCTGCATTAGCTATAGCGATATCCTGGCTTATTGCCGATGGGCAGGCGTTCGCCTGCCTACGCTGGACGAATGGGAGATCGCCTGCCGGGCTGGCACGACCACCGATTATTTTTTCGGCGCCGACGACAACGCCATCGGCCGCTATGCCAACATCTGGCATCTGCATGACCATCTTTCCGCCGACAGCTCGGACGGCTATAGGTATACCTCACCCGTTGGCTCCTTTGCCCCCAATCCCTGGGGGCTTTATGACATGTATGGGAACGTATTCGAGTTCTGTTCCGGGAAACTTGATCCCGCGGAAAGCAAAACACTTGCCCATGCCAGGGGCGGTTCGTGGTGGTGCAGCGCCGCGTCCTGCCATTTCTTTAATTCTTACGATATCGGCAGTGTCAACATGCACGCGTCCTTCAGCAACCAGGGGTTTCGTGTGGTCCGCTAAACTACCTTAAAGGTACTGCCCACTTTATCATTACTAATGTACAAGATTTGTCATTACTAATGCACAAGTTTGTATATTTGTATTGACAATGTGAAAAATGATCTTGCAATCAATTATATATCAGGTAGTTGAATCTCAGCGAAATAATCAGCTTTCGAGGTCGACCGGACTTAGACGGGAGGCCTTGCAAGACCTGCCGACCCTCTCATCCTTTGCCCTGATAGTATCTGGAATAAGGCGATGCGGAAAAAGCACCCTGCTTTTTCAATTGTTGAAAGAAAAATATCCGGATGCCTTATATCTTAATTTCGAAGATATCCGGTTGTATGAATTTGAAAAAAAAGATTTCACAAGGCTCGATAAGGTGATCGTATCGACGGGTACCAAAGTCTTGCTGTTCGACGAAATACAGATCATTGACGGATGGGAACGATATGTACGACAAAAACTGGATGAAGGATACCAATTAGTGATCACCGGCTCCAATGCCTCTTTATTGAGCAAGGAACTGGGCACTAAACTCACAGGAAGACAGATAACCAAAGAGCTTTTCCCATTTTCCTACAGGGAATTCAATCAATTCAAACAGTTGGAGCCTTCGGTCGATTCTCTGACACAATATCTTCGGACAGGCGGATTTCCCGAATTCGTGAAACAAGGACTAAACGAGATCTTGAATCATGTTTTTGACGATATCCTGATCAGGGATATTGCGGTTCGCTATGGCCTCCGGGAAATAAAAACGCTTCAACGGCTAGCATTGTATCTAGTTTCCAATGTTGGCAATCTCGTTACTGCTACCAGGCTGAAAAATATGTTCGAATTGGGATCAACCAATACCATGACGGAGTACCTGGCCCATCTGGAAGATAGTTATCTCTTCCACCTGGTGCCAAAATTCAGTTATTCACAACGTAAGCAAATGGTCAATCCCCGCAAGGTATACACGATTGATACCGGGATGATCACGGTGAATTCAAGTTCATTCACAGATGACAATGGTCGTAAACTGGAGAACCTGATCTATCTACATCTAAGAAGGAGATATAGGGAAATATATTACTTTTCAGAGCAAAAAGAATGTGATTTTGTCATATTTCAAAATGGCGCTCCGGTAGATGCCATTCAGGTCTGCTTCGATCTAAACGCGGATAATTTGGATCGGGAAATCAATGGATTACTAGCGGCGCTATTGGAATTGAAACTAAAGGAAGGGACGATTGTAACCCTCAATCAAAAAGACGAATACGAAAAAGATGGCTGCATCATCAAGGTTTTTCCTTGTCATGAATACCTGCTTTCCTGAGAAAGGCTCACATCGCCATCAGCACCGCGACATAGTGACATAGCGCTGCGGTGAGCACAAACCCATGCCAAACCGCATGCGTATACCTATATTTATCCCACAGGTAGAAGAAGGTGCCAATGGTATATAGACCCGCGCCGATGCAGATAAAGACGAGCACGGAATGCGGCAGCTGTTCAAAGAATTTCCGGCCGCCGACGACCAGGATCCAGCCCATCGCCAGGTAGATGATGGTGGAGACGACCTCGAATTTTCCCGTGAACCAGATCTTAAAGACGACCCCTATTGCGGTAAGCCCCCAGAGGACGGCAAGCAGGGTCATACCAAAGGGATTGTTGACATAGACGAGCAAAAAGGGGGTGTAGGTCCCGGCGATAAAAAAGTATATGCTGATATGATCTACAATCTTTAAGGTCTTTTTCTTCCGTGGCTCTTTTGTTAAGTGGTAGGCTGTGCTGGAAGTGAAAGCCAGCAGAAAACAAAACCCATAGACGCAAGAGCCGATAATCCCCTGGGTATTGCCGTGAAGTGTGGCGATGCGTGGTAATAGCGGTAAGGCTGTCAGGCCGAACAGGATACCGGCGGCATGTGTCCATCCGTTTACGATCTCCTGGCGTCGATTGTAAGCGTCCATCCTATTGTAAGTGTCCATCTTTGTATAACTCTTATTTCCCGTTTTTGGTTGTGAGTTATAAAATCTTTTGCAAGGATCAGGCCACGTGTCCGGGTGGCCGTTTTGGATGGGTTACCCCTCGAAGATGAGAGAAAAAACGATCATGCGCGTCTTCAGTTTGTCGATGACATTCGAATACTGCAGGTTTGGATCGCGGCTATGTACATTCTTGATGCCTTCACTGAACTTTAACTCCGGCGAGAGAATAAATACAGGGAAATAGAATTGGAACCCCAGCCCCCCTTCTATGCTCATATCCGAAGGAGTAAGTTTTACCAGGTTCTGCGCCTTTCTCGCGGAGGAATTGGAGGCCAGATCGTATTGATAGTTAAAGCCGCCCAGCATATAGACGCGGAAATTATTGATCCGGTCCGAAAGGAATTTCACATGCGCCGGAAATCCCAGTAACAGGGATTGGATCTGTTTGGTCGCGACCGGATATTCCCCGGCAGGGGGATAGGTCACGGCATAAGTGAGGTTATTGCTTGCAAAAATAAATTCGGGAAAGGCAAAACGGAATTCCAGGTGGTCGGCGATCTTGAAAGTAAACATGCCCGATACGCCAAAGCCGCCCGTATTGCCCGGTGTCACGCTGAGGATGCTGTCGCTCTGCAGGAATTTAGGATGAGCGCTTACCTGTAAATGGCTCTGTTCGTACATAAAACCGATCCCCAGATAATAGGGTTTGGAGTCATGATCGGGTAAATTCAAACCATCCCTGATCTGCGCCGAAACCGGATTAACTGCCAACAACAGACTGCAACAGCCTGCTACAAAAATGCCAATAAATGAACTGCGGTACCCCAAATGTTTCATAAATACGTTAAAATCAATTAATTACATCGCTTTCTTCTTCCGCCGTAGTTTGTAGGTAGATAGTCTCTATAGGCTTGACTTTGGGGTAGCTGGTATAACGGAGAAACCGGCAAATAATTGTATCCTTATCATTCAAAGGCGACCGGGGGTCAGCGCCCTGTTCCCGCCTGTTTCTCACCGATGTATAACGAGCAGATTCCCAAGCTTAAACGCCGCATCCGGGAGTGGGTGTACCCGCAGGCGTCGAGGATGTGGATAAAGGCCGTTCCCTCGGGAAAGGCTTTTACGGAATCGCTGAGGTATTGATAGGCTTCCCGGCTGCTGCTCACCATCTTGCCGACATTTGGGGCTATGAGCCGGAGGTATAGGTCATACAGTTGACGGACGCCGGGCGTTCGCGGCTGCGAAAATTCCAGCACGATTAATCGCCCACCCGGTTTCAACACGCGCAGCATCTCCCGCAACCCACGCTCCAGGTTCTCAAAATTGCGAACGCCAAAAGCCACGGTGATGGCATCGAAATGAGCGTCGGGAAACTCGAGGGCTTCGCTGTCGCCGGCTTGCAGGACGATTCGCTTGTCGAGTTGCAACCGGGTGATCTTTTGCCGCCCGATCTCCAGCATGCCTGTGGAGATATCGACACCGGTCACCTGCGACCCGGCCAATTGTTTTGTCAGCATGATAGCCATATCCCCCGTACCCGTTGCAACATCCAGCACTTTCATCCCGCCATTGCCGGCCGCCACGCCTTTCAATTCCCGGATGGCGCGCCTCCGCCAGTAGAGGTCGATGCCACCGGAGAGAAAACGATTCAGGAAATCATACCGGAAAGCAATTTTGTCAAACATCTCGGCGACCTGTTGCTTCTTCCCCTGCTCAGAATCCTTAAACGGTACGACCCTGTCATGTGAATAATTGGCCATATTGAGGGCAAAGTTACGTATTCTTGAATGAGCGTAAAGGATTGTATCTTGCGCCAAGATGGCCGTAGGCCATCCGACCGGCAGGTCAGACTTCAGCCGTTTGCTTGAATAGCGCTATTTTTGCGCTGCGATATTCAAGCAATCAACTTTATGGAGATCCATTCCGCCGTTTATGTGATCAGCAGCCCGGACTATCAGCAATGTCCGAAGCCCGACAGACCCGAATATGCATTCATCGGCCGAAGCAACGTAGGAAAATCTTCACTGATCAATATGCTCGTCAATAATGACAAGCTGGCCAAGACCTCCAACAGTCCGGGCAAGACGCAGCTCATCAACCATTTCAACATCGACAACAGCTGGTATATCGTCGATCTTCCCGGCTACGGCTTCGCGAAGGTTTCACAGGCCCAGCGTAAAAAATGGGAGAAGATGATCGAAGACTATCTCCGCAAACGAGAGAACCTCATGAATGTTTTCGTATTGATCGACAGCCGGCATTCGCCGCAGAAGCTCGACCTGGAATTCATCAACCGCCTCGGTGAATGGCAGATCCCTTTTTGTCTGGTCTTTACAAAGGCGGATAAGGAAAATCAACGCGTCGTCAGCGCCAACGTGAAGGATTTTTTAACGCAGATGCGCGCCACCTGGCAATTCCTGCCACAGCATTTTGTCACCAGCGCGATTAAAAAAATGGGCAGGAATAAGATCCTGGATCTTATCGGCACAATGAACGAGGAATATAAGCAGGTTGGGGAGGTCTGACGGCAATGCGCTGGATAGGAGACATCAAGTCGCGGGTTTTGAACCGCTGGAAGAGAGGAGACAATTCCTTACACCGTGAGGAGACACAGTGTGTACAATTGGGTTCTCCCCAATTGGTTACGCACTTTTCTGGTTAATTCACCACTTTGTTTGCACAGCTGCTGCTGGCAAACGCTTCAGGCTTGGCCTTGAAAGCAAAACCCATCCCAAGAATATAGCCCATGGCTTCCTTGAGTGCGTCGTTGCTCTTGAAATGCGGATTCGTATTGATGTCGGCATGTACTTCCATATCGACATTATACTTGCTGAAGAGATTGCAAAGCTCGTAAGCAATCTCGATGCTCTTTGCTACTTCGACCAGCATGCGTTCCTTGATCGTGTACTGATGTCTCGTCTTCTCGTTGTGAATGAACATGAACCCACCATGTCCTTCGCGCAGAAAAACGATCACCGTAGCAAATTCCGTTTCCAAACCTTTCACCTGGGAATCAGTGCCGATGCAAACCTTTAACCGGTAACCTTTTTCAGTCTCCCGGCGGATCGCGTGTTCAACGGCTTCAAGGATGGGAAGTTCGATGACATCGCCATTAAATTTTCGCCATAACATATTGTAAAGGGTTTTTCGAATTTACCGAAAAAGCATCTATCCGCAAAATCAACTGTTCGTTAATGTATTATTAACACAACCTATGTCCCTGTAATAGGAATGGCTACAAGATGGATGATCACGAGCGTTAGTCCAAATACCTGATTTTGCTCAAAATGCGAAAAACGGGCAAATTAAAATTGACCCGTGCTCAGCAGGACCAGCGTACAGGCTGCCAGCGGCTTGATACCGTTAGCCTCGGCTAATGCCGCCAGTTCGGGGTTCTCTGCACCGGGATTGAAGATGATGCGGCTGGGGTGAAGCGAGAGTATATAATCGTAGTATGCTGCCTGCCGCAGCGGATTGAGGTAGATGGTGACCGTATCGACACCAGTGAAAGGCTTCTTCTCCGTCTCGATGTCCACGTCTCCCGTTCGGGTTACGCTATGCCCTATGGCGACAACCGGATGCCCCTTGCCGCGCAGCCGGCTTATCGCCATATTGCTGTAGCGCTCCGGATTATCCGAAGCGCCCAGGACCAATGTCTTTTTTAACTGAGACATATTGTTAGTAACAATCTATCCGCTGGTCTTGTTTGATTTTTTCAGGATATCCTGCAGGGCCGCTTCCACTGTTTTGTAACGGAAAACAAACCCCGCTTCCAGTAGCTTGGTCGGGATCACCCACCTGCTCTTCAGGACCAGCTCCGTCTCTGTCCCGATGACCCTCGCCCCAAACCGAAGCAGCCAGGCGGGAGCCGGTAAACCGAAGGGGTGATGCATCAGGCGGCGCAGCGTCGCCATAAAAACGCTGTTTGTCACCGGCCCGGGAGCCGCTACATTGTAGACGCCCTCCAGCTCTGAACGATCGAACAGCCATTCGATGGCATTACCCACGTCTGCTATATGCACCCAACTATACATTTGCCGCCCGCTTCCCTGTCTTCCGCCTAACCCGGATCGTATCAATCGGAAATAAGGCACCAACACACCGCCCTCGCCAAGCGTAATCGCCGTGCGAAGGGCTATCTTGCGCGTGAATGCGGTTCGCTCGGCAAAAAACTGCTGCTCCCAACGCTTGCATACTTCCACGGAGAATCCATGGCCGATCTCGCCGCTATATTCATCTTGGGGCCGGTCTTCAGCATACCGGTAGATCGTCGCGGAGGCGGCATTGATCCATAACTTGGGAGGCACCACTGCCTCACGAATGGCCTGCCCCAACGCAGCGGTGGAATCGGTCCGGCTGTCGAAGATCTCCTGTTTGTTGTGGTCGGTGTAACGGCAATTCACACTTCGCCCGGCCAGGTTGACCACCAGATCGCACCGGTCCAATTCTGCCGCCCATTGCCGTTCTACCCGCTTCCCGTCCCATTGCCGGTAGGTGATGCGGTACCCGTCTTCCTCCTTGAGCTGTTTGCGGTCATAACTGTTATTTTTTGCCCTGGCACTTTGTCGGCTCAAAATGATGACCTCATTATCCTTACCCCAACGGGCGGCCAGCGCCTGACCAATAAACCCCGCTCCCCCGGCGATAACGATCTTTTTGTTTTTCATGACACCCGTTTTTGGCTGCCCTCTACCAATGCACGTCTGCGCAACTTGAAAAAGACCAGCATATTGAAAAAATGCATCCCGCCCAGGATAAGAATGATCGCACCGGTCTTCACACTCAATTCCTCGATCAGCTGTCGCGTATCATTGATATTGTATCCTACCCTTAAGGTATAAACGGCATATCCCAGGTTGACCAGGTAAAAACCTACCAGCAACAGGTTATTAACGGCCTGCGCCAGCTCCTTATTGCCGTGAAAAATGTCGACCAAAAAGATCTTCCCGTTCCGAAAAAGGGTGCTGGCTACCCAGATGGTAAGGATTACCGTGATGACTAGATAAAGACTGTAAAGCACAAGAATGTAAGACATAACGACAATTTTAAAGTGATAAAAAGATGCTATTCTATTGTTCAGAACTTTCAGTAAATATTGAAATATGGCGGCCAAATAAAAGCCGTATAACGGCTATCTGTTTTGCTCAACACCCTAAGGTTTTCCCGAGATCAGCTTGACCAGGCTCCCCAGGAACCAATGCTCATCCGCCTTGACCATCAGATCCAGGGCCTTATCCGCTTGCTCGCTGAATTTCCGGATATTACCGATCGTGTCGGTAAAGGTCTTTACCCCCTTGTCCCGCTTGTCACCTTCCACCTCGCTCAACTCCTTTAACACCGGCAACAGCTGATCCAGCTCCCGCTTCTTTCGCTCCTTGATGATCTGCCGCGCCACCTTCCAGATATCCTTTTCCGCGGAAAAGAACTCCTTTCGCTCCCCCGGCACGATCACCTTTTGCACCAGCCCCCAGTCCATCAACTCCCGCAGGTTCATATTCGCATTTCCCCTGCTGATCGACAACTGTTCCATCACTTCTTCCGCACTCAACGCATCAGGACTCACGAGCAACAGCGCATGGATCTGCGCCATCGTCCGGTTGATGCCCCAATTCGTTCCGAATCTTCCCCAGTCCGCGATAAAGCGCGCTTTTGCCTCGGCTAATTGCATGGGCAAAGTTAACCAACCTTTCTGAACTTTCAAATATTATTGAAAAATTATTTGGCTTGCAGCTTAAACACGATCGGCTGCTTTTTGTAGGAGCGTACCTTTCTTCCATTTTGGGTGGCAGGGATCCAATTCGGTGATTGTTTCATCGCCTTCAATGCCGCTTCCTGCAGGATAGGGTCACCCGTCAAGGTACGAACGAAGTGACATTTCCCTCATAGTCGACGATAAATTGCACTACGACCACCCCCACGTAATCTCCTAATTAACGGGACAGGTATATTTCTTCTCTTCCTTTGTTAAAAATCCCTTCCCCGGCTTGATGACTATCGCCAGATAGAAGCCGCCGTTCTGCAGTTTATGCTTGCTGAACAGGTTCGCCCAGTTGTGTAAACCCAGGAGCAATGGGCCTGCCTTAAAGGCTCCGCCGAGCCAGACCCTGCCTTCCGTAGTCACTTGCAGGGGCAGATAAGCGCCCAGGGATTTTGTTTCCCATCTCGGCGTCACTGCCAGCAGCGTAAAATCGCTTGTCATCATTCTTTTACTCCCGACCACTCCACTCATATTGAGCGTCAGGTTAGCATTCACTGCAAAATGCTCCGGCAGCATCCGGTCGACATTGAACTCGAACCTTGTCGGATTCCAGATCTTGAACCTGCCGGCAGGCGTCGCTATCGTGCTGACGATCGTCGCCAGGCTGTCATTGAACTTCGCCAGGGAACCGACATTGTCGAATTTATTATTTAGCGCTACATCTGTCGCATTGCTGTTGGGATTGGCTGCCGACCGGCTTTGTGTACCATAGACATACATGTTCTCACCAAAATCCAACAAGGCCGCCCCAAACTTCCATTCATATTCAAAATAGTCGTCCGGATCGCCATAGATCCTGACGTATTGTGGTTTCACCAGGTATTCAAAACCGATATCCATCGCCGCGCCGGCCCGGGTATGTTCGACAAAATCCTTCAGGTTCTGGAATGTGCTCTGATTGTTATGCCAATCATCGTAGTTGCTCGAATACCCATACTTTGCATTGCCGGCCGCCAGAGAATAGACGGTCAGCGCGCTGTCTGAATTGCCGACTGAGCGGTTTACCGTCCCGCCGTTCAATTGCGCATAGATGCCCGAAATACCGCGCATGGCCTTTAACGTGATACCGACATTCAACCGGCCCCGTTCGTCATCCAAAATCGTCTTGGCATAAGTGGCATATAACTCCAGCCAGCTGCTGCTCACCAGGTTCTCCTTAAAGGTATTGTTCTCGTTGAGGTCGAGAAACGAGTTCATATTCGTTATCGTATCATTGTAAAAGAATTTACCCGTAGTCACGCTGGTATAGCCCCGCAGGTTGGCGCCGAAAGAGATGGCCTGCTTGTGTCCAAGCGAGAGCCTCACATTGAGAAGATGGACATTGTAATCGATGGCGGCGTAACGCTTGCGCTCGCCGTCCGTCCAGTTATAACCCAGGGTATCGCCATGGCTCAAATAAGAGAAGTTGCTGAAATTTATCGCGTTGGTCGTGTTCTTGATCTGGAGGGAAAAGACCGTGATATCCCAGGGATAGGGGGTGCTCAATATCGATGCGGGATTATCTGCTACCCCCAGCGATCCCGCGAAGGGAGACCCCTTGACGGCCTGGTAATCCTGTGCCTTGGTTCCCAGGGTGCAGATTAACCCGATTAGCATACCTAATGAGCCAATTTTCATGAGCATGATTTAAAAATATGCAAACGCCAATGTCTATCCTATCGGACGTGAACTTCGCCCCTGCCACTGGCAGGAGCTCGTTCGCATGCTTGCGCCTGCCAGGCGACCCCGGCCGGCTTCAAAACGGCTGACCATGCGTCTGCCTGATCAAAAATGAAATCACCTTCGGAAAGGGTTTTAACGAAGATAATAAAAGGTTCGCGCGCCGCTCCCTGCCAAACCAGCGTTGCAATTGCCTCCCCATCCAAAGCCGCCTGCCGAACTGCCTGTTCCACAGATCCGTATACTCCTGTTCCAGCTCATAACGGGCTGTCTCGCCCGCTAAAAAGCCCGCAATACACCGAAAAGCGATCTGACTACCGTGTAAGGCCATGCTCATGCCATTACCGGACAAAGGCGGCGCCATGCCTGCGGCATCACCGATCAGCAAAACATGGTTTTCCACCTGCGTCTTTCGCTCGAAACTGATCTGCGAGATCGTCACTGGCTGATCGAAAACCCTGGTCGTCGAACTGAAGACCTCTTCCAAATACGGATTCTGCCTCAGGATGGTTGTTTCCATCTCCGGGATTGAATTTCCGCAGGCCTTCAAGTTCCCGGCCGTAGTCATATAACACAGACAATAACGCTCATCCTCGATCTTTGATATTCCGCAATACCCATTCGCGAAAAGATGCAGTCCGATCCTGTCCGCGGGCATATTTCCGGTGACATGGTATTTTACGCCTACATAATTATTCAGTTTGACGGATTTCTTACGCGTGAAAGGCCGGTCCCAACGCAGATCAAGATTGCTACGCTTGCCAAACGTGCCGCAGGCAACCTTCGCCTCGAATTGGCCCGCACTGGTCATCACTATGGAGACTTGCTTCTCAAAGCCTATATCGTTGACCCGCACACCTTCGAAAAGGTCCACCCCCGCCGTCCGCGCCAGGGCGGCCAGGGCCGCATCGATCTTATACCTGCTGATACCAAAACCTCCCAGCGGCAGTTCCTGCTCCAAAGACAAGCCATTCGGCGCGGACAACAGGAGGGTACGGATCACCGGCAGGTTCCAGTCGCTCAGGGGTAGCCCCAGCTCTTGCAGGAAATTCCAGCTTTCCAAGCTGATATATTCCCCACAGACCTTGTGATACGGATATTGCTCCTTCTCAAAAAGAGCGACCCGGTAGCCTGCCTTACCCAATTGTATCGACAGTGCCAACCCGGCCAGCCCGCCTCCTGCTATGATGACGTCATACATAATTTTTTTTCCCGACGATCAACCAACGAAAGGCCCATTTCCATCCAAGGGTATAGGTTCCGGTGACGGCTTCGTCCAGCAAGGCCTGCCATTCCCTGCGGTGAAAACCTCGCAGCACGGACAAAGGCGCATCGTGCCTCACCAGATAAGACCTCGAAAATCCCGCAGTCAGCAGCTGGATGCTGTAATATGCCAACGGATGCCGCTGGAGGTCGTTGATGAACCAGCCCAGCCCCGCCTGCTCTTCCATCCAACGGAGTTGTCCGATCAGTTCTTCATCGGTGAAATGATGACAGAACAGTGAAGAGAAGATGATGTCCGGTCGTCGACCGGTAAAGACCACCTGCCTGTAGTCCGAGTGCACCCATTCGGCAGGCCCGTCTTTCCACCTTTCCTTCGCAACCGACAGACAATGTGCATTGTAGTCGATACCCGTCACCTGCACATCGATACCCTGCTTCCGGCACCAGCGACTCAACACCCGCAGGTTATCACCGCCGCCACAACCGATCTCACAGATACTGATCTGCCGCTGGCCGCGGCTTAATTGCCTGAGCCCACCCACGCTGATCGCATGTCCGCCAAGCCAGGTATTGATAAAATCCAGCTCGTACATATTCCTCGCGATATCGGCGAATGGGATATCGTCCCGGTCAAGCAGTTCCTTTCGATAGCTCCGCCTTGAAAAGTCCGGCCGCTCTGGCATATGATGACATTAATTCGTTTCCGCAATAAAGGTCTCCATGGTGAGCCCGGGGCCAAAAGCCGCCCCGAATATACAATTGTCCCGGCTATACGACAGATTTTCCAGGATCCGCTGCAGGACGAACAGAATGGTAGGGGAGGACATGTTCCCAAACTCCTCCAGTACGGAATAGCTGGGTAGCAGATCCCCGTTAGTAAACGAGAGGCTTTTATGAATGGCATCCAGGATCTTTTTCCCACCCGGATGGATACACCAATTGCTGATGCTCCCGCGTTCCATGCCCGCTTTCTGTAGCGCCCGGTCCACCAATCCGGCGAAATCTGCGCGTATGAGATCGGTCACGTAACTCGTCAGCGTCATTTGAAAACCTGTCGACGAAAGCCCCCAGCCCATGGCCGCCTTACCTTCCGCCACGATCTCCGAATAAAAATGTCGCAGTTTCAATCCCTTTCCGGCCTTGTCGTCGGATACGACCAATGCCGCCGCCGAGCCATCCGAGAAAAGCAGGCTCGACAACATATTGTCCAGTGTGGGCTCCTGCTGAAAGTGAAGGGTGCACAGTTCCGTGCATACGATCAACACCCGGATATCCTCACCACTCGCCGCCAGGGCATGAGCGAGCTTCAACGCATGCACGGCAGCATAACAACCCATGAAATTGATCGAGGTCCGGAATACCGTGGGCGGCAGGTGTAGTGCTTCCACTAATTCCAGGTCCAACCCGGGAGCGCTCATGCCCGTGCAGCTGACCGTGATCAGGTGGGTGATCGCCCGCGGCTCGCAATGACCTTCCAGGCAGCGATGGATGGCAGTCAGCGAAAGTTCCGCCGCATGCTTCCCGTACCACCGCATCCGCGATTCCAGCGAAGGGAAAGGCTCCAGGTTCTCGGTCGGCGGATAGAATTGCCATTGCTGAATGGGCGCGGAATAATCGGGTATGACGGAATAACGGGTAGTTATCCCACTTTGTTGGTAAAGTGCTTTCAATTTCCGGCTGGCTCCCTTTTCCAGACCATAAATCCGTTGCATAAAAGGAAGGATGTCTTCCTGCCGGTGCCGGCAGGCCGGAACCGCCGTTCCGATAGAGAGGATTGTAATCAAGGTAAGTTGCTGGTTTATATACGTGTAATGCTGCAAGAATGAGACCAGAAGCCAATCAGGACCCTACCACCAACACGGCGATAAAACCCGCATTGGTACAGACCGAAGCCAGCAAATTCATCCGCATGGTATTGGAATAATTCGCCTGTGCCGGATCCCGCCAGACCTTGACAGCCCATATGAGAAAATAAACGATAACGGGAAGCATACAGGTTGCCAAGACCAAAAATTCTTTCAGCTCCAGATACGATAACAGGAAATAGTGGAACAGGACAAGAAAGGCTATCCCATAAATAAGCCCCGTAAAAATAAAGCTGCCCCGATAACCGAGGACCATACTAAGCGTCCTGACCCCATCCCGGCGATCCGCATCATGCTGATAGATCTGTGTCAGCGGATAGAAGCCACCCAGCAGCAGCGAACAGGCGATCATGGCTTCTAAAGGAGCCTGGAGACTCGCAGCCCCGGCAGCAGCCGGATGACTCCCCTGGTAGACTATGAAGAACACAAGCGCTCCCTGGCAGGTGATCACCGTCAGCCAGCCGGCAAAAGGCCATTTCTTTAACCTGATCCCCCGATAACTATAGGCCCTCGACGCAAGAATATAGACCGCCAGCCCTGCCACAAACCAAAACCCGATGATAAAACCCAGCGCCAATGCCAGCAAGTCCATGACCAATGTTACCCAAAACAACTGCCGCGTCGGCTGAAGCGGACGAGCGAGACCGCCGATCGGCCCCTCATCACGATCCATATAGCTGTTGTAACCATTGCTGGCAGGGTAGACGAGCAGATGAAGAATGATAAAGATCAACAGGGCCCTCCCCCAGCTCCTGTCGACTACCTGGCTCAGCGCAAACCAATACACCGGCATCAGGAAGAACGAAAAAGGCAGCCGTAACAGCTGCAGGGTGGAGGAGGCTTTTTTCATATGGCGGGTGTTGGCGTCGCCAGGGGTTTATACGTTAATAACAGCTGCTCATATAAAATCCTTAGCCAGACGACCACCGCCATCACCGCCTTGATCCCGTAAGGCCTGATAAACCCATTCCGCACCGGCGCAGGGACCAGGTCCGATACCGACATGGAGATCAGCAGGAAGGAAAGGATCAGCAATACCCGGTTTACCGGGTCCGCGCGCTGTGAGAAATACCAGATGCCGATCCCTGCCATTGGGATGATATACGTTGGCGACTCAGCTTTATGGTTAAAGATCACCATCCAGATCAAAGCAGATGCAAGGTATAAAAGGCGATAGGTGATGTCCTTGTAACGGCGTACATGGATCAACGGTAGCAGGAAAAGGGCCATGCCCGCAAGCGCTACGATGTTCTTGCCGATGGTCAGATGGAACCAGGTCTCCAGCAACCCCATCACGCTCAGACCAACGGAGGCCGACCGGTCGTCGACCAGCAGTTGCAGCCAGCTCTTGTACAGGAAAAGTAGCTGGTGACCACTGACGACGGCCAGCGGGATAAGGGCAAAAAATACTGTCCAAAAGATCGACCAGCCGATCAGCCGCAGTTTACCGGGATAGAACAAATAGAAAACGAATGCCAATGCGCCATAGAGTTTAATATAGAACGAGAAAACAATACAAAGGGTTGACAGGATATAATTCCTTCGTTCCGCCAGCGCAAATGCCAGCACTACCAGCCCTGCCATCAAGCCGTTGCTTTGCGTGTTCTGGATCGAAAGCAACATCTCCAGCAGACAGAAAAGGAGTATCCAGCTCTTTTTCTGGTCATCGAGCACGGGTAACAACCGCACTCCGGCGACCAGGCAGAGGGCATTGATGAGGTTCCACAGGAACAGCCCGATCACGTCCGGCATCCAGGACAGGAGCCCAAAGCAAAGCGCAAACCCGGGACTGTATTTATAGAGGTCCCAATGGTCGTTGGGGAAAAGCTGATAGATATCCCGCCCCTGAATGAGATGGTAAAAGGAGAATTTGAAAATGCGGAAATTATTGTAGTCGATATAGGGCCGCCCGCCGGGAACATAGACCTTGGGGCCGGCCAGCAGGCCCTGTGCCGCCGCTATCACAGCAATCAGAACATAGGCCAAAACGAGGATCGATGAACTCCTGGCTTGCCAGGTACGTAGAAGACTGGTTTTCGAAAGATTCATAAGTTCATTGGTGTATTAAAAGGCGGCGCCTTCAATAGATCGCCATCGCTGCACAATCACAGTCCTTTTCGACCGGTACTTGCAATATAGCGGCAAAATGCCGGTAAAAGCCAATTCTGTCTTCCCTGTTCTCTTTTATCGCCGGTTCCTTGCTACGGCACTCCTCGCCGCCATTGATGATATTAATGGTCATCCCGAAGCCGGGCCTTCGCCCCAGCCGCGTATCCCGCGCATCCGGAACCCATTTCCCGCATATGACCGCATGACAGGAGGGTTTCGGCGGCTGCGCCCGCATCCAGAACCAGAGCGCCGCGCGAAAAGCGACGACCCCGTCATGACTCACCAGCTCGGGTTGCTGCAACAGAGGCAGCCCAAGCTCAGCGCCGGCCAACCCATAATTATAGGCATAACTCAATTGTAATGGCCCCCGGCCATAATAGGACTTGCCGGGCGCAGGTTGATAGGGACTCGTTCCTCCCGTATTGTATACTTTGCAATGACCATCGGCACAGCCCAGCTCCTCCTTATAATACAAACCCCAGGCAAAAGTTCCGCCGGCGGAACCAGGTCCGCCATTGGTGGTCTCATGTGCCACATTGCCAAAAAACGCGGCCAGCTCCCGCTTTCGATCGTCCGGAGAACCTTCTCCGGCGAATAAGGGGAAACTGGCCGCTGCCTTTATAAAGGCCTCATAACTATAAAGTGGATCGTGATGCGGAAAGAATTGTTCGTATTGTTGTTTCGTCAACAGCGACGAAACAGGCGGGTTCACTACCAACAGGAAAATAAGGAAGTAGTTCACCACCCAAAACTAGGCAAAACTTACCATTTTTCGTCGCCTTCACTCCGGTTGATCTTGAACTCAATGTCCTCCAGCGGATCCTTGTAATCCTTCTTCTGCTCAGGCATCTTCAACTCGGCTGCATTCTTTCTGGGCGGCCTCGGCCTCCCAGGATCGTTCGGGTTACGACGGCCATCGGGCTGACCACCCGTCCGCCCCTGTTGCTGCCGGTCGCGTTGCGGCTCCGTCCTACGTTTGTCCGCGGCTCCGTTCTGTTGCTCCTGCCCCCCTTGCCCGGTTGATTGGACCCCATTTAATTGGACTCCGGCCGATGGCTCTTGCCCCGTTGATTGCCCTCGCCCGGTCGATTGGACTCCAGCGGATGGGATCGGCTCATTACGTTCCCATGGTGCGGGCTCATCGCCAAGGTAGCCGCCTTGCCGCCCATCTTCAGGCCGTTCCGTTGGCTGCATGCCTTCGGGTCTTGGCTCCCGGCGTGGCGGGCGCCCCGATCCAGCGTTATTTGATGCGTTATTTCGTTGGATGCCACCATTGTTTCCACGGCCGCCATTGCCGCCGTTGCCGCGACCGCCATTACCACCGTTGTTTCCATTGCCGTTCCCGCGGTTATCGCGCCGCATTCCACCCTGTTGTTGTCCGTTCCTGCGCTGACCGTCGCTGTTACCGCGACCGCCACTGTTCCTGCCACCCTGGCCATTCCCATTGGAACTAACGGCAGCAGCCGGTATATCCATTGAAATACCGCCATACAGTACGTGCGGATGGTCTTCCACAACCGGGATCTGCCGGGAAATGAGTTTCTGGATATCCCGCAGGAATTCCTTCTCGTCGAGGTCACAAAAGGATAGGGCAATGCCGCTGGCCCCGGCCCTACCGGTCCTGCCTATACGGTGGACATAGGTTTCCGGAACATTGGGCAGCTCGAAGTTGATGACGTGCGTCAGCTCGTCGATATCAATGCCGCGGGCTGCTATGTCTGTGGCGACCAGGATGCGCGTCTGCCTGCTCTTGAAGTTTTCCAGCGCCCTTTGCCGCGCGTTCTGCGACTTATTGCCATGGATGGCTTCGGCCCGGATACCCGCGCGTGCAAGGCCCTGGGCAACCTTGTCGGCACCATGCTTGGTCCGCGTGAACACGAGGGCCGTGGGGATCTCGCTTCCTTTCAGCACATGGAGCAGCAGGCTCCGCTTGTCTTTCTTATCGACGAAATAAATGGATTGTTGTATCGTCTCGGCTGTGGTAGAGGCCGGCGTCACCTCCACCTTGGAGGGGTTCACCAAAATGGAACCGGCTAATTTCTGGATCTCGGGCGGCATCGTCGCCGAGAAGAAGAGCGAATGTCGCTTGGCCGGCAGCTTCGCGATTATTTTACGGACGTCGTGTATGAAACCCATGTCCAGCATCCGATCGGCTTCGTCGAGCACGAAATAGCGGATATCCCTGAGGTTGAGCAGTTTCTGGTCACAAAGATCGAGCAGCCGGCCGGGAGTGGCTACGAGGATGTCTACCCCCTGCCGTAAAGCCTGTACCTGCGCGTTCTGCGGCACACCCCCAAAGATCACTGTGTGGCGGAGCCCCGTATGGCGGCCATAGGCCGCAAAACTTTCGTCTATCTGGATAGCCAGCTCACGGGTAGGAGTAAGTATCAAAGCACGGATAGGGCGTGGACCGCCGCGATGAGTGGAATCTATAAGATTCGCCGTGTCTTCACACATTAACTGTAAAAGAGGAAGAGCAAAAGCTGCGGTCTTTCCGGTGCCTGTCTGGGCACAGCCCAACAGGTCTTTGCGTTCGAGTAGGATGGGTATGGCTTGCTCCTGGATTGGTGTAGGAACTGTATACCCTTCATCATTCAAAGCCCTTAACAAAGGCTCAATGAGATTGAGGTGTTGAAATGACAAAATAATTCTATTTAGATTGAAAAATTGCCCGTCTATTCAGCAATATCCTTCAGGAGTATATACAGAAGGTTGTCACGAAAGTGATTAGAAAGGAGTAATACGGTTGCAAAATTACAAAATCTTTCCAAAAGGGCGAAAATAAAATATTTTATAAAAAAATGGTCTTTTTCGACCGCGCTTCAAAATATATCCTATATTTGTCCTGTTAACGGTTCACAACATGCGCCGCCCCCCAGGTTAAGGCTCCCGATTCAATAAAAGGCGGCTCACCGTTAACCCCGACAACAGGTCATAGTAAGCCTGTGTTGGCGGGATTGGTTACCAGTCGTAGCGGGTAACTGGTCTGCAAAGACTGTCCGTAAGGCGCTGTAGTCGCCTCCCGATAAGATTTTCTAAATGCTAAAGTTTGGTTGGAACAGCAAGGACACAGTTCTTGACAGATCCCTATGTCTATAGGGGCCTCGATAGGATAAGGTTTAAAGGGCCGCCTCATTTCTATGAGGGGGCTTTTTTTATTCCTGCTGGCCGTTATAAAAACTTATATAGAATTTCCCCTCCACGGAATAATAATAAGACCGCTCAACCCGCGACCACTTGATCGGCGCGCCCAGGTCTTTTAATACCTTCAGGTATTCATACAAACTTCGTTCGGAAATACCCATTTTCCGGGCAAATTCACGCGGAACACCCGTTCCCTTCTGACGGATAAACAAGTCTAGTTTGAGGAGTAAGCTCAGGTAATGCTTCATAATTGGCAATTGTAAGCGCTACCTCTCAGAAAACACTAAAATACGTGTCAGTCGAAACTATCCAAAACAGCGGCCCAAAAATGTACTCCACTTAAGAGATAACACTAGCCACAGCAACAAACTTTCTCCTAGTCATAAGATTCCATAAGCCTCCCTAACCTGCCGTTAGATCAGCATCCGTAAAGGCTCTTCCAGGAATGCCTTCACCGTTTGCAGGAACGCAGCCCCCGTAGCTCCATCCACTACCCGATGATCACAACTCACCGTTAGCTTCATCACATTACCGGGTACTACCGCCCCATTCTTCACCACAGGCACTTGCTGGATCGCACTCACCGCCAGAATACAACTATTCGGCTGATTGATGATGGCCGTGAACTCATCCACCCCAAACATCCCCATATTCGAAATCGTAAACGTACTACCCTCAAAATCCATCGGCTGCAATTTCTTGTTCTTGGCCTTTTGCGCATACTCCTTTACTTCCCCAGCTAACTGAGAAAGACTCTTGGTATCCGCAAAACGAACAACCGGCACCACCAACCCATCTGGGATCGATACCGCAATACCGATATTCACATGATGATTCACCCGGATCGTATCTCCCATCCAGCTACTATTGACAGCCGGATGCTGTTTCAGTGCCAGCGCAACCGCCTTGACAACAAAATCATTGAAAGATATTTTTACCGGAGCGGTCTCATTTAGCTTAGCCCGGCTTTCCACCGTCTTATCCATATCGATGGACATGGTCACATAGAAATGAGGAGCCGTGAACATGCTTTCCCCAAGCCGCTTGGCAATAACCTTTCGCATTTGCGAAACCGGGACTTCGTCATAGCTTTCCACCCCAACGGCAGCCGGGGCGGCTGTCTTTCCGGCCGTGGCCGGAGCGGAGCCGGCCGCCGCCTGTGCCGTGGCCGGCGTAAAGCTGTCCACGTCTTTTTTGACGATCCTGCCATTGTCACCACTGCCCGCTACCTTGGAAATATCGATGCCCTTTTCCGCAGCCAGCTTCCTGGCCAGCGGAGAGGCCTTGATCCGGCCATCGGCACTTACCGAAAGCTCGGAATGACCCCCGGTTGCTACCGCTCCGCCTTGCGAGACAGTGGCAGACGTCGCTTCCTGACCGCCGCCAGCCGCTACCGGCGCGGCAACACCCTTATTTTTGGAAGCTGCCACTATCTTCTCAAGATTTACCTTTTTCTCATCACCTATGACCGCCAACAGGTCGTTGACGGCGATCTTCTCACCCTTCTGTGCGCCGATATACAATAATTTGCCTTCCTTATAGCTTTCCAGCTCCATCGTCGCCTTATCCGTTTCAATATCCGCCAGGATATCCCCCTTCTTCACCGAATCCCCGACCTTCTTGTGCCAGTCGGCTATAACCCCTTCGGTCATCGTATCGCTCAGCCGGGGCATCAGGATCACCTCTTCCTGCTTCGAAAGATCTATGCCTCCTCCCGCCGCCCCGTTTACGCCGGCGGGTGCAGATGCCGCCGCCGCTGTTGCGGCTGTTGCGGCTGTTGCGGCTGTTGCGGCTGTTGTCGTTGGCGCCGGCGCCGGCGCCGGCGCAGGAGCCGTCGTTTTGGAATCTGCGGCTCCCCCGCCACCCTTGACCAGGGCGGTGATATCTTCCCCAGGCGCTCCGATGATCGCTAACAGATCATTCACCTGGATCTTACCCCCCTTATCCGTACCAGTGTATAATAAGGTTCCGTCTTTATAACTTTCCAGGTCCATGGTAGCCTTGTCCGTCTCCACTTCTGCCAGCAGGTCCCCCTTCTTCACGGAATCGCCCACTTTCTTATGCCAGGCAGCGATCACCCCTTCGGTCATCGTATCGCTTAGCCGCGGCATTAAAATAACTTCAGCCATAACGCATTGTAAAATTTAGGAACCGGACACCGTCCGGTTTTGGAGCCTCGAAATTAAGATAAAAATGGGAACCCTACACTACTTTTACATTCCCCGTACGCTTGAGCACACCCCAGTGTTGCAGCTCCCCTTTAAGCGCCCGGCGAACCGCCCGGAAAAGCACCAGCCAGGTCAGCCAGCGCCAGATAAGCCGCTGCGGTATCAGCCAGATAAGCCGTACCAGGTTCTCCCGCTCAAAGCTGAAGGCCAGCAACGCTACCATCAGGTCCACCAGCATGAATACCAGGTAATAGCCCGCGATCTTCGACGCATTTCCCGTCAGCAGCCCGACGATCATAAAGAAATCGGCCAGCGGGATCACAAATGGTATGATATATTGAAAGATGAGGATGTTTGGCAGCGCGGCCCAACCCAGCCAGCGATATTTCCAGTTCATGAGAGCATCCCGGTTCTTCCAGAACGTCTGCATGACACCATAACTCCAGCGGAATCGCTGCTTGAAGAACTGTTTGAGCGTTTCCGGCGCCTCCGTCATGGCGACGGCCCGGTTGTCATTCTCGATCACATACCCGCAACGCAGGATGCGGATGGTGAGGTCGCAGTCCTCCGCCAGCGTGTCCATGGTGAACCCACCCGCTTCTTCGATCGCCCGCTTCCGGAAGGCGCCGATCGCACCGGGAACAACGGTGATCGCATTCAGATAGGCGAAGGCCTTGCGGTCGAAGTTCTGGCTGCTGATGTATTCAATGGCCTGCCAACGGGTCATCAGGTTGACCCGGTTGCCAACTTTCACATTGCCCGCTACGGCGCCTACCGGCCCTTGTCCTGCCCTATGCCCCTTACGCTCCTTGCCGAAATGCTCCATCAGCAGACTCACGGCATCCGCCCGCAGTTTCGTGTCCGCATCGATACAGATCACAAATTCCGCCTCCGACATCCCGATGCCATAGTTCAGCGCCGATGCCTTGCCGCCATTGGGCTTGGTAAAGACCTTGACCTTGGGGTTGCCCGCAAAGGCCTCGCTCACTCTTTCGTAGGTGAGGTCATGGCTGCCGTCATTGACAAAAATGATCTCGTAATTGGGATAGGTCCCCTTCAGCAGGCTCTGCACCGAGCTCACCGCATTGACCTCTTCGTTATAGGCCGGAACGATGATGCTCACCAGCGGCGCCCCCTTGCCGTCGGCCGCCCAAAAGGGGGCAAACCCATACTTTTTATCTCTTAAATGTTCCTTGGTGGCGATGACTGCAATGAACAAGACCCGGCTCACCGACAAGATCATGAATACGATAAAGGCCGAGAAGAGGATATGGCCGCTCCAATAGCCCAGCTCGGCAAAATAATAGTTGATCTGCAAAAGGTAGTAGCCCCCGCCCTTAGGAACGGGCGGCATCATCTCATCCCTTGTCTTACCAAGGATGGCCGCGACAGTGGTGAACTGGAAGCCTCTCTTTTGAAAGTATTCAATGATACGGGGCAGCGCTTCTACCGTAGCCTCCCTGCCATCCCCGCCCGCATCGTGTAAGAGGATGATATTTCCGCTGAGTCCGGCTTTTGTCATCTCGTTCTTTCGCTGGATCACCCGCTCAAAAATGCTGTCCGCCGACGTGCCCGGTTCCCAGTCCAGCGGATCGATCGATTCCCCGATGTCCAGGTAGTTCTTGGTCCGCGCGATGGCTACGGGGATCAGTTCCTCCCATTTCTCGGGCTCAAAATCCGCATTGTACGGCGCCCGGAACATGATCGTGGACCTGCCCGTGATACACTCGATCAGCAAGCGCGTCGACTCCATTTCCAGAATGGCCCTGCGCGTACTCACCTTGGCGATGTTCGGATGCGTGAACGTATGATTGCCTATCTCATGGCCCTCCCTGAATTCACGCTTGACGATCGGGATATTGTTCTCCGCATTGATGCCTACCACGAAGAAGGCGGCCGGTACCTTGTATTTGCTGAGGATGTCGAGTATCTTGGGGGTATAATTGGGATCGGGACCGTCGTCAAAGGTGAGTACCAGCTTCATAGAGTCCAGGGTTCCGTATTTACGCGCGACGAATTTACTCGGCAGGCTGTCATAGTATTCCTCGCTGATCAGCATCTCCCCCCAGTCCGGTATAGGCCTGATGCGTCCATTGGTCGGTGTCGCGATGACATCCAGTATTTCTCCTGACCCTTCATAATCCACGAAGTCTGCGCCGGACTTGGCGTCAACCTTGCTAAAGGCGGAGAAGTCGAAATGCCGCAGCGCCGGCTTGCGCATGTCCTGGTCATAGAATTCCCAAACCCGCGGGTCCTCGTCCCCCAGCCGCCAGATCGACGTGCCGGCTATCCCATACTCCGTGGCAAAACGCAGGGCGTTGAAGATCGTCGCCGCGTCCGTGAACTGAACCTGGTGCCGCACATTGTCTTCATCATCATAGTCATAATGCAGGTTGTAGGAGTCATTGTCGAAGTCGATCACGGCGTCGTTGTCTTTGGCCGTGAACAGCGCCTGCTGGTAACTGACCGTTCGCGAAGACATGCCCTTGCCCAGTCTCCAGTCATAACCATAGGCCGCCAGACAAAGGATCAGTTTCTGCAGCGGTATATTCTTCACGGCGTCATCCACGGCTCCTTCTATCCATTTTTGGTGCGCGATAGGCCCCGGACCGCTGTTGTCGGAGAACTGGTCATAAGCCATTAGGAAAATATAGTCATTGTATTTCGACAGCCCCTTGAAGTCATAGTCCTCGTTGAACGGGATCACATCCTGCGTCACCAGCAGATGCCGCGCGTGCAACTGGTCGTACAGGTCCTTTTGGAAACTGACGAGGTCTTCGTTGTTCTTTTCTTCCAGCTCTTCGAAGTCCACATTCACCCCGATGAAATCGTTCTTTTCCAGTATTTTGATCACGTCGGTGATCAGCCGCTGCTTTTTCACGGGGTCGGCGATGATCCGGCGTACGGCATCCCCACGGAATACTTCTTTGTAATTATTGGACAGGATAGGCAGGATCTTCACCCCCGAGCGCTTCATCACCGCCCAGGCCCGCGGGTCGATGTCCGTGGTGACGGTATCCGCGGTCGGGTCGACGAAGATCCACTCTGGGATCACCATGTTCATCTTATCGATGTACTCCTGCAAAGACAGAAAGGACTGCGCATCCCAGTCCACATAGAAGGCCGCACGAATGCCTGCCGGGAATTTGGTGAATGACCGGAAATTGGTATCGGCCTTATACAATCCCAGCTGGGCCATCCGCTCCGAATCCTTTTTGTTCTGTCCTGGGAAAGCGCCACCCCTGTAGGGGACCTTTTCGTTGATGTATTTGCGGAATCCGCCGTATTGTTCGATCAGGCTGTTCTTGAAAAGAAACGTCCGGTTGGTATCGAGCACCTTTTTGTATAGCTGACTTTGCTCCTTCATCCGGGGCAACGCGGGTTTGTAATCGCGCGATACCGCCAGGTACATGATCACGACACCCAGAACGAGAAAGAGAAGGACCAGCCTTCCACCCCATTTCAGGCGCTGCCAGCGACCCGGTGAATTTGTTTGGAAGATTTGTGTTTTTGAAGAAGGTATCGAGTTGCCTGTCATAGATTATATAAGAGCTAATGTCTATCCTGGTGCAAATTGGCAAAATTCCCGCCAATCAATGAAATGTCAATAATGATGGAACGGTTTTAACATTTGTTTTTCGGCCAGGGGTTCCCCTAATAATCCAACTCCAACCGCAACCGGTCCTTCAATTCTTTCACAAGGGGATATTGATCTACGATCTGCTGGAATTGCTCCCGTTTGTTCATCGGCCTGTCCGTCGATTCCTCGACGTCGGCGGCCTCTCCTCGATCGTCACCGAAAAGGACAATGCTTTATTCGCAAACTCTTTCTGCAGGTGGTCACTCAGGTTGCGCTTCTCCTGTTCGATGAACTTCTGTTCCAGGTTATTGCCGGTGACGACTTCGAACGTTTGATCATCCACGATTCGCAGTTTGGCCAACTCCAGCGATTGCACTGCGGGGTTGCGGTTCTCACGGAGATAATCGGCGTATTGCTGCCAGGCCCGGTGAAGTGCTTCCGGTTCCAGCGGTCGGCTGCTGACCGCATCATCATTTTGCGATTTAGAGGCAAATTGTTGCCGGATCCGCGATAACGATCCCAGGGAACCGCTTCCCGCACCGGTTGCCGGCTGAGTAGTCGCCAGGACCTGCGCTTCACCGGCAGCGGCCTTACCCGCACTTGTCCCGGACTTGTCCACGCTTGCCGCGGGCTTCTGCGACCCGGGCTCCTCCATCTTCACTCCCGTTTCAATCAATAACCGCGCCCCATTGCTGCTCCCTCCCGGAGGATCCTCCCGCCGGCCCGTCGGTGCCCCACTGACTTGGGGGGCAGTATGACTGCCCGCAGTCCGGCTTCCACCCCGCTGACTGGGATGCCCTCCAGACTGCCGCACCGGCTCCATCGCCGGGATATTCCGGAATGACACCGGCCTCAACAACTCAGCCTGTTTTTTTTTCCCAGCCTCACCATTATTCACCTGCAAGGCCTGGGCCAGGTAGCAGAGCTTGATCAGGGCCAGTTCCACATGCAGCCGTTTGTTGCGCGCGGACTTATAGTTGACTTCTGCTTCATTCAGCACATTCAGCGCACTGATCAAATAAATGGTGTCCGCACACCGGCCTGCGGCAATATACCGGTCCCGGAAACTCTCCACCACTTCCAGCAGACCGGCCACTTTCTCGTCCTTGCACACCAGCAGGTTCCTGATGAACTCGGCCAGCCCATTGAGCACAAGATCACCTTCGAATCCCTTCCGGTTAATGGAATCATAAACCAGCAGGGCATCCGAGAGATTCTGCTGCAGCATCGCATCCAGGATGCGGAAGTAATAGTCCGCGTCCAGGATATTCAGGTGCTCCAGCGTATTGGCATAAGTGAGTTCCCCGTTGGTGAAACTGACGATCTTGTCCAAAATAGATAACGCATCCCGCATACAGCCTTCGCTCTTCTGGGCGATGATCTGCAAAGCTGGTTTTTCCGCGCTGATCTCCTCCTTCTGACAGATCTCTTCCAGATGCGACACCGTATCCACCGGCGTTATCCGCTTGAAGTCGAAGATCTGGCAGCGCGACAGGATGGTAGGCAGTATCTTGTGCTTTTCTGTGGTCGCCAGGATAAAAATAGCATAGGGGGGTGGCTCTTCCAGCGTTTTGAGGAAGGCATTGAAAGCCGATGTGCTCAGCATGTGCACCTCATCGATGATATAGACCTTGTACTTGCCGGCCTGCGGTGCAAACCGCACCTGCTCTACCAGGGTCCGGATATCATCTACGGAATTGTTGCTTGCAGCATCCAGCTCATGTATGTTCAGCGAAGTCCCCTCGTTAAAGGAAACGCAGGAACGACAATGGTTGCAGGCCTCGCCCTCCGGGCTCTGGTTCTCGCAATTAATGGTCTTGGCCAGGATACGGGCACAGGTCGTCTTCCCAACACCCCGGGGACCGCAAAACAAAAAGGCATGCGCCAATTGCTTGTTCTTGATAGCATTCTTAAGGGTGGTAGTGATATGTGCCTGACCCACGACCGTCGAGAAATCCTGCGGGCGGTATTTTCTGGCAGAAACGATAAATTTATCCATGTAGCATACTCCTAAAGCAAACGTACAACTTCCCCGCCATTTTTCCGCCCGACCCCTCCGCCGCCAGGCCCCGCCTGAGGCCTATCCTCCTCGCTACTTGCCCGGTCCGCACCAGCCCCCCGCCTAAGACCTACCCCACGAGACATGTCCGGCCCCTTAACTGCCCTGCCCCGAACCCGCCGTTTCCGTACCTTCGAAAAAATAATCCCGAAAAAGTTTGGTTTATTTACGTTGTTAACTAAATTTGTACTGTTAATATTTTCACATGGGAATCCCGGAGCGGAAGGAAAAGCAAAAGCTGGAGATCAAAAAACAGATCCTGGAAGCCTCGATGAAGCTATTCGTGGAAGAAGGATTCGGGAACGTCACGATCCGCAGGATCGCCGACATCATCGAATACAGCCCGACCACCGTATACCTTTATTTCAAGGATAAGGACGAGATCTTCGAAAGTCTTCACGACGAAGGCTTTCAAAAGATGCAGGAGTTCAACCACAGCCTTGCCTCTATCCAGAACCCCTTGCTCCGCCTTCATAAAATGGGCGAGAATTACATCCAGTTCGGCATGCAGAACCCGGAGTATTACAACCTGATGTTCATTCTCGGGGAACCCATGAAAAAGATCTCCAGCCCGGGCTGCGAATGGAAACCGGGCGACGCGGCCATCGACCGGCTCAGGGCGACGGTTGCCGAATGCATGGAAAAAGGCTACCTGGCAAAGGGTGATCCCCAAATGGTAAGCCTGGCCGTCTGGAGCTTCGTACACGGGCTCGTATCCCTGGCCATCCGCCAAAGACTCGAAAAATTCGTCGAGCCGCCGGAAATGATCGTACCCGTCATGAATCAGTCCCTGAATTGGCTGATCAACAATATCGACATCACGATGAAAAGACCCTAGTTCAACAGGTCCGCCCGAGGAGTGACAACCACCCCGGCACCTGGATCCACCTGGCCCGACCGCAAAGGCCGCCGTCACCTACAGGATCAGGCCGCCATCGAGCAACAACCTGCCTGACACGGTAAACAAGTCCAGGCCGCCCAAGGATCGGAAGGCCGCCTGGCGCCCTACAGGATCAGGCCGCCCAGGGATCAACGGCGAGCCCGACCTACATACAACCAGCCTGCCTGACTACCCACAGGCTGCCTGGCAGCCGGCCCAAAAGGCCTTTTTTTAGGCCGCAAAATGAACAATGTTAATTTAAATTATATAATTAATAAATTGAACATAATGCCAAAATCGATCCTGCTCCTCCTTTTGGCCCTGTCTGCCGCCTTCCAACGGGCATCAGCCCAGCAGGGCTCCCCGCTGGACGAATACATCCGCCTCGGCCTCGACAGCAACCTGGCCCTGCACCAGCGAAATTTCGATCTCAGCCGGTCACAACTCGACCTTAAAAGAGCCCGATCGCTTTTTTACCCACAGGCGGGCTTCAGCTCCCAGTATACGCTGGCCAACGGCGGCCGCTCCCAGGAGATCCCCATCGGCGACCTGCTCAACGGCGTCTATTCATCACTCAACCAGCTCACCGGCTCCAACAAATTTCCTCAGGTCGCCAACCAGTCGATCCAATTCCTGCCCAACGATTTCCATGATACAAAAATGGAAGTGACGGTGCCCATCCTCAACACCGACCTCCTTCACAACAAAGAGGTAACCACCGAAACCATCAACACCCGCCGGGCAGATCGCGACGTCTACCGCCGCGATCTGGTCCGCAATATCCGCCAGGCCTATTACCAATATCTCCAGGCCGGAAAGGCACAGGACATCTATGCGACGGCACTGCTCCTCGTAAAGGAGAACCTCCGTGTCAGCCAGAAATTTGTCGAGAACAACATGGCCACCCGCGAAGTCGTCCTGCGTGCCCAGGCCCAGGTCAGCGGGGTCCGGTCCTCGCTCATCGAGTCGGGTAACGACCTTCGCAATGCGGCCGCCTATTTTAACTTTCTCCTCAACCGGCCGCTCGAAAGCCCCATCCGCATCGATTCCTCACTCATGACCTGGCAACTCCCCGCTGAAACAGGAGACCAGGAGGCATCCGGTCAACATGTATCCGCTGCCGTGACCCTCCCCGGCTTTCCTTCCTTCGCCGGCACGACCACCCAGACCAGCGTCAACGCCGGCCGCGAAGAGTTCTCCAGACTGAGGAGCTATCAACACATCCTGCAGTCTAACTTAAAATGGGACCGCAATTACCTGATCCCCCAGCTCAATGCCTTCTATGACGTCGGCTACCAGGGATATGGCTTTCATTTCAACGGGACCCAGTTCTATCAGTTGGCGGGCCTCAATCTCATATGGCCACTCTTCAAAGCGAATGACAATAAGTACAAGATCCAACAGGCCCGTATCGACATCGACGCTATTGACGACCAATACCGCCAGCTCACGGAACAGCTCACACTCGAACAACAGATCACGGTCAATAATTATAATTCATCCTTCGAAGCCCTGCGCGCCCAGGCCGATGAGGTCAGCAGCGCCCGCGAAGCCTATCGCCTCGCCGAGAAAAGATTCGATGAAGGTAGTGCTCTCCAGGTCGAGCTCATCGACGCTCGCACGCAGATGACCAACGCCGAGATCCGCTATTCGCAGGGGCGCCTCGCGGCACTAAACCGGGCCGCAGATATGGAACGCATCACCGCTTCTTACAAACTGTGATCTCACCACTCACCTCCAAATAAAAAAGATATGAACACGAAACTGCTCCACATCCTACGCTTCCCGATCGCGGTTCTGCTGGCCCTCAGTCTGGTCCGCTGCGGAGAGAACAAGGCCGCGTCCACACATCCTGCCGAGGATCCCATCCCGGTCCGGGTACAACCCGTCGCCGTCGCCAACCTCGGCCGCGTCCTGCAATATTCCGGCCTCATCGCCTCTAACTCCGAAGCCCGGTTGTCCTTCAAGATCGGCGGCATGATCTCCCGCATATATGCAAAGGAAGGGGATCATGTCTCCGCCGGCCAGCTGCTGGCAACACTCGACCTTACCGAGATCGACGCCCAGGTGCAACAGGCATCGCAGAACGTCGAAAAAGCCCAACGCGATGAGAACAGGATCAAAAACCTCTATCGGGATACCGTAGCATCTCTCGAGCAGGTGCAGAATACACATACCCAGCTCACCGTGGCTACCGAGGCGCTCCGCATCGCCAGTTTCAACCGGCAATACGCACAGATCAGGGCCGCCGCCGACGGCACGATCCTGCAAAAACTCATGAACGAAGGCGAGTACGCCTCAGCCGGTACAGCCGTCCTGCAGTTCAATGGCGTCGATCATGATAGCTGGGTTGTCCGTTTTGGCGTATCGGACAAAGACTGGGCAGCTCTTCACAAAGGCGATAAGGCCACGATCGTCATCGATGCCTATCCGGACCAGCGCTTCCAGGGGCAGGTTACCAAGTTGGCCGAAGGCGCCGACCCCTCCGGCGGGCTCTATGCCGTGGAAGTCTCCGTCGCCGCCGGCAGCCATAAACTGGCTCCGGGTCTTTTTTGCACGCTGAAGCTGCAGCCACCCGCTCCCAGGCCTTACACCTTCATCCCGGCCTCGGCCCTGGCCGAAGGCGAGGGGTCTACCGGATATGTATATTCGTTAAATGAGGACAACAAGACCGTGAAAAAAATTGCGGTGCAAGTTGCCTTTTTAGAGGGGGACCGCCTTGCCATCAGCAGCGGTCTCGAGGATGTGCGGCAGGTCGTCACCAAAGGGGTGGGGTATCTGACGGAGAAGTCTATCGTAAAACCCGTCGCGGACACCGATTCATTGACCAAATAAAACCGTTGCAATGAACATCACCCAATTTTCCGTTCGTAACTATCAGTTTACGCTCATCGTATTCCTGATGCTGGCGCTTATCGGGGTCAACTCCATGGTAAATATGCCCAGGGGTGAAGACCCGGACACGGAAGCCCCAACCTTCTCCGCCATCATCCTCTATCCCGGCACCAGTCCCAAAGACATGGAGGAGCTCGTCGTCAATCCCATCGAAAAGCGTTTCAATGCTATGGACGACGTCAAGCGTATCCGGTCCACCATCGACGATGGCCTGGCCGTAGTGCAGCTCGAATTCAACTATGCCACGGACCCGGACAAGAAATACCAGGACGTTATCCGCGAGCTTAATGCCGTCCGGCCTGAGCTCCCCGGCGATATCCTAAGCATCGATATTCAGCGTTTCCGTCCGTCCGATGTAAACATCCTGCAGGTGGCCCTGCTTAGCGAGACTGCGCCTTATCGCGATCTCCAGGATTGGAGCAAAAAATTAAAGGACCGGCTGGAAAAGATAAAGACCCTCAAGAACGTCGACAACTGGGCCTTCCCACGGCAGCAGGTGCGGGTCTCTCTGAACCTGGAAAAACTATCCCAGAACAAGATACCGCTCAATACGGTGTTGCAGGCCATCCAGGGGGAGAACGTCAATATCCCTGCAGGCAGCATTGACATGGGTTCCCGCAAATTCAATATCAAGACCAGCGGCGAATTCAAGAGTGTCGACGAAATAAAGAATACCATCGTCACCGGCGCCGGAGGAAAGATCATTTATATAAAGGACATCGCCGACGTCGAGTTCAATTATGATGAACAGACCTATATCGGCCGCCTCAACGGACGCAGGGCCGTATTCGTAACAGCCAGTCGTAAGTCCGGCACCAACATTTTTTCCGTCGAAAAGGAAATGGACCCGGTCCTGGATAAATTCAGGGCGGAACTGCCGCCGGGTATCACCTATGAAAAGAGCTTCAACAACGCTCAGAGCGTCCGCACCCGGCTCGGTCATTTTACCAGAGACTTTGGCGTGGCCATATTGCTCGTCATGATCACCCTCCTGCCGCTGGGACCAAGGGCCTCGATCGTGGTCATGATATCCATTCCCTTATCGCTGCTCATCGGCCTCTTTCTGCTCGACCTCTTCCATTTTACCATCAACCAGCTCAGTATCGTCGGAATGGTCGTGGCACTTGGCCTGCTCGTGGATGACAGCATCGTCGTCGTCGAGAACATCGAGCGTTACCTGCGGCTCGGCTATTCGCGAAAGGACGCGGCCATCGCCGCAACACGGCAGATCAGCCTGGCTGTCGTGGGCTGTACCGCGACCCTTATTTTCGCCTTTCTACCGCTCATGTTCCTTCCCGAAGCCGCCGGCGATTTTATCCGCAGCCTGCCCGCTGCCGTCGTGACCACCGTACTAGCCTCCCTGTTCGTTTCCCTCACGATCGTGCCCTTCCTCTCCAGCCGCATCCTCAGCCCGCATGAGCACCCCGAAGGCAATGTCTTCCTACGGACCCTGCACCGGGGCATCAACGGTTCCTACCGCCGGCTCCTGCACGGCGCCATCGGCCGTCCCGTGCTCACACTGCTCATCGCCTTAGGTATCTTCATAGGTGCGTTGATGCTCGTCCCGCGCGTAGGTTTTAGCGTCTTTCCGTCTTCGGAAAAGCCCATGTTCCTCATCAATATCCAGACTCCCCTCGGAACGAGCCTTGCGGCAACGGATACCATCACCCGCTGGGTAGAGAAGGAGATCAGCCATCTGCCCGATCTCAAGAACTATGCTACGAACGTCGGCCGTGGCAA
>Ga0302326_10002507_pt1 | contig 44641 bp, 33 predicted proteins | sample Palsa_T0_3_FD_202264 | JGI IMG/M metagenome (GOLD analysis project Ga0302326, IMG submission 202264) | Peat permafrost microbial communities from Stordalen Mire near Abisko, Sweden - Palsa_T0_3 | ecosystem: Environmental > Terrestrial > Soil > Palsa > Peat permafrost | place: Sweden: Abisko...
ACGGCGGCGCTCAAGGGCGTCATGAAGGCGGCGGTCGAGGCCGACGATCGAGCGCTGCGTGAGGATCAGCCGCGGGTGCTGGACATCGAGTTTATCGAAGGTCACACGGCCGGGTTCGAGGCTTTCCGCGCGGATCTGAGGGCAACGTCGTGGGTTGCAATCGAGAAGCAGTCGGGGCTGGGTCGGGCCCAACTTGAAGAAGCGGCCCAGGTCTATCTCAAAGCCAAGAATGTCATGGCGTGTTTCGGCATGGGCATCACGCAACATTTTCGCGGCACACAGAACGTCCAGCAGATTGTGAATCTGCTGCTGCTACGCGGGAATATCGGCAGACCGGGCGCCGGTATCGTACCGGTGCGAGGACACTCGAACGTTCAGGGCGATCGCACGGTTGGAATCACGGAGAAACCCAGCAAGGAATTTCTGGATCAATTGCAGAAGGTCTTCGGTTTCGATCCGCCGCGAGCGCATGGGCATGATGTGGTGCATGCTCTCGATGCGATGATGCGCGGAGAGGCCAAGGCCTTTATCGGTCTGGGCGGGAATTTCGTGGCCTCGGCGCCTGACACTCCGCTGATCTACGATGCGTTTCGAAAACTCGACCTGACAGTCAGTGTCGCGACCAAGCTGAATCGAACTCACCTGCTGCATGGCCGCAATTCCTTTGTTCTCCCTTGTCTCGCTCGATCTGAAATAGATCGGACGCCGGGCGGTGGCGCGGTGCAGGCGGTCACTATCGAGGATGCGACGTCGATGGTGCAGGCATCGCGGGGAGTAGTCGCGCCCGCGAGCCCTCATCTTCGTTCGGAACCATGGATCGTTGCGAGCATGGCGCGAGCGACACTGGGCGAGAAGTCGGTGGTTCCGTGGGAGTGGCTGGTGGAAGACTATTCCCGCATCCGGGACAAGATCGAAGCGGTCATGCCAATCTTCCAGGGATTCAACGCACGTATCAAAGAGCCCGGTGGCTTTCGTCTGGCGAATGCTGCGAGCGAGAGAATCTGGATGACTCCGAACGGGAAGGCTAACTTCATGCTGTTCGCGGGTTTGGATGAAGATGCCCATCAGGATAACCCGGAGGTGCTGTGGCTGAGCACGATTCGCAGCCACGATCAGTACAACTCGACCATCTACAGCAACAACGACCGCTATCGCGGCGTGTACAATCAGCGCGACGTGCTTTTCCTGAACGACAAGGAGATCAAGAGGCGCGGCCTGGCGGCCGAGGATCGAGTGGACATACGCACGGTATCGTCCGACGGAGTCGAGCGCGTTGTGCGGGGTTTCAAGATCGTTCGATACAGCATCCCTGACGGTTCCTGCGCGGCCTATTATCCGGAGACGAACCCGCTTCTTCCGTTAAGTCTCCACGATCCTATCGCGGGTACTCCGAGCGCAAAGGGAATCCCGGTCGTGCTGGTGCAAGCGAGCCGATGAAGGCTTTGAGCTTTTCGGAAAATATCAAGTCGAAATCGGCTTTATCAAACCAATCCTGATTGCGCTGGTTGGGTGCGCGACCGCCATTCCTGCCCGCTCGCGTTGTGGCTTCAGCTAAAAATATCCGACGCGCGCGGGAGATACCGAGTACTTACGATAAGAGCGGGGCCAGCCTCGGCGAGACTGAAGCTGACCTTTCGACATAAGTGAAACAGGGGAAGATGGAAAAATGGATCTGATCAAGAAGCTGTATTCGAAGGCCGATTCGGCGCCGATGAGAACTTACGACCGGGAGCAGAAGGTATTTAGTGACGGCGAACTTGCGTGCGTACTGGACGCGGATATAGCGGCGTGGCTCGAGGCAGCTCCCGACGATCTGAAAGAACTGATGGTTGCTTACGGGCAGTCGGACGGGAAGGTGATGTTTAATGTGCTGCGGCTTACGGTGTATATGTCGGCGCAGAGGTAGGGCGAGGTATTGGAGGCAGAAAAGAGCGGGGACGCGGAACCTAACCCCTAACCCCTTCCCGCGCGGGAAGGGGAACCGGATTTGGAGGGGTTGCGTGGATGGACATCCAGGTTGATGTTGGCACCCTCACCCGTCGCGCCGGAGGCTGCGACGACCTCTCCCGAAGGGAGAAGTAAGATCCGGGATTCTTCGCTTTGCTCTAGAATGACACGGAGTGATTCTCGCGGGGTCAATCCTCGGAACGCGGATGCAGAAGGCGGCTATAGAGTACGAACGATCCACTCAGAAGCGAAGTGCCGATCGTGACGGCGACCGGATATAGCATGGTGGGTTGGTCAATCACCTGCGGCAGCAAGGCGACCGCGAGCGCCGGCGGAACGTGAAGATCGAAGATGCGCAGGACCAGGATTCCGATCGCCATACTCGAGATGGAGCCTGCAGGTCCAACGCCGAGGTAGCGGCGACATAACAGTCCACCCGTCGCCGTCAACATACAGACAATCGGCAGGCTCAAGTACCGCGTCGCCCACGGACAACGTTTGGTGTGAACGAACATCTCGAACCCGATCACTACGAGGGGCGGGAAGAGCACGAACCGCAAGTTCGTCAGCTTGACGACAGAGATGGCAGCCAGCACCAGGACCATGAGGGGCAGCAGCGGCCAGTATGATTCGGCGCCCGAGGCGGTGTCTTCGTCTTCGCTTGCAGCGGTTTCGTTCTGAAAAGGATCGTCGCTCATCCGCTTCCAGACGGAAGAGAGCACGGCCAGCAGTATCGTTCCGAAGACGATTCCCGGCGGATACCATAAGCTGGTGACGCCGAGTGCGAGCGGAAGCAGGCCGGCGGAAATTGCGGGCGCGATTGGGGATCGCAGGGCCAGGACAATTGTCAGGGCGCCGCACACTGTCAGCATCACGGACAAGTAGCCGTAAGGTAGGCTGCGCGTTACCAAGGTGCCGAGCATGGCAGTCATTACCGGCGTGATCACGAGAAGGACGGGCGCGCTGGCCCATGAGCCGCGCGGCCGGGTGAAGATATCGTGCGAGAGAGCGCCGAGCTCGGGAAACATTATGTAAAAGGCTCCGGTCGCGAAGGCGACTTCCGCAACGATCGCGATATACAGGAGTGCGATCGCTTCGGCCGCCATCCGCCGTGTCCCGCGCAGGCCGACGATTCGGAGCGGTGCATTCGTCTGAGGAGAATGCATTGGGGTACTGGTCAGAACATCGCGCAAAACTGCATCGAAAGCCAGCGGCGAGCTGCCTGGTAATGACTAGCCGCCGATAGGAGAGGACAGAATTCCCGTTTTTCAATCAGGTCAGCAATTTAGTAGAGTCGGGTAACGGGATGACTTGAACAAATCGCTTGGCGACATCGCGCGCACGGAGGCCTACATGACGCCGCAATCCATCGACTACGATGCGCTGGTCAGTGAAGACAGGGTCCACGGCCGGGTCTATCTCGATCCCGATATCTTCGAAGACGAGATCGCAAGGATCTTTTATCGGGGATGGGTCTACGTGGGGCACATCGGCGAGATTCCGGAGCCGGGCGACTACAGGTTGAGGAAGATTGGGCGCGCACCGGTGATCATGGTGCGCGATGATCGCGGCGAGGTGCGCCTGCTGCTCAACAGATGCCGCCATCGGGCCGCGACCGTATGTCAGACTGCGCAGGGGAACGCGCAGTTTTTCCGATGCGCGTATCACGGCTGGACTTATCGGAATAACGGGGAGCTCAGCTCCGTTACCTACCAGGACGGCTATGGCGGGGCGTTGCGCAAGGAAGAGATGGGACTTACCAACGTTCCACGGGTGGGGACCTATCGCGGGTTCGTGTTCGGCAGTCTCGCGGCGAACGGAATATCGCTCGATGAACATCTTGGTGCGGCCAAGGATCAGATCGACTTGTTTGTCGATCTGTCACCCGAGGGCGAGCTCGACGTGCGCGCCGGCGTGAACAAGTACAGCTACACGGGCAACTGGAAGCTTCAGATCGAAAACGCGATCGACGGCTATCATCCGAACCTGGTACATCAGTCGACTTTCGAGATCATCCGAAAGCGGAGCAAGTCGGCGATGGATGTGTTTACCGGCAACTCGATCGGGGAGACGCGCGATCTGGGCAACGGTCACGTGATGCTTGATTTTCGCCGATACAATCGGGCGGCGGCTCGCGGACCAAGAGTACTGCCGACGATCTCGGGCCGCGGCGCGGGATATCAAGACGCGATGGTCCGGCGTTACGGAACCGAACGGGCCGAAGAGATTATCAACGCGGGCGGTACCCATCTGTTGGTTTTCCCAAACTTGATTCTTATTGGCGTGCAGATTCGGGTGGTCCACCCCATAAGCACCGAGTACACGGAGGTTTACCTGTATCCGACGCTGCTCAGGGGCGTTGCGCCGGAGATGAACGTTGCGCGTCTGCGCGGACATGACGGATTTTACGGGCCTGCGGGCGGGGTTGCTCCCGATGACATCGAGATGTTCGCGCGGGTGCAGGAAGGGCTTCATGCGGAAGTTGATCCGTGGCTGTTGTTCTCGCGCGGATCGCATCGCGAACGCCGCGACGCCGACGGTAGCATCGTTGGACAGATGACCGATGAAGTTCCGCAGCGCGGTATATGGTCTCATTGGAAAAAGGTGATGATGGGCGAAGATGAAATTTCGCATCATCAGCCGCACCTGCGAAAAGTCGCGGCGGCCGACTGAGGAAGACCGGAAGTGTCGGAGGACCGAGCGAAAGTCGAGAGTTTTCTGTTCCGTGAGGCGCGCCTGATGGACGAGAACGTCTACGATGAATGGCTATCGTTGTGGACGGAGGACGCGCTCTATTGGGTTCCATGCAATCGCGACGATAGCGATCCCGCGCGCGAAATCTCGGCGATCTATGACGATCGCGCGCGGCTGCAGGGCCGGATCGAGCGGCTGAAGAGCGGGGTGGCGTATGCACAGGATCCGAAATCGCGAATGCGCCGTATCATTTCGAATATCGAAATCGAGAAGGCTGACAACGGCGACTTGATTGTGAGTTCGAACTTCATGCTGGTCGAGCTGAGGCGCTCAAAACAGGACGTGTTTGCCGGCCGCTCGATTCATCGGCTCCGTCGCGAGGGCGACGGCTTCCGAATTTCTCACAAGAAAGTGCTGCTGGTTAACAACGATGAGGTAATCGACAACCTGACCTTCCTCGTCTGAAAGACTTTGAGGAAAGCGCGGATCCCATGCTGGATAATTTGAAAGCGAACAATCGCGCCTGGGCGGAGCGGATGGTCTCCGCCGATGCCGACTTTTTCAGGCGGCTCGTACGCCAGCAGGCACCTGAGTACTTGTGGATCGGCTGCTCCGACAGCCGGGTGCCTGCCAACGAGATTGTTGGACTCGCACCGGGCGAACTGTTCGTCCATCGCAACGTCGCCAACCTCGCTCCGCCGCAAGATGCCAACTACCTCTCTGTGCTGCAGTTCGCGGTTGACGTGTTGAAGGTCAAGCACGTCATCGTGGTGGGACATTACGGATGCGGCGGAGTGAAGGCCGCGGTGGATGGCAAGCGGCGGGGGATCGTGGACCACTGGCTGCAGCCTATCCGCGAAGTCCGCTATCAGCATCGTCAGGAGCTTGACGCGATCGCAGATGCGGATGCGCGCGCCGACCGTTTGTGTGAACTCAACGTCATCCGCCAGGTGAGGAGCGTGGCATCCGACGTTCTCGTGCAGGATGCGTGGGCGCGCGGGCAGAGCCTGCGCATTCACGGCTGGGTTTATTCTCTGGCGAACGGACTGATAACTGACCTAGAAGTGACAGTCAGCGGCCGCGAAGAAATCGAGCGACTGGATTAATTCACGGACGCCATGCTGCGCACGCTCTGGACCTGGCTTGGCCCTGCTGCCTTCAATGTCTTGGCGTGGAACGTACCAACGTCCGCAGGAAGTGATCGACTTTATCCGGCGGGCAGCGGGTGAAGTTCAACTATGCGATCACTATGTCGCGATACCGTCTGAGAACCGGAGCAGTTAATCAGCAGGCCGGAGCTTGTAGCGGATCGGCATGTGCTTGATGCCGCCGACGAAGCTCGAGCGCAGCCGCTCGACCGGTCCCGCGGATTCCGCGTGGTCCATGCGCTTCGCCAGCTCTCTGAAAATCACTTCCAGTTCAAGTCGCGCCAGGTTCGATCCAAGGCAGAAGTGCTCTCCGATTCCGAAGGCGAGATGAGGGTTCGGATTGCGTGCAACGTCGAACTTGAACGGTTGATCGAAAACGTCCTCGTCGCGATTGGCCGACGGATAGAACAGGCAGACCGATTCGCCGGCGCGAATCTTCTGTCCGCGCACAAGGGTATCGCTGGTGGCAGTGCGCGTGAACTGGATGACCGGCGAAGTCCATCTTACGATTTCCTCGACGGCCGTTTTGATCAGCGCGGGGTCGGATTTGAGCCGCCGGAATTGTTCCGGGTTTTCGATGAAGGCGAGCAGTCCGCCGCTGGTCGCGTTGCGGGTGGTTTCGTTACCCGCTACCACCAGCAGCAAAAGGTAGGAAAGGAGTTCGAGCGCGGGGATAGGTTCGCCGTTCACCTTCGCGTTAGCGACGATGCTGGTTACGTCCTTGCCTGGGTGCTTGCGGCTTTCCTCGACCAGGTCGGTGAAGTACTGGAACATTTCCATCCGCGCCTGGGCGAAGGTTTCGTTCGCATCTTTGCCGCGCTGAAATTCGGGATCGCCGCCGCCGATGATTTCATTGGTCCAGCGGAAAATGGTCGGCCAGTCCTTGCGCGGCACGCCGAGCATTTCGGCGATGACCGCGACCGGCACCTTTGAGGAGATCTCCGTGACGAAGTCGCATTCATCACGGTCCATCACGTCGTCGAGAAGTTGCGCAGTTATGTTGGTAACCTCGGACTCGAGCGCGCGAATCGATCGCGGCGTGAAGTATTGACTCAGGATCGAGCGAAAGTCGCCATGCTGCGGCGGATCCATATTGAGGAGATGCTTGAGAGGCAGCTCGGGCGGCGGGCCGTCGGCGCCCTCGTCGAAGATAAACACCGCGAGCCGCGGCGCGTTGATCCACAAGCGGGGTTGACAGCTGATTTCCCTGATGTCGGCCGCCTTGGTGATAGCCCAAAACGGATCCATGCGTGGGCGATCGACGTAACATACGGGCTGATGCTTACGCAGATACGTCCACTCGGCGTGTGGATAGCCGTTTTTCTGGTAGTGGTCGGGGCTGACGATATCGATAGCGTCGAGCGAGTATTCGGGATCTTTCACGTTACGATTGCCGGCTACATCGGATTCCATAGGTCACTCCCAGTGTACGTTCTGATTTCGAAGGCTAATCCTCGACGATCGCGTCGCTCACTTCCGTCGCACAGTTTGTGATCGATTGCGATCTTATGAGAACACCCTTGATCTTCGCTCGATTGTGCAAGAAGTGCAAAGGTCGAAAGGCTTCGGCCTTTAAGGTTCCAGGACTTCGTCCCAAGAGATATGAATGGTGTTTGGGGCGGGATTGAAAAGCGAGGTGCGTGGCTTAGCGCTTTGAGTAGCGCCAGCGGCGGGGCGAAACGGGCCGATCAGTTGCGTGAATCAATCAACACTGCCTCTGGTCTGGCAGATTGGGACGTCCAATATTACGAACGTTTCCCATAGCTCCTCCTCCATTGCCGTTGGTGGCGTGGCAAACGGCGATCTGAGTCGAATTGGTGCCGGCTACAACTGGTGCGCCGTTGGAATCCATCGGAATGTTCCCCAGGAAAACATTACTGATGCGTATATACGAACCCCATCCGCCGCCGCCGCAGGGGCCCGGCCCACCGTCGTTGGAGGCGAGCGCTTTTGGCGGCGCATGATCGAATTGAATCTGTCCTCCATCCATGGTGATGCTGCCCCACGCGTTGCAGGCCTTACTGGTGACAACTAACGGGGCCTTTGCCGTTTGGTTTACGTACTCGATGTGGTCGCTGGTAAGGCGAGTAGAGCCGCCCCCGTTTACGACGGCTGGGCCTCCGAACTCATCAAGCGAAGAGTCGGTCACGTTGAATTCGCAGCTATCATTTTCAATGCCGCTATTACTGTTAAACAGCGCACCGCCTTCGAAGCTGATCTGTTCACCGGCATCCTTGAGTCCGCTGCCGCAGTACAGATCGACTGCGCAATCCGAGATCGACGAGTTAACAAAGTGATTAAGCCACGAGCCGCTGTGGACTTCGTAGCCGTGGCCAAACCCATGGATGTTAAACTGTCTGTAGGTCGTACTCGGAGTCTCACTGGATACGCCGACAGTACCGGTGCTCCTACCGGGCCCTATCATTTGGATGTTCTCAAATCTGGGGACGTTGCCGGAGTATCCGCCGTAGGCAAGATGCTTCAGGGAGAGTGCGGTGCCACCGTCGGCGAGTCCGCTAAAATCCAGTGTAGCTCCTGCGACACTCAACATTCCTACGCAGTCGCTTTTCGAATCTGTCAGGCCGCCGTTGATTCGGCATCTTGCGCCATCGGGAACAATCACCGCAGCGAACCCGGCCGCAACGTATGCTCCCTTCGCTTGACAATGAGCGCCGGCGAAATCGAAAGCGGTTTGAAAGGCTTTCGTGTCGTCTGTGACGCCGTCGCACTTCGCGCCGAAACCGGTCACGACGAAGACCGCTCTCTTCGAATCGTAAGAGGTGAAAGCTTCTCGTCCCCATGTCAGATGAGGCTTAACAAGCGTTGTTACCAGAGCTACGGTGAAGGCAATTAGCCAGAGGCCTGGTTTTGAAGTCATTGGCGCTATATTTGTGCTTGCCTCGGCCGGCTGGGATAGTCGTTGTCGTCATCTAGCTCTTGTGGGTAGGTATCGCTCGACGGCGTCAATTGCCGAAGTGAGGTAGCGACCAGGTGTTTGGTAATGCGACGGGCGGTAAATTTGGCGCCGACTGCGAACCGCATAACCGGGCCGAAGCTATTCGCTGCGATGGGTCCGACGAAGTAAAGTCCACGCAACGAGGATTCGAAATAAGAAGAAAGCACCGGAGTTCGCGCGACGATTTTGAGATCGCGCCGGACATCGTCGCCAAGGAATTCCAGATTCTCGAAGTTCATTTTGTAACCTGTTGCGGCAATGACATGATCGGTGATTATTTCCGTGAAAGAACCGTCGGACGCGACGAATTTGAGGTTAACCCGTCCGTTGGAAACGGCGGCCCGCTCAAGATGGCTGTCGAGGAGGAGCGGTACCTTTCCAATCAACCTATCCCGCATGAACCAGCCACCCGCCGGTCCCAGATAGTTTTTTACGAGCCGGAGACGTTGCTCTTCGGAGAAACGATGAACCAGTGCGGGGGCTTCGGTGAGAAACACCGAACGCCAGGACGGACCTATTCCAGACATTGGACACCGAATGCGTCGCCACAACGGGCGCGGCCATGGCAGTTTGTTGTGAATGTCGAGAGCAGGTTGTCGGGCGACGAGCCGAACTTGCGCTCCCTTCTCGAAAAGCAGTGCCGCGAGATCAATCGCAGACGCTCCACCACCGATGACGGTCACATCACGGCCGCGGAGATGTTCGAGGTCGCCGTAATGTGAGCTATGTGAAAAATATTGCGGTGGGAGATCCGCTAACAAGGGAGGTATGTATCCGAAGTGACCGATACCCACAGCGAGGACGACCCTCCGGGCAGAAAAGGATTCACCGTCTTCAAGCCGTAACTGGAACCCGCCGGAACATCGCGCCAACGCAACCACCATTCTGGTTTCGATCGTCGGCACGAAGCGTTTCTGGAATGCCAGCCCATAGTCACAGAAGGTTTGCTTGTCTACCGGAGTGCCTATGTCGGCATAGGGAATCCCATGCTGTGCGCAGAAATCGCGAAGCGTAAAATCTCCTGCCGGATGGTAGAGGTTCGAGGCGAATCCCTCTGACTTCAGCTGCATTCCGTCGGGCATGTGAGAGACCCAGAACTGCATGGGGCTCCCGATAATCCTGTAGCGGATGCCGCGGTCGTGTAAGTGGGCTGCGATCGAGAGTCCGTAGGGACCTGCGCCAACAATGGCAACATCCGCGGGATCAACCATGGGACACCTTATTCTGGAAACGGACATAGGTCATTTGGTCGGCTCGTGTTCAGCGGTCAGGAATCGAATGAGGGCACTCAGGCGAGAACTTGTCGAGACCAAGAGAGCATCAAAGAACTGAAAACACAGTCTGCTGATCCAACTCAACGAGTGTGGTGACACAGGATGGGAATAGGCGTCGATCAATTGAGGCTCTTGTAGAGGCGCGTCATTGTAGCCTGACTGCAAATACTCGCTGTGTGGGTCGCGCCAGAACTCTGCCGGAAAGAGTGCTATGACTTTGCCGGCAGACTGCATGGCCGATTCGCAGGTTTTTCCGGCCGTGAGTTGTGTGAACAGAGCGCCGGTCATGTCCGTTTGAGCATCGAACGAAAAATGACATATGGGAGTTGGACGCGGATTCATCTCGATTAGAAAGGGACGCCCTGAAGCCACCTCCAGGATAAAATCGAACCCGACGAATCCCGAGAGTCCCAGACGCCGCACCACATGACGAGCAGCTTCATCCATCCCTGCATTGTCGAGAATCCGGATGACTGTCGCGGGACCGGTTGCGTGCGCGGTTTTGAGGGCCTCGACGCTCAGGCCAGCAAGTATTTCCCCTTTCCAGCACAGTACAGAGCGATTAGCCGGTACGCCCGCTATATAACGCTGCAATGTAATGACTGGAGTCGGTTCCTTCCATCGTCGGGCAAACGGCTCCAGACTGAGCTGTTTGAGCGCTCGCTTGGTTGCCCTGAGCCAACCGAACATCGCGACGAGATCGCGATATGCGCGGTGGGCGTCATCTTGATTGTTCACGATTCGGACTCCCAGTCCGGACGAGGTTCTATCGAGCTTGAGAACCTGGGGGAATCCTGAACGTTCGAGCTGGGCGGCGAGATCCTCTTGATGGTTGATTGCTATGGTTGAGGGGACTGGGAGTCCTTCTCGTTCGGCGAATGAAATGAATTCGCTTTTCTTTTGAGCTATCGAATAGCTCGCCGGGTCGCCGAGGGAATTCTCGATAATGGTTTTGATGGTTTCCGGGTTATGCCCTCTTCCCTTGCTTGCTTTCGCATATAGGTCATGAAGGCAGCAGGTAGCGATATCGTCGCAAGGGATAACAATATCGGGCGGCCATCGCTCAATCACGGAAGCGACAAAGGATCCTGTTGCTGAGTAAGAGACGGACCGAAAGTGCGCCTTGATCCCACTTACCGTGCATATGCCATGGTCCCCTGGTGCAATACTCCCAACCTCAAAACCTTTTGCGATCAAGGCTAGACCAAGTTGCGCCGTTGCAGCCCAGTTAATGGTTGTGAATATAAGAACCCTTGGAGGTCTTCTCATTTGTGTGGAGCCCCTTTATTACTACCCTCCTAAAACCTTCGAACTAAACTCACGCTCCCTGCCGGCGTCCAAGATATTCGTCGGGTTGCCTAAGTCTCCAAGGAGCGTATCGAACGCGGCGCCGCGACCGACCGTACTTTCTTCCAAGCTGCAACATACCTAACAGCCTGCCAAAGAGCTGTTCGACTTCGATTACTTCCCGCCGGTTTTCTGCATTCGAGGTTAGCGCGGCGAATAAAGCTTCAGGCCGCCGGATGAGCCTGAACAGTGATCGTCCAGCCTGGCACCACCAGAGCTGGCCGAGGCGCGGGACAAGTCCTAGTTTCATCGATAGGTTATGCGCCGAATACGCATCCAGGAGAGCCTGAGATGATCCATAGCCGCGTTGCAAACGCCGAAGGTATTCCCAGCGCAAGCGCTGTGCCGGCATGAAGTGTTGCAGGCGCAGACGGGGTTCCACCCGTATAGTCCATCCTGCGAGGCGAATCGCCAAGGTCAACTCCGTATCACCGCCTCCAGAAAGGCGTCCGCCGACACGATCGGTGAGCAGCGAATGAAACCCTCCTTGAAGGAGCTGTATCCATGCTCGTCTGCGAATGCATAGTCCCGCGCCATGCAAATATTCAGGAGCACTGTCGAACTTCAGATCCGAATCAGTAAGTATTGCGTAGGTGGAATGGAAGTCGCGAAACCACTCTGGCTCTGTCGTTTCGAAGGCCGGCTCACAGATACTTCCAAGGGCTCCTATCGAAAGATCGTTCGTGAGTACATCGTTAGCAATCTGAACCCAATCAGGGGCGAGCCAGTTGTCGTCGTCGACGAAGGCCAGGAAATCGTAGCGCGCTTCGTTGAGACCTCGTTCTCTGGCCCGCTGTAAACCCAGCTTCGACTCCTGGACAATGCGTAGCGGCGCACGGGCATCACCCCAGGAGGAGAGGGCCACCTTGGCAGTGTTGTCGGTGGAGGCATTGTCAATCAGGAGTACCTCCCAAGGCGCTCGAGGCGGTGTTTGCTCTTTCAGATGCGAGAGTGTTTCTGGCAGACGCGACGCGCCGTTGTGAGTGCAGAGAATTACCGACACACCTTGATTCACGAAACTCTCTGTCCTTCGAGTGTTTGAGAAAGAGCGATTGTTAGCAAGAGGGTTTGCGGACAAAGGTCGTCGGCGCCGAGCCTCAGAGCGCCACCAAGATCGCGCGGGCCAGGTATCTAAATTCAGCCTGTTAGCTCTCGTCCGCACCGTTCGCCAGCGCGAAACGCGCAGGCCAATAGATCAGGCTCGTTCCCGGCGGAGGCAGTTGTCCCGTTCCAAATACGTCTGCCGGTTGCACTTCGAAAGAAATGGCGTCATAGACAACATCCACATCGTGAGCCCCGTCACCCAAGTACAAGTCAAGCGAATAACTTCCAGGCAGGAGTGGTGGGTGATCGAGCGTACAGCTTATGTTTCCGGCCGGAACACGCTTTTCGAAACGATAGCCGCCGATGAACTTGTTGTTGACTCCACAAATGGCGACTCCGTGGGAATTTTTGATCACAATACCTATTACAGGAATTATAGGATTGGTCTGGCAGGCGAAGGCCACCGACACTGAGATAGAGGATCCCATACGAATGGCGGCTACGGGAGCATTGTGATCGTCGCGAAGAGTGACGCCGGTCATCATCGATGCTGAACCCCTGCGGCGGCCTGGGTGCACGATAAGAGACGCAGATGCGGCCTCGGGACCCAGATCGGAAGTCATGTAGCGCGTGATGATCTGGTCGGCCTCGCCCTTTGCAACGAACTGCCCGTTGCTCAGGAATAGACAGGTACTACAGAGCGCCTCGATCGAAGCCATGTTGTGACTTACAAACAGTACCGTTCGGCCGTTCCGAGCGACGTCTCCAATTTTTCCCAGACAACGTTTCTGAAACGCCAGATCGCCAACCGCCAGGACCTCGTCAACCAGCAGAATCTCCGGCTCAAGATGGGCAGCAACTGCGAAGGCCAACCGCACGAACATCCCGCTCGAGTAGCGCTTGACGGGAGTGTCCAGGAACTTCTCGATCTCGGCGAAGGCTACTATCTCGTCGAGCTTTCGTGCGATCTCCATCCGTCGCATCCCAAGGATGGCTCCGCTCAAGAATATATTCTCTCGCCCGGTAAGTTCCGGATGAAAGCCGGTGCCGACTTCCAGCAGACTCCCCACGCGACCGTAGAGATCGACCTGGCCGGAAGTAGGATCAGTAATACGAGACAGTATCTTGAGAAGCGTGGATTTGCCGGCTCCGTTGCGGCCAATCACGCCCAGGATTTCTCCGGGCTGCACATCGAAGCTGAGATCGCGAAGGGCCCATAGGTCGCACTCTTCGTCGCCGATTCGGCGCGAACCAACGCTCCGCAGGCGGCCAACAAGACCTTGGATGAGGCCAGCAGCGCCTTTCACGATGCTCTCGCGCAGCGTTTCGTACTTAGCCTCACGCCTTCCCAGCTGGTAGCGCTTCGATAGATCGCGAACTGTTATGATCGGTTGCATGGTTGTCTCAGATGATATCCGCGAAATCCTTCTCCATCCGCCGGAATGAATAGAGCGAATACGTCAGCGCGACCGCTACAATAGCGCATGAGATTAGCAGCTCGTTCCAACGGAATGACTGGTTGAAGATTGCGGACCGAAATCCTTCAATGATACCGCCCAGCGGATTCAAAATCAGAATCCATCGCCAGCGAGCCGGAATAAAGCTGACAGGATATATAACCGGAGTCGCATACATCCAGATGTTGATCAGAAAAGGCAGCGCATAACGGATATCACGATACTTGACGTTCAGCGCCGATAGCCGCATACCTACTGCGACTGCGAACACAGCCATCAGCAATGTCAGCGGGATTAGCATCAAGAAACTGATGCTCAAACCGACGCCGTAGTATGCGCACATCACAAAGAGGATAGCCGAGGCAATCGCAAAATCGACCAGCGCGGCGCCGACCGCAGCACTCGGTATGACGAGGCGAGGAAAATAGACTTTAGTTATCAACGCCGAATTGCCGACCAAGCTATTGCTGCTATTATCAACAGCGGTTGCGAAAAAGTTCCACGGCAGCAAGCCGGCGTACACAAAAATCGGATAGGGTTTTCCGTCGGATGGAACATGTGCCAGTTTCCCGAACAGGAGCGTGAACACCACCATCGTTAGAAGCGGTTGGAGAACGGCCCAAGTGACTCCTAGCGCGGTCTGCTTGTAGCGAACTTTGACGTCGCGCCAGATCAAAAAGTAAAAGAGATCTCGATGCGCCCACAGGCTGCCAAGATCGAGCCCAGACCATTTGCGCCCGCCTCGAATTGACACCACGGGCATGTCTGGCACGTGCGGGCGATAGCTATCGCCCGCAAGAGCTTGGGATCGGACCAGACTCTCAGGCGGTGCGTCATCGCGTATCAGTACGCTTTCTTGAGATATCAAGACTATGCTCCTCTTATGTAGGCATACATGTAGTGCGTCTGATCAACCGAGCGCAGTATCGATAATTTCTTCGAGTCGATGACGGTAGGAGTGGCCGGCCGTAAGCGTTCGAACGTGTCCTGCCCGTCTGATTCGTTCCCGCTCTGTATCGTGGGTCAGGTAGTATTGCACCTTGTCCACCAATTCCTCAGCCGAACTGAAGTACGCTGCTTCGTGACCTTCTTTAAACATGTCGAGGTGGTCGTCAGTGCGTTCATTAAGCATGAAGGCGCCGCAGGCAGGACCTTCGAAGGTGCGCATGACATGATCATCGCGATTTTCTCGCCGCACCAGATTAACGGCGATCTTTGCGCCACCGAGCGCCATTCGGAACTGACGTCCACGCACCCCGCCGCGAAAATATCGGCGCGTGCTACTACGGAGGTTCCATAGTCCTCCGTACAACGCCAGATTCAGGTTCGGTATCGCATCAACCAAAATGGTGAAGAACGGCAGCCGGTCAGCATCGCCCTCGCCGACGAATGCAACGTCCGCACCGAAGTTGCGCAATTCTTCTGCGCTTTGCGGAGGATCAGGAAAGTGAACTGAGGGTTTGTAACCAAACCTTACGTAACGAACGTTGTTACAGCCTGCTCGCGACACATCCTCCATTATTGCCCGCTTGGTGCACGCGTATAGGTCGTACGAAGGAATCGATTCAAGCAGATTGCGAGTTCCTATACGCGGGTTGAATGGGTCGTCAGTGGCATAGTTCACGGTAGTGGCGCGCGTCGCCGCCTTTATCGCGGCCAGGGAGCCAGGGGCGATGTGGAAACCCATAAGAACCAGGACAAGATCGGGCTTGCATGAAATTGCGCGGTCGACCAGCTCGCAGTTCAGATCGGATTCAAACACCGGGTGCCTGCGATAGTGAAAAAGGTTAGAGGCCAACCCGTAAGCTATTGCCCGATGTCGCTTCTTGCGCAGGTTCAGCGTTAGCCAGTCGAGTCCACGAGTCGCGAGCCGCAAAGCTACCGTGCGGCGCCGGAGAAACTTGGCTTCATCTACGAAAGTGAAAGTAAAGCCATGGGGGCGTTCTCTCGACAGTTGCTGAAGATCCTCGAGAAATAGAGGCCAAGGAAGGGAATGAGCGGTCGTGTCGAAAAGCAGTATTCGCATTTGAACGATATCTTGAAACGAGCGCGTTCAACTCTGCCCGAAAACCAGCAAAGACATGAATTCACGCGATCTCTGTGATCGTCGAAGCCCGGATACCCTCACCTGTGTGGGATCGAAACAGCTGTTCGCTTAACTTACGATTGCGTTCGGCGAATCCGGTCGTAGTCAGGTCAGCAGATATGAGTCGTTCCTGGGCCTTGGTCAACATCCGAAAACGACGGTTGTCGTCTTTGGCTAACTCGGCTACCGCGGCTCTCATCGCCAGCGGATCGGATGGAGGGACGTAGCAAATCTCAGCGTTTGAGAAATAAGCTTCCAGTCCTCCAGTATCAGAACAAACTATAGGGACCGCACATAGCACTGACTCGAAAATCACCGTTATTCCCGACACGTGTAAGTTCGGCTTCAGGGGCACTACGATGAAGTCCGCCCACTCGTACAGGCGCTTTGCATCGTCCGCGGTGACCGCAGCGAGCACTTCAACATTTTTCGAATTAGCGACCAGATCGAGAGGAACCTTGGAAGACCCGATCCTCAGCTGATATCCGTCAATATTTCCAAACGCCGAGATAAGAGTCTTCCAATCTCGGTGCATGTCCGTTCCAAGTGATGCTATTCGCAGGGGACTGTGAACGGGCGCGATATGCGGCGGTTTCATGTTCTCCACGATGGTTCCGGTGAGAACGCATTCGCATCGTACGTTTGGAACCACTCGTTTTGCGACTTTTAGGTTCTCAGGCGACAGGGTCGTGACCAAGTCGGCCTGCTTTAGTAAATGCCGGAATAAGGCTTTTCTCACCCTCGAGAGTTTCGGCCAGAGATCAAAGAGCCACACGCAATTCGCTAACAGTTTGGGACGTCGACCTCGACCGAAAGCGCGAAAAATGAGAAGTACCGCTAGTCCCTCGAGCTCGGTATGTGTCCAGACTATGTCTGCTGAGAGCAGGTGCGCTTTGTTACGCCACGCGTGGATTAGGTCGAAACCAAGCATCTTTCGCAATATCAGGCGCATGAGTTTGACAAAGCGACCTTCGTCTTCATCGCGCGAGTATTCTATAGACCAGTCTCTGCAAGCGGCTCGATAGTATCCGTAGGCGAGACGATCGTTAATCCCGGGGATCAATCCGAGTGAGAACCGCCGTTCCCAAGTGTTAGACCCAAAGCCATGGCCCAAAAACACGAATACGTTTATTGGCCGTGTTTCCATAGATGTGATGTACCTCACGCCCGGTTCTGTGCCCCACCCAACAGGCTGTAAGCACCGCTCGAGCGCTGCGGCGGCAGCTCCGTTTCTAGAGAGCTCTGGCGCGGATGGTTGGTGCGCATCCAGAGTCGCCTGTTGGCGGCAAGGAGAATCCCCCACAGAATCCATAAGCGCGGTTGGGTAATTTCTGCGCCTGATACGAGTAGCGAGAGGACATCCGCTATGAAAGCCATTCCGATCGCCCGCGCGTAGATCGAACTCGTACGATCGACGTCAGCGTGATTAAGCTGCGAGCGTGTCAATGAATACAGGTGGAATAAAAGGTATAGGATCAGAGCAATACCGACCAACCCAAGATTGCTAAGGACATAGAAGAATACGCTCATTGCGCGGTTGGAGCCCAAGCCGACCCCCAGGCCCCAACTGTTTTCAAAAACTTCGATTGCGCGACCAAAGGTAGCTGTTCTATGGACGGCGGATTTTGACATGCCCTTATCGAACAATACCGCGTCGAGCAGCAGCCAGGTATCTGGAACAACAATCAAGGCGACTATAACCGCACCAGCGAGAGTCAGTACCGCGATCGTGGCCTTGGCCTTGATCCGGCCGGATCTGAGTACAGTCTGAAGACAATCCCAGGCGGTCACCCCCCACATAATGGCAGCGGTCACGTAGCCCGTTGTCGAGGTGGTCTCGACTAGCATGAAACTGCCCACGGCGGCCCAGAGCCAATGCAGTCCATTTCGACGCGAACCTGAAATGGCAAGACTTAGTTCGAAGACGGACCAAGCGGCCAAAAAGCCCGCGGCCTCCGATGGTTCAACGAAGGTTGCGGACATCCGGGAAAATCCATTGCCGATAAACTGATTTGGTAGTTGCGCCCATGCCTGATTGCTGTTGAAAAGCCATGACGGGAACGGCAGTCCCAGTCGATTGCAAAAGATCTGAAAGGTGCCCACCGCTGCAACAAATACGCCGGACCAGGAAAACACGCTGACGAGCCGCTCCAACCTTCCAGGCAGCACAGCAATCTGCACCAGACACATGACCATGACAAAATTCAGGATCATGTAGCCGGCTTGCCCTCCGTTACTGGGACTCCATTGCAAGGCTGTTTGAATATAGTAGTCCTGGTCTACTCCAGCTCTGGGCGACTGGACAGGTAGTCCGGCAAAAAGTACGGGCAGAACGAAGGCCGAGAATACGCACCAAGCGATGAAAATCGCGAGGATGCGCACATTGTTCGCGACAGGTTCCCGTGGGAAGAAGCGAATTCTACCAGTTATCCATTGCGGTATGGTTCGCAGAGCAATCAGCGCGACTACGAAAAAATACGGTGACAATCCGACAGCAAAGCCCCCGCCGATGTTGACCAGGGCCGCACCTTCCAGCACTGCGCTAAAGATCGCCCATTCCGGGCTATAAGACGAAAATAGAAATATTCCAAGGGTGACAGGGATCAGAATAAGGCCGCTGACTGGAATCCCCATCGACGATTAGTCGCCCTTTATAATCCGATACGAATCGTTGTCAAAGTGCTGGGTGGAGAATTCAAACAGTTCTGAGTCATCCAGTGCTTCCATCTGGTGAACCAGGCCAGGCGTAACGTCCATGCACTCCCCTTCATAGAGGTCGAATTCCCGAACGGAGACCGAAGAGGCCGACTCCTTGACTCTCAAACGCAGGCGGCCCGACCGCAGATAAAATGACTCTGTCTTCAACTTGTGGAAATGAAGAGAGCAACGCTTACCCTTCCTAATTTCGAGTATCTTGCCGCAGTATTTATTGTTATTTGCAATCCATATTTCACGGCCCCAACCCTTTGGTTCGATATGGACAGGTGCACGTACGAAGTACTCGCGCGGCCTAAAATCAGAACTATCTGACAAATTGCTCATACAACTTACCTCTAGGGTTATTTTATCCTCATTCTGAATCGCCTAGTGTGCGCCTTCTCTTGACAGGACGACGGGTACAGTCCGAAAGAGAATCTGCAGATCTTTGGTAATTGATTGATCCCGGATGTATTCCATGTCGAGTCTAACGCGACGCGCATAGTCGGCAATATCGCTTCGACCGCTAACTTGCCATTGACCTGTCAATCCCGGCTGAACAGACAGTAGCAAGGAAGCATATTCGCCATACTGTTCGATTTCCGCGGGTATTACAGGTCGAGGACCGACGAGACTCATATCACCTTTCAGTACGTTGATGAGTTGCGGAAGTTCGTCGAGGCTCAGCTCGCGGAGGATGCGACCGATGAACGTTATCCTAGGATCCTGACCTTTGGGTAGTTTGTAGTTGTTTTCAACATACGCCCGATACAGCTCCGCATCTGATCTTAGAATCTGGTCGGCATCTCGATGCATCGTGCGGAACTTGTAGACCTGAATTCGTCTACCTCCTTTGCCGAGGCGCTCCTGCTTGTAAAATATAGGACCCGGAGACGAGCGTTTAACCAGCAACGCGATTATACCTACAACGGGTGCTGCCACAATGAGAATTAGCGCTGCAGCAACGAAGTCAAACGCTCTTTTGAGCGCCGCTTCCAGACCAGTCATGGCTCCCGATCGCAATGTAATTAACGGGACTCCTCCTATGCTACTCAGCGCCATTTTGAAAATCGAAGCGTCGAAGACTCCTGGGACGATGTGAGCTTCGGTTCCTCGCTCAAAAAGTCGAGGAAACAGAGCAGACACGTCTGCACCAATATCAGCAGCTGCAACGAAGACCTCAGTAAAGTCTCGAGCTACCGGTTGATGACTATTCGCTCCTGACGTTTCTGTGCTGTTGAATAAATCAGTCTCAGCGGGATCGACACAGCGTACAAGCGTGAATGGTTCTGGACAATAGTTATCGAGCAAGAACTGTCTGAGCCAGCTCGCCTGACTGCCGTTTCCAATCACTACAGCCGTACGGCGCATCCCTCGCCGTCGATATATCCGCCGAGCAACCATGGTTTCGGTAGAATCGCGTATTGCGATCAATAGAGTGGCGAACAGTATGTATGACAAGACGAAGAGCCGACTGACCTCACGCAATTTGAACAGAAAAATCGACAGTCCTATAGCCGCAACCCAGAGGGCTCCTGTGCGAACTAGTTGCAAGAAATGGCTGCCGGTCGAATCCGGCCTGTATACTTTGCGCATCCCGAAATGGCCGCTCACGATATTCCACGCGATCAGACTTGACAATAACATGACGACGTATTGTGCTGGCCAGCCCGCTATGTCGGAAGGTGTTGGTCTCGGCCATGTGAAAAGATCCGATCGGCTCAAGAGAGATGCAATTGTGGTAGTAGATGCGAATGCACCCACCAGGCATATGAAATCCAGCGTCCGGGAGAGCGCACCCTGGACCTTGTCGACCTTGAAGTGACTTGTCGACATTTGTGTTGCAGGCTTACTTGAACTGGTTGTGGATTCAGGCGAAGTTCAGACTTATAGCCGTTGCTCAGCTCGGACAGGGACGACCGGAGGAGAGGCCCGCCTGGAGGAAGAAACGTATATAGGTGTCAACACCCGTCGGCCTGGGATCCCTTTTCCCAGCGCAGTGTTACATGCCGTCTTCACGCTGCCGTAGCTGATCGCATTCATACACGCGGTGCCTCCGCGCACTTTCTCAAAGCCCAGGTTCAGAAAGCCGCACCCGCTGACCGAAGGTTCCACGACGAACGCTTTCTCGCTGGCCGGCCCCCAGCGATGAGGACTGCTGGGACCATGTAGCGCAACAAGCGGAACACCTGCCGCGGCCGCCATATGCATCACACCGGTATCGACAGAGACGACCAGTTTAGCCCCGGCTAGGAGCTGAAGCGTTTCGCGCAGGCTCGAGCCTGCGGAGTTCTTCATGCGAGAGCGAAGCGAGTCCTTAACCTCGATAATGATGGAATCATTCAGCGGTCGCTGGTGAGCAGCGCCCGTAAATACGACGTCGTATTGATCTGTCGCAAGGTCTTCTGCAAGCGCAACCCAACGTCCCACCGGCCACTCCCTGAACTTGGCGGAGCTACCACCGGGCCATAGGTGAAAAACCACGAACCTCTTAGAACGATCATGAGACCCATGCTGCGCCGGTTCACATGAGAGTGATGGTGGGTGTAGAGGCCGGATGCCTAGAGCTCGAATCAATCCGCGATGATTCTCTAGCTCGTGAGCATCTTCAGAGTGCTCGACTACCAGATCATATCCAAAGTGCCGGCCCTGCGCATTAGTTCGAAACCCTCCAATAAAGTTTGCTCCTGACCAGATCGCGATAATCGCGTTGAGTCGACACCATGGTCCGAAGTCCAAAAATAGATCGAAGTCTTGTTCGCGCACTTTTCTGATAGCGGCTAGCGGGTTCCACACATCAAGCTTCACTACCAAATCCGGACCCTTCAGAAGACATCCGGCCTCATAATTGTTTGGTCCCGTTAGGAGAACTATCTCCGCATGAGGATAGGCTTCTTTGAGATCGGCCAGTGGGCCACTCATGAGCACAGTATCGCCTACGGCCGCGGTATTCAGGACGCCGATCTTACGGAGATGGGGAGGAATCGATCCCTTACGCCTGCAAAACCCTGCAAGAAAGACTAGTGGTATTCCGAGGTAGCGATCGAGGAGGCGAGCTCGGCGACTACCTCGGCCGGGCATTTTTACATCCGTTAGCGCTGCGCAACCTGCATGACCATTTGCTTTGCTCAACATAAATCGACCCTCTCTCAATTAATTGGTCGGTTCCTGCAATCGACGGGTTACTGGACGAATCCACGGTTTGAGGTGGCTCCAGGTCCAGGGCACACCGGGCATTTTGCGTAACGCAGAACGCAGATCGCGCTGTTTCTTAACGAGGGAGATGTGTATCCATTCCATTTCCTCTCCCTTGGTGACTTCTTCTCCGAGTTGTGGAAAGGTTCCTATGCTCTGCGAAGAGGCGAACACGAACAGATTTTGTCGATACCACCACTGTACGGAGCTGTCCTGCCGGATGAGAGGTCGGATCGGATCAAACAGCTTGAACCCCTCGACCGCGAACAGCGACCTCCAGTACGAAGGCCATTGTTCGTTGATATGATGAGAGCCTCCTTGACCCGGTACTGCTGCCGAGAACAACACGAGAGGTGCGGCCTGGGTTAGCGTATGAACGAGACGAGCGCCTGCGCTGTCTGACAAATGTTCGGCCACCTCGAGGCACATGGCCAGATCGTAGCAATCCAAAACGTCGAATGGCTTATCAAGGTCCTTCGATATAAACTTTGAGTCAGGAATCAGTAAATTTTTCCTGTCAACGTAATCTCCGTCGAAGCCGCATATATTGTCGATGCCTGTTTCGTTGAAAGCGCGCAGCCAAGCTCCCATACCGCATCCGACGTCCAGGACGCTTCGAGGACCGAACAGTCGAGAAATTATTTGAGTGACTACTCTCGCGGACCGCAGAGATTGCTCGACCTGTTTTGCGAAGAACTTCGCGTCGTAGACACTGCTATAGTTTATGCGGAGCATAGATCAACTCCTACTGCTTCGTTCTGGAGAACCGATGAAACGAATTGCTAACACCTAGGCTATGAGATCCGAAACACGGGTTCAGGAAGCGACAGCTTCACTCAATACTTTCCAGGTGTGTTGCGCTGTAAAATCCCAGTTGAATTGATGGCTCTGTTGAATCGCCTGCGCCTCCAGACCCTTTCGAAGCTCTGAATCATCAACCAGCCGTTCGATCGCAGCCGCTATTTCCTCGGGATCGTAGGGATCGACCTGGATTCCAGCGTTACTGACGACTTCCGGCATGGCAGTATTGTTCGCGACAATTGGCACTGTTCCCGAAGCCATTGCTTCGAGGACAGGCAACCCAAATCCCTCGTATAGGGACACATACACCAGTGCCAGCGCACCGCTATACAACGCGGGCAATCTGTCGTCCGCCACAAATCCCGCAAAGTGCACGCGTGGAGGGATAGAGCCCATTTCGAGACTACCGAAGACATTGCTCGGCGCGTCGGAACCAGCGACGAGCAGCCAGATATCGTCGGGAAGACGCGTCACACATGACGACCACGCTGCCAACAAACGGCGTAGATTCTTTCGCGGCTCCAAAGCGCCGAGGCTGAGTATGTAGTGAGGCGATGGTAGCTTCAGCTGATTCCTCACCCCTATAACTTCATCGGCGTTACTTGGGCGAAAACGCTCATTCACCCCGCCATATATAACTGCGACCTTGGATTCCTCGATGTTAGCGAGCGCCAGCACTCGTTGACGGGAAAACTTGGAGACCGTGATCACTCGGCGAACGCGTTTGAGCAGTTCCGGTGTGAGCCAGCGGTACCACCTGGCAAATGCCGGCCGGAACCACTCGGGGTGCTCGATCGATGCGATATCGTGAATTGTTAGTACCTGATTCTCAACTCTCAATGGGCCGGTGTTTGCCGGACTCCACAAGAGTCCTTTGCTGACGATTCTTGGTAAAACCGTCTGCTCCCACAAATGACCTCTTACACCGTTCATAGGTCTGCATGGTGCGACCGTCAGAACGCGATCTGCGAGTCTTCGTTGCACTTCAGCGGTATAGCGCTGGACACCGCGAAGACCTGCGGTCTGCGAACGCATGTTGATAAAGACACGAGAGTTTGTGCCCGGCATTCGCTAGGTTATCTCCCGCAGCCAGTCATCCCGGATGACTCGACGGCCCGCATTCAAGACTGAATCAACCTGAATGTCGAGCATGCAACGGCTCTTCTCTGGATTGGCGCATTCTAGCGGCCAGCTATTTGCATAGAGATTAAGGCATGGGCTGCAGGCGACTTTCGTTTCATAGACGTAGGTAGCTCTCGATCCTACGGGTGCCCAATAGCGGGGTGAGTTGGGACCGAACAGACCTACCGTTGGAGTACCCAGAGCAGCTGCCAGATGCATGATCCCGGTGTCATTGCTTACGAGCAAATCGCATCGACGAAGCAGCGCCGCCGTATTTTCAAGCGATCCTGTGTCAGACGCATCGACCGCGTGTCCGGAATAGTGTTCGATAAAAGCCCTGATCACAGGTCGCTCAGGCTCAGTACCCGTGAGTACGAAAGTAGTTTCGCCGAAGTCGCGAATGCGTTCTGCGAATCGCACGAACCTGTCCAATGGCCATCTCCGAAACTCCAAGTCTTGACTGCCAAGATGCAGTGCGACGATTCTTCGCCGAGCCGCGCGCTCTTCCAACCATTTGCGCGACCACTCCTCTGAGATCGCTCCACACTTGGGCGGAGTAGGCATTGCGTCTTCCGGAATATCGGGATCGATCATCTGTGTTAGTCGAATGAATGACTGCCACATCGAACGCTGATCCTGAAATCTCGCGGCATGAGTGAGGAAGCGAGCCTTTACACTTTCAACTGTCGGCAGGAACCCAACGTGAAACGGTATTCCGGTCGCTGAGAGGAACATGGACCCGGCTGTCGACCGCTGCTCGAAGTTCAAAATCGCGTCATATCGACACTGACGAAGCTCCCTTAAAGTGTTTAATGCGGTGCGGGGCGTGAGCGTGCGCTGAGTGTATTGATGAACGAGAAAGCGTGTTCCGAGCGTCATCAACTCGCGAGTGGCTGGACCGACCAGCACGCCAATCTGAATGTTTGGATTTCGAGCCGTCAGATGCTCGATAAGCGATCTCACCAGGACACTGTCGCCCATCCCAAAAACCTTCACCACTAAGAGTCGGTGTGGCACAGCCGGTAGTGGAACGCTGAGCGGCTCTCGAGAAGCCTGCGACAAGGAACTAGCCAGCCACTCACAGGCTTGAGTCAGCCGTGGTCGGCTTCTTGTGTTCCGAATTCCAACCCTCATATCGGGGCCGCTATCCAGGACTCTCTTCAGCCGATGCGATTGGAGCCGCACGCATCTTGAACTACAGCTCTTGCCGGAGCCGATTCAGTGTGTGCGCAATCGAGGAGTACCTCTGCCAGAGCATCGGCGCTCAGCGTCCAGTTCCAGTCTTGCCATCGGATCGGCTTGGCTTTGGGCATTGCGACAGCCAACGAAATACCGGAGCAAATGCCCTGTTCCGTCGGTGTGACATAAATCGCATCGTCACCACCAGCCTCTCGCAGCTCTGGAAGGTCGCTGGTCACGACGCGAGCACCGCAGGCGCGGGCTTCGAGTACCGGCATGCCAAAGCCTTCATAGGTGGAGGGAAAAATCAGAGCGTCAGCACCGCTATACAACGCTGCGAGGGATGTATCGTCGACGAATCCTAATCTGATTACCGATTCGCTGTTTCGTACTAGTTCCACGATCGATGAATCCTTCCAGCCGCGGTCACCAACCAGGAGGAGTTTGTGGTTCGCAATCATTCCATTCGCTTTCATGCGGAGAAACGATCGAATCAATTGCTCCAGGCCTTTTCTCGGTTCTAACGTCGATACGCTGAGAAGATAGGGTCGAGATCCTCCATAGCGTGCGAGTATCTCTCTAGTGTCACTTTCAGGTCGAGGCTGGAAGACTTGGGACAGCCCCGGTCGCACCACGGCAGCTACTCGATAGCCAAAGGTCGTTCCGAGCCTGTCCGCGGTACCCGACGAAACGCTGACGATGGCATCCGCCTTGGCAAGGCTGCGGGAGAAGAACATGCGTGCCGCCAGCCATGCCCTGAAATCCATCGTCTCTGGAGCAACTTTCTGCACAAGGTCGTGAACTGTCAGTACGCCGCGTGCTTTCAGTCCGATGAGCGGCAGAAGCCCCGTGCCGGCCCAGAAAACATCAAGATTGTCGCGGCGCGTCATCAGTCCCGCCCGTGTTGCCAGCCAGAGGTTGTTGGGTATGCGTTGTCCCAGAGCCGAATTGTCGATTCTGATCGACCATCGATGAGAAATCGGTGGTAGCTCTGGCGATATTGGCGAATAAAGGAAAAACTGGGCTGCCGGCAGGATCTTATCGAGCTCTTTACATAGCTCCCAGACGTATCGACCAATACCCTTGCGATTCGGCCCGAGTCTGCGACCATCGATACCTATACGCACTGGTCGTGCAAATTCTTTCTGTCGCATTGTCGCAAGCCGCACACCCATTATAAAACTCAAAATATAAAGTCAGATGCGAATTTCAGCTCTTTGCTTCCGCAGTCTCGAGATCGTGACTCCCTGCTAACGAAATCTCAGCCCTCTCCTGGTACGAAAAGTAATATCGCGAGTACTCTCGATGGTCAGGATGACTGATGTCGACCCGATTTAGCACTGCTCCAAGGACGTTCGCTCCGGCGAGAGACAATCTCTCGGAAGCGCGCAGCACACTTTGCTTTGGAGTTTGCGCCCCAGCGACGAGCACTACACCGTCCGCCATCGTCGCAATACCTACGGTGTCGCTCGCATACATCAACGCCGCCGCATCAATGAGGATGTATTGGTATTTTTTCGAGAGCGACTTAAGGACTTCGAACATTTTCTGAGATGTCAGCAGTTCGGCGGGGTTGGGTGCGGGCGAACCCGCGGGCAACAAAAATAGCTTCCGATTTTCTATGAAGCGGATGGCGTCTTTGGGCGCTAGCTGTCCTACCAACACCTCGCTCAAGCCAACAGTATTGTCGGTATCCAGGCTCTCGTGACACTTCGCTCGCCGCAGGTCAGCATCGATCAACAGCGTCTTGGCGCCTGTCTGGGCGAATGCCAGCGCTGTATGATAGGCAGTCCACGTTTTGCCTTCACCTTCGATCGCACTGGTCACCAGGATTTTCTTTGGCGGTGCACCGGCACGGGAAAACATCAACGCGGTTCGAATCGATCGATATACTTCTCCTTTGCCAGGTTGATGAACAAAAGTTTGCGAAGGTTCCCGTGCGCGACCGTATCCGAACAGCGTCAGCAGCCCATGCAAACGTTTGTGATTGCCGGTAACTCCATCGAGCATCGCGAAATCAGGTGCTATGGCCAGGTTCGGAAGATGCAGGTAATTTTCTACTTCTTCGCTTGTTTTCAGACGGTTATCAAGCTGATCCAAAATGAAAGCCAACGCGAGTCCACACAACAGCGCTAGCAGCGCGCTGATGGACAAATCGCGTTTCTTCTTCGGACTGGAAGGCTTCGACGGTGGAATCGCGCGATCCACAATACTGACGTTTGTCACCGGCGCCTGCTCACCGACCTGAATCTGCTGCATGCGCAACAGGACGTTTTTGTATAAGTCCCGATTCGCCTCGACTTCGCGCGCCAGCACCGCGTCCTGCAATGACGCATCGTTTTGCGCGAGATCTCGTTCCTTCTCGGCATCGATCTCCCTCCGCAACTCTTGTTCCTGATCTTTCGCGGAGGTGTATTCGCGTTCTACCGCTTTGGCGACACCTTCGGTCTCCTTGTCGAGAGTGCGCTGGGCCTCAAATAGCTCTGCCTTTAGTTCCGCCAGCTTCGGATATCTGGGATTGAACGCAGTCGACAGATTCGCGTATTCGGCCTGAAGGTGCCGCACCTGCGGCTTCAGAGCCGTAATCGCGGGATTAGTCACAACCTGAGGCAAAGAGTCATAATCGCCGGAACGAACATCTTGCATTTGCGCTTCGGCGGTAATTCTCTGCGTTTGAGCTTCAGTGAGTGCCTTGGTCAGATCTTCCATTCGGTTTTCGGCAACCTTGTTGGTGTCTTCCACGTCGAACGCAACGATCCCCTTCTCGTGACGATAGGTATTGAGGACCGCTTCTGACTGCTGAACGCGCTGCTTGATGTTAACTAGTTGGTCTTCGAGAAAATCAACCGCCGCGAGCTGCGATTCGCTACGCAACACGAGACCTTCGTGGATGTAATGCTTTACATGCGCATTGGTGATAATTGCCGCCAGTTGAGGATCGGGTGCGGAGAATGAGACAAGCACCAGGCGAGTGCCGATCTTTGGCTCAACTGTGAGACACTTCAAGTAGGTGTCGATCAAGTCCGCGTTTACGCCATCCACCTCTGAATTCGTTGGTATCACCGGTGAAAATAGACTGAGACAACGACCAATTCGCGAGCTTAGGTGCGACCACAGCTGCACCAGGTAGGTAGACGGCTGGTGCGAAGCAAAGAGCGAAGTGCTCTCAAGCTTCAGATCGCGAATAACATCTGCGGCCAGATCACGGCTCCTCAGCAAATCGTACTGGGTCTTATAGTAATCGTGATCTTCTGTACTTCCGCCTTCGCTGATCAGTTCCCTGACATCCAGCACTTGAGGTGGCTCAGGCTCGATCAGCAGAGTACTGCTGGCGGTATAGGTGGGTTTGGTTAAAAAAATAACGATACTCATCAAGAATAATGAGACCAGCAATAGCGTAAGTATCAGCCTCTCGGACCGCCGGATTATCCGCCAGCAGTCCGCGAGTCCTATCCCATCGGACATTGCGAACGACACCGCCTTTCGCGGTAAAAGCGGCAGCGTCGGAATCGTCAGCGGATGGTCGTCCGTTGGCAGCGTTCCATTAGGTGCAGTGTCTGACATCAATTTATCTTGGTTGCCGCGGATTGTAGGGAGCGGCACTTAGCCGCATTCGCTCTCGCAATTGTCACGGCACAGGAAAGGCCAACCCGGAGCCGAAATGTTGGAACAGTTCGAAGACAGTATAGGGCACTGCTCCAATAACGGATCGTTCTACTACCACTACGTCTCCGGACTGAACTGGAGTATCGGTCCCTTTGCCCTCAGCCAGTTGGTTGAGGCTGACCTCGGTTACGGTCTGTTGTCCGTCGGTTCCGGTGCGCAGTAGCTCTGCCGTCCAACTGAACGTCGCTCCTCCCGCGGCTGAAACAGCTCCCAATATTGTCATGCCAGGCGTGATCTTGAAGGCGCCGGGGTTTTCCACCCACCCCTGGACCATGACCTGGCCCGCGATAGGAATCATCACCACATCGCCTGGCCGAACGGGAAAGTCGAGACATGCCTGTGCTCCCGGCTTTGCCAGATCCAATTCTATCCAGCTGCGTCCCTTTAGGTCTGTCTCAGCGGGCCGTTGTCCAGCAGCTTGCGCGGAAACCTTGAGATAAGGACTAGCAGGGTGGTTCGTCGAACCAGGGATTTGATTGCTGGAATCGAAGGCTGCTTGGTCGTCAAGTGGCGCTTCGACCTGCGCCCGTTGCACAGCCGCTGCTGAACCAATAATCTGCCCGTTGTTCCCGTGGTCGTACTTCGGCGGAACAAAGATAACCTTCTGCGCTGCATCCACCGTCATTCCGCCCGCAATGCCGATCACATTGATAATCGACTCGTTCGGGTTTGCGAGGTCGTACATTCCGGGCTTCTGAACGGCGCCGACCACGGCAACATCGCGTGCCTGGTAGCGTTCGACGAACAGTTCGACACGCGGGAACTTCATATAAACTGTAAGTCTCTGCGAGATGGCATTCCTCAGTTCGTTTTCAGTCATCCCTGCGACTTCCATCGTCCCGATCAACGGCAGCGCAATGGTTCCGTCAGGAGAGACGCGAGTTTCCTGCTTTTGAATTTCGTCAACTTCCGGGACGGAAACCAGAATCACGTCTCCCGGACCCACCGGAAAGTCGGCGGGAGTGTCGGAGTCCCTCTCTCGCCAGAGCTCGACCAGCTCGGGTGATTCGCAAGGTCCGCGCTCTTGCCGAACAGATACCGCCGGAGCGCCCGCGACGTTCGCTGCTTCTCCGTTGGAAGATGCGCAGCCGCCAAGGAATCCGGATAAAAAGCATAGGGCTATCGGCAACCAAAATCCGCTTTGGTTCCGTCGATTCATCTGGATGGTAAGTCTCGCTTCACAATACGCTGATACTCTTGCGGCCCGTCGGCTGTGGCCTTTCTTATACGCTGACTTGTTGACGATGTTTACTAAGGCAGAACTCATCTTGAAATTGTGATTCAAAAACGTCAGAGGCGCGTCCGCCATCCCGGTCTACGACCAGGGCCGAAAGGGAAAAGGCTAAACGCTCTTCGAATAGATCTAGATCGAGAAGAACCGCTTAACCACGTCTAAACATCCTCAAACCCGCCCGACCACGGTTCCAGCCACACAATCTCAAGCTCGCGCGCTTCATCCTGGCATTTGATACGAAGCGCGTTCTGCAATGCGCCGGCATTAATTAATTAACCGGCGGCATGACCTTTTCAGTTTGTGCCGAAAGGTCTCGGCCATCAGCACGCAACTGTTGTGCCCGCGAGTTTTCGTTAGATTTGCGAAATTCACTAGCTTTGACTCTTAGGAAGTGTGAAGGAAGTTTTTCATTCGCTGTTCTCACGGGAAAACACTTATTTGGATTGCGATAGGATACAGATATAGCGGCCGGACGATCTTATCTCTCCAACACGAAGCCAGAGTTCATCTGCGATAAATTTCGGCAGGTGCCTGCCTATATGGGCCGCAGTTGATGAAAACTGTTCACCATAATGAGTTACTATTTGGTTAATGGTCACTTACTACTGGTGAGTGATGATACAGAATGTATTTGAAAAAGCTCGGGCACGCGTCCGCCATCCCAGTCCGCGACCAGAGTGAAGAGAACAGGCTAAACGCCTCCGAATCGATATTGGTCGAGCCAAATCGTCTAATCGGTCGAACACATCCGCGCCAACCGCCCGATCGCGGTTCACCGGCGCCAAACCCACGCCACGCACTGCATTCTCAATCTCGGCCGCTCCATCGTGGCACTTAGTACGAAGCGCGCCCGGCGAATGCGCCGACGTTAGTCAAGGAAGTCGGCGTCATGCTTCTATCTTACGAATTGCCTCGAAAGTCTCACGACTATCGCGCAACCTTTCGGATGAAGACTACACAGTCGTTTCTAATTTATGGCAACGGTGAACCGATGATGGGCTGACGCCGGGAATTTATCGAGATCGCAACGAGTTGATCCCGCTCCAGCCAAGAATTAATAACTTACGAGAACCATACGGATCCAATCTTCATGGAAAATCGCTCGACCGAGTGATAGAACCTTCTAAAATCGCCTGCGAAAGGATCGCAATTCACATTCGCTAGGTCGTTACCGTGCTCAGTCCGGCGGATCTTGCAGCGGGGTCGCCCGAACCGATACGAGCATTTGATCCGAAACTTGTAAGGATGCAGAAATCTCAATCTGTGGTGAAAAACTCCTCCACCTTGAGGCTCGGAATCCTGGTATATGCTGCCATAGCGGGTATCTTCACACTCTTGCAGCTTCTAACCGTTACTCTGGCCCCGATCAGTGTCTCATTGGCCCCAGGCTCTGATACCTGGGAGTATCAGGAATTGGCCGCTGGTATTCGTCACGGATGCGGCTTCGCCCGATATGTCAGCGGCGCTTGTGCGCAGCCCGAGATATTGCGCACGCCCGGCTATCCTCTTTTTGTAGCTTTGTTTCCCAATTGGCGCGTGGCACTCGTAGCGCAAGCTCTGCTTTGCGGATTGATCTGTCTGCTGGCTGGAATTTGGATTGGCCGACGATGGGGAGTTCGCGTGGGCGTAGCAGCTCAACTTTTGATATTCGTGAATGTCCCCTCATTTGTTTTGAGCGGGATGCTGCTGTCCGAAACCCTTTTTCAGACCGTCCTCTTCCTCGCAGTTTTGACGCCGCTGGTGCAGCTCAGCCGAGTCCGAGGCGCCTCTTCGATTCTTGGATGCGCAGCGATTTCCGGAGTCCTTATCGGTTGTCTAAGCCTCATTCGCCCCGTAGCTATTTTCGTTGCATTGGTCGGATTCATACCATTTCTGTTCTTCACTTTGATTTCTGCGAGACAAAGGGTCGCCGCGATCGTTTTATCGGTTGGAATACCACTCGCCATGCTGCTGGGTTGGTCGTTGCGCAATTACTCGCTCCGGGGATACCTCGGCATCTCCACAGTGAGCTCTTTGAACCTCTACCTTTACCGCGCCGGCGGTGTTGTAGCCCTCGACACCGGAAAATCACTCGGCGAGGTCCAGGATAAGATGATCGCCGATATCGGAGCGACGAACCTGAGATTGTACGAAAACGACGTAACTCCACCCCTTGCCAAAGAAATGAATCGACGAGCCTTGCGGATCCTTGTCGGCCATCCGTGGGAAACCATCGTAGTAACAGTTCAGGGCTTTGTGTGGCTCCTAATCGCCCCATCGCGTACCCTGCTGGCAAAACTTCTCGGCACGCCGGGAGGTTCCACCGAACTCGGTCCCGGCTCGGGTCGAGTCACGCTTTCGAGGCTGACAAGGCTCCTCGATCAGGTGGCGCAGTCAAAGCTTCTAACCGCGTTGATTGCCCTTCAATTCCTGGTCACGGCCGTTATATGGATAGGAGTGTTGCGATCACTTCTCAAGATCCGCAAATCGTCCCCTGAGTTCCGTGCATGGATCATTTACCTGCTCTCAGTGGCTATGCTGCTGCTCGTCACGGCTAGCGGTGCCGAAGCCGCTGTCCGATTTCGTTCTGTGGTGATGCCTTTGTTGTCCGTAGCGGCCGCGATGGGATACTTCGCGGAAATTGCCAATTCCGGCAAAACTACAGTAGCTGCTGGTTCAAGGATGCTACTTACCTGGCCAATCCGCATCAAGCAGCCCGCCTTCCTTCCTTATAGGTCTGACAGATAAAGGATCGGGAAGTCCCTATGAAGATAGCAACCTTCAACGTGAACGGCGTCAATGGCCGGCTGCCGGTGCTCCTGCGTTGGCTGGCTGAATCAAAACCCGATGTCGCGTGCCTCCAGGAACTGAAAGCACCTCAGGAGAAGTTTCCTGAGGCCGCTATCCGCGAAGCTGGCTACGGCGTAATCTGGCATGGTCAGAAAAGCTGGAATGGTGTCGCCATTCTCGCGCGCGGTCAGGAGCCCCGTGAAAAACGTCGATTCCTGCCAGGTGATCCGGAAGACATACACAGCCGCTACATCGAGGCGGAAATTGGCGGCGTACTTATCGGCTGCCTGTATCTCCCCAACGGCAATCCTGTCCCCGGCCCCAAGTTCGATTACAAGCTTCGTTGGCTCGAGCGCTTCACGAAACATGCCGAAGCGCTCCTCGCGGCTAAGACGCCCACTGTTCTCGCCGGAGACTACAACGTGATTCCCACCGATCTGGATGTCTATAAGCCCGAACGCTGGCTCGACGATGCGCTCTTCCTGCCCGAAGTGCGCGAGGCTTTCGCGCGCATCATAGCTCTCGGCTGGACCGATGCTATCCGCAAGCTACATCCAAACGATCGTATCTATACTTTCTGGGACTACTTCCGAAATGCCTGGGGCCGCGATGCGGGCCTGCGCATCGATCATTTGCTGCTCAGTCCGTCGATCGCAGCGCGCCTGACCAGTGCAGGTGTTGACCGCGAAATTCGCGGCTGGCAAAAGGCCAGCGACCACGCACCGACCTGGATTGAAATCACGGACGACTGACTTAGCGTCGAGTTTGAGGCGTGCACGAGTGCGCAAAGGCCGGCGGCTTTTCCTCCGGCTGTGACTTGATCCCTTTTTGCAGCAGTCCCAGCGCCGTGGCTGGATCGTCTGCGAAAGTGAACAGCTTGAGATCTTCGGGGCTGATCATTCCGTGCCGCACCAGTGCGTCGAAATTTATGATCTCGTTCCAGTATTGCGATCCGTAGAGCAGCACCGTGATCGCGCGGTCCAGCTTTTGCGTTTGCTGCAGCGTCAGTATCTCCGCCATTTCGTCGAGCGTGCCGAAGCCTCCCGGAAAAACCACCAGCGCGCGCGCCAGATGCGCGAACCACAGCTTGCGCATGAAGAAGTAGTGAAACTCGAACGATAGCTCGCGCGTGATGTACGGATTGGGCCGCTGCTCATGCGGCAAGCCGATGTTCAGCCCTATCGTCCTTCCGCCCGCTTCCGAAGCTCCGCGATTCGCCGCCTCCATGATCCCCTGGCCGCCGCCCGAGCAGACCACGTACCGGTGGCAGTTCGACTGCAGACCCTTCGACCACACCGTGATCAGCCGCGCCAGTTCGCGCGCGTCCTGGTAGTAGCGTCCGAGCGGGCCGTCGGGGGTGAGCCTCGCCGATCCAAAGAACACGATCGTCTCATGCACCTGCTCGCGGCAAAGAATGCGGAGCGGCTCGAGATATTCCGCAAGAATTCGTATCGGCCGCGCTTCCTCGCTATCCAGAAACTTTTCGTCCTTGTAAGCGAGCGGTGGAATCGCCGGCGGCTCAAGCTTGCGCGATTTCATTATTTCCCACCCGTGCAAAATCCACGAAGCCGCGCTCGACGTCGGTGTCCACCAGCTCGACCGCCACGTGATCTCCCACATCGAGTCCCTTGTATCCTCGCACGACTCTTCCCTCCGCTGCCGGCCCGTCGATTCGTACCCACGTCCCCTTCGGTGAAGCTCCCGTTACGATCCCGTCAAACCGCTCGCCCACGCGCGATTCGAGCAGCAGCGCCGCCGCCGACTTCCGCACCTGTCGCTCCACCTTGGTCGCGTTGTCTTCCTGTTCCGTGCAATGCCGCGCCAGTTCGCCGATCTCGTCTTTGCTGTACGGCGCCGCCGCCCCCGATAACGCCGCCTTCAACAGGCGCTGCGTCAGCAGATCCGGAAAGCGCCGGTTCGGCGCAGTCGAATGAGTGTAATCTTTCACCGCAAGTCCAAAGTGTCCCTCGACGGGCTGGCCCGGAAGCTCGAGCACGTATTCACCGCGGCCCAGCAGCTTGACCACCGAAAGCGACAGGTCCGGAAAGTGCTCGGCGTCGGCTTGCCTGCGCTTCTCGAGGAACTCCTGAAGTGCCTGGCAGTCGGGGCGCGCAGGCAGACGCTCGCCGAGATTCCTTGCCAGCTCCACGATTCGCGCCCACCGCTCGGGCGATCGCAAAACCCGCCGCAGTGCCGGAAAACCTTTCTGCTCGAGGTATCTCGCCGTCACTCCGTTCGCCCCTATCATGAAATCTTCAATCAACTCGGTGGCCCGATTTTTCTGGTCCGCTCGCAGATCGGTCAGCGAATCGCCGGCGAACACCGGACGCGCCTCGATAGTCTCCAGCGTCAACGCGCCCTGCTGATGCCGCCGTTTTTTCATCGCCTGTGCGACTCGATCCTGGATGCGAAGATTCTGCTCGAGCCCCGCTACCGCAGTTATCGCCGCCGGCGCCGGCGCGGTCCCGTCCAGCCACGCAGCGACTCCGTTGTAGGCGAGCTTCGCGCGATTCACCACCACCGCCCGATAGATGTCGGATTTCCCCACTGCGCCATCGGCGCCAACCTCCATCTCGATCACGATCGCCAGCCGTTCCTTTCGGTCCGCCAGCGACGTGAGGTCGGTCGACAGCTTTTCCGGAAGCATCGGAAAGATTTCCGCCGCGGTATAAACCGAGGTGGTGTTGGTCCGCGCATGCCCGTCGATAGCCGTACCTTTTTTTACGATCGCATCGACGTCCGCCACCGCGACCAGGATCTTCACCGCTCCGTCCGGCAGTTGCTCGGCGACCGAAAGTTGATCGAGGTCGAGCGAATCATCGTTGTCGATCGACGCCCACAGCAGATGCCGCAGGTCCTTCAGCGACGCGTCGGAGGCCGTGGCCGCCTTTGCGATTGCGCCGGTCTCCGCCACGACCGCAGCCGAGAAGTCCGGCAGCAGCCCTCGCTCGATCATCGCCCGCCGCGCGATACTCCTCAGCTGGCTCCTACAAGGCCCGGTAACTTTATTCATCGGCGCATCATAACAATCCGATTCCCTCCCCCCAAATGGGACGAGGGCCAGGGCGGAGGACCTTAGGTGGCGCGAATCCCTATGGCGCCACACATCCGATCCCGCGCTGCTCGCTTCGCCCCGATGACAGATGAGTCCCACTACCATTCCGGTTCCCCTTCCCGCGCGGGAAGGGGTTAGGGGTTAGGTTCCGCGCGCAGCGCTTCTAGCCTCTCCCTATCAGGGAGAGGCCGACGCTCGTCCCCGAGCGTCGGGTGAGGGTCCAAATTCCAGGATGTCCTTCTTTCCTTCCTTGTCATCCTGACGAAGCGAGCAACGCGAGCGGATGGAAGGATCTCGAACAGCGGCGCGTAAGCGCCGCCTGATTCCCTCCTCCCAAAATGGGAGGAGGGTTATGGTGGAGGACCTTGTGCGCCGCGAATCTCCGTGGCGCCACACATCTGATCCCTATCTTCTTCATCACCATCACGCCGCACTCCCGCATTAACAACTTGACTTGACTTTCCCTTCCCGCCTGTTCACTGTCCGGCGAGGTTGCCGACCTTTCCAGCGCACAGCCACCATCGAGCTAAGCCGCACATGACTTCCACCCGCTGGGACGACGCGATGCTGGATGCGATGCGCCTCGTTGGCGACCCTCTATGATGAAAAAGATCCCCTGAGCAGCGCGAATCCCGGCGATGGAATGATGACGATACAGGCGAAGCCGGTGCGCGAGCGCCTGCACGGCCTTCCCCGTTTCGTCACGGTGCGAGGCGGCGCTTATTTCTTTCTGCCCTCAATCAGGGCAATCAAATTTCTCGCCCGGGTTCGGTAACAACCTAACCCTCGGGATTTGACGCGGAACCCGGAATTTGCGCGAGCCATCGATTCAAGTCAGCGGTCAGTACTCCGAGGCGGCGCATCGAGTGCAATTCGGCCAGGATCGCGCGCCGCTGCTCGACCGCCCACGAATCAAGCCGCGTGAAATTTCGCTCCTCCAGACGTGAGCTGAACTGCTCGAGCGGCGCCGTTAAGTCATCGAGCGAATTTGCACGCGCGGTTGCCTCGGCGGCCGCAGAGCTCAGGCTGTCGGCGCTGCTGAAAAAGTCGAGCCAGGTTTGAAGGTGCCGGCGAATTTCGTTGAGCACCGTCGCACGCGCCGATTCGATTTGCGGATCGAGTTGCGGCACCGGCGTGATGATGCGTCCGGTAGAAATTGAGGCCAGCCGGTTCGCGATGCGCCGGAGCGCTCCGGCCGCCTCAACGATCGCGTTATGGTTGACCAGGCTGGTGCGGCCTTCGACTTGCGCGTCGTCCGCGACCTCCAGAATCTCGGCGAGCGCGCGCATGGTCGCCGAGTTCGCCTGCTGGATTTCATTCTCGGTGTTCGCCGCGGAACCGCCGGGCGCCAGCGAAATAGTGTCGCGAATAACTGTGCGCAGCCTCGGCAACAAGGAGTCGCCGGCATATTCCGGCCATAACAGGAACGTGACAAATGCTACTACCAGCGTGCCAAGCAAAATTGCCCAGATGCGCCAGAGCGGCTCATAGATGTCGACGGCCGGACTCAAGCCGGTGAACACCAGCGCGAAGGTCGTACCTATCTGCTTACCTGCGTATGCAACGCGTCCGCTGCTGAGAGAGGCGTACGCAGAGACATAGAAGACTATGAAGACGGTGAGCAGGTACGCCGGAAGGGTTTCGAAATTAGGCGTGACGATGATGATTGCCAGGAGTGAAATCACGCCGCCGACTATCGCGCCGATGATCCGCAGATTCATCTTGCGCAGCGCGGCGCCGTAGGTGGGCAGCGCGGTGATTATTACCGTCGTCAGGATGGTATTCAGCTCAGGGCGCTGGGCAACGATACCGATCAGATAACCGATCACCACGCAGGCGCCGACCTTCAGCGAATACCGGACAATCGCGGGATCCGGAGCGTCGGACAGACGCGGAACCAGACGATTCGCCGGCACCGCGACCAGCGGTTGCGGAGGCTCGTCGAGCAGCCGCTCGATATGCCCGGTCAGCGCGGCCAGCGAATCGGTGAAGTCCGCGAAATTCTCGAGCTCGGCGGAACTCGCCTTGCCGAGATAGGACGGCCTGACCTGGATGATGCGAGCGGTGAGAGCGTCCAGCATCGTTCTCGCCCGGGTCCGCGAGGCGGGAGGAGTCGCGTCGACGCCAACCGCGACATGCGTGGGCAGCTCGTCCGCGAGCTCGCCCAATACCGCCGCGATCGCATCAACCGTCGCCTGAATTTCGGGCCGCACCATATCGCGAACTTCTCGGGCCACGTGCTGGCGGGCCGCGATTGTCAGGCGATCCGTTTCGAGACCAATGCGCGCCACGCGGGTGATAGCTGCAAGCAGGATCGCCTCGCTATGCTGCGACACACCCTCGGCGACCGCTCGATTCAGAAGATTCATGTGTGCGGGAAGATCCGAAGTCGGCGGCGGGAGGGGCGGTCGCGGCGCGTCCGGACGATCCAGATAATAATTCGAAGCCTCGAGCAACCGCGTACGATCGCGCGCAACACTCGCTCCCAGCGATTCGAGCAGGATCTCTTCGCCGGGGTCGGGCCACAGCCAGTTGTCGAACACGATGATCGTGCCGAAAGCGATCACACTGCCGCCGAAAATGCCGGCCGCGCTCCAGCCGACTTCGTTGTATGTAAATACGACGGTGTAGAAGGTATCGAGGCAGACCACCTGGATCAGGAGGAGTGCGGCCCCGATCTTACGAGTCGTTCCCAGGTAGGTCGAAAACGAAATCACCGTGAACAGAAAAGGCAGCAGGAGCCACGGTGCTTCCACCAACATCCTCGCCATCAATACTGAAGCACAGAGCGCGAGCGCTTCGGCGATTAGAAACGCTGCCCCCCGGCGCAGAGACATCATCGGCCCCGCGCCCACGAGGAGCCACACTATGTAAGTGCCCAGCTCATTGTTGACGTGGCAGCTCGCGACTAGGCCCGCGCCGATGGTAGCGATCGTGGTCATGCGAAGGGCGGTGCGCAGCTTTCGCGAGTTGGGCGCAAGCTCCCGATTGAGCAGCGCGCCAAGCTGATCGAACCACACCGACGGCCGCGCGAGGCGAATCTCAGGTTTTGCGAAGCCAGTCATCGCCGATGCTCCAGGGTCCCCATCGAATGTTACAAGTCCGGCCCGAGGCCAGCTATAGCGGTCGAAGATTCAGGGACAACAAATTTCGTATTCCTCCCGGTATCAATGGATTTTCCCGTAATAGTTTCCGAATTCACCCTTATGCACCAATAGCCGGTAGATCGTCCGCATCCTTTATCCCGGGCACATCAGTTGCTTCTAGTAGTACTGAAATCGGGTTGAAATTTTTGCAACCCACTCGCGATGCCTTCTACTCAAGCACAATCGGACTCTCAGCCGGTTTCGTGGGAACCGCGAATGAGCCATATCGTCATCGAAGACGTAACACCTTCGGTTGACGGCGGCCGCTATCCGGCAAAGCGAATCGCGGGCGAGCGATGCGTGGTCGAAGCGGATATCTTTCGTGACGGGCATCAGGTGTTGCGCGCGGCTGTCAAATGGCGCCGCAAGCAAGACGAGACTTTTGATGAAGCCCCAATGCTCGTAGTCGACAATGACCGATGGCGAGGCGAGTTCTTGCCCACCGACAACGCACGCTATGTGTTCACCATCGAGGCATGGACCGACCTGTTCGCCACGTGGCTCGCGGATTTTACCAAGAAAGTGAGCGCCGCTCGCCCGCTCGGATCCGACCTTCTCGAGGGAATTGCGCTCGTCGAGAAAATGCTAGCGGACGCGCGCGGCATCGACAGCGACCTGCTTGAGCATGCGCTAACCCGGTTGCGATCTTCGAACGACGGAGCAACGGCGCTCGCGGCAGTCAGCGATTCAGAGATTTCAGCCGTTGCCGGTCGCGTTGGTCAACGCTTCGGCGTCACGAAATTCGAGCCGACTCTGGAGTTGGTTGTAGATCGCGAGAAAGCTCGCTTCGGAACCTGGTATGAAATGTTCGTTCGTTCCCAGGGTAGCAATCGCGGGAGGCCTGGCACTTTCCAGGACGCTGAACGCCGCCTGCCCGAGCTGCGCGACCTCGGCTTTGACGTTGTGTACTTGCCGCCAATCCATCCGATCGGTCGCACCAATCGTAAGGGTCCAGGCAACGCTCTTAATGGCGGGGCCGATGCCCCGGGAAGCCCGTGGGCGATTGGGAGCGAGGCTGGCGGGCATCAAGGGATCGATCCATCGATCGGCACGCTGAGTGACTTCGATCGTTTCAGTGCGACCGCTAATCGTCTTGGAATCGAAGTAGCACTCGACTTCGCGATTCAGTGCTCTCCCGATCATCCGTGGGTTCGCGAGCACCCGCAATGGTTCCATCATCGGCCTGACGGCAGCATCAAGTATGCCGAGAATCCTCCCAAAGAGTATCAGGATATTTATCCGATCGACTTCGACACTCCGGATCGCCCCGGCTTGTTCGAGGAGCTGGAGCGCGTGGTTAGATTCTGGCGCGACCACGGGGTGAAAATCTTTCGTGTCGATAATCCGCACACCAAGCCGCTGCAGTTCTGGAACTGGCTAATCAACGACATACAGACCGCTAATCCAGAAGTTATTTTTTTGGCAGAAGCGTTTACGCGTCCGAAAATGATGAAGGCATTGGCGAAAGCTGGCTTTACTCAGTCGTATACCTACTTCACCTGGCGAAACACGAAACACGAACTCACTGACTATTTGACCGAACTTGCGCAAACCCCAATGCGAGATTATTTTCGGCCCAATTTCTTCGCCAATACTCCCGATATTCTCACACCGGTGCTGCAGCACGGCGGTCCTGCCGCCTTCAGGATGAGGTTGGTACTTGCGGCGACGCTCTCGCCATCCTACGGAATCTACAGTGGATTTGAATTGTGCGAAGACCAGGCCATCGCCGGGACGGAAGAGTATCTGAATTCCGAGAAATACCAGATCAAAGTACGTGACTGGAACCAACCCGGAAATATCAAGGAGTTTATCGGACGGGTAAACTCCATCCGCCGCGACAATTCTGCGCTGCAGCAGTTTTTCAACCTGCAGTTTCTTGACAGCGACAACGACCAAATCCTCCTCTTCGCGAAATCCTCGCAGGCCAGGGAGAATGTGCTCCTTGTCGCAGTTAACTTGGATCCGTTCAATGCACACCATTGCACGGCGATAGTGCCGCCAGAAGTGGCGAATGTCGCGCCGGGACAGAGCTATCGCGTCACCGATCTTCTTACAGGTGCGAAGTATGTGTGGTCTGAGCGCAATTACCTGCGGCTCGATCCGGCTTCTGCGCCGGCCCACATTCTGCGCGTCGAACAGCGCCTCTGAGTCCGCCGTGGCCACCGATCATCATTCTGCGAAAGCTCCAAACTCCGATCCCTTATGGTACAAGGACGCCATTTTCTACGAGCTTCGAGTGCGCTCGTTTTACGACGGTAACGGCGACGGGGTTGGCGACTTTCCCGGTCTGACTGCGAAGCTCGACTACTTGCAGTCGCTCGGTGTGACCACGCTCTGGCTGCTCCCATTTTATCCTTCGCCGATGCGTGACGACGGATACGATATCTCCGACTATACTAGTATACATCCGGCCTGCGGCACCCTGCGCGACTTCAAAGTATTCATTCGCGAGGCGCATCGGCGCGATCTGAAAGTAGTTACCGAGTTAGTATTGAATCACACCTCAGATCTTCATGAATGGTTTCAACGCGCACGCCGTTCTCCCGCCGGAGGTATACATCGCGATTACTATGTCTGGAGCGATACCCCGGAGCGTTACAAGGATGCACGGATTATCTTTCAGGACTTCGAGCGATCCAATTGGTCCTGGGATCCGCTAGCCAGGGCCTACTATTTTCATCGCTTCTACTCTCATCAACCGGATCTCAACTATGACAATCCCGCGGTGATCCGCGAAATTCGACGGGTGATATCGTTCTGGCTGGGTCTCGGAGTGGATGGCCTTCGGCTCGACGCGGTCCCGTACCTGTTCAAGCGCGAAGGATCCAATTGCGAAAATTTGCCTGAAACCCACGCGTTCCTGCGTGAATTGCGCGCCTACATCGATGCGAGGTTCGACGACCGAATGTTGCTGGCCGAGGCAAATCAGTGGCCCGAGGACGCCGTTGCGTACCTGGCCGAAGGCAAGGAATGCAATATGGCGTTCCACTTTCCGCTGATGCCGCGAATGTTCATGTCGCTGAGAATGGAAGATCGATTTCCGCTGACCGACATCTGGGCCCAGACTCCCGGGATCGATCCCAGCTGCCAATGGGCATTGTTTCTGCGCAACCACGACGAACTGACTCTCGAGATGGTGACTGACGAAGAGCGCGACTATATGTATCGCGCATACGCGCAGGATGCTCGAATGCGAGTCAATCTGGGTATTCGCCGTCGCCTTGCTCCGCTGCTCGGCAACCATCGACTGACTATTGAACTGAATAATGCACTGCTGTTTTCGTTGCCGGGCACGCCTTTCATTTATTACGGCGATGAAATCGGCATGGGTGACAATGTCTATCTCGGCGATCGCGATGGAGTTCGCACTCCGATGCAATGGAGCGCCGACCGCAACGCCGGCTTTTCTTCAGCCAACCCGCAGCGCCTCATTCTCCCGGTGATAATCGATCCCGAATATCACTACCAGAGCGTCAACGTCGAAGCCCACGAGAGCAATAGGCACTCGCTGCTTTGGTGGATGCGCCGGATGGTGGCACTGCGCAAGCAGATCAAAGCATTCGGCCGCGGCTCGATCGAGTTTCTCAACCCTGAAAATTCGCACGTGCTTGCTTTCATCCGTGAGTATGAGGGCCAGCTGATACTGGTGGTAGCGAATCTCTCTCGTTTCGTGCAATGCGTCGAACTCGATCTGGCGAGATTCAAGGGCATGACTCCGATCGAGCTCTTCGGCCGCACGCCGTTCCCACCGGTCGGGGATCTCCCTTATCTGCTCACTCTCGGACCTCATGGCTTTTTCTGGTTCTCGCTCGAGCAGCCCCGCGCCGCCGCGTCGCCGGAACAATCCCAATATGTAATTCCGCACATCCAATTGAATGCGGACTTCGACGGTGTGATGCGCGCCGACGCTCGCCAAGAGATCGAAAGGATCCTGCCCGCCTATCTACCTCATTGCCGTTGGTTCCGGGCGAAGGCGCGCTCGATAGCTAGCGTTCAGATAATCGACATGATGCTGATGTCGGAAACCCCTGGCGGGCCGCGGCTTGCTCTTCTGAACGTCGAATACTCCAATGCCGAGCCCGAGACTTATCTTTTGCCTCTGGCAATTGCCACTGGCGATCGAGGGCGTGATCTGCGATCGCGCTGGCCGCAACAAATAATTGCCGAAGTGACTGATTCAGCACGTAACGGCGACGGGGAGGGCGTCATCTACGATGCGGTGGTCGATCCGGCGTTTCTGAATAGCCTGCTCGATATAATCGCGAAGCGCCGCCGCCACCGAGCGTCCGTGGGTGAGCTTCTGCCAGGCACGACCGAAGCGTTTCAACAGTTGCGTGGCGATTTCCAATCGTCCCTCGAACCCCGCCTGTTGAAAGCAGAACAGAGCAACAGCTCGGCAGTATACAGCGATCGGTTCATACTGAAGCTCTTTCGACGCATCGAAGCAGGTGTGAATCCCGATCTCGAGATCGGCAGGTTCCTCACCTCGCACGAGAGATTTTCCCATGTTCCGCCGTTGGCGGGCTGGCTCGATTACCGTTCCGGCAGCGGCGATCGACGAAATATTGCAGTGCTGCAGGGCTTCGTTCCGAACGAAGGTGATGCGTGGCATTTCACGCGCGCAGAGTTGGAGCGCTTTCTCGAGAACGCGGCGACGAGATCGGATAGCCCGGCCGCAACGGCGACGACGCTCGATAAGTTGCTGGCGTTGCCCGAACCGGACCCGCTCGCTGCTGAGTTGATTGGCCACTATCTCGACGTTGCTCGACTGATGGGCAAGCGTGTCGCCGAACTTCATCTGGCGTTGGCTTCCACCGCCGACGATCCGGATTTCGCTCCTGAGCCTTACTCGGCGCTCTATCAGCGTTCGACCTTTCAATCGATGCGGAATCTGCTGGCGCGGGTGATGCGCGCGCTCAGTAGCCGCACGTCGATTGTTCCCAAAGATCTGCGCGAGCAGGCGCAACTGATAGCCTCGCGTCAGAGCGACATCGCCGCTCGATTCGACGCTTTTCTGCGCATCCGCACGAGCATCGTGCGGATGCGTATCCATGGCGACCTGCATCTCGGCCAGCTTCTATACACCGGCAGGGACTTCGCCATCATCGACTTCGAAGGCGAGCCTGCGCGTCCGCTCAGCGAGCGTCGGCTCAAACGCGCGGCCTTGAGAGACGTTGCCGGCATGCTGCGTTCGTTTCACTATGCGGCGCTCACCTCGACCATCGATCAACTGAAGATCGGCGCGCTCGGCAAATTCGACTTCGCCGGCATGGATCCGTGGGCGAAATTCTGGCGGACCTGGGTATCATGGGCATTTCTCAAGGGCTACCTGGAGTCCGCCGGCCCCGCGCCGTTCATTCCCGAGAGCCATGATGCGCTGAGAATCCTGCTCGATGCCTTCGTGATGGACAAGGCTATCTACGAACTTGACTACGAATTAAACAATCGCCCTGACTGGCTATTGGTTCCATTACTCAGTATTGGTCAGTTGTTGGGTCTGGAGAATAGTAATCCGAAAAATCTCGTCGCCCCAGGACCTGAAACTCATGACGGCCCTCGACCATAACCCGCAGCTCTCGAGCGCCAGTGATGTCGCCGTCTCTTATATTCCCGCCGAGCACTTAAGCCGCCTGCTGGCCTTGAGGCATCAGGATCCGCATTCGATTCTTGGATCCCATCCGACCGATCGCGGTCTGATTGTGCGCACCTGGCGGCCTGACGCGCGGAAAGTGTTTCTGCTCGTTGACGGCGAACCGCCGCGCGAGATGCAGCCGCGCCCTGAACCGGGACTGTTCGAAGTCCTTGTGCCCCAACGACGCGA
>Ga0302326_10002510_pt1 | contig 44634 bp, 42 predicted proteins | sample Palsa_T0_3_FD_202264 | JGI IMG/M metagenome (GOLD analysis project Ga0302326, IMG submission 202264) | Peat permafrost microbial communities from Stordalen Mire near Abisko, Sweden - Palsa_T0_3 | ecosystem: Environmental > Terrestrial > Soil > Palsa > Peat permafrost | place: Sweden: Abisko...
AGTTTTCTTGTGAACGTCGCATCCGATATAGTGAAGGGCGTTCATAGGGTTCTCCTGGTGAGCTTTCTGAGCCGCCGCTTGCTTCGCCGGTCTCAGCATCGTAGCCGCTCGGAGAACCCTTCCTCATTTCACTTATGCATTCATACAGACGGGACTGACCCCAATCTCCAGGCGGCGTAACGAGGCAACGTCCCGTGGAGTGCGCCCCAAACCTTTTCCACAATCTTCCACAGAAAGATTTTCAAATCCTGTGACGAACAACCTTTACTGAGAATTCCAGAGAGCGCAGGCTGGAGGGATGCGCGAAAGCCTCGACCAGTTCCTGGCCAGCGATCCCCGCAGCGGCTCTGGGTCCGGGCTTCGCGCAGAAAGCGCAGAAAGCGCTAAGTCCTTATTCCAGAGGATCTTAGCTGTAAGTCCTTGCGGCTCAAGATTTTGCCGACGTCACCCATACCCCGCGCCCGCAAACCCTTAGCCATGAGGATTTTACGGAAAACGGCGAAAAAAATGTTGAAGAGATATCCCCCTAACACAGGGTCAAGTCTTGGTCGGGGAGGGCACCGGCCCTCAGTTCACCGGGGTCAGCAGGAAGGCACGGTTGTAGCCGCTTTTGGTGCCGTAGCCGGTGATTTGGCCGAGGTTGTTGATGGCGTTGGCGTTCACCAGCACCCATCCAGTATCTTTCGGGATCAGGGAATTCAAGTCCTGCATCCCTCCTGCGGAAGTCCAGACCATGGCGTGGGTCTCGTTGCCGAAGCCGTTGCCGTAGCCGACCACTACGCCGGAGTCGTTCACGTCGAAGGCGATGCTGTAGGTTCCTTCGGGAAGCACGCCCAGATCCCGAATCTTATCCGACGCGTTCCACATTACAGCGTGCCAGCTGCCACCGGTGCTGGTGCCGTCAGACTGCCCAACGATTACTCCTGAGGTATTAATCGCGTTAGCAATACTGGTAATTCCGCCGGGGAGTACACCCAGATTCTTCATGGTGCTGCCGGTCCACAGGAAGGCGCGTGAGCTAAAGGGCGGCCCGTAGCTGAGCACGGACTCGCCAACAATTTCGCCGCTGTCGTTGATGTCGAGTCCGGCGGTGAAGATGGCCTTGTTCAGACCGCCGAGATTCTTGATTTTGTTGCTGGTCCAACTGGTAGCGTCGACCACGCCGCTGCTGAGAAAGGAATCTCCGGCAATCTCACCGGCCGAGTTGATTTCGAAAGCCGAACTCGACGAACCTCCCGCGAGCATGCCCAGATCGCTGATGACTCCGGCCGAAGACCACTGCACGGCCACGAAATTGGTGGCGGGTTGGCCCTTCACGTTGGAGTAGCCGACCACGGTGCCAGAATCGTTCACCCCGATCGCGCCGCTGACCGTGGCTCCCGTGAGCGTGCCCAGATCTTTCATCCCGCCGCTCGCCGTCCAGGAGAACGCGTGCTGGCCCGGGACCAGGCCGGTGCAGGGGTAGTCCTCTGCTGTCTTGGTATCGGAACAGCCCACAACTTCGCCCAGATTGTTGATCCAGAAGGCGCTGGCTTCGTTGTCGCCCTTGAGCACGCCGATCTCGGTGATGGTGTAGCTCTGCGCCGCTGCCAAAGCGGCCGACGCCAGGATGAACGCTATCCCCGCTGCAATCCTGCTGCTGGTCACCATCTTGCTGAACATGATCCTATCGAACATGAAACCCCCAGGGGTCTACCGATGTCTGGTCAGTATGCCAAAAGAACCAAGTCTCGGGAATACTCATTAGTTCAATGGAATCGGCGCCGGAGGGCCGCGGGCGGCGCGCCAGACGGCCAGCGCCGATGCTCACAGTTCGCGGAAAGGCGTTGAATTCAGGATTGAGTTGATGTAGCGTGTCAGGTTCCACGCAGGCCTTAGGGCTTGGCAGAGAGACGATCAGACTCCTTCCCTTCCTCCTGTCTGATCAGCCTCCGGTGGATGTGGTCCCATATCTACAGATAGGTATGCCCGCTATGCGAATGATTTCGCCGTCGTGTGCCAACCGTGTGCCCTTCGTCTGTGGCACTGTGATGGCAGCAGTCCTCGCGCTGCTGCTGTGCGTGCCGATGCTGGCGCAAGAGGCGGTGCGGACAGCGGTCGCGGCCCCGCGCCCGTTGATCAGGCAGATAGTCGACTAGTCGCAACTCACCACACTGAAGGGCAATACGCATCCGCTGGCGCGGCCGGAGTTCGATCTGGGCACGGCTCCGTCGAGTCTGCCCATGGCCCGGATGCTGCTGGTGCTGAAGCGCAGTCCAGATCAGGAAAGCTCACTTGAGCAGTTGCTCGACGATCAGCAGAACATAGCGTCGGCGAACTACCACAAATGGCTGACGCCGGAGCAGTACGGCCAGCAGTTCGGCCCCTCCGACAGCGATCTGCAGACGATTGCCGCCTGGCTGCAGTCCCACGGATTTCAGGTGGGCCCAACCAAAGGCCGAACCGTGCTGGAGTTTTCCGGCACCGCGGGCCAGGTGCAGGAAGCGTTCCACACCACGATTCACAAATACATGGTGAACGGCGCGCAGTACTCGGCGAACTCGAGCGACCCGCAGATTCCAACGGCGCTGACCACGGCGGTGGCGGGAGTGGCGTCGCTGAATAATTTCCCCAGGCGGGCGATGAACGTACCGGCCGGAGTTGCCAAACGCGACCCAAAGACGGGAAAGATTCATCCCCCGCAGCCGTTGCTCACGTTCCCCTCCGGATGCGTTGAGGACAATTCTGTTCCCGATTATTGCAGCAACTGGCTTGGGCCCTATGACTTCGCCACGATCTACGACGTGCTGCCGCTATGGAATGCCGGTATTGACGGCACGGGAGTGACGATTGCAATTGTGGGCGAAACCGACATTCAGCTTTCAGACGTTCAGGCATTCCGTAGCTTCTTCGGATTGCCGGTGAATAACCCGGTATTCATTTTGAACGGTCCGGACCCGGGAATTCAGGGCGATGAATCGGAAGCCGACATTGACGTGCAGTGGTCGGGTGCGGTTGCCAAGGGGGCGACGATTGATTTTGTGATTTCCGCTTCCACGGAGACGACTTCCGGAACCGATCTGTCGGCGGTTTACATTGTGGATCAGAATCTGGCTCCGATTATGAGCGAGAGCTACGGCCAGTGTGAACTTGGATTGGGGACGGCGGGCAATCAGTTCTACGACACATTGTGGCAGCAGGCTTCGGCGCAGGGGATCACAGTTCTTATTTCCGCTGGGGACGGCGGCTCCGCAGGTTGCGATAACTTTGATGCGCCGTCTCCCGCGCCCGCTCAATCCGGGCTGCAGGTGAGCGGGTATGCTTCGACGCCCTACAATGTGGCTGTCGGCGGCACGGACTTCAATGACTTCAGCAATCCCGGGACGTATTGGAGTGTTAACAATAACCCCACCACGCAGGAGTCGGCACTGAGCTACATTCCGGAGACGACCTGGAATGATTCCTGCACGAATGCGATCTGGGAAACATTCTCTGGGCTCAGCACCAATCCGGAAACGAATTGCAACAATTCCCAACTCAACGACGTAATCATTGTGGCCGGTTCGGGAGGAGTAAGCCAGTGCACGACTCCGAGCGGCTCGACGCCATCCAGTTGCTCGGGCGGATATGCGAAACCGTCATGGCAGTCGGGAACGGGAGTTCCGCAAGACGGCAAGCGGGACATTCCCGATGTCTCGTTGTTTGCGAGTAATGGATTTGTGGGAAACGCTTATATCGTTTGCCAGGCAGATAGCGGCGGCGATTGCCCGTTCAGTTTTCTGGGATTCGGAGGAACGTCTGTATCGTCCCCGGCGTTCGCTGGAATCATGGCGCTGGTGAACCAGCAGACGGGAGAACGTCAAGGCAACGCCAATTACATTCTCTACAAACTGGCTGCGCAGCAGCCCAGCGCGTTTCATGATGTGACGGTAGGGACGAATGCGGTGCCATGCACGACCGGGTCGCCCAACTGCACGACGACGATTGCCGGCGACTCTTACGGAATACTCAGCGGATACAACGCAGTCGCCGGTTATGACCTGAGTACCGGGCTGGGTTCAGTCAATGCCAACCAGTTGGTGACGAAGTGGAGTTCAGTGACATTGCTGCCATCGGCGACCACGCTAAGCAGCTTGACGCCGACCACGATCACGCATGGCCAGGCAGTGAACTTCAGCGCTGCGGTGAAGCCGGAGACGGGGTCGGGGACCCCGACGGGGCAGATTACGCTGCTGGGCGGGCCCACCAGCACTAAACAGGGAGTCGGCGGCTTCACGCTTTCCAACGGCACCGTGTCAGGGAGTACCGAGATGCTGCCGGGCGGGACGTATGCGGTGACGGCGCATTATCCGGGCGACTCGACGTATAGCGCGAGCGATTCCAGCCCCATCACCGTGACGGTGAATAAAGAGAATAGCCAGCCGCAGGCGTTCCTGGTGACGTTTGATTCGAACAACAACATTCTCAGCAGCAACACGAATAGCGCTGTGTACGGGAGTCCCTACCTGCTGCGGGTAAACGTCGACAACGCGGCAGGACAATTGTGCGCGCCGGTCGCCACTTCGGGCACGACGGCGTGCCCGACCGGGAGCGTGACGCTTACCAACAATGGGAGCACGCTCGATGCCGGAACCTATCCGCTGAACAGCTATGGGTACACAGAGGATTTAACTGTCCAGCTACCCGGCGGAACGAATTCAGTAAAGGCGGCGTACGCGGGGGATAACAGCTTCGCGGCGAGTACGGGGACGAACGCGATCAGCATTACACAGGCCCCCACCACGATGCCGGCGATAACCGGTCCGCAGGGTCCGATCCTGGCCGGAACTACTTACTACGAGTACTCCATCGCCGCGAGTGTGCTGTCGTCCAGTTCAGGAGTCGCGCCTAGTGGAACGGTGACATTCTACGCCAATGGAACGGTGCTGCCAGTCACTCCAACGTATTCCGAAGGCGCAGGCTCCCAAAGTGAAGGGGCCCATGCCTATCTTTCGGCTTCCTTCCCGCCAGCGTTCACGACATCTGGAGTAAAGACAATCACTGCCTCATACAGTGGAGACAGCAACTACGCCAGCTCTACGAGCCCGTCGTCGTATTCGATAGCGATCGTATATCCCACGACCGAGACACTCGCGTCAAGTGCACAGGTCGTGCCTTCGGGAACCACAGTAACCCTGACGGCACTGGTAGATACGACCCAGAAGAATCTTCCTCCTACGGGGACTTTTGCCTTTTACAGCACAAACGGGATGTTCAACACTAATCCGACCATCACACAGGTGACCGACAGCAGCGGGTACTCGGCGCTGCAGGCGACGGTTACCGTCACGATAGCTTCGACGATTGATTTTTCGTTCTACTATTCCGGCGACGGCAACTATAACAGCGGCTACAGTAACAATATACAAATTGGAGTGCCCGACTTTTCGATCTTTCCAGTCTCCAATGGAGTGACGCTCACCGCCGGACAGACGCAGCAACTCGGATTCAACATCAACGCACTTAACGGGTTTACCGGCACAGTCGGAAACTTTTCCTGCAGCGGGCTTCCGGCAGAGTCGACGTGCAGTTTCAACCCCACACAGGTGACGAACGGCGGAGCCACAACGCTGACCATCACCACGGCAGCTATCGGGCAAGCACGACACCGCGGCTCTTCGGAGCCGCCCAAACGCTTGTGGCTCGTGGAGGCTGGCGTTCTGCTAGGGATTTGCTTGATGGGGATGTCGAGTCGCAGGCGCGCCACCGTAATGGTCTTACTGATTTGCGCGCTTGTGTTACTACCGAGTTGCGGCAGTGGCAGCGACGGGGGAGGAAGCGGCGGCGGCGGAGGTGGGGGTGGTGGGACTACGCCCAATCCAGTGCCCTCGATTACATCGTTGTCGCCGAGTCAAATTGCGGCGGACTCGACCCCCCCTACCGTACTAGTAAACGGCTCTGGCTTTCTTCCAACATCGACGGTGAACTACGGGGGAATTCAGCATCCGGCCGTAAACAACAGTAGCAACCAAATCGCGCTCGAGCTCTCCCCAAGCGACATTACTACTCTGGGAGAGATCCCTGTGGTGGTGACGAATCCAACACCGGGCGGAGGCGTATCAAACAGTATGGACTTCAACGTCACGACTGGAACGCCGACTGGTTTCTTCATGATTACGGTCACGGCGACGAGTGGCTCCTTGAATCACACGGCGACGTTCTATCTGACGGTTCAGTAGCCTGGGGCCAACGCTGCGAGTGGAGTCGATTGTCCTCGGTCTGTTACAGCGAATGCAATGGGGGCGGGGCAGCCTCATTCGGCGACGTGGCTCGAGGTCCCGCTGCCGACTGGTGTAGGATTTACTCGCGGCTCATTCCACACCCACATGAAACTTTCTGCTATCGCTTCTGCTCTCGACTTGCGTCTCGAAAACGGCTCTCCTGACACGGAAATCACCGGGCTTAACGGAATTGAACACGCGGGGCCGGGGGAACTCACGTTCGTGTCGAATCCTAAGTACTCGGCCGCGGCGCGGACCACGCGGGCGGCCGCGGTGATTGTGGGGGAGGACTTCCCTGCGATTGCGGCGGCGATGTTGCGGGCAAAGGATCCTTATCTCGCATTTGCGCGGGCGCTGGCCCTTTTTCATCCACCGGTGCGGTATGCGCCGGGAGTTCATCCCACTGCGGTAGTCGATGGCAGCGCGCGAGTTGCGGTGAATGCGCACGTCGGGCCTTATGTGGTGATCGGCGAGGACGTCGAGATTGGAGCGGACGCGGTGCTGCTGGCGCATGTCGTGATTTATCGCGGGGCGAAGATCGGCGACAACTTTTTTGCGCACGCGCACGCGGTAGTGCGCGAGAACTGCCGCATCGGCAACAATGTGCTCCTGCAGAATGGCGTGGTGATTGGGGCGGACGGATTCGGGTTTGCGAAGACGGCGGAGGGACGCTGGCACAAGATTCCGCAACCGTCTCCAGTGGTGATTGAGGATGACGTCGAGGTGCAGGCCAATTCCTGCATTGACCGCGCCAGCGTGGGTGAAACCCGCATTGGACGCGGTGTTAAGGTCGACAACCTGGTGCAGGTCGGACACGGCTCGCAGGTCGGTGAAGATGCGCTGCTGTGCGCGCAGGTGGGGCTGGCGGGTTCGTCGGAGATTGGGAACCGCGTGATTCTTACGGGACAGGTTGGAGTGGTCGGGCACTGCAAAGTCGGCGACGACGCAATTGTGACGCCGCAGAGTGGCGTGGCTCATGATATTCCCGCGGGCGCGCTGGTGAGCGGAGCGCCGGCGGTGGATCATAAGTTGTGGCTGAAGTATGCGGCTCTGCTGCCGAAGCTGCCGGAGATGGCGCGGGCGCTGCGAAAGAAAACCCAAAAATAACCACAGGGGACACAGGGGCGCACAGAGGGAGGATCAGGCCTACACTGGCCCTCCTTCCTCTTCGCCGCCATGGGCCGCTTCGGATGCGGGCTGGCGAAACTCTTCCGGCAAGCCGCTTTCGATGGCGGCGCGCACTTTTTCCATGAGGCAATCGCGGCTGCCGAAATCCTTGGGGTCAATCGGGGGATGAAAAATCACTTTCACTAATCCCGGCTTGATGGCGAATCTGGCTTTCGGCATGGCGTAGTGCGTACCGACAATCGTAATCGGAATTACGGGAACCCCGCACTCCAGGGCCAGATAGAACGGGCCTTTCTTGAAGGGGAGCAATTTTCCGTCAAAGGAGCGCTTGCCTTCGACGTAGATGGTCATGTTGAGTCCCTGCGCCACGACTGCTTTCGCGGCGCGGACGGCTTCAATGCCTGCGTCGCGGTTGCCGCGGTCGACGGGTACGAGGGAGCCCATGCGCATGGAGCGGCCGAGGATGGGAACTTTGAACAGTTCTTTCTTCACCATCACCGAGGTGCGCCTGGGAATGAGCGGGATTTGAATTGGCGGATCGAGATTGGAAACGTGATTGGTCATGAAGATGTAGCTGCGGGAGTGGTCGAACTGGTCGAGGCCGACGGTTTGGACGCGCACGCCGGTGATCCACACGCCGGCCCAGGCTCCCCACATGAAGAGGCGATAGAGCAGGCGGACGTCGCCCATGATGAAGCTGGCGGGAAAGCCGATAAGCGCGGCGAGGGGAGCGGCCAGCGCCCAGAAGATCAGCATGATGATCGTGCGGATCATTTTAGGTTAACCCCTAAAGCTCCCGTTGGCGGGGGTCCCGCTGGTGCGATCGCTGAGATTGCGCTCGCGCTCTGCGCCTCGCCTTTCAGCCAGGCGGTGCGGCGTGCGCGCTGCCCGGGCGTTACCGTGTCGAGATCCTTGACTCCGTAAGAGATTTCCTGACGGCTGCCCATCTGCCATTGCAGTTCGCGTTCAACTCCGCGGCGCGACCGAACTTTAACGGTCAGCATGTCGCCGGCGCTCAGTTGAGCCAACTCCTGGCGAGATTCCTGACCGGCGGGCTTGCCTTGAAGTTCGACGATGACGTCGCCCACCTGCATTCCGGCGTGCTCGGCGGGGCTGCCGGGCGTTACGGCTGCCACCGACATGGGACCGTCGAAGCTGCGGGATGCGATGAAACCCGCATCGGGCATGGTGTTTGCAGCGACCTCTACGTGCAGCCCGGCGGAGCGAAGAAAATCATCCCAGGGAATTTCTTCGGTGCCGGCGACATATTTCGCGAAGAAGGCACTCAGGTCGGCGTGGGTGACGGCCTCGGCAGCTCCTCGAACGCCGTCGGAATCATTGAAAAAGCGGCCCTTCCTGGCGTAGTTCGCGTTCATCCATTGCAGCACTTCGCGCAGCGACGCCTGCCCGTGACTGGCGTCGCGGACGGCAAGGTCGAGCATCACGCCCAAGAGTTCGCCTTTGTTGTAGTAAGAAATGCTGCGCTCCGGTCGGCGATAGTAGGCGTTGCCTTCGAGCCAGGCGTCGAGGCTGGACTCTTCGGCGGACTGGGTGAGGTGTGCCGGACGACGCTCAAGTTCGGTGATTTCTTCGCCGAGGCGGTAGAGATATTGCTTTTCGTCGATCAAGCCGGCGCGCAACAGGATGATGCCTTCAGCGGTGCTGGTGACCCCTTCGCTGAACCAGAGCGCGCGAGTGTAGTTTTCCCTGGTGTAGTCCACCGGCTCGAGAGTCTGCGGGCGAATGCGTTTTACGTTCCACAGATGGAAGAACTCGTGGGCGGTGACGCCGGTCAGAGTATCCAGCGATGGCTTCACTGCATCTGCGCTGAGTTCGATGGCCGTCGAGTAGGCGTGCTCCATGCCGCCGCCCGCGGGGCCGTGCGGGAAATGATAGAAAAATGTGTAAGTGTCGAAGGGCCGATCGTTCATCCAAGTGGTGGCGGCAGTGACAATTTTGTGCAGGGCACCGACAATCGCTGCCATGTCGTAGTCGGCCGGGTCGGCGTCGATGATTACGCGGAAGTGGCCGCCGGCTTCATCGAAGTCGGACTCTTCAAAGTTGCCGATCTCGACGGGCGAATCGACCAGGCGGTCGTAATTTTCGGCAAGAAACGCATCGCGGTCGGATTTCAACGGTGTGGCGATTCGCCAACCTTCGGGAATGTGACTGAAGCGCAGGCTCAGCGGGGCCGAGCGAGCGTCCACGGGATACATGAGCATCTCTGCGAGATTGAAAAAGGCATGATGCGGGTTCAATTGCGCGCCGAATGGTCCCGGCGAATCGGCGTAGATTTGATAGTCGACGATCGCGCCGCCCGCAGCGCCTTGAATCTGCCATCGACTCTTGTCGATTTCGCGCACGGCGAGCGATCTACCGGAACGGCCTTTCGCGCGGATCCAGTTCACATATTGGGCGAAGTCGCGGATCTGATAGAGCGCGTTCCAGACGGGAAGCTGCAGTTCGCGCTGAGAGTTGCCGGCGGGCAGGATGATCCGCACCTGCACCAGATGCTGCGCCGGCGAAGAGAAATCGACTGTGTAAGCGACCGATGCCGGCGGCTGCGCGCGCGCGGCAGAAGACAGAAATGCGGCCAACAGCACGAGCCGCAGATGCTTTCGGGCCAGGTTTGAAAAAGGCTTCATGGCTTTTCTGCCAATTCCCGCAGGCGCGCCGGAAGTTTTTCATAGATTCCGCCGAAGCCGCCGTTAGAAAGAATGGCCACGACATCGCCGCTGCGCATTTCCGGGGCGATGGTGTGGACGATTGCGTCAGCATCGGCGAGAAGCCGCGCCCTGCGGCCATTTCGGTCGATCTCGGCGGCTAGAGCGGGCAGATCGAGGCGTTCATTTTCCGGGACGGCTTCGGAGCGGAACACGCCGGCCACGATGACTTCGTCGGCCTGCGCCAAGCTATGCGCCAAGGCAGTTTGCAGAACGCGGCGCCGCAGCGTGTTGGAGCGCGGTTCGAGAATCGCCCACAGCCGAGCGCCGGGATAGCGCGCCCGCAACGCTTTCAGAGTTCCGGCGATCGCGGTGGGATGGTGAGCGAAGTCGTCGATGATGGTGATGCCGTTCACCTGCGCTTTAACTTCGAGGCGGCGCTTCACGCTCTTGAAGGTTTTCAGCGCGGCGGCAATTGCATCTTTCGGAATACCGCAGGAAGCTGCGAGCGCCGCGGCCGCGGTCGCATTCCACACGTTGTACTCCCCGGCCAGCGGAAATTCGAGATCGGCCCATGGCTGGCCGTCGTGCAGGACGGACCAGGCCGTGCGCTCGGGTTCGAGGCGCAGGTTAGTGACCTTCCAGTTCGCACGCGGGCCCGCGCCGTAGCGCTCGACGGGGCAGAACGCCTTGGCCACGCAGCGGTCCAAACTCGTAGATCCACTTGGACTCTCGGTGGCCTCGCCGACGAAGCCGTCGAAGGCAACGATTCGTCCGCGGCGCGGAATCAGATTCACGAGGCGCTTGAACGCGGTCTCGACAGCGTCGAGATCTTTATAGATGTCGGCGTGGTCGAACTCGACCGACGTGAGAATGATGAAGTCGGGAAAGTAATGCAGGAACTTTGGGCCCTTGTCGAAGAAGGCCGTGTCGTACTCGTCGCCTTCGAGGATGAAGTGTTGGCCCGTGCCGAGATGAAAACTCGAACCAAAATTTTCGGCGATGCCGCCGATCAGGAACGACGGCTGCAGTCCGGCGGAGTGAAATATCCATGCCAGCATGGAGGTTGTCGTGGTCTTGCCGTGAGTTCCGGCGACGACCAAGACCTCTTTGCCGCGAAGAAATTCGTCGTGCAGCAACTGGGGCAAAGAGCAGAACGGGATGCGCTGGTCGAGGACGTGCTCCAGTTCGACGTTGCCGCGTGACATGGCGTTGCCGACTACGACGAGATCGGGCCGGGGATCGAGATTCTTCGCGTCAAACGGCTGCGCCACGGGAATGCCCAACTCGCGCAGAAAATCGGACATGGGGGGATAGGCCGCGGCGTCGGAGCCGGTTACGTGAAATCGGCGCTGCTTCAGCATCCCAGCCAGCGCGGCCATGGCGGTGCCACAAATGCCGATCAGGTGAATGTGCTTTTTGTCGATCATCTCGCCGGTAATTGTCCCTGCCCGATGAAGCTTGACTGCTTAGAGCGTGACTGCGGATTCCAATATTTTCAACGCGACCTGTCCCCCGCGTACTGCCAGTTTCGCGCGTACGCCGAAAGGAAGCGTGATGTTGCACGAAGTGACGTGGCCCGACTTCAGCCCGAAGGCGACCGGCACTCCCAGGTCGCCGACGATTCGGGTAATCACTTCCTGCAAAGTGTAATCCTGATGTGCCGTCTGCACGCAGTCCAGCATTTCTCCAAAGACAATGCCGCGCACGGCGTCGAGATGTCCGCCGAGTTTCAATTGCATCAGCATGCGATCAATCTGAAAAGGCCTGGCGGCGAAGTCTTCGATAAACAGAATCGTGCCCGCGGTCTTGATCTCATAGGGCGTGCCCAGCGACGCGACGAGGATCGAAAGGCAGCCGCCGTAGAGGATGCCCTCGGCTTCGCCTTCGACTAATCCGCTGACTTCAGAGTTGAGGGGGACATCCCAGGGTGCGGCGCCTGACACGGCAGCGTGCCACGACGGTCCATCCACTCCGTTTTCGTGAGACCAATCCTTGGCCGCCATGGGGCCGTGAAAAGTGATGAAGCCTCCAACATCGTGAAAGTACGTCAGCAGCGTCGTGATATCGCTGTAGCCGACGAAAATCTTGCGATGCGCACTGATTTTCTCGATATCAAGTTCTGTGAGCAGATAGTTGGCGCCATATCCGCCACGCGCACAGATGATGGCCCGCACATCATCGCGCGCGAACATCTGTTCCAACTCGCGCGCTCGGCGTTCCACAGATCCTGCGAAGAAAAGGTCTTTTTCCAGAATCGAGTCGAAATACAACGGGCGATACCCTGCTCGCCGCAACGCCTCGCAGCCGGCGTCCAGCTCAGTGCGCTTGAGATTGCTGGCGGGCGCGACAATGCCCACGGTATCGCCGGGGCGCAGAGCGAGTGGTTTGACGAATTGGACGTTCGATGCGGACATGTTCGACGAAGACACTGTTCTTGAGCCTGAGCTCAAGGGCTGTTCGGCGATTGAACGGAACGCGACAAACCACCGACTCAACTCAGAAGAAACTCTCCCCGGCACAACAATCGCGCCGGACCGCGCAAAAACACGTTCTTGCCAACGGTACGGACGGTCTGAACTCCGCCGGGCGCGTGAACTTTGACCGGGGAAACCGCGTGGCCCACCGCGATTGCGGCCACTGCCGCGGCGCAAGAACCTGTACCGGAGGACTGTGTTTCCCCAGCGCCGCGCTCAAAGAAAAGCGATCTCACATCATGCTGGCCGTCATGCTGACCATCAACCGCGACAAATTCAACATTGACCCCCTGCGGGAAGTGCGGGCTGCACTGGATTTCTGCCGCGTAGGCCTGCCAGTTTGCCGGAAAGTCGGGAACAAAGATGACGAAGTGCGGGTTGCCCAGGGAGACAGGAATGCCGCGCATTTCTCCTGCACCCACCTTCAGTGCGATTTCGTTTTCGACGACGGCCTCGCCCATTTCGATTTCAAACTCGTACTGCGAGTCGCGGCGCGCCGTGAGCGCACAAATCTTCATGCCGGCGCCGGTGAGAATTGAAATGCGCTCCTTGCCCAACTGGGCGCACATGTGAGCCGCCACGCAGCGCGTGCCGTTGCCGGAAATTTCCGCCGGCGAACCGTCGGCATTCATCAAACGGATCTCCACATCAGCGGTGAAGTGGGGCAGCATCCATTCCACGCCGTCGGCGCCCACTCCGTTGTGACGGTCACAAATGCGGCGGGTGAACTCTGTAATATCCGGGGGAGCGAGTGCGCCCTCCATCAGCAGAAAATCGTTGCCGCAGGCGCTGGCCTTGACGAACGGAATGGTGCGGACACTTGAGTTCACTCTCGAGTTCACTCCACGTCCACCGGGCCGAGCGAGGTGGCACCGAGCAGGACCTTCGACGCCTTTAACTGCTGCAGCAATTGCTTTTGCTCACGGTTGCAGCCCTCGACATCAAATTGCAACCGCACGTGCTGGCCAGTGTTGCCGGTGAGCACGTTTTGCATCATGCGGTGTTGAGTCTCCAGAATGCGATGGACTTCGGTGGTGATTTCGTCGACGCTGGAACCAGTCACTTCGTAACTCGCCAGGAGCCGCTTGAGATTGAAGGTTTCTTCCAGGTGGCCGAGAGCAAACAGAGCGATCAGAACCAGTCCTGTGGCAAACGTCGCGGTGAGGTACAGGCCGCCACCCGCGGCCATTCCGACGGCGGCGACCACGAACAGAGTGGAGGCCGTGGTCAGGCCGGTGGTGAGCCCGCGAGTGTGCAGAATTGAGCCTGCGCCGATGAAGCCAATGCCGGGGATGATTTGCGCCGCAATTCTGGCCGAGTCGGAGGGGATGCCCGCCAGCCTGGCGGAAAGAAGCGTAAACATCGCCGCGCCGAAACAAATGAACAAATTGCAGCGCAGGCCAGCAGGGCGGTGCTTCATTTCACGCTCCAGCCCGATCAGACCGCCGAGAATCGCCGCCAGAGCCAGACGGGGCAGCGAAACCCCGACGGCTCCGACCGCCATCTCCCAGTGCATCAAATCAGTGAAATGTCGCCAGTTCATGGGCTGTCAGCCTGCGAAAACAAAGGGCTTCCGATGGCCGGATTCTATCACCGGAGTTACGCGAGCCGGCGTTACCTGCGTGATTACCGCGCGCGATAGAGAACGGCTCGCGCCTGGCCGGTGACGTGTATCTCAACCATCTCGGGGAAATGACGACCCTGCACCGCCTGCCACACGGGATCGCCCTCAAATGCAACCACGCAATCGGCGAACTTTGCGGGATCCGCGAGGGCGCGCTCCCACAAACCGTCAGAATCGACCGGCTGCTTCCAGGTGCGGTGATTGCCTTCGTTGATCACGCGGTGGAGCGGAATCCCGGCCTGCTGCAGTGCTCCCACATGATCGCCCAGGTACATGAGCAGGGTGGAATCTGGGGGCAAGTTTCGCAGCTGAACCGCGAGCTGGGACGCGAGTACGGTTTCGAGTTGCTTGCGGCTGTGCATGTTGACCTGGGCCTCCACCAGCGAAACCGGCCCAGCGCGCCAGACGGATGCGTAGCTGGCGGTCACCCACGCCAGAGCTCCCAGCACGCACGCCAGACGCAGCCAGGGGCTCCAGCCCTCAGAGCGCGCCGCTCGATACACGAGGATGGCCAGCGCCGCCGAAAAAGCCGGGAGCAACTGCAAGCCGTAACGCACGTTGTAGTGAGAGAAGGGCCACCAGGCTGGGACAAAGATGGGAACGCCCCCGTAGGCTACCGACAGCGCGTAAAACGGGACGGGAACGAGCAGGAGGAGCAGCGGCAGCCAGGCGCCGCGGCGGGATTTCCCCGACGCGCTGAGTTCGGGGCGAGGATTCGGCGCTGCAGCGATCGAGACTGGGATAATCGAGACTGCGCTGCTCAAGACTACGATGACCAAGGCTGCGAGCGCGAGCAAAACCCAGCCGCGCTGCAGCCATGTGTTCTCGGCCATGTTGGCTTCGGCCGATTTCAGAAAATACATTCCGGCCAGCACAGGTTTGCCGCTGCCGGGATGGCCTTGATTGCCGCCCTGCGAGCGGCGTTCGATCGCCTTTGCGGAGTAGGGTCCGTTGGCAAACTCCAGCGGATTGCGATAAACGATTCCGTTATAGGCGAGCCAAAGCGCCGGCGCGGCCGCCGCGATCAAGACGAATTTCACCAACGCGGCTCGCGCTGGCCGGAAGCGAGAAACCATCTCAGCCGGCAGGTTGCTGAACAGCACGACCACGGTAGCGATCACTGTAGAGAGGAACCATCCGTCGTAGCGCGTGAGGCAAGCCGCCGCAAGACACAGGCCGCACTTGGTTAGCGCCTTTGCATCTCCGCGAACAAACTCGCTGAAATAGACCACCGCCCAGATGAAGAAAGCGAGATAGAGCGACTCGCCCATGGCGGTGGTTTGGATGTAAATCAGATTTGGATTCGCCGCGAACACCAGAGCGGCGATCCAGGCGGCCAGGCTGGCGATCCTATCCGGCGCAACGCCGCGGGAAATCGCACCTCGGGAAATCGCTCCTCGAACCAGCCGGAACATTCCGACCACGCCGAAAACATACGCCACCATGGAAGGAATGGAGCCGCCGACGCCCCGCTGCCACATTTCTTTAGAGATCAGGAAAGGAATCATCGCCAAGTGCGGCAGAGGGAGCCACACCGTGCCCAGTTGCAGAAGGCCGGGAGTCTTCGAATCAAAGACTCGCCGCGCGATGTTGATGTGAGCCACCGCGTCGCCGTAGAGCAAGACATCGCCCCGCTGGAAATAGAACAGAAAGGAGAATACCGACACACTGGTCGCGAGCCAGATCAGCAGCCTGACCTCGGAGTCCCAGGGGGAATTGGAGGCCGCGTTCTTCATCGCTTTTGGCACGAAAGTTTTGGGCACGGACATTTTGTCCCGAAAGATAACAGGCCTCTGAAGGCAGACTACTCGAGGTGAGTCAGTTCGCGAAAGATCTGAAAGCGCGCGTCGATCTCTTCCCGGGTCAGCGATTGCAGGCGCTCGGTGCCGAAACGCTCGACCGCGAACGATCCCATCACGCCGCCGTAGAACAGAGCGCGTTTCAGAACTTCCCGGCTCAATTCTTCCTGCGACGCCAGGTAGCCCATGAATCCGCCGGCAAACGAATCGCCCGCACCGGTCGGATCTTTGACTTCTTCAATCGGCAGCGCCGGAGCGCGAAAGGGATGACGGCCAATGCCAAACGCTCCCTCGCGAAAGAAAATAGTCGCTCCGTACTCGCCGTGCTTGATGACCAGCGCTTGCGGCCCCATGGCCAGCACTTTGTTCGCAGCCCGCGGTAAATTGGTTTCGCCGGCCAGCATTTTCGTTTCGGTGTCGTTGATCAGAAGAACGTCTACGAGTTTTAGTGTTTCCCGAAGTTCGTTGAGAGCGCCTTTGATCCAGTAGTTCATGGTGTCGCAGCCGGTCAGGCGCACGCCCGTCATTTTGCGCCGCACGTCGGCCTGCAGCGTGGGCTGAATATTCGCCAGGAAAAGGAACTCGGTGTCTTCGTATTCCCGGGGAATGCGGGGCTGAAAACCTTCGAAGACGTTCAGATCAGTAAACTCCGTCTTGGCTTCGTTGAGGTTTTCGCCATACGTTCCTCCCCAGCGGAACGTTTTACCTTGGGCGCGCTCGATACCTCGAATGTCGACTCCACGCTTCAGAAAAACCTTTTCCTGTTCGGCACCAAAGTCTTCGCCTACCACGGCCACAACACGTACCTGGGTGAAATAGCTTGCAGCCAGAGAAAAGTATGTTGCCGCCCCGGCCAGGATTCCCTGCACGCTGCCTGAAGGCGACGCGACGTCATCGAATGCAACCGAACCGACTACGAGAATGCTCATGCGGGATTAAGTTCCTTTTTCAATCTCTGAGCTGTTGGCGGATGCGTGAACAGCATCAGCCACGAAGGGCACGAAGGTTCACGAAGGCAAACTCCCATTTGGCCACTGCCTTCGATTACAAATACTTTCCTATGATCAGTTTTAGTTTTTTCTTTGTCGCCGCGGGAATCTTCTTGCGATCGGTGAGAATGGCGTGTGCGAGCGCAGATGCGCACTTGCACGCGCGTTCTGCCGGCATCGCGGCCACGGTTGCGCGAACAACCTTGGTGGCGTTCTCGGCGTTCTTGAGGAGTACGGCCACGATTTGATCGACCGTGACGGAATCGTGATGGGGATGCCAGCAGTCGTAGTCGGTGACCATCGCTACCGTCACGTAGCAGAGTTCCGCCTCGCGCGCCAGTTTGGCTTCCTGCAGGTTGGTCATGCCAATCACGTCCATGCCCAAGCCCCGGTAGACGTTCGATTCCGCTCTGGTGGAAAACTGCGGCCCTTCCATGCACAGGTAGGTTCCGCCCCGCTTGCCGACGAGGCCAACTTTCTTGCAGGCAGATTCGACCACGCCCGCGAGTTCCGAGCAAATGGGATCGGCAAAGGCGATGTGCGCCACCACGCCGCCGCCGAAAAAAGTATCCACGCGATGGCGGGTACGATCGAAGAATTGATCGGGGATGACGAACTCCAGCGGCTTATGCTCCTCTTTCAACGAGCCGACCGCCGAGATGGAAACGATGCGCTCTACGCCGAGCTGCTTGAAACCGTGAATATTGGCGCGGAAGTTCAACTCGCTGGGCAGAATGCGATGGCCGCGGCCGTGGCGCGCCAGAAACGCAACTTTGCGCCCTTCCAGCGTGCCGCACACGTAGGCGTCGGAGGGCGCGCCGAATGGAGTCTTCATGCGCAGTTCCTTCAGCTTGCTCAGCCCGGGCATGGAGTAGAGCCCGCTGCCGCCGATGATTCCAATTTCCGCCTGTGCCAAGGCCCCCTCCAACACGCTTCCACTCACCAACCAAACCCGTGATTATACAGGACGGGAATTCGCGCTCATCGCACGCGCAGAGGAGGACTCTTCCACTATGCGCGGCTCCGAACGCCCCACGATTTGGCTACAATTCGGAATGATGACGTTCTGTGGCGTAGCCTGCGCGTTGTTGCTGTGCAGTTTTGTTGCGGGGCAAGAAAAGCCTGCAGCCCTCTCGGCGCCGACTTCCGTCACCGTGCCGGCGGCCATTGATCACAACCGGATCGTGATCAACGCCGATGTGCAACTGCCTGACGGCTCGACCCAGCGCGTGCATGCCTGGGTGGATAACGGCAATCCTGATCTATACCTTTCGCGCCGCCTGGCTACGCTGCTGGGGCTCGCGGTTACCTGCAGTGACAACAATCAGGAATGCTCTGCGCCTCCGCCCCGAGAGATCAGCGTGGGCGGCATGAAAATTCCGCTGGCAGGCGTGAAGGAGGTGAAGATTCCGCTGCGGCCCGTCAACGCAGCTACGGTGCTGGCCGCCGGCATGAGCGCCGAGATCAATCTGCCCGCCAGCGTGCTCCGCCACTATGACGTGCTCGTCGACTTTCCCGGGCACAAGTTTTCGATCGGCGCACCGGGCACGATTCACTTCCGCGGCCCGAGCGGGAAGGTGCAGATCAACCCGCAGAGCGGTCTGATCCAGGTTCCCAGCCAGATCGAAAAAGGAAAATACAATCTTGCGCTCGACTTAGGCTCGGGAGTCAGTTTTCTTTCAGCGGAGCAGTTCGACAAACTTGCGAGCGCACATCCAGACTGGCCGCACATGACCGGCACCGTGGGTTCAGCCAACCTGTGGGGACGCGACGACGAGCTGAAGTGGAAGGTGATGCGCGTGGATCGCGCACAGTATGGCCCTCTATTTCTCGCCAACCTGGTCGTGATCGAGTTCCCGGATGACCGGATGAGTCTTCTCGCGAAGCGCGCCGGTATACCGACTACTGGACTGATTAGCTCGAATTCGCTGCTCAACTACCGGGTCGGAATCGACTATGCGCATTCGACCGTTTACTTCGAGTTTGGCCGCAACTTCAATTTTCCTGATTTCGATGTTATCGGGCTGACCCTTCGGCCGGAAGACGATGGCCGATTCACCATCCTCGGCGTCGCGGAGATCGAAGGAAAACCGGCGGTGATGCAGGGGTCTGATGGCGTTCAGGCGGGCGATTCTCTCGTCGCAGTCGACGGCATTGCAGTGAGTGGCTCCACCATGGGCCAGGTGTGGGCCATGCTGGGGGGAACGCCGGGGCAGGATCGGACGCTGACGATCGAGCGCGGGGGCAGGCAGTTCACGGTCACGGCGAAAGTGCAACATTTTCTGGCGGAGCTGCCGGACGAAAAAGAAAACAGGCAGAAGAAATAGCGGCGGGCGGATTTACTTCGGGGCCGGCGGCGCTGCGAACACTTCTTTCTCCAGGGTCTCGGTGGTGGCCGCGTCGAGGCTCTCGCTAACCAGCACCGTATCGCCTTGCTCTTCGATGATGACGGGGCCGTCCTCGGTCGTCCACGTGTGGCGGCCATGCAGCATATCGGCGTCAGGCTTCGAGTTTTGTGGGCCAGGGTCGGCAGCCGGTAGGTCGGGGATGCCTGCCTCTTCCGCCTTTTTGTAGCGTTGCTGCAGCGAGTGGGCATAGATTGCGGCGAACTCCGCGGCCGTGTCGGCGCCCGACCAGCGCGACACATAGAGCAGACCGAGAGCGGCGGTCGCGGCCGAATCTGCCGTTGGGTCTGTCTTCCACTCGGGCTTCGAACCTGACTTCGACTCGGACCGTGATTCTAACTTCGGATCCGGCTTGGTTTTCGCGGCATAGTAGTATCCGCCGCGCCATTCCGGATAAAGTTTTTTCGACAGCGCCTTATCGGCATATTGCTCGATCAGCACAGCCACGTCAAATTCGCCCATCGCGCCGATGTCGAACTTCTGATAGTCCTTGAAATCATGTTTGAAATCCGGCACTCGCATAGGCTCGAGCTTTTCGCCCGAGAGATAAGTCTCCGGCTCCATGATCTGACGCGTGGTGTGAGGAGGATTTTGCAACACGCCGGAAAATGCCTTCTCCTTGCCGCTCTTCTGCATCAGCTTGACGATAAATTCCATGCCATAGCTGTAGGGGAACGTCAGCGACTCTTTCATGAAGATGGGCGCTTCGTTGAATACTTTTGTGCCGGGTGTACCGGTGAGCGTTTCTTCCACCATTGCGCCGACCAGCGCCGGAGAATCGACGATGGAGTGACCGGTCGGAGCGATGGCGTATTGAAACATCATGGCCTGGGCCTGGCCTTCGATCACGGCTTCGCGCGCGTTATCAATCTCATCGTTATCAATGTCGGTAGAGGTGGGATCCTTCTTGATTTCGCCCAGGTCTTTTTCGCCCTTCTTCATCCACTTTTGCAGGCCGATCGACTGATCCTGCAATGCGTGGGTCAACTCGTGCGCCATGACGGGCTCCTGCTCTTCCATGGGCACCCAGTCGAGCAGGTTCACGGTCTTGGTTTTCGGATCGTAGTAACCCGCAACTTCTTCCCGCAGAAGAGCGACCAGAAAAGTTTCCAGGTTGAAGTCGCGCGGGAGCAGGCCGAACTTCTTAAGCACGAGTTCTGAACGCCGCAGACGCTTCGTGTCTTCGTCGTCAACGTGCTTGGTCAGGAATGAGACGACCTCATCGCGGCTGGTCAGCTTGCGCTTGATTCCCCGCTTGATGGGCAGGCCGGTCTGCTTGCTGTCGAAGTCCAGAATCTCGTCGACCGAGTGGAAGAGCTCTTCGGCTTGACGCGGCGTGATCTTGACTTCCTCTTTCGCCGGTTCTTCCTTGGGTGGCTGCGGGGCCTGGTCTTGTGTGGGGCGGACACTCTTGTCCGCCTGCTTTTGATCTGGCTGTTGCTGAGTCTGTTCCGGAGCGGGAGTCGGCGCAGGTTGATCTTGCGCTTGGGACCAGGCCGAGCCGATCAGCAAGGCAAGCAGCCCAACCGCCAAAAGCAACCGAAGAATCCCTGCCTCGCGCCTTTCAGCTTTATTCATTGAGATTGAGTTTATACGTTTCCCTATACTTTTCCCCATGACTGTCAGGAAAACGACTGTAACGAAAATGACAGCCATTAAACCGGTCAATCTGTGGACGTCGAACGAGCACGCCCGCGACTATCTGGAGCGCGCCGACTCGATTAACCATCGCGGCGAGGGTGAAGCGGCTCTGCTCGAATTCATTCCGCCAGCCACGCGGCGCATTCTCGACCTGGGTACCGGGGACGGACGACTGCTGGCTCTGGTTCGCGAGGCGTTGGTTCGAGGAGGCGGAGAAATCGAAGCTGTGGCCGTCGACTTTTCTCCGACGATGCTGGAAGAGGTTCGCACGCGATTTGCCGGCGACACTTCCGTCGGCGTGGTCGCTCACAACATGGATGTGCCTCTCCCGGCTCTGGGAAAGTTCGATGCGGTCGTCTCCAGCTTCGCGATTCATCATCTGGTGCATGAGCGCAAGCGGGCGCTCTACGCCGAGATTTACGGCCTGCTGAATCCGGGCGGCGTTTTCTGCAATCTGGAGCACGTGGCCTCGCCGACGCCGCGGCTGCATAAGGAATTTCTGGAGCGCATCGGATTCACGGTCGAGACTGAAGATCCGTCGAACAAGTTGTTAAATGTCGAGACGCAACTGGGATGGTTGCGCGAGATTGGGTTTGGGGATGTGGACTGCGCCTGGAAGTGGCGGGAGTTGGCGCTGCTAGTGGGGCGGAAGCCTTGAGCCTTTGTCCCGTGCAAGTTGTCATCCTGAGCCAAGCGGGAAGCGCGCGAAGCGCGATTCCCGCGCAGTCGAAGGATCCCTTGTTACAAGACATCACCGCAAGTTCATCGGAGCTTCCGATTCTGACGCCCATGGCGTAGTGAGAACTCCTTGACATGGCGAGCGGGTATTGCGGTGCAGGGATCCTTCGACTCCGCGTGCCAGTTCGCTGCTCGCGAACCGGCACACTGCGCTCAGGATGACAAGACTTGATGGTTCAGGCGCGGCTTATGAAGTCCGTGGCCCACTGCCCCGCTTCTTTCGTTCCCAGCGAGCCGCCGATGTCCTGCGTGGTCTTCTTCTGGCGGACGGCTTCGAGCACCGCGGCTTCGATCTTGTCGGCTTCTTTCGTCAACCCCAAGTGCTGAAGCATCATCGCCGCCGTGAGAATCGCGCCGAAGGGGTTCGCCATGTTCTTGCCCGCGATCGGCGGAGCGGAGCCGTGGACGGGCTCAAACATCGAGGTCTTCCCGGGATGGATGTTCCCGCTGGCGGCCATGCCCAGGCCGCCCTGCAGCCCTGCGGCGAGGTCGGTGATGATGTCGCCGAACATGTTATTGGTGACGATGACGTCAAACTGCCGCGGATCGCGGACTATCTGCATGCAGAGTGCGTCCACGTACATGTGCTGCGCCGCGATCTGCGGATACTCGCCGCTGACTTCCTTGAACACGCGCTGCCACAGACCTCCAGCGTGGGTCATGGCATTCGACTTGTCGCACATCAGAACTTTGTTGCGGGGCGAGCCGTCAAGCTTGGTGTGGCGTTCGCAATACTGGAAGGCGTAGCGAATGATGCGCTCCACACCTTTGCGCGTATTGATGTCTTCCTGCGTGGCAATTTCGTCAGGCGTACCCTGCTTGAACACGCCGCCGGCGTCGGTGTAAACGCCCTCGGTGTTTTCGCGGAGCACGACGAAGTCCACGTCTTTGGGCTCGACTCCCTTCAGCGGGCAGAGCGCGGCGTCGAGCAGGCGGACCGGCCGCAGGTTGGCGTAGAGATCCATCTTGAAGCGCATGCCCAGCAGAATGTCCTTGGCATGGATGTTGGTTTTGATCCGCGGATCGCCGAACGCGCCGACCAGAATGGCGTCGAAGTCGCGGCCCAGCATGGCGAAGCCGTCGGCAGGGACGGTCGTTCCGTCGCGCAGGTAGCGATCGGCGCCCCAGTCGAAATGTTTCAATTCAACCTTTGCGCCGGAGGCTTCGATAACCTTCACCGCCTGAGGTATGACGTCCTGGCCGATGCCGTCGCCCGGTAGGACGGCGATGCGCTTCTTCCCTGAACGTTCCGCTCGTTCCGGCATTTCGTTTTTTGAGTCCACGGCAGGAAAGTTATCACAATCGTTATAATCGAACTACCGCTATGGGGCTCACAGCACTCCAGACTCACGGTGAAGGGTTGGGCGCGGCCTGCGTCGCGGAGTATCGCGGGGCGACGACGGCGGCGCGCTTCGGCGACCCGCAGGCGGAATTTAAGGCCTTGCGCGGCGACCGTGGCGTTTATGACCTGGGATATCGCGCTAAGATTTCGCTCACCGGCGGCGACCGCGTGCGCTGGTTGAACGGCATGGTCACGAATAACATTCGCGATCTGGCTGCCGGCCACGGAGTCTACGCCTTTCTGCTCAATCCGCAGGGAAAAATCCTGGGCGATTTGTATGCATACAATCGGGGTGAGTCGATTACGGTTGACACGGACTGCGCCCAAGCGGAAAAGATTCTGGCGACTTTCGACCACTACATCATCATGGACGATGTTGAGGTAACGGATCTAAGCACGCAACTGACTGCGCTGGGGATCAGCGGGTCGAATTCTGGCGAGGTGCTGGCTGCCGCGGGTTTCGCCATTCCTGAGATGCGGGCTTTGCAGATGCAATCGGTCTCGTGGCAAGGGATGGATTGCACCGTGGTGCGCAGCGAGGACGCAGAACATATCTCGTATGAGATCTGGCTCGCGCCCGGCAGCGTGCGGCAACTCTGGAACGCTTTGCTGGCCGCGGGCGCCACGCCCGCCGGATCTGAGGCGATCGAGTTACACCGCATCGTCGCCGGCGTTCCGCGCTATGGCGTAGACATCCGCGAACGTGACCTGCCGCAGGAAACCGAACAGGCGCGGGCTTTGAATTTCAACAAAGGCTGCTACGTCGGGCAGGAAATCGTGGAGCGCATTCGCTCGCGCGGCGCGGTCCACAGAAAGTTCACCGGGCTGATTGCGGACGGCCCGGTCGAGATCGCTCCGGGCGCGAAGATTGTTGCCGGAGACAAAGAAGTCGGAGAGATTACGAGCGCAGGTTTTGTGCAAGCCGCGGAAAAGACAGTCGCGCTAGGATACATCCGCCGCGAAGTGGGCGTGCCCGGGCGCGAGGTTACGATCGGATCGGCGAAGGCGACCGTAGTGCAATTGCCGCTCACGGATAATTTATTGCTGCAGGAAGAGAGTTCGCTGGAACAACATCCGGCGTAAGCAAAGGAATTTTGAACCGCCAGGATTGCGAAGTTCAGGATCGCGAAGTTATCGTGCTGAGCGCTCAGAAACATCTGGCGGTCTGATTAAGGAAGAGGAAAGGGTTTATGGCTGAGAAGAAACATGAACAATCCGGATTTAAAGTAACCGACCGCCGCCTGTTCACTTCAGAGGGTGAGTTGCGGACAGAGACCCTCGAAGAAGTCGAAACGCCGAAAGCGGCGCCTCCCCCAATGGCTCGGGAGGCCACGCCCGCGGCAGAGGCTGCCGCGCCCGGCGCAACCAGCGGCCAGCCGCTGGTCAGTGACCGCGAGATGCCGCCGCCCCCCACCGGCGCAGAACAGCAGGCGCAGGAAGCCGCGTACCGCCAGTCTTCCAAAGACCTGGATACGCAGGTCGAGCTGAGCGGGCATTCGGCCAAGGATTTCGAGATTACGTTTGAGCGCTTTCTGGCTTCGCTCTATATGACGGCGATGATGCAGGTGGGATTGATGCGGCAGCCAACCGAGGAGCCGCGCGTGGACCTGATCGGGGCGCGCCAGACGATTGACACGCTGAGCCTGATTGCGGAAAAAACCAAAGGCAATCTCACTCCGGCAGAGGAAAGTTTCCTGCAGAACAGTCTTTATGAACTGCGCATGGCCTATGTGGAAGTGACCAACGCGCTGGCGCGGCCGCCCCTGGCCGGGCCCGGCACCGGAATTCGAGGAAAATGAAAGCCACTTTGACCGTGTTGGGCAGTGGGACGTCAATGGGCGTACCCACGCTGGGATGCGACTGCGCCGTGTGCCATTCCAGCGATCCCCACGACCGGCGAACGCGGCCTTCGATCATGCTGGAGTTCGGCGGCAAGGTCGTGCTCATCGATACCGCGCCGGACTTTTACGCGCAGGCGGTCCGCGAGCACATTACGCGCGTCGACGCCGTGTTCTACACCCATACCCACGCCGACCACATTCTGGGCATCGACGACTTGCGTCCCTTCAGCTACCGGCACAAGCCGGAAAAGTTACCGCTTTATGCGCGGCCCGACTCGGCCGCGTTCCTGCGCCGGATGTTCAGCTACATTTTCGACGCCAACTATAAGTTTGGCGGACTCCCGGAGCTGGAGCTTCGCCCGATTGACGGGCCAGTGGACGTGTTGGGAGTGCGGTTTGACCCAGTGATTCTGATCCATGGGGAAACTCAAATCAACGGCTACCGTTTTGGCTCGGCAGCGTATCTCACGGATCATAGCGAGATCCCGGAATCGTCGATGCACCAACTGGAAGGGCTGGACATTCTGTTTCTGGATGCGTTGCGGCACAAGCCTCATCCCACGCACTCGACCGTGAAGAACTCGCTGGCGATCGTCGATCGCCTGAAACCGAAGCGGGCGTTCTTCACGCACATTTGCCACGATCTGGCCCACGAAGCCACCAACGCCTCGCTGCCGCGACACGTGCGGCTGTCGTACGACGGGATGAAATTAGATTTCGAGATATGAGCGAAGGAATTTTGGAATTGCTGATTGATGATTTCTGATTGATGATTGAAAAGCGCGCGCGGCCAGGGGTGGTTCATCCACCATCAGCAATCAGCAATCTACAATTGCCTTCCGCGATCGACCATCCAAGACATCAAAAAAACATGCTGCTTTTCCGCACACTCGACGAGGTTCCTCCGGACTTCGGCCCCACGCTGGTCAGCGTCGGAAATTTTGACGGAGTGCACCGGGCGCATGCCCATGTGTTGCGGAAAATCGTTTCGCGGGCACGCGCGATCGGGGTGAAAGCCGTTGCGGTTACGTTTGAGCCGCATCCCGCGAGGATTCTGCGTCCTGAGGCGGGGCTGAAGCTGCTGACGCCCACTCCGGAGAAACTGCGCTGGCTCGCCGGTACCGGAATTGATGCCGTGCTGCTGCTCCCCTTTGGGCGCGATCTCTCGCTGATGAGCCCGAGGGAGTTTGCCGGACATATCCTGAAGAAAAAGTTGCGCGCACGCGAAGTGCATGAAGGGTTTAACTTCCGTTTCGGTCATAAGGCGGAAGGCGAAATTAATCTGCTGGCTGAATTCGGACGCGAGATGGATTTCGAGGTCAAGTCCTATCCGGAGATGACCCTGCGCGGTGAAGCGGTTTCGAGCAGCCAGATTCGCAAACTGCTTACCGCCGGCCGAGTGAACCGGGCGCGGCATCTGCTGGCGCGTCCCTTCGCCATTCTTGGCGCCCCGGGACGCGGGCGCGGCTATGGGTCGAAGTACACCGTGCCCACCATCAACCTGGCGCGCTATGAAGAGCTGGTACCAAAGGACGGCGTCTACATTACATGGACACGCGTGGGAACCGAGCAGTTCGATTCAGTCACGAACGTGGGCAATCGTCCCACGTTCGGGGCAGACCTGTTTGCTATCGAAACGCACCTGCTGAACTTCCATCCCCTGGAACTCACTCCGGAGACGGAAGTAGAGATCTGTTTTTTGAATCGGCTGCGGGATGAAATCAAGTTTCCGTCGGTCGATGCTCTGCGGGAACAGATTGCGCGCGATGTGAAAAAGGCGCGGCGATATTTTAATCTGCTGCAGAGGTTTCCGCGAGGCTAGCTGAGGCCCCATCCGAACAGGCTCAACTGGCGCTCGCGCGAGATCCTTCGGCTACGCTCAGGGCAGGCTCTTCGTTCCGCCTGAAGAACGGCTACGCTCAGGATGACGCCCCAGGAATATCGGCTTCCACCGGAAGCACGCCTCTGGCTAGTGAGGCAGATAGCCCGACTCCGTAGGCAGCTTTCCGTCCACCGTGACCACGTGAATGCTGCTGTCGACCGAGTGCATTTCGACCAGGCCCAGCGCGCCGGGTTCGGCCTGCACCGCTTTGAGAACGTCGGCGTCGGTGTCGACGAACAGGATCGAATCTTTGTGAGCCGTCAGAAAACCCTTCCACTCAGCGGCGCTCATCTTGTTCAGCCGCTGCAAGGTTTCGGTTTCGCCCTCCGAGTCTTTGTGCAGCACCAGGACGATGTTTTTACCGTCGGGCCACTTCTTGACTTCCCCTCGAATAATTCTCACCAGGTGAGCCGAACTGACGTTTTCAACGGCGTTGTCTTTGTTGATGACCACGGCCATGTGGTGGGCGAAACAGGGCGTAAGGCACGCGCACAGGAACGCGAGTTGGTAGATCGCGGAGCGTATTCTCATGAAGCTACCTCAAACGAACTGTCTGGATAAGAGAAGCGTAGCGGAGAATCGCCTCCTGGAGATGTAAAAAGCTTGTCAAAGACAGCACCGAGGTAACGAGAGAGTAAATATCAAAATGGGATGGGATGACCTTCTCGCTAGCCTTGCAGCCCGTTTCTTACGATCACCTCATCAGATCCCTGACTAATGTCGCCTTACTCGATTGGCTCGACCACGACAACTCCGTCTCCCGTAGTCGGACCTCTGCCCGGCAGTTGCACGATCACAATCGCCGACAGCACCAACACGATTCCCAACGTCTGGATTGGCCGCAGGCCTTCCCTCAACAGCGCGGCGGCCAGCACGATCGAGAATACCGGCTCCAGACAACTGGCGATGATGGCACGGGTGGGCTCGAGATATTGCAAACCGAGGAAGTAGAGCGAAAACGCTCCCAGCACCGAGATCATGGAGAACACGAACAAAAACGCCCACTGCGCGGGCGCATAGTGCGCGGCTGCGACTTTCCACGGAGGATTCACGAATAGCCAGAACACCGCTGCCGACATCAGCGTCCAGACCAGAACGCGCCACCGGTCATGGCGGGCCAGGATGCGGTGTCCGCCAACGTTATAGAACGCGAAAGAAAACGACGCCAGCAGAGCCGCTAATAGGCCATAGGAGTCGAGATGGAGAGCGGCAGATTTTCCGCCGGATTTCATGCCCACGATCCCGATGGTCAGCGCGATACCGGCGATGGCCACACCCACGGCGGCCACTTTCTGCAGCGAAAGTTTTTGCTGTCCCCGGGCCACAACATACAGCAGCACCCAGACCGGTGCCGTGTATTGCACGATGATGGCGATGGCGACACTCGTCCTCTGAATGGCGACGTAATAGAGATAGTTCGACGCGGCCACGCCGAGCACTCCCAGCCCCAGGCATTGCATCAAGTCCGATGCGGGCACTTTAATGCGCTGCCAGCCGCGCCAGCCTACGAGTAAAGGCAGCAGTACCAGCAGTGAGAAAGAAGTCCGCGTCTGCGACAGGATGAGCGGGTCTATGGGATGTTGGAGTTGCCCGGCCAGCGCGAGCTTGCCGGTGAACACAGCGCGGCCGAGCGCGGCCGAGACTCCCCAGAGAAATGCGGCGGACGCGATAAAGAAATATCCGCGCAGGGGATGGAGACGGCCTCGACTAGGGTCAGCGGAGTTCAGGATTCAGTCACCGAATCCGATGATGGGGCCGGGTCGAGCAGCCGGTCAAGACGCGCGGGATCAAAGCCGACAACCACTTCCTTGAGTTCGCCGGCGAAGATCACCAGGGTTGGAGTTTCGCCGCTGCCGTGCTGGTCGGTCATGGTCCGGCGCGCTTCGACATTTTTGCTGATGTCGTATTCTTCGAACACAATCTCCTTGGCCTCGAGAAACACCCTCATCAGCTCACAGGAGAGGCAGCCGGGTTGTGTGAAAAAAACAACTCGCGTCGGCGGCATCTATTCGACCAGTTCGATTCTAGACGTAATCTTGGCGGTCTTTTCCAGCATGGCCGAAACCGAGCAATACTTTTCTTTCGAGAGGCGGACGGCGTCTTCCACCGATTTGCGAGAGACTTTGCCAGCGATGCGATAGACGAGATTGATTTCCGTATAAACTGCGGGATAGCCCTGCGCTCGTTCGCCGCTGGCACTGACTTCCAGGCTGGTAAGAGGCTCACGCTTCTTGCGCAGAATGCCCACAACATCGGACGCAGTGCAGCCGCAGAGCGCGATCAGCACCAGTTCCACGGGACTGCTGGCGGTTTTTTCAGCAGCCGTGTCCATCACCAGGGCGTGGCGCGAACCGGCCTCACCGAGGTAGCGCTCGTTTTCGGTCCAGATTGCTTTGGCAGTGATCATCTATCTCCGGTTGTCCGTGCTGGGCTCGGGGTGAATCAGCACGCGGAACAGTTCAGGGTCGTCCTGCTTGAAGCGGATTTCCAACTCGGTCTGAATATCGTGCACGCGGGCCAGAGAAAGATTGTCCGGCAGCGTGCAGTGGCAGGAAATGTACATGCGGCCGCGCACCCGCTTGATGACGAAGTCATGCACGTCGAGAACTTCCGGAAACTGCGAGGCCACGACTTTCAGCCGGCGTTCGAGTTCGATGTCGCTGACGACTTCTTCGGGTTTTTCGATGGTCGCCGGTTCGCTCTCAATGTGAGTCAGAATGTCGGCAATTTCCGGGACGTCGCGCCGCATGTCCGCCTCGAGTTCGGTGACCTGATCGTGCGCGTCTTTCAGGGTCATGCGCTCGTCGAGTTCGACGTGCTGTTCCACGTGGATGCGGCCCGCGAAATCCTGCACGCTGATGTCGTGGACGTTGAGGTTTCTCTGCGTGGCCACGGCTCGGACACGGTCGAAAATGTTCTCCGAACGTTGTGCACGCGGCAGTGGCTGCACGGTCACATCGGCGTCGGGCAGGATCCCGCGAACGGCCTCGGTGACGGAACCAACCAGTTGCCCGGAACGCTGGAAGGTTACGGTGCGGGCAAGTCCCACGGCGAGATCGGCAAAATAGCGGTTGCCCGCCCGGCGGATGCGAATTCGATCAACTTCGAGCACGCCGTCCACCCGCAAGACTGCGTCGTAGATCTTGGAGCGCACGCCGGCCGGCGCGGCATCGAGCAAAGCGTCAACGGTGCGGCGGGCCAGGCGCCAGCTCACCGACACCACGACGCCGGCCACAAACAGGGCGGCGACAGGGTCGGAATCGCGCAGCCATTCGACGCGGTAGGCACGGCCCACAAGCACCAGCCCCAGCCCGAGCACGACCACGCCCGCCGACCAGACGTCGGTGGAGAAATGAAGTGCGTCGGCCTCCAGTGCCTGGCTGTCGTACTTGCTGGCAATGCGACCCAGTACGCGCGAGCGCCACCAGTCCAGCGCCATCGAAAACAGCATCACCGCAAACGCCGCAATCGTGGGTTCAATGTCAATGCGGCGAAAGAACAGTCGCGAAACTGCTTCGTAGATAATCCACGCGCAGGTCAGCAGCAGCAGACCGGTTTCGACGAAAGCGGAAAAATTCTCGATCTTGCCGTGACCATACTGATGGTCGGCGTCGGCCGGCTTGTCGGAAACACCGACCGAAAAAAATGTGAGCAGCGAGGCGATCAAGTCGAGCCCGGAATGCGCCGCCTCCGAAAGAATGCCGAGACTCCCGGTACTGAATCCGACGGCGGCCTTCAGGCCGGTAATGAGCACCGCGGCCAAAACGGAATTTCCCGCGGCCGAGCGCTTTTCCGAGCGCATCAAATCGGACGAAGAAATGGCGGACCCTTCCGACATGCAGGAATTATCGCCAATGTGAGCGTAAAGAGCCAAGCAAATCGCAGCCATGATCTGGTCGTGATCGAAGGTGCCCTGCAGCAAGCAAGGCAGCCCCTTCAAACCTCAGCGAGTGCAGCAAGGGTGGCCGATTGTGCTACGATTTGTTGTTCGGAATTTTCAATTTTCTGAAGGACCAATCCTGGAGGAAATGATTTATGCGTAAGAGTTGGCTGATGTGTGTTTTGTTGGGGACGCTGGCCTGGGGACAAGCCGCCCCGAGTGCCCCTCCACAAGGAGTAATCGGGATGCACGCGGGTGAGCCAAAGCCGCCGTCGGCCCAAGCCCCGCCGGACACCTCCGCTTCTGTACCAGATGACGCGGCGGTCATCACCGTCATCGGCGCGTGCCCGGAGCAGGCCGCCAGTGCGGCTCCTGCCGACTGCAAAACGGTTGTCACCAAGGCGGAGTTTGAGGCGCTGCTCAAGGCCTTGATCGGGAACGTCACGCCGCAGGCCAGGAAACAGCTGGCGGGCGTTCTTCCTCGCTTTATTGGAATGTCGAGTGAAGCCCGAAAGAAGGGCGTGGACAAGTCTCCGCAATTTGAACTAGCCCTCAAGTTCGTAACCATGCAGGTCTTGACCAAGCAACTGCAGGACAGGATTTCGGCCGACGCGGCGAACGTTCCGCAAGAGGAGATTGAGAAGTATTACAAAGAGCACGCCGACAACTTCGAGCAGTTCAACCTGGACCGGCTGTTTGTGCCCCGCGTCAAACAGGGCGAAGCGGCCAAGATGGACGATGACAAGGACGAGAAGCTGACTGACGAGGCCAGGAAGGTCAAGGAAGCCGAGGAGAAAATGAAGGCGGATGCCGCCGAGCAGGCGATGACCAAGCTGGCCGAGAGCCTGCGCGCGCGCGCTGCGGCCGGAGAGGACATCGCCAAGCTGCAGAAAGAGGCCTTCGCCGCGGCCGGCATGAAGATCGAATCTCCCAGCGTGAACATGCCCAGCGTTCGCCGCACCGGTCTGCCGCAAACCCAAGCCGCGGTGTTCGACCTGAAGCCGGGTGAAGTTTCGCAAGTCATCAGCGATTCGGGCGGGCACTACATTTTCAAGGTGAACAGCAAGACTGAGCTCGCACTCGAGCAGGTCACGACTGAAATCCACGGCAGGTTACAAGCCGATCGAACCCGCGAAATGAATGAAGCCGCGAATAGTGCGTTCAAGGTGGAAACCAACGAGGCGTACTTTCCGGGCGGAGTAAGCCCAGCGCCGCCTCCGCGCATGCCGCATCCCCGGCCCATGCCCCCGACGGGGCCGGCGGCCGGGCAGCCGCAAACCGCGCCTCCGGCGCAACCTCCGGCGGCTAAACCGAACTGATGCCGAAACCAGTCGTCGTGGTCACCGGTGTGTCGGGCAACCTCGGTTCCAGGCTACTGCCGCTGCTGGGGAGTTATTCGGTGATTGGGGTGGATGTGAATCCGCCCCAATCCGACTCCGAGTTGCAGTTTGAGAGCCTGGACCTGGGCCAGGAATCGTCCACCCGGGTGTTGTACGAACTGCTGCGCGACACGCACGCCTATGCGGTCGTTCACCTGGCGTTCGTGGTTGATCCCGTGCGCACGGGCGTGGTCGACGTCGAGCGTATGTGGCAGATCAATGTGGCGGGGACGGCGCGTGTGCTCGAGGCCGTCACTGAAGCCAATCGCAGCACTGACGACGGCATCAAGCAGTTCATCTTTCCCAGCAGCGTGTCGGCTTACGGATCGAATCTGCCTGCGCCCGCGACCGAAGAATCGACGCTGGCGGCGCACACTCTGCCCTACGCCATTCACAAGAAACAATCGGATGAAGTCGTGCAGACGCGCTCCCACGCCCTGCGCGGTTGCAGCGCCTATATTCTGCGGCCGCACATTTTTGCCGGCGCGAGCGTCGAGAATTACCTCATGGGAGCCTTTCGCGGCACCCCCAACGGCAAGAGCGCGCGGGCCGAGAAGATGCGCAGCGAGGGCAAGCGCCTGCCCTGTATGCTCCCCCGCGGCCAGCAGTATCTCGACAACAAGATTCAATTTGTCCATGTTGACGACATGGCGCGGCTCATCAAACACATCCTGCAGCGCGAACCGGAAACGCAACGCCTGACCGTTCTGAATGTTGCCGGCCGTGGCGAACCGCTCACCTTCGGCCTCTGCGTCGAAATGGCGCAGGCCAAACTCGTTCGCGTCCCGGGAAAGTGGGCCATGCGCCAGGTATTGAAGTTCCTCTGGAGCCGGAAGATTTCCGCCATTCCCCCCGAGGCCGTCCCCTACATGACCGGGGAGTACATCATGAATACCGACCGCCTGCGCCGCTTCCTGGGCCCCGAGTACGAGCACGTCATCCGTTACACCATTGCCGACGCGTTCGCTGACTCCTTCCGCCGTGACAAGCCGACGACCTGATCTCGGCTCTGCCGCTGCTTGCCGAGTAGAGCATCCAGCGACCAACGCCCCGGCCCGTTGATCATCAGAAACACTACCGTCAGCAGTTGCGCGTATTCCGAACGGACCTCATGCAGCACCGCCCACATTCCAATCTTAGGCGGTGCTGGCGGCAGAGGCAGAGGCGAGGTACCGAGGTAGAGTGAGATCTTCGTTGAGAGTATGGCGACGATCATCTCGAAGATGAACGGAACCGCAATCAGCCGCGTCATCAGGCCAGATAGCAGGAGCAGTCCGCCGACGATTTCCAGGCTCGCCACGAAGCTGGCCGTGAAGTGCGGCATTGGCATGCCCAGCTTGGTGAAGCGGCCAATTCCCTGGTTTTCGTAGACGAACTTCAAGATTCCCTCCCACAGAAAAACTCCTCCCGCCATCAAGCGCAGGGCGATCGTGGACTTCGGTCCCTCGGTCGGTGGATTGGTGAGCCATGCCAGCAGGTCTTTCACAATGCCTCCTTGATATTGTTGTTGGATGTGTTCTCTGTTCTTGCATCCTGATAACCGCGAAACCAGGACTTTATTCCCAAAAGAATTTGCCGCCGCGGAGGGAATAAATTAGCGTTGGACGAGTTTGCCTATGAAGGTGCCTGAACAACCCGTGTCCGCCGTGGCATTTGATGAGCTGGCCATGCCTCTGTTCGACCAGCTTTACAACTTCGCGCGCTGGCTGACGCAGGACACGGCGGAAGCGGAGGATCTGGTGCAGGAAACCTACACCAAGGCGCTGCGCGGATTTTCGTCGTTTCAGGCAGGCACAAATTTTCGCGCTTGGATGTATCGCATCCTGCGCAATTCGTTTCTGAGTTCGCGGACCGGACTCAAAGTCACGGTTGCGCTCGATGAAGGAACGGACGAGAGTCTTTTGCCCGCCGAGAAAGCAACGCCGGAGAGCATCCTGATCGAGCAGGCGAGCCGCGAAGCCGTTCAGCAGGCCCTGAGCGACCTGCCCGTGCCCTTTCGCGAGATTCTTTTGCTGTGCGAGGTTGAGGAGATGTCGTACCAGGAGATTGCCGAAGCGCTGAGCATTCCCATCGGAACGGTGATGTCGCGTCTGTTTCGCGCGCGCAAAGCCTTGCGCGATTTACTGCGCAGGCAGGACGGAGGCCGGCATGGCGTGTGAGCAATGGCGCGGCAAACTCGACGCGTACGCCGACGGCGAGCTGGATCCCGCCGAAACCCGAGGGTTGGGGGCACATCTGCCGGGATGCTCAACCTGCGCCGCCGATCTTCTGCAGCGCGTGCAACTAAAGCGTTCCGTGCAAGCGGCTGGAAGGCGCTATTCTGCCAGCCCCGAACTGCGGAATCGGATTTCGACGGTCCTGGCCACAAAGATCGGCGCCTCGAAGATCGGTGCCTCGAAACCGCGCCGCCCAATGGGATGGTACTGGCAGATTCTGGCCGTGCCCGCCCTTCTGCTGTTGATCCTCTCGATCGGGGTGAATCTTTACCTGGGGCGCGAGAACGCCCGCCGGCAGCGCGTCTACAGCGAACTGGCTGACCTGCACGTGGCCGCCCTGGCCAGCGCGTCGCCGGTTGACGTGATCTCAACCGATCGCCATACCGTTAAGCCGTGGTTCCAGGGAAAGATTCCGTTCACTTTCAATCTGCCGGAGTTGCAAGCCTCGCCATTCACTTTGCTCGGGGGGCGGGTCACTTATCTCGCGCAGACGCCCGGCGCACATTTGATTTACCAGGTGCGCAAACACGAGATTTCGGTCTTCATCTTTCAGGATCGCATTTTTGAAGATCGCGGAACAGACCCGGCGACTTTGCCCTCAGGCCCGGCGCATGCGGCTTCGTTCAACGAGGAGAGCTGGACTCAGAACGGCTTGCGATATTTTGTGATTGGCGACGCCGGGGCCGAAGACCTTCAGGCGCTGAGCAAGCTCTTGCGGGACGCGGGTTAGTTTCTAAGCTATTTCTTCCCGCGATACAACCCCGCAATCCCGAATGTGTAAGGCGTCCAGGTCGCTGCGGGGAAGCCGGCACGCTTCATTCTTTCCAGCATTTCTTCCGGCGGCGGGAAGCGCTCAACCGAAGCCGGAAGATACGCGTAGGGTCCGCGGACTCCAGAAATTAAAGTCCCGACCCGCGGCAGCACCTGCTTGAAATAGACACGGTAGAGCGCGCCCATCGCGCCCTTGGGTTCGCCAAAATCGAGAATGCCGCACTCCCCACCCGGCCGCAGCACGCGGGCAATCTCGCGCAGTCCCGCGTCATAGTCCGCCAGATTGCGAAAGCCGAAAGCCGAGGTCACGAGATCGAAGTGCGCGCCGGGAAAAGGCAGGTTGAGGGCGTCGGCTTCAATCCATCGGGGCGGTGCTGTTTCTAGGGCTGATCCATTCGTGGTAGCCGCGGACTTCGCGGCAGCGCGTTGCAGCATGGCGTGCGAAAAGTCTGCGCCAAAAATCTGCACCAGGGACTTCCCTGCCAGCCGACGCAAGGCCAACGTCATGTCCCCGGTTCCGCAGCACAGGTCGAGAATGCGCGCATCCGCACGAGTCGCAATGGGCTGGAAAGCGCGCGCCGTGCGTCGCCACCACAGGCGGTCAATATTGAACGACAGCACATGGTTGAGCAGGTCATAGCGCGGAGCGATCGCCGTGAACATCTCACGCACCGCGCGCGCGGCAGACTGCCGGTCGCTCGCGCCTTCCGGAGCAGCGCCCACCACGGCAGATTTGCCGCTGTCCTCAACCATAGCTTGCAGGCCGCGGCTCACTTTCTCTTCTTCTTTTTCTTGCCGGCGTTTTTCTTCCCTGCGCTTTTCTTTTCTGCGCTTTTCAGTTGCGCGACGATGCTTTCGATCTGGCGGATGTGATTGTTATCGTGCCCGGCCATCAGGCGCACCACCTGCGCCAGCGTTTCCTTGCCGCGCTCCAGATGCATGCCGTAGTTGTCCCAGGTTTCCCGAGGCAGAGCTTTGAGCATGGCGAGGTTGTTCTCCCGCAGCACGCGAAACACGTCGAGGGAGCGCTTCACATCGCGTTGGTTGTATTGGAACACCGTCGCCCACGCATCCTGATCAAACGGTTGCGTTGTTGTACCACTGGCTCCGGCGATCGACCGCATGCGCGAGCCGACGACGATCTCCACATCCGATAAATGCGCCAATATCTCGGCAATCGACCACTTCCCGGGCTCAGGCTTCCATTTCAGTTGCTTTGGGGTCAGCCCGTGCCTGAGCTTCTTCAGCTTGGCCGCGGTTGCCCGCTGCACTTTGATTGCATCCTGGCCTTCTACGTGGCCCAGAATTCGCTGGATATACTGCTGCGCTGTTTCCGGCATTGTGATTTCTCCCGCTATTTTTCCCACACCCATCCGCCGCGCGACAGTCCGCGCAATTCTTCGACAGCCTCGACCACGGCACTCGCGGGCACGTCGCTGGCAACTTCCACCTTGCCGATTTCCCGCGGCAATATGAAGTGCACCACTCCATTCTGCGTCTTCTTGTCCGACTGCAGCCGCGCCAGAATCTTGCGCGGGCTCACATTCACTTCCGGCAAACGGCCCAGGCTCAACACCGCGTCGGCGATGCGGCCGGCGGTCACGCTGTCGGTTCGGCCCACCCGCAGCGCGATGTTGGTTGCGGCAATCATCCCCCAGGCCACGGCCTCGCCATGCAGCAACCGCCGGTAGCCGGTTTCGGCCTCGAGCGCGTGTCCAATGGTATGTCCCAGGTTCAGCACGCGGCGCAAACCGCCCTCGCGCTCGTCGGCTGAAACTACCTCCGCTTTCAGCTTGACCGATTGCGCGATGAGCCACTCCAGTTCCACGGGATCGCGCTTCAGAATGCGGGCGCGATTCTGCTCAAAGCGCAGGAACAGTTCAATGTTTCCGATGACGCCGCACTTCAGAGCTTCGTAGAGTCCCGCGCGGAATTCACGGTCCGGCAGCGTCTTCAACACCGTGGGGTCGATCAACACAACCCGCGGATGGTAGAACGTTCCCAGCAGGTTCTTGCCGGCGACAAGATTGACTGCGGTTTTTCCGCCGATCGACGCATCCACCTGCGCCAGCACGGTGGTGGGAATCTGCACCAGCTCAATTCCACGCATGTAGAGCGAAGCCAGCAGTCCGCCGACGTCGCCCACGATTCCGCCGCCCAATGCAATGATCACGGCCTTGCGGTCCGCGCCCAGACGCGCCAGTTTGTCGGCCATGGCCTCCACGGTCGCCAGGCGCTTGGTGGGCTCGCCGTCGGGCATTGGAATCACCTGCGGCGCAAAACCGCTGGCCTTCAGCGAACGAATCAGCTTCGCACCCCAGCGCTTGCGGACTGGAGGAACGGTCACTACAAAAATGCGGCTGGCCTGGGGCAGCAACTCGCTCAACACCGAGCCCGCGCGCGTGAGCAGGCCGTTCTCAATCCAGGCCTGATACGGCCGGGGAGGCACGTGGATGGTCACTTGCGGCATGCGGTTTCCATAATAGCGTAATGCGATCGCCGAGATAGAGATAGTGACGGTGGCGCCGTCAAGCTTTGCTGGGGGCCGGAAAAGCCGCCGAAATCGCGATCGAAACCAGCAGCACTCCCGCCACTACGCCCAGCGTGGCCACGATCGGAACCCGGAAATAATCCGCTGCCAGCATCTTCAGGCCCACCAGAATCAGCACCAGCGCCAGCCCATAGCGCAGGAAACGGAAAATTTTCATCAGTCCAGAGACCGCGAAATACATCGAGCGCAGTCCTAAGATCGCGAAAACATTCGAGGTATAGACGATGAACGCATTCAGCGTGATGGCCAGGATCGCAGGAATGGAATCTACGGAAAAAACAATGTCGCTGGTTTCGATCACCACAAGCACGACCAGCAGCGGAGTCGCGTAGAGGCGTGAATTCTCCTGCAGCTTGCGGACGAAGAATTTTCCGTCCTGGTAGTCCTTGGTCACCGGGATAAAACGGCGCAGCGCCTTCACCAACGGATTCTTTGAGGGATCGACCTTGTGTTCTCCACTCACCAGAAACCGGATGCCGCTGATGATCAGCAGACCTCCGAAGATGTAAAGCACCCAATGAACGCGGGAGAGCAGGCCGACTCCGGCGCCGATGAAAATGCCGCGCATGATGATCGCGCCCAGCACGCCGAAAAAAAGCACGCGGTGCTGCTGCGGTTCAGGAACGGCGAAATAGTTGAAGATTACGAGAAAGACGAACAGGTTATCAACGCTGAGCGAAACCTCCAGCACATAGCCCGTTACAAACTCGAGCGCCGCCTGGTGGCCCTGCCAGAAAAACAGGATGGCCGCGAACCCCGCCGCCAGCCCAACATACATTGCGCTCCAGCCCAGCGCTTCGCGAAACCGGATAACGTGGCCGGGACGGTGGAAGACGCGCAAATCCAGCGCCAGCATGCCAAGCGCGAACAGGTTGAAGAGAATCCAGAAGTAGAACAATGGGCATTCCTGGCGGTGCGGTTGTCAATTATTTCTGCCTGCCCCGCTTTCCGCTGACCCAATCCTCCCACACACCGTCTTCTTTGAGCATATCCACACTGTTGCTGTCGCGCATGGTTTGCTCAATTTGATCATGGGTAAGGCGCGGCCCGATCTTATGCGGCAGATCCGCCAGTTCCACGCTTAGAGCGGCGGCCTCGGCTACATGCTTCTTCAATTGCGCGAAGTCCACCTTGTCGTAGGTGTCGGAGATGGCGTGGTAATTTTCCAGATAGTTCGCCTCATCCTGATCGGCGACGAACGTGGGCACACCCTCCAGCATAAAATCGAAGTGGTCGGTGCCCCACTCCATGCCAGTGGTCACTTCTTTCACACCGAACTGGGCGAGCGGAGCGATGAGATCTTTCGCGGTGTAAAGAATGTCTTTGCGCCCACCCAATGAGAACCCTGTCGTTTTTCCCGTGCCCGAGTCGTAGACGATCACGCCCGCGGCCTTATCGAGTTCGGCGCGATGGTTGAAGGCGTAGGCGCGCGAGCCCAGCAATCCCTCCTCTTCGCCGGAAAACAAAACGAAACGAATACTCCGTCGCGGCTTCACCCCCGAAGCTTTGATCGCCCGCAGCGCATCCACCACCAAAGCGGCGTTGCAGCCGTTATCCAGTGCGCCCGTGCCCAGTTCCCACGAGTCGAGATGCGCGCCCAGAATCACGAATTCGTCCGGATTCTCGCTGCCTTTGATTTCCGCGACCACGTTAGACGTATGAATCGCTCCGCCAATCTGGTTCGGAATCGCCACGTCGGCCCACACCAGGTTTCCCGCTGCCAGCAGGCGCGCGATGCGCTCGCCGTCCTCGCGCGCCACAATCACCATGGGCAGCCGGTCAATCTCTCCCGCGCCCGAGTTCGTATGCCGGTAGAGAATGTCGTGCTCGCGCGTAGCCATGAAGGCCACGGCCTTGGCCTTCGCTTTCACAGCGAGATCGATCACCGGCGGAGCTTTCGCATACTCGGCAAACAAGTCGTCCCACGTTTTGAGCACGACGGTATGAACCAGAACAATCTTGCCGGCAATGTCGCCCGCCTTCTTGAACTCAGCCTCGCTGCCCTCACCCACGTCCACGATGGGAACATGCTTCACCGCAGCCAGCGCCGGAGCCCAGGCCACAGAAACTGCGCGCACGCGAAACGGCGAGAGCACCGTTCCCCCGCCGACTTTCGCGGGATCGACCTGGTACGCCGTAGTCGCGCTCATCTCGGTGTCGCCCTCGGCCCACGAGTACGGAATGTCAAATCCCTCGGTATGAACGCTATCGGCTCCGGCTGCGGTGAAAGCTTGCACTCCCCAGGTCACGGCATGCTGCATCGCAACCGTGCCCGGGACGCGACCGCCGATTTCGTCGGTGAGCCGGTGAAGATTCACTTCCAGCGGCGAAGGCTGCAGCGCGGCATGGATTACCTGATTGGCTTCGGTATCGGCGGCGGGGGTTGCGGCAAAAGAAGTGAAACTGAACACGCAGGCAAAGAACAGAGTCTTCCCGGTTCGCATATGGGCTGCATTAGAAATGAAAAGTTAGAAAAGCGCAAAAAATGAGCCGGCGGTGGGAGCATACGAGGAAAGTATCACAGCCGGTCCGAACATGTCGGAGGAGTCGAAAAGTGCGGCGGCGTAGAATGGACACACTATGGCTAATCTTCCCGGCCCTCAGCCCGACGTGCTGTTCTGCCCACGATGCAAGGGTGATCTGCGCAACGTTGCCCGAAGCGAGATGCGCTCAAAGGGGTACAAACGAAAAGACGGCACGGTATCGCAACACACTCACACTTACGAATGCCGAAACTGCAAACACCGCTTTGAGATCAACGAAGAGCAATAGAATTCAACACGCCGACAACCCAGACGCATCCATCCCGCCAGCTGACGAGCAGTCGCGATTTCACACATTGTCACGTTCTCAGCGCGGTTACCATCACTTCGGCGGGAGCGGTTCCATCCTGTCCAGAATGCGCACGCTCTCCAGCATCACGCTGCCCACAATTTCCAGGCTCTGCGGGCTGAGCTTGTCCACCGTGTCCTGCGGCGTATGCCAGAAGACATTGTTGTAGCCATACGTAAAGTCGATGAGATCGGCGCTGGGCACGCCGCGCTTCATAAAAGGAACGTGATCGTCGCCCACCTCGTTCTTGCGGGCGAAAAAGTGTGATTGATATCCCAGCCGCTTGGCCGCTTCTCCCACCACGTCTTCCACCCAGGGCGTCGAGTTCGAATCGCGATCAATGTCGAGATCGGCGTCGCCAATCATGTCGGCCAGTAAAAACACTTTGATTTTCTTCAGCGTTCCGTCGGCCTGCCACTTCTCCGCCAGATGAGTAATGCCATACAGGCTGTCTTCCTTGAACGGCATCTCCTCCGGCAGTCCACCAGACCCGTCCGGCTTCATCGCTTCTTCCGCATCGTCCCATACCAGCCAAATGCTGTAGCCGTCGCGCGGCTTGCCGCGCAGCTGATTGGCAAACTCCAGCAGCAGCGCGCTGGAAGACGCTCCGTCATTCGCGCCGACGTACGAAGTGTTGCGCAGCGGATAGTTCGTGTCGTAGTGGCTGGCCATCACGATGATGCCATCTTTCGTCCCCGGATACTTAGTGACAATGTTGTGCACCGGAAACTTGCCCTCGGGCGTATCGGCGGTGAAGATGTCGTTCTCCACGTCATCGCCCTTCAGGTGAGCCTCGATATACTCTTCCACTTTCTTGTGATTCGCGCTGCCCACCGGACGCGGTCCGAGCTTGACAATCTCCTTCACATATTGCATGGCGCGGGCGGAGTCGAACGCCGGCGGCGGACCGCTGTCGGGCGGAAAGGTCAGCGCCGGGCCAGCTGTCTCCGCGGGCGGAGCCGCCGGAGCCTGATTCTGCGTGTTCTCCTTGTCGCGATCACAGGCCAGCCACACCAACAGGCTGGCGAGCAGAATCCATCGCAATTGTTTCGCCCGGCTCATTGTCATTCTCATTCTCATTGTCACTGCGCCTGCTTCTCTTTCTGCTTCTCTTTCTGTTTTTCTTTCTCCAGTTCCCGCTCCAGCCGCGCCTGGCGCCGCTGGGGATGCACCAGCCACGCCACACCGATGCTGAGCGCATACAACGCCAGCATGGGAGCGGCGAAAACGCACATATTGACCACGTCAGGGGTGGGCGTCACGATCGCCGCAATAATGAATATCACGAGAATCGAGTAGCGGAAATTCTTGATCATGAACTGCGGGCTCATGATCCCCATGAGCGCCAGAAAAAACACCAGAATCGGCATCTCGAATATCAGCCCCATGCCCAGCACGACGCTGAAAAATAGTTGGGTATATTCGCCGATCGTGATCATGGGCTGGAATTGCCGCCCCATATGAATCAGAAAACCGAGCGCGTTCGGATAGACAATCTTGAAGCCAAAGTACCCGCCAGCGGTGAACAGAGCGATCGTCGACACCATGAACGGCACGACGTAGCGCTTCTCGTTGCGATACAGGCCGGGCGAAATAAACATCCAGACCTGGTAGAGCACGAAGGGCGAGGTCAGGAACAGTCCGGCGAGCGCCGCGACCTTCAAGTAAAGGTTGAAGGGATCAGTGGGATTCAAATAGCCGAGATGCTCCGGCATGTGGTTGTCGTGCAACACCTGGATGATGGGGCGCTGCATCACATCGTAGATGCGCTCCACCTTCCACCAGCAGATGCCAAAGCCCACGCCGACGGCAATAATCGAGTAAACGATGCGCTTGCGAAGTTCCTCGAGGTGATCGAGGAAACCCATGGTGGTCATGGGCTCTTTTTCGCCGTCGCCTCGACTGCCCAGGGCTCCGAAATCAAACATGCGACCCCTGCGAGGTCGGGGACGTTACATTGGACGTCACATTTTCAGTGGCTGGGGCTGAGGCTGCGTCGCCGCCAGCGGGCTGTGCCTCATTCGACCCGGTTCCCATGCCGGCCGCGAAGGGCGGCTCATCGTCGGAAGCAGCCTGACTTGCAGGAGCTTCCTTGGCGGCGGTTTCGCCTGCGGCAACGTCCATCGTGCTGGATTCAATCGGAGCTGCCTGCAAGGTGCGGCTGGTGACGCCTTCCGGAGGCGGGCTCGGCGGCAGAATCGTCTGCCGCTTCTCCACTTCCAGATTGGAGATTTCCTGCTCGATTTGCGCTTTGAACTCGTTCGAAGCGCGTTTGAACTCGTTCATATACTTCCCGACCTGGCGTGCGATCTCCGGCAGTTTCTTGGGCCCGAAGATAATCAGGGCCAACAGAAACAGAAAGATCGTCTCGGAAAAGCTCATGCAGTTCATCATACTGCCGGGAAACGAAAAGCGGCAATGCGCGCAAGGCACGATTTACCTGGAGGAGACAAATTGGACGGGACGCTACCGCCGCCGCGTTATGATGTTGCCGCCATGCAATTCTGGTTTGCCCGCGGCAGCGAAGTCTCCATCCGGGAGCAACTTGTAACCCAGGTCATCCTCGGCATTTTGAGCGACGACCTCGCGCCCGGCCAGCGCCTGCCCAGCACCCGCGAACTCGCGCGCCGCTTCCAGGTGCATCCCAATACCATCAGCGCAGGCTATCGCCAGCTGGAACGGGAGCGCTGGGTCCAGTTCCGCCGCGGCAGCGGAGTCTACGTCCGCGCCGGCAAACCAGAGGTGTCGTCCACTCCCGCTCTGGCGCTCGATCAAATGATTGCCCGGCTCTTCCGTTCAGCGCGCAAGCTCGGCGTGACGTTGCCCGTGTTGCGGTCGCGTCTGCGCCAGTGGCTCGAGCTGCAACCTCCCGACCACTTTCTGTTGATTGAGCCTGACGAAGAACTGCGCCGCATCCTGGCCGCCGAGATTGCCCGCGCCGTCACCTTCCCGGTCGAGTCCTGTGCGCCTCAGGATTGTCCGAAAGCTCCCGAAGGCGGCATGCCGGTCGTGCTGCCCAACCGCGTCGCGACCGCGCAGCAGTTGCTCCCGCCCGGCACCGAGTTGATCACGCTGCAAATTCGCTCAGTGCCGGCTTCGCTCGCCGGATACTTGCCCGCGCCATCGGGCGCTCTGGTGGGTGTGGCCTCGCGCTGGCCGGAATTTCTAAAAGTGGCCCGCGCGCTGCTGACTGCCGTTGGATTCCATCCCGACAGCCTCGTCCTGCGCGACGCGCGCGAGCCCAACTGGCAGCGCGGCCTGAAGCAGACTGCCGCCGTGGTCTGCGATCTTCTGACTGCCGCTGACCTTCCCCCGGGATGCAGGGCGATTCCCTTCCCGCTGCTCTCCGAGTCCTCCATCGAAGAACTGCGGCACTTCGAAGAGTTCATCCGCAGTCCGATCGTCGCCTGATGTGACAGTCCAGAAACTGTCCCATGCGGCCGAATGAAACCGCCTCACCAGCGCTACTCTGCGCTCATGAGAAACCTACGAATCTTCGCTTCCCTGACGGCCATGCTGTTCCTCGCATCGAGCGCACTGCCGCAAACTGCGGACTCCCACCCTGCGACTAAGAATGGTCTTCCCCCTCAGGTCGTCGTCGCCCGCTGCGCCTACACGCAGACAGACGACGTCTGCGCGAGCGCAAACGGCAATACCCTGCTGGCCCAAATGCCGCGTCGAATGCCAGACCCACCGTTTCGAGGGCGCGCGCCGCTGCGCGGCCCCGCCTATCCCCGGATGTGGCGATCAGAGGGCAGCCCCGCGCACGCCTTAATCGGCACTATCATCGGATTCGGCCTGGGGGCCGCTGTGGGAGCCAAGGGAAATATCGGCGTGCGCGGCACGCTTGCTTTCGGGTTCATCGGCGCGGGAATCGGCTTTAGCGTCCCCTCCTTTCCTTCCCGGTACAAGTATCGGCATCCCTGGCCGGATAATGACCCGGACAATGACGAGGAGGCTTCCGTTCGCAAATCAGCCAAACCAGGCCCAAATCCCCCGGCCTCGTCCCAGCAGACGGCCTCCTCGAACCCACAACCGTCCAAGCCACTGCCCGACGCAGAGGATCGCGTCTCCCCCGCCGTCGCTGCACCCTGACGCCTGCACCCTGATTTTTGGCCAGTTTCGACCTCTTGGGAACCTAATCAGCCTTCCGGCGCATCTGACTAACGGAGGTTCTGACCGACCGTTACTACTGGTGACTATCCCGGTCCGGGTGAGTCTAAACTGGTGGTATACT